>ERZ838839.21-NODE-21-length-182856-cov-8.077352_pt1 | contig 182856 bp, 121 predicted proteins | sample MGYA00519909_ERZ838839 | MGnify/ENA primary metagenome ERZ838839 (study PRJEB31850, sample SAMEA3708843) | human gut metagenome | biome: human gut; feature: human-associated habitat; material: faeces | place: China | collected 2014 ...
GATGTACAATTATACGAGGACATTGTGACTCATCGTAAAAAGTTCACGGCTTGGAGTGGATTGGACTATACGAGTCATCTTCCACACACAATATCGTTCCTGCCTCCTGAAAGCATCGAAGATGTTTTGCGTGACGACTATAAGCAGATGCAAATCGGCTTCATCTATGCCAATGCACCTTCTTTCGATGAGATTATGGAACGATTGAGTGAGTTGCAAAGCAGATTTAGGACATTGGTATGGAAAAATTATCGTTGACGGTATGGATAGAATAAATGTTGATATAAACGAAACAGAGATTTTTAATCTTTATCCGGAAGTACTGGAAACGTTACTCAAAGACCATACGACAGGACGGAATATCTTTTGGGCAACGGATTCGTATGCACATAGGGGAGATGGATTTCAGTATAGTGATGCCATAACAGTTGGGCATATTATTGGCAAAAACGGGATGGTGATACGACCGCGTGCCTTGAAGAGCAAGGACGAACAGACGGAACGGACAAAGGAAATGGCAGAGGTATTTACTCCGTCATGGGTTTGTAATGCCCAAAACAATCTTGTGGACGAGGCTTGGTTCGGAAGGAAAGATGCATTCAACACCGTTGACGATACGCAGCATACATGGATGGCCAATCCCGACAGAATTACTTTCCCGAATAACAAGACATGGAAGTCATATGTCCGGGCGACAAGGATGGAAATCACTTGCGGTGAAGCCCCTTACCTCGTCAGTCGTTATGATACTACGACCGGGCTTCCGATAGAATTGAATCAACGCATCGGAATGCTCGACCGGAAACTGCGTGTAGTCAGTGAAAACACCGGAACAAGTGGTGAATGGCTTGATATGGCGCAGGAAGCCTATAAAAACATATATGCCTACGAATGGCAGGGTGATAATTTACTTTTGGCTCGTGAGGCTCTGTTGGTCTCCTTTGTAGAATATTATTATGCAAAATTTGGAAAAATGCCGTTGGCAAAGTCCCTGCTTTATATAGCCTATATCATTTCCTGGAATGTGTGGCAAATGGACGGACTTAAAGGAGTTGTTCCGGACAGTTGCAAGAATGGTGTAAAAGTCATGACGCGAGACTTATTCGGAGCGACTGAAAATGTTGAATATTGTTTAGGATGTCGTGATGGAGGATTCAGAAACCATAACGGGATTTACTGCCTAATAAGGGACTGGGGATTGAAAGACCCCAAAACGGGAGAGAATAACAGAAAGATAAGGTTTATAGACCTGATAAAATAAAAGTTGTATGATATGGCAACATTTGAAACCAGCTTAAAATCCAGACTGATATATGTCTTTGCCATTTCCGACGAATGGCATAAGGACTGTCTGAAAGTGGGTGAAACAACATTGGAGGAGGATGACGGGAACTTTCCTTTGCCCAACAGTGAGATACTTAACAAAGCTGCATGTGATCGTATTGACCAATATACGAAGACGGCAGGTATTGCCTATACCCTGCTCCATACGGAAATGACCGTATTTTTCAAAGGTGGAACAATTAGCTCCTTCAACGATAAGCAGGTACACAGCGTATTGGAGCGTTCAGGTGTTAAGAAAAAGACGTTTGATACTGTGAAAGGGGCGAATGAATGGTTCTGCTGCGACCTTGAAACAGTCAAGAAAGCGATACATGCAGTTAAGAATGGACAGAACAGTCTGAATGCAAGTGACATCAGCCATACTCAAACTCCTATAATCTTCCGTCCAGAGCAGCAGGCTGCTATTGACAAGACAAAAAAGCAGTTCAAGAAAGGCTCACAAATGCTTTGGAATGCAAAAATGCGTTTCGGCAAGACCTTATGCGCCCTGCGTGTGGCAAGGGATTTAGATATGCGACGCACCATTATCCTTACTCACCGTCCCGTAGTTGATGAGGGCTGGTTTGAGGATTTCGGTAAGATATTTTACGACCGTACCGACTATCATTATGGTTCCCGCACAAAAGGAGAAGATTTCGATTCCCTTGAACGGCTGGCGAAAAAAGGAGGCAAGTATGTCTATTTTGCCTCCATGCAGGACATGCGTGGCGCCCAATTGGTCGGTGGAAAATTTGACAAGAACAATGAAGTGTTCTCCACCGAATGGGATTTTCTGATTGTGGATGAAGCCCACGAAGGAACACGTACAGAATTGGGAGAGGCTGTTATTAAGGAGCTGACCAAGGTAAACACGAAAGTGCTTAAGCTTTCAGGGACGCCATTCAATCTGCTTGATGATTACACAGAAGAGGAAACGTACACATGGGATTACACTATGGAGCAACGCGCCAAAACAGAATGGGACTTGTTGCACATGGGCGACCCTAATCCGTATGCTTCTCTTCCGGCCATCAATATCTACACCTACGACCTCGGAGCGTTGATGAATGATTATTCCGAAGATGAAAAGGCTTTCAACTTTCGAGAGTTCTTCCGTACAAAGGATGACGGGACATTCATTCACGAAAATGATGTTGATAATTTTTTGTCGTTGTTGTGCAAGGAGGACAAGGAAAGTCTTTATCCTTATTCCAACGACCGGTATCGTAGTATATTTCGTCATACGCTTTGGGTGGTCCCGGGTGTCAAGGCTGCCCGTGCATTGAGTGCAAAACTGAAAGCACATCCTATATTCGGCTGCTTCGAGATTGTCAATGTGGCCGGCAACGGTGATGAAGACGAAGAAAATGCAGACGCTTTGCAAATGGTAAATACAGCCATTGGCAAGAATCCTGACAAGACATTCACTATCACCCTGTCCTGCGGACGACTGACGACGGGTGTGAGCATAAAGCCGTGGACAGCTGTATTCATGATGGCAGGGTCATATAGTACATCTGCAGCAGGTTATATGCAGACCATATTCCGTGTGCAGACACCGTTTATATATAAAGGACGTATGAAGGAGCAATGCTATGCTTTCGACTTTGCACCAGACCGTACCTTACGGATGTTGGCTGAAGTTGCCAAAGTCTCAGCCAAGGCAGGAAAGGCAACGGAAGAAGACCGCAATATTTTAGGTGATTTTCTGAATTTTTGTCCTATCATATCCATTGAAGGCTCGCAAATGAAGCCATATGATGTAAACAAGATGATGGGGCAACTCAAGAAAGCTCAGATAGAAAAGGTGGTGCAATGTGGCTTCGAAGATGGGGCATTGTACAATGATGAGTTACTCAAACTTACGGATGTGGATCTTGCAGACTTCAAGAATCTGAAAGGAATCATCGGTAAGACCAAGGCCATGCCTAAGTCTGGTGATATTGATGTTAACAAGCAAGGCTTTACAAATGAGGAGTATGCGGAAAAAGAAAAACTAGAAAAGAAGCCGAAACGTGAACGCACTCCAGAGGAGCAAGCCAGGTTGGACGAATTAAAGAACCGACATAACCAGCGTAAGGATGCCATTTCTATTCTACGCGGTATTTCTATTCGTATGCCGCTGCTTATCTTCGGAGCAGAACTGAAAGACGAAGATGAAGAGATAACCATTGACAACTTTGCCAATCTTGTGGACGATACTTCTTGGACAGAATTCATGCCAAAGGATGTAACCAAAGCCATCTTTGCCAAGTTCAAGCGCTTCTACGAGCCTGATGTGTTTCGTGAAGCGGGGAAGCGCATCCGTGCCATGACTCGAGCTGCCGACAAGTTCACCATAGAGCAGCGCATTGAACGTATAGCTGGTATATTCAACACATTCCGCAATCCTGACAAGGAAACAGTTTTGACACCGTGGCGTGTAGTCAATATGCACATAAGCGATTGCCTCGGAGGTTGGTGCTTTATGGATGAAGAGTTTAAGCAACCATTGGAAACACCGCGCTTTGTGGACAAGGGGGAGGTGACGCATTCTGTATTCAGAGCGGACAGCCTGATTATGGAAATCAACTCGAAGAGCGGTCTTTATCCATTGCTCGCTGCTTATAACATTTACCGTAATCGTTTGGAAGCGGCCAAAGAAAAATATGGAGAAGTAGGTAATGCCTTTGCCATGCAGTTATGGGATCTGACCATTGAACAGAATATTCTTGTAGTATGCAAGACCCCTATGGCTCGTAGTATTACTCGCCGTACTCTCGTCGGCTTCCGCGATACGAAAGTACATGCCGAATATTATAAAAATTTAATTGAAAACATATCCCAGAATTCAGACCTAGTCGTAAATACGCTACGTGACGGCAAGAATTTTTGGGGCGTAAACGAAAACAAACATATGACTATAGACGCCATTATAGGAAATCCGCCGTATCAGGTAGTTGATGGAGGTGGAAATGGAGCAGCTGCAATACCTATATACAATAAATTTGTATGCACTGCAAAAGATATGCACCCACACTATATCTCTATGATTATGCCAGCAAAATGGTATGGTGGCGGAAGAGGATTGGATGATTTTAGGAAAATGATGCTCAATGAGACACATATTGACTACATTAAAGATTTCCCTAATCCGAAGTCGGTTTTCCCTACAGCAAATATCAGTGGCGGAGTATGTTTTTTCAGATGGTCAAAAACTCACAATAGCAACATTGCTCTGTTTATAAATGCCTTTGACGGAACAGTAATTGAATCTAAGCGACAATTAAATGAATTTCTTCAATATGACATATTCCCAAGATACAATGAAGCGGTTGCTATATTACACGAAGTCATTTCATCTAATGGTTTTGAAAGTCTTTCTAAAATAGTAGCTCAATATAAGCCGTTTGGACTGAGGACGTACATACGAGGAACTGAAAACAAGCAAAATGAAACAGATGTATTGGTGCATTCGAGCGGAGGATGTGGTTTCATTTCAAGACAAGAGATTCCTGTCAGCTTAGATTATATAGACAAATACAATGTCATAACTGGTAAAGCCTTATCAGGACATTTGGGCGAAAGTGATGAAAACGGTCAGGTAAAAGTTCTCGCTACAACCAAAATTATTTTACCAGGTGAAGTTTGTACGGAGTCATATATCGCGATGGGAAAATTTGACACAGAATTTGAAGCCTATAATCTGTACAAATATTTATGTACAAAAGTATCTCGTTTCTTACTGTTGCAAGCTCTGCCTACTATGGATATTCGAAAAGAGAGTTTTAGATTTGTTCCGCTACAAGATTTTACCGATTCAAGCGACATTGACTGGAGTAAACCGATAGAAAACATTGACCGTCAGCTTTATCGAAAATACGGTTTGAATGATGAAGAAATCGGCTTTATCGAAAGAATGATAAAGCCGATGGAGTAATCATCTTTATGCCATTGATTTGATATTCTGCTCAATAAACTGGATTTCCTCGTCCGAGAGCCAGTATTTGGAGTACAGCTGCCTGTCTATTTCAGGTATAGGCACGTCCCAATTTATATCACTTCCTGATGTGAAGTCCTGCATCGGTACATTTGCCCAAGTCTCGCGGGGATTATGCTGCGTGGCTTTCAATGTCCCTAACAAACATCTGGTAAATTTTGTCTTGACGTATTTGAGACACCGATCAGCTTGCTGGGCATCGGTAAACTTGCCGATGCTCAGGAAGGTGTCGGTGTGCCCGATTACCGGCACGCCGATTACCGGCGTGCTGAGTACTTCGCCGATTGCTCCTGTTCCGTTGGCTTCGGGGACGAGAACATTATAGGATTCACAATATCCATCAGTCGGTAAAGTATATCGTTTTTCAATCCATTTATAGACACGCTGATTTTTTGACCGTCCCAAAATACGGATGAAAACATCGGGATTATCTGGCTCTTCTTCATGGAATATATGAGGAAGATGTTCAAATGCATTTGAGGTTATTTTTGCTGCAGTTCCATTTCCTTGGACTTCGTAAATTTCAGGATGTTCATTAAATGCCACCTCTGAGAATTTATAAAGGCCTTGAGAAGATATGAGATTGCTGAATTCATTTTTGACAAATCCCTGATGTGATAACACTTTTTGTAATATGCTTTTTAATTCTTCATATTCAGAGAAGAATCCGATTGGTTCAAATTCAGTTTTAGCATCACGATAAGTAATTACCACACCGCCTTTTATGTCGACAGACGGAAATACATCTATCGACTTCTGAAAATAATCCACCACCTTAAAATGTTTGTCAGCTAAAATCTTATCCATCCATTCTTTGGGAGTTTGTCCTGCCCTGAATAAAAAACGGCCTGGAGTTATCAATGACACTTTATCCGACAGGCGGAAAGAAAGGTCGTAAAACAGGTGATAGATAGGGGCTTTACGGGTGCTTATTCCTTCCTCTTGATACGGCGGATTTCCTATAATGGCGTCTGTCGGAACTACTAGGGCTATCTTATTAGTACAGACAACTTATGTTTTACTAATAATTAGAACCAATATGGATACAACTGATTTTGAATCATTCCTAAAACAGGGAAATTTAGCCCAGAACACCGCTACAGCGTACCTGTATGCCGTAAAAGATTATTTTACCCGTTATAAAGAGCTGAACAAGCGGAATCTCATAGCTTATAAAAACCATCTGACAGACAACTTTAAGCCAAAGACAGTTAACCTCCGCATATTGGGATTGAACAAGTATTTGGGATATATAGGCAAGTCACGGCTACGCATGAAAACCATAAAGGAACAGCAACGCACTTATCTTGAAAACATAATCAGCAATGCTGATTACGAATTTCTTAAAAGCCACTTAGGAACGGAGAAAAACCGGACATGGTATTTTGCCGTACGCTTTCTTGCCGCTACCGGGGCAAGGATAAGCGAACTGATACATTTGAAAGCAGAGCATATCCGGGTAGGATATTTTGACATCTACACAAAAGGGGGTAAGGTACGTCGTATCTACATTCCGAAACAACTGAGCACTGAAGCCACCAAATGGCTGTCAGAACAAAGCCGATCCAGCGGCTATGTTTTCCTTAACCAATACGGACAGCGTCTCACCACAAGAGGCATCGCCCAACAACTGAAAAATTATGCGCGGAAATACGGTATGAACGAAAAAGTGGTCTATCCGCACTCGTTCCGTCACAGGTTTGCTAAGAACTTTCTGGACAGGTTTAATGATATTTCCTTGCTTGCCGATTTGATGGGACACGAAAGTATAGAAACTACCCGTATCTATCTGCGGCGCAGCAGTGCCGAACAACAGGAGATTGTTGATAAGGTTATCACTTGGTAAAAGATGAACAGCGTCAAATACGAAAGTATGACGCTGTTTTATTGTCACATCATTTTATCTGCCTCGTTGCGGATTTTTCTTTTTCTGTTCACTCCAAGGCAGCTCAGAGGATGAGCCACCGCCACCAGTACCGACATGAGCCTGTGCCGGGCCACCGGCTGCAAGAGTGAAAGCTACCCCCAATAGCTCAGCCTGTTTTCCATTTACCTGTTCCTGCGGCTCGAATACGGCATTGACAAATTCCTCGTCCGTGATTTGCCCGTTGAAATGTCTTTGGGCCACATCATAGTCTATCTGGAATTTTGTGTCCTCAAAAAGTTCCTCTCCAACCCGTGTCCAGATGTGGAGCGACGGATTCCGGTAGTTGGACACGTTGATTCGGACAAGCTCGGCACCGGATGACAGGCTGTAACGCTGAGGATTTGCCTTGCGGTCAAGTAGGTCTATCTGTTTCCGCTGCCTGTCTATGACGGCATCTTTCTCTTCTGACTGTCGCTCGGTGGTTTCCGCCCTGCGGATGGCTGCGTCTATCTCTTTCTGGTAGCCGTTCCGCAGCTTTTCGATTCCAGATTTATGTTGCTCCTGCAACCGTGCCTTTTCTGCCTGAAGAGCCTTAATCTGTTTATTGAGTTCGGCAATCAGCCTATCCTTGTCAGCCAGTTCCTTCTTTGCCTTGGCAAGGTCTCCCTTGCCGAACCACGCAAGAATGGTATTCCTGCCCTCCTGCGCTTTCTCCACATCGGCCTGCAACTTGGCTATGTCCTCTTCATATTGGATTACCTGCTGCCTGTAGTATTCCGAGTTAGCCTGATGTTTGGCGGTGGAGCCTACAATTCCACGCTGTAACCCGAACGGCTTCATGGCCGCAGCGTAGCTGTTCTGGTATTCGTGCAGCCGGGTACGCCGCATCACATCGTCCGCCGACAGTCGTGGGCCGGATTTCGTTTCATATTTCTTTTCGCCCTCCCGTTTCCTGCGGAGACGTTCTCCGGTCACAATGGGAACGATGGTGGCGTGCAAGTGGGGAGTTTTCTCGTCCATGTGCAGTACGCACGACACAAGGTTCTCTTCGCCGAAGGTCTCCTTTAGCCATTTGAGATTGGCGTCGATCCAACTGTCCAGTTTGCCGTCATTGGCAATTTTCATCATCTGCTCATGAGTCCCGGACAGGATGATACGGATGGCTTTTGTCTGGTTTTTGCCAACCTTGCGGCGCAGCCCGGCCGTGTCGATGCGGTGCTGTATCGCCTCGGTGCGGTTGGACACTCCTTCAGGGAACCTGACCAGCTCGCAGTTGAGATGTGTCCGGTCCGCATTGGCATTGCCCGGCACATAAATCTTTCCCTTGGCATCCTTTCTTTCTATATGACATGACATTCCGCTGTCATTACCGCTGCCACGCTGCAGGTGGCAGACCGCATATTGTGTATTGCTCATATCTGTTCGTTTTAATGGTTGTCATTTCTGTTGTAAAATCCCGTCATACAGCCGGAGGCATACCGGGGAGCCTGAGGGGTGTCCCTCAGCTTATGGGCTTTTTGACTGCCGGACGCGGAGCGGAGGCGGTGGAAATGCCCTAATAAGCTACGGGATTTTACACCCCCTTTCCCCTTGGGACAGCAAGCTGTCCGATGCCTTTCCGTCATTCCGCTCTCCCTGCATCCACCAGTTCGAGTCCGAAGGTGTCAATGAAGGTCTGCAGTACGGGGTTGCGTTCTATCATCTGTTGAAGGATCATCTGCGGCGTGTCCTCCATCAGCAGGAAGTCGGCGATGTCCAGTCCCAGACTGCGTTGTTCATTGGTCGCTATCCTTTCCAGCAGGTCGGAACATGTGGCACGCCTGCATACGGATTCCAGCATCGGCAGCCGTTGCCTCCATTCCTCCGTTGCCTTAAGGTCGGGGAAAAGAATCACCTCCCGACCGTCCAATACCTGCATGGCTTCGCCGTTGAAGCACCCGTGTATCCCTCCGGTGGCAAGCCAGATGAAATCGGGAATGAAATGGGCGGCGACCAGTGCCGTCTTCTCGCTCTCGACAATGGCTACAGGTTTGGCGGACATGGCGGCGGAGTTGTCCGACAGCAGATGTTCACCGAACAGGCACTGCTTCATCCTGAAGTCTGGTAGCTTCCTTACTGAATGTACCCAGCTGACTTGGTTGAAAGGCTCCTTAACCCGGTGTCCCGTTTCAGCGTCATAGCCCATAATCTTGCCCGCACGCACATTGCCGTCCCGGTCTGTCTGCCAGAATACGGCCGCCCCGTTCCACATCCTTGACGTGCCGACCCTGTAGAGGCGGAACAGCCTGTCCGTATCCTCCTTGCCGGCCACTTTGGTGAAGTAGCGGTATAAGGGGTTGATGTCGTACCTGCGCATGGACTGCTCCACCCAATCAGAGGGAAGAAAGGATATCTGTGGCTTCTGTTCGGGCTGTGGCTTTGCCAACGCTTTTGCAACTATCGGTGTGCCGCCGTTCCTTTCCTGCTCATTCAATTTTTCTTTGACAGTCGGATTATCCCGGAAGTATTCTTTCGGAGTATAGTGGTAGCCGCAACTGTTGATATGGTCACAGATACCAACGTTGTCAGGGAAGGAAATCTCTCCCGCCTCGTCGATATAACGGGTAAAGCAGGACTTCCTGCCGCACTCCGGACAAGCTGTCTTGCTGCCCGGACGGTATTTCTGAAGATGGAATCTGTATCCGTTCATGATGCTCTCTTTTGTGGATTCCTGCAAATGAAAACCGCCATTTGCAGTTTGCAGTTCTTGCAGTCTTGCAGGAATTTTACCTTTCCGGTACTCCGAGACTGCAAAACTGCAAAGACTGCAGGCTGCAACAAGGGGTCATCCGTTGCAGTTTCGGGTTGGCGGTTCATTATCGTTTTCATTAGATTTTCCAGATTTATCATATATGACTTTTTTGTAATGCCCGGCCTTGGACTTCCGCAGTAGCCCGCTCCTGCACAGTTCCCTGAGGTAGTTCATCACCGTGCGCTCGCTGACATTCTGCTGTTCCCTGCCTGTAGCGATGGCCGTTTTCGTGTCGAACGTGTCCGGCAGCAATGACAGCAGTACCTTGGGCGGTTCCTCGCACATGTCCTCTGCCACGAATGAACGGATGCGGCGGTACGAGTCCTCGAAATAGCCGTTCAGCCGGACAGCGGCTTTTACCGATACCATATCCACAGACTGCAGATGGCTCTCGCCGGAAGCATACCGCAGCACCTGCATGAGCAGGGCCAGCCGTGCCACCTGCGCCGGATGCTTCATCTCACGGCTGTCCACCTCGGCATCGTCCTCTATCCGGTTGATGCGTTCCACTTTCCTGTTCCACCATGAGAAGAAATACTCTTTTGCCTCCCTGTCCATGGACAGCACATGGGATATCCTTTCTTCCTCTCCCGTGTCATAGTCCAGAGCGAGTACCTTGCCAAGTATCTGCTCCCAGCGTGCCGCTGCCAGAGATGCCCTGTCCTCCCCGCCATCATCCCAATCAGTCCATTTTGACACTTCACGGGATTTGGGCAGCACGAACAGGATACGGTCGAGCAGTCCGTTCTCCTCGAAGCCTTTCGTGAGCAGTTCGTGTACACGCTTGGTCTGCGTGGTTCCGGCGATATTGATGCATGGCTGTTCTATATGTACGGGTACAGTGTTGCCGACCCTTGTCACATCCAGAGCCCCGCCGCTCCATGCCGTGAGCAGCTGCTCTATGAGCTGTCCGTTGGTATAGCGGTTGGCGGAGTTGAACATCCCCATGATCTCGTCCACGAGGATGACCACGCTACGGGGATTGTTGCTGTGCGTCAGCAGGAGCGATTCGGGGGTGAAGTCGGACACGACGGTACGCCGCAGCACGGGCTTCTTCCCGTTTTCCCCGGCAGCTTTCCACGACTCCAGTTCCGACTCATACGCCTTAAACAAGGTATAGTCGTGTTTCCGTATGGGACGGTATGCCGCCTCCAGCGGCGGTGTCTTGCCCAGTCCCGGCCTGCCCACGAGGATGATGTAGAGGGCGGCATTGCTCTGCCATTCGCCTTTGATGCGGATACGGTAGGTGCCGCCCAATGCCGCAGATACAGCCGAAATCATGGCTGTCGCTATGAACTCTGTCTTGTAGTTTTCGTACCGGGCCATGTCAAGGATGACGGATTGAACCGTCTGCGGGAACACTTCCAAAGGGAAACCGGTGTCTTCGGTATGTTCCGCCTCCATGCGGATCATGTTGCACAGTTCAAGTCGGGTGTGTATTATGTCAGCCATTTCTCTTCTTGCAATAGGATGTCACACTCTCGGATTTCCCTCCCGTCTGCACACGCCGGACATCGGACTTGGCGTACATGTTCTTGTTGCCCACCTTGACGGGGACGAGGTAGCCGCGCTTCGCCCACAGGTTGAGTGTGCCATCGCATACATTCAACAACTCACGGACTTGTTTCGTATTGAGCCAAGTCTCTTCCGCCTCACGCTTCATGGCGGCGTCCCTTTCCTCCTGCTGTGCCATGATGGTGCGCTGCACGATGGACTCGGCAAACATCTTAAGGTCGGCGGGCGTGACTTCCAGTTTCACGTTCGTGCCCTGTTCGACCAGACTTTCTATGGTGATCATAAATATCAATTTTGAAGTTTGTGATGACCATCTGCATTAGTTCCCTGACGCCTCCCTTCCGATGGCTTGTAAAAGAGAAGCACCGCCTATCCCCGGGAAGAGGATTGACGGTGCAAAAGTATATGGGAATTGAAACGGATTGATATATAAGGTCTTGTCTTAAATTGTCATGACAATTCAAGTCTGCATGACCATGTAAAACGGTTCATTTTGCCTTATCCGGTAGTAGTTTCCGTTTCATCATCGGCGGTGATTTTCTTGATTTCTGCCGCCAGTGTCCGGTACAGTTCTCTGTTCTCGTCACTCTCGATAAGAGGAGCCATCTGGTCTTTCCCGTCCTTGATGATATGCTTTGCCGTCTTCAGGAAGCCGACCGCCTGCCGTATGGCGCTCTCGCTTTTCAGAGATGGCAGGTCGGGGAACTGCAGTGCCATCCCCACACTGTACTCCTTGGCGGCGTGCATCCCGGCCACCAGCCCCAGTTCTTTCAGCACATAGAACGGCAGTGCCTGGTGGACCGCGCTCGTGTTTATGGAAACGAAACGGCGGATGCATTGCAGGACTTCCTCCCTGTTTCCGCACTTGAGATAATCCGCAAGTGGCCGCTCCTGTATCTTCTTCTTTCCGGCCGTCCGCTGCGCCTGTGGCACCGTACCGCTGCCGGAGTCCCTTGCTGTCGGGCTGCCTTCGGTATCACCGCCTCCCATCCCGTCCTTTACGGACTGCAAAGCCCATTCGCCGATGCTGCCTTTTTCAATTGCGTCTTTCATGGCAAAGTGGCTGTCCCAGTCCTCTTGCGTGCGGAAGCCGTTCTTTATGGACACTTCGATAATCTGCCTGACGACAATGGAGCAGCCCATCCTTTCGGCGTTCCCTGCCTTGGGATGTCCCGCCTGCCTGCTGACCATGTCAACCATCGCCTCGAAACTCTTGCCGTAGTACAGCCAGCTCAGCACGAGAGGGGCGGACAGGGTTACGCAGCGTTTTCTCAGACTCTGTCTGAAAATGTATTTCATCCTGCCCCAGAATGTGGACGGAGGCGGGGCAGCATCCTCTTCCCTCTGTTTCCTGTACAGTTTCACGATTTGCCCAGGCACCGCGTTCTCCTTAAAGTGGAGGCCTATGTTCCTGAAGCCGTCCGTGCTGTCGTCACACCATGACTGTTGCCATTCCCGCCTGATTCCGGGCAGCTGTTTGAAGATGGCGCGGCAGACGGCAAGGTACTGCATTTCGTTCCCGTCCGCCATCATTTTCGCGAAGCGGCGGTATTCCTCCCTGTGCGCGTCTTTCCACTGGAGGATGTCCGCCTTGAACTGTTCGTATGTCTGTTTCTGCCCGTCCATATTGTATTATTACAGGTTGATATCAAAGGATAAGTGGAAAAGGGGAACTGTCAGTCCAAGAGGTTTACCAGTTCCTTCTTCATCTCATCGTCAATCTTGCGGTACCGCGCGAAAGCCCGGCTGCCTTCCGAATGTCCCGACATGGAGGCTATCAGGTTCGGGTCCTTGACCTGTCGGTACAGGTTGCCGATGAATGTCTTGCGTGCGGTATGTGTGGTCGCCACCTCGTATAAGGGTTTTGCCACGTCCTCCCTTGTTTTCGGGTCGAGGACTATGACCGTGCGGTCGATGCCCACATACTTGAGTATCTCCTTTATCTTTTTGTTATAGCCGAAGTGCGAGAACCGGGGGAGCAAGGCGTCCTCCAGATCCTTGTAGCGTTCCAGTATGTCCAGCGCCTTCTGGTTGAGCGGCACGCGCACTGTATTGGCATGTTCCATCTTCGTCTTCTGCGGGATGTACTCCACGAAGCCGTCCACGATGTTTGCCTTGGTCAGCCTGTTCAGGTCGCTGACACGGCACCCTATCAGGCACTGGAACATGAAGATGTCACGATAGACCGGATAGGTTGCCCCCATGCCGATCAGGTCGGCATAGTACACCTTGTCCCGCTCTTCGAGCGTCAGGTAGAACGGGTCGCCGTACATCGGCCGGGCAATCTGGTACTGGTCAAAGGGATTGTTCCTTGTCAGCCCGCGCTTGACGCACCACTTGATGACGGTGCGGATGCGGTAGAGGGAGCCCGACATGCTGTTCTCGGAACGCTTCTGTTCGACGTTGCGGCGTACCTCATTCCGGTAGAATACGGGGTACATGTCCACGTACTTGTGTTCCTCCTGCATCCACAACTTGAAGTCCCTGATGTCGTCCGCCGTGACGGTGTCGATGCACAGGTGGAACCCCCTCTGGTGTAGCACTTCGTGGCGGAAACGCTCGTAGCGCAGCACCTTGTTGAGATTGTCGAGATGGTGTTTCCGGCTTTCATCCGCAAGCGGTGTTTCCTCGACGTATTTCCGTATCTGGTACGAGAGCAGGTACTCGTCGGCCTTGTTGCCGCCCCTCGCGTTGATGCCGGGATGGTGGTATTCCTCTATCAGGCTTTTGAGCCAGCTACCGTCCACTCCCCGGTGGTACTCTTTCGTGATGAGATGGGTGATCTGCTGCACGTCCTTGTCGAAGCCCATCTTCTTTTCCTCCGACACCAGGGCCACGCGGGGCTTGTAGCCCTGCCGTTCCGGGCTCCAGTGGTTGGGGTTGATGGACAGCTCGCTCGCAGCCTTGATGTCCACGCCGCCGATGTCCCGGACACGGAAATAGACCCGTGCCTGGTCTGTTATGTTGTTCTTGGCGGCGGTCTTTCGGATGAATGCAGTCACTTTCATATGTATGTCCTCCTTTCTGTCTAATCTATCATGTCCACAAGCCTTCGCTTCATGTCATCGTCTATCATGCGGTAGCGGTTGAACGCCCTGCTGCCCTCCACGTGTCCCGACATGGAGGCGATGAGGTTTGGGTCGGGCACCTGCCTGTAAAGGTTGCCCACGAAGGTCTTGCGTGCCGTATGGCTGGTGGCCACCTCGTACAGGGGCTTCTGCACGGTGTTGTAGCCGTGCGTGTCGAGTATGGTCACCATCCTGTCTATGCCGCAACGCTTCAGCAGCTCCCGTATGCCGAGGTTGTAGGTGTGTATCTGTTTGAACGGGAACAGCCTGTCGGCATTGGCATCGTAACGTTCCTGTATCTTCAACGCCTTCTCGTGCAGCGGCACTCTGACGGTCTTCGCCTGGCACTTCTTCGTCTTCTGCGGCATGTATTCCAGGAATCCGTCCTTGATGTTGGCTCTCGTGAGCCTGTAAAGGTCACCCACGCGGCAGCCGACATAGCAGTGAAACACGAAGATGTCCCGTATGACGGCCAGCTTCGGGCAGTCGCTCAAATCAGCGTCATACAGGATGTTCCTCTCTTCCGAAGTGAGGAAGAACGGGTCGCCGTAAGTCGGTTCCTTGCAGCCGTAGAGGGCATAGACCTCGTTGTCGGAATACTTCATCTTCTTGCACCAGTGCAGGAAAGTGCAGAACAGGTTCATAATGTTGATGACGGTCGTACCGGAAAGCGGCCTCGGCTTGCGGTTGATGAGCATGCGGGGAGCATAGAAGTCGGGATGTTCCTGCCGCAGCCTGTATTCGTTTACGACATAATCCCTGAAATCGTTCATCTGCTCCAACGTGACGGTCTCCACGAAGAGGGTGAAGTCCGTCTCGCCCAGTATCTCCCGCCGGTAGTCGTGGTAGCGCGACATCCTGCGCTCGAAGCGTATGATGTGCTCCCTGGTCCTTTCCGCGCCGTCGAACTTCTCCAGATACTCGTGGACGCGGGCGAGCAGGTTCGGGTGGTTACGCTCGAAAGCACGGGCCGGGTACAGCACATCTTCGATGACCTGCCTCATCCACCTGCCGTCCGCCTTGTCCGAAAAGGTCTTCTCCGCCCGCTCGATGATGGCGGCGATCTGTCCGGGCAGGCGTTTCTGCTCGGCGGCAGGGACAGCCGTCGTGCGCCTGTAACTGAGGGTGTCGGAATCCCAGTACCTGTCCTGCACCTCAAGAGGAGAGACCACCTTTATGTCCACGCTCTTCTCCCTGACCCGGAAACATATGTTCGAGGTCTCTGGGGAGCATTTTTTCAGATAGACGGAAACTTTCATCGGCATCGCTTTTTGATTCACACCGCAAAGGTAAACAAATTCCCGTATATGTTCCCATATATCCCGAAGAAACCTGCAACGGATTAAAACAAATTAAAAAGTCGTTCCCGAATCTGATACCACATAAAATACAGTATATCAATGATTATATTTGCACTTGTTTAGCTCTTTTTTTCATTTTGGCCTTTATTCGACTTCCATAATATCATATATTGCAGTTCCACGCTTTTCTTTTTTGTTTATGCCGCCGGGGTGCGGGTGGCTGAAAAGCCTCGATTATGAAAAAGTTATTGCTGACGATTTGTTCCTCGTTGTTTTGTGTGCTGTCCTATGCGCAAACGGAACATTTGACGTTCAAAGGTCTGCCGATAGATGGCAGCAAACAGGAATTTGTGAAAGAATTGCAGCGCCAAGGATATGTGTATGTAGATGACGATAAATTATCCGGTACATTTATAGGCCGGGATAGTTATGTTTTTATTTATGATACACCCATTACGAATACCGTATGGCAAGTCGGGGTTTTGTTCAAATCGACATATGACACATGGAGCCTCATTAAAAGAATATATGACGACTTGGTGGATGTTTACACGAAAAAATATGGTGCTCCTATCCTTGATCAGAAAGAGTTTAAGTCGCCATGGAGAGAGGGTGATGGACATGAGTTATTTGCCTTGCGGTCTGATCGGTGTGTTTATAGAACGGTGTTTGTGTATATAAAAGATGGGATGGATATTGGATGTGTTGAGATTCGCATGGCAAATGACTGTCGAATAATAATATTATACGAGGATAGTATTAATTCTGATTTGTTAACAAAAGAGCGAGCTAATGAAATTTGAATGAAAAAAGAGACTGTCAATATGACAGCCTCTTTTTTTCTTTGCATTCTAATTTATTATTCCTCCGGCTTGCGCAGTTGCAGATACAACTCGTCGAGCTGCGTCTGGTCGATGTAGCCCGGGGCGTCGAGCATCACGTCGCGGCCGGCGTTGTTCTTCGGGAAGGCGATGTAGTCGCGGATCGACTCCGAGCCGCCGAACAAAGAGCACAGACGGTCGAAACCGAACGCAAGGCCGCCGTGAGGGGGCGCTCCGTACTTGAAGGCGTTCATCAGGAAGCCGAAGCGCTTCTGCGCCTCCTCGGGCGTGAAGCCCAGCAGTTCGAACATCTTCTCCTGCAACTTCGAGTCGTGGATACGGATCGAACCGCCGCCGATCTCCGTGCCGTTGCAGACGAAGTCGTAGGCGTTGGCGCGCACGCGGCCCGGGTCGCTGTCGAGGTATTGCACATCCTCGAGCTTGGGCGAGGTGAAGGGGTGGTGTACGGCGTAGTAACGCTGCGTCTCGTCGTCCCACTCGAACAGCGGGAAGTCCACCACCCACAGCGGGGCGAACTTCTGCGGGTCGCGCAGCCCCAGCTGCTGGGCCACTTCGAGGCGCAGGGCGCACAGCTGCGTCAGCGTTTTGAACTTCTTGCCGCAGAGGATGAAGACCATGTCCCCGGCCACAGCGCCGCAGCGCTCGGCCATGGCGCGCACCTCCTCGGGGGAGTAGAACTTGTCGATCGACGACTTCACGCCGTCCTCCGCGACGCGAATCCAGACGAGGCCCTTGGCGCCGATCTGCTGCCGCTTGACGAACTCCGTCAGCGAGTCGATCTGCTTGCGGGTGTACGCGGCACAGCCCGTGGCGGCGAATCCGGTGATGTATTCGGCCTCGTCGAATACGCTGAAGCCGTGCCCCTTGGCGAGGTCGGTGATCTCCGCGAACTCCATGCCGAAGCGCAGGTCGGGTTTGTCCGAACCGTATTTCTCCATCGCCTCGATCCACGGCATGCGGCGCAGCGGCTCGGTCAGCTCGATTCCCATCACATGCCTGAACATGTGCTTGGCCCAGCGCTCGAAGATTTCGAGCACGTCCTCCTGCTCGACGAACGACATTTCGCAGTCGATCTGCGTGAACTCGGGCTGGCGGTCGGCGCGCAGGTCCTCGTCGCGGAAGCAGCGCACGATCTGGAAATACTTGTCGTAGCCGGCGACCATCAGCAGTTGCTTGAGCGTCTGCGGCGATTGGGGCAGGGCGTAGAACTGGTTGGGCGACATGCGGCTCGGCACGACGAAGTCGCGCGCTCCTTCGGGGGTCGAACCCACCAGGCAGGGGGTTTCGATCTCGAGGAATCCTTCGTCGGAGAGGAAGCGGCGGATCTCCTGGGCCATCTTGTGGCGCAGGATCATGTTGCGTTGCAGGGGCGGACGCCGCAGGTCGAGGTAGCGGTACTTCATGCGCAGGTCGTCGCCGCCGTCCGAGACCTCCTCGATGGTGAAGGGGGGCACTTCGGCTTCGTGCAGGATGGCCACCTTCTCGGCCGTGACCTCGATGTCGCCCGTCGGCATTTTGGGGTTTTTCGACTGCCGCTCGACGACTTTGCCGACGACCTGAATGACCCATTCGCGGCCCACGCGGCAGACCGTTTCGCGCGCCTCGGCGGGGGAGTGTTCCTCGACGACGATCTGGGTGATGCCGTAACGGTCCCTCAAGTCGATGAAGGTCATGGCGCCGAGGTTCCTCACTTTCTGCACCCATCCGGCCAGGGTGACGGTTTGGTTGACGTTGCAGGCCCGGAGGCAGCCGCAGGTATGGGTTCTGTACATGGCGATATGTTATGTTTAGTCGTTACGATCCGCAAAGTTAACTAAAATTCATAATTCATAATTCATAATTCATAATTAAATGACAGGATGCCTTGTTAAAACCTTTGTGTGTGAAGAACGCCGCCGCCGGAATTGCAGCGAGGCGGATGAAACGGCGGATATGCAGGGAAAAGAGCGAAAAGAGATGCGGAATCCCCGAAACGAACCTCCCGCTTCCGGGCGTCGTTTCGGGGATTTGTCGGGCGGTCCGGATTTCGGACAGCCGTTTCTGACCGATGATTACTCCACCGCTTTGAGTTCGAGTACGCGGCTCGCATATTCCTTGCCCACCGTGAATTCGAGTCCGTTCTCCATCAGGAACGCGCCGCTGAAGGTCTTGCCGTCCTGCGGGACCGGCTTCCCGTCGACGTTCAGCTCGGTGATCCGGTAGCGTTTGCCGGGGTCGAGACCCGCCATGCGGAAGGCCGGCGACGGCATGTTGAGGAAGTGCTCCAGCTTGTAGACGAACCAGACGGCGCGGTCCTTTTCGGGTGCGACGTACATCAGCGATGCATAGCCTGTCTTGTCGTAGGGCGAGATCAGCCGGTAGAGGTCGCCCTGCTGCACGATGGGGCGGATCTCCTTGTAGTCGGCGATCGCCCTACGGGCGAACTCCTTCTCTTTGCCGGTCATCTTTGAGGGTTGCAGTTCCAGCCCCAGGCGTCCCGACATGGCCACGTCGAAGCGCAGTTTGAGCGGAACGTTGCGGCCCGTCTGGTGGTTGGGCGAGGCGCTCACGTGCGAGGCCATCGCCACGGCGGGATAGAAGTTCGACACGCCCCACTGCATGTAGATGCGTTGCAGGGCGTCGGTGTTGTCCGAGGTCCAGAATTCATCGTAGTAGGGCAGGACGCCATAGTTGACCCGGCCGCCGCCGCTGGCGCACGACTGCATCACCAGACGGGGATATTTCTCCCGGATGCGCCGCAGCACCTTGTCCATGCCGCGGTGGTACTCGATGTAGAGGTGCGATTGCCGGTCGGCCGGCAGGAAGGTCGAGCCGTAGTTGTAGAGCGTCATGTTGTCGTCCCACTTGATGTAGGCGATGTCGGGATGCGCGGTCATCAGACGGTCGACCACGCCGAAGACGAACTCCTGCACCGCGGGGTTCGACAGATCGAGCACCTGCTGCGTGCCGCCGCGGCCCTTGCGGTTTTCGCGGTAGGGCTGCTGGATCACCCAGTCGGGATGCTTCTCATAGAGTTCGCTCCGGGTGTTGGTCATCTCGGGTTCGATCCAGATGCCGAACTTCACGCCGTGTTTGCGGGCCGACTCGGTCAGACCCTCGATGCCCTGCGGCAGTTTCTCGCGGCAGACCGTCCAGTCTCCGAGGCTCGTCTCGCCGTTGTTGCGCGGGTATTTGTCGCCGAACCAGCCGTCGTCCATCACGAACAGTTCGCCGCCCAGGTCCGCCAGGTCGGCCATCATCCGGTCCATGCCCTCTTGGTTGACCTTGAAATAGACGCCCTCCCACGAGTTGAGCAGCACGTCGCGAAGCTCGGTTCCGTGGTTGAGCCGGTGGAGGCGCGCCCATCGGTGGATGTTGCGGCTCACGCCGCTCTTGCCCTCGTCGCTGAACGTGAAGGCGAATACCGGGGTCGTGAAGACCTCGCGGGGTTGCAGCGTGTATTGCGACTGCTCCTCGTTGATGCCCGCGAAGAGGTGCGTGGTGTGGGTGTTGTCGTTGTCCAGGGCGATGCGGTAGTTGCCGGCCCAGGCCAGCGTGCCGCCGATGACGCGGCCCGTCAACTCCCGGGGGCGTCCGTCGAGCGAGATCATCAGCGAGGGGTTGTCGCGCTGCGTGTTGCGCACGCCGTCCTTGTTCTTGAGCACCTTCATGCCGTCGGTCAGCGGCTCTTCGTGGAGGTAGCACTCCGCGCCCCATGTGCCGTGGAAATGCGTCAGCCACGTGTCGCCCCGGCGGACGGGCATGTAGGCCGATGCGAACCGGTAGAGCGTCACGGGTTTCTTCTCCGTGTGGCTGATCTCGGTCCACGTCTCGATCACCTCGCAGTCGTCGTAGGTCTTGTAGAAGAGCGTCACGAAAAACGGGTAGTGCTTGTCCTTCATGGCGATGGCGGTGGTTTCGGAGCCGTCCCTGCGGTCGCGCGACACCGACTCGACCGCCAGTTCGAGCGACATCGAACCGTCGCCGTGCGTCGCCTGAATGGCTACCTCGCGGTAACACTGGGCGCCGAACTGCGGGTAGGCCGCATCGCCGAACGCCGCTCCGCTGGCGAGGATGTCGTCGGGCGAGGCGACGCGCGCTCCGAAATACTGGAACAGAGGGGTTTTGCCTTTTTCTGCCGTCAGCAGCAGCGAGGAATTCCGGGTCGAGAGCAGGATGTTTTCCGCCCGGAGCATGCCGCCGGACAGCATCGCAGCGCCGGCCCATGCCAATACCAAAAGTTTCTTCATTGCAGGGTTGTCGTATAAGGTTGATTTCGGATATAAAACTAATAAAAAAACGCGGATTTCGCAAAGAACGCAGGCCGGACAATCGTCCGGCCTGCGAATCCAGAAATCCGAAACGGAGCCTCCGCGGTTATTTCGGGGCCGTGACGAACGGTGTCTCCAGCAGTTTTTTCAGCGTGGCGGGGTTGTCGGTGGTGATGTAGTCGACACCCAGCGCGATGCAGGCCATCATGTCGGCCGTCGAATTGACCGTCCAGGCGTTGACCTCGATTCCGCCGGCGTGGGCTTCCGTCACCCACTCGGGTTTTTTCGAAAGCACGGTCGAATACTGGTAGTCGATGCCCGAGAGCTTGTCCGCCGCGACTTCGGCCGGAGCCTTGTCGCCGCCCAGGTACTGTACGCCGGCCGCGGGCATGGCCGCCCGGAGCTGCTTGCAGACCTCGTAGTCGAAGGCGATGTAATCGACCCGCGTCTCCATCGACTTCGCCTTGACGGCGGCCACGACGGCGTTGACGGCCCGCGTGTTGCTTGCGGCCGAACTGTGGGTCTTGATTTCGCAGATCAGTTTCATCGAAGCGTCCTTGGCGCCCTGCTCCAGATAGGCGTCAAGCGTCGGCAGTTTTTCGCCGTTGGCCAGCGTGAGGTCCCTGATCTGTGCATAGGCGCTCTCTTCGATCCGCAGGTCGCTGCCTGCCACCGTCGCGTTGTGGTTGATCACCGGCACGTCGTCGGCGGTGATCCAGACGTCGAACTCGGCGCCGTGGATGCCCAGTTTCTGGGCGTTGGTCAGGGCAGCGATCGAATTCTCGGTCGAATTCTCCACGCCGTCCTGATGCTGGCCGCGGTGCGCGATGATCCGGGGCATCGAGACGGAGGGATTGTCGCAGACGGTGAATTCGACCGTGCCGATCGGGTATTGGCTGCCGTTGCGGACGAGCGTCATGAAATACCGGCTCGTTCCGGCGGGAATCCCTGCGGGGAGGGTCACTGCCAGCGACTGAAGGGTATTGTCGCCGGAGGCTTCGGTGAATGCGGCGTCGGCCGTGAACGCTGCGGTCACGTTGGCCGCCGAGGTGAACTTTACCTTGTCGCCGGCTGCGAAACCGTTGCCGTAGATCGTATAGGTGTAGCCTGCGCCGATCTCGCACCTGGTCAGGTAGGCGAGGTTCGAGAGTGCGAATTCTACGGGCGTCTGGCCGGCGAACGCCGCATCCTGGTAGAGCAGGGCGATCTGGTCCCCGGTCAGCGCGTCGTCGAAGACGCGGGCCAGAACCACTTCGCCGTTCCATGCGTTGCCCATCGAACCTACGGCCGAGTCGCCGCCCAGCGCGAACCACCGTGCGCCGTCCTTGGCGTGGATCAGTTCGCCCGGAGCGTCGGCCGTGCCCTTGAGTTGGCCGTCCACGTAGATATAGGCTTTCTCGGCGGTTTTGTCCCAGACGCCCACGACGTGGTAGTAACGGCCCGGTTCGGGCGTCACGTCGCTCTGCGCCCAGCGCCACGTGCTTTTGCCCGTGGTGCTCACATTGGGCAGGAACGTGATGCAGGCCGGATGGCCTCCCTGGCCCTCCTTGCAGATCAGGAAACCCGTGCCGCCGGCTTCATGCGCCGAGAAGGGCTTGTACTCCTTCGTGCCGTCGTTGCGGTTCGAACGCAGGACGACCTCCAGCGTGTGGCCGTCGTCCAGACCCTGCTTGAACGTCTCGTTCGTGTAGTAGTCCACCCGGTAATAGGAATCCTTGCGGGAACCCTGCCCCGGGGTGTGCGTGTAGTTGGTCACGATGCGCTTGTAGACGTCGTGGTAATAGCAGGTCAGCGCCGTGCCGGGGTAGGAGAGCACCTCGTTCTTGAGCGGCGATACGTCCTCGGCCGTGCCGTCGGCGTGGAAGACAACGTCGAGCAGGTCGGCTTTCGGCGCTTCGGGCGGCACAGGTCCGGGTTCCTGCGTGATGGTGAACTCCTCGACCAGCGTGGGGTCCGAGACCGAGATGAACCGGACTACGCCGGAGCGCTCCCTGCTCACGGTGTTTTCCGGAATCAGAATCGCCAGCGTCATGCCGTCGACGGTGGGGTGGGTGAACCAGTCGGTCTTGCTCTGGTCTATCGCATAGGTCCATTTGCCGTCGGTCGTTACGGTGAACACGACCGTGCTCCCTTCGTAGGGGATGGTTCCGTTTTCGGGGGCGAGGTTGGACGCTACCGAGAAAGCGACGTTTTTCCATTCGGCCGTCTCGTCGTCTTTGCACGACGGGCAGAGCGCCAGGGCGAAAGCCGTGAACAGAAAAAACGATAAAAAACCTTTTTTCATATTAGGAAGGTTATATGGTTAATTTTTCAGTTGATTGATCCGGCCGGGTCATTGGGCGTTTTCAGGCTTCTCCGTCGCGGGGCGGACCGGGAAGATCAGCACCGTGGCGGCCGCCGCGTTCACCTCCGTGTCGGGACTGCCGACCGAAACGGGCAGCACGCAGCGACTGTCCGCCGTGATCGCCGAGACGTCGATCCGAATGCCGATCTTCGCGGTGTGGGCGTTGTTGTCGAGTCGCACGGCGGCGGTCGGGAGGTCGTAGCAGGCTTCGGGCATCAGCACGTAAGCCGTACCGTTGGCCTTGTTGTAGGCGGCCAGCGCTTCGGCGTCGACCGAGAGTGCGGCCGTCGAACCGCCTTCGTTGTAGCCGCTCCGGTAGATCCACACCTCGTAGTCGATCGCTGCGGCATCGGCCGTCAGGGCGACCTGTTGCAGGCCGTTTTTCGGGATCAGCACTTTCGAGCCGATGTCGTATCCGATCTCTTCGTTGTCGGAGCACCCGGCCAGGCAGGCTGCCGCCGACAGCGCGAGCGCTAAAAATAGCTTTTTCATGGTCGTTTCTTTTCGCTAATGGTTAATAACCCGGATTCTGAACCAGCTGGCCGTTGATGTTGAGCTGCGAGTTGGGGATCGCCAGCCAGTAGTGTTTCGGCGTGGTGAAGATGCGCGTGTCGTTCTCCTTCATGTCGACCAGCTTGTAGAACTTCTCGGGCGTGTCGCCCTCGATGTTCCAGGCTTTCGGGATGGGGCGCAGGCACTCTTCGGCGATCTTCCAGCGGCGGATGTCGTGGAAACGGCGTCCCTCCAGCATGAATTCAATCGAACGTTCGCGGCGGATGATGTCGCGCAGCTTCTGGCCCGAGGGGATGCCGCCGGCCCTGCTCCACGAATCCTGGAACGTCGGAAGGCCGCAGCGCGAGCGGATCTTGTTCAGGCACTCGTAGCCGTAGTCGCTCAACGTGCCGTCGTACTCGAAGTCGGCTTCGGCGTAGCTTAAGTATAGCTCGGCGATGCGCATGTAGGGGAAGACGTAGCTCATGTAGGTGCTGACGGAGTAGTTTCCGCTTGAGTTGAGCGTCATTTTCGACTGTTCGTTGACCCATTTCTGGCAGAAATAACCGTTGTAGGACTGGTATTCGTTGTCGTAGCTGCCGGTGAAGCCCTGCGGCTCGCCCTTGTGCGCCTTGATGGTCATCTTGCCGCCGTTGAAACGGTACGTGCCCCGGTCGTAACCCACCGACGCGTAGAAGCGCGGCTCCTTGTGGAGGTGCATCTCGACCGTCCCGGCCGCCTCGTTGTAGGCCAGCGGGTCGATGTCCTTCGTCTCGGGGTCGTCCTCCCACGGAAGTCCGTTCCGGGTGTAATACATCTGGACGGCCTCGAACGTCGGGCACAAATAGCCGCGGTAGGCGCCCGACACCTTCGTGTAGTTGTTGGCCAGGTGGCAGCCGAACTGCTTCTGCGTGTAGGTGATCGAGCCTGACTTGTTCAGGCTCATCAGGTACTCGTTCTGGTTCAAGAACTGTGTCGCGTTGCCGTCGCCGGTGAAGATGTAGGTGTAGTTGGCGCGCCCCAGTTCGAACGGGTCGGTCGTGCTGGTGCTTTTCGACACGGAGAGGCCCAGTTGGCGGTCGTCCATCGTGTAGGCTCCCGTTTCCTTCGAAGCCTCCACGCAGTCGATAGCCTCCTTGGCGGCGTCCATCGCGCGTTTCCACTTCTCGGCGTCGTAGGTCTGGTTGATCAGGTGCGTGCCGTCCTTGTTGACGAAATCGGCGTAGAATTCCGAATTGCCGTTCACCAGCGGCGATGCGGCGTAGAGCAGCAGGCGGGCGCGGTAGGCCAGCGCCGTGGCCTTGATGGCGCGGCCGTACGCGATGGGACCCCAGTAGTCGGGCAGCATGTCGGCGGCCTTGCGGAACTCCTCCTCGATGAAATTGACGCACTCGTCGTAGGTGCTGCGCGGCACGTTCACGCTGCTGGCCGGCGCATTCAGGTCGATCTCCTCCCGGGCCAGTACGATCGGACCGTAGTACTCCAGCAGGATCTGGTGCAGGTGGGCGATCAGGAAGTGCGCCTCGCCCGACCAGTAGCGCAGGTTGGCCTCCGAGATGTCGGGAACAGAACCTATGTTGTTCAGGAAGTTGTAGGCATAACGGATGCCTTCGTAGATGTTGTACGAGTAGTTGCCTGTCGGAAGCCCCGAGGTCGTTCCCCACATGTTGAAGTAGGTGTTCGTCGGGGACTCCTGCGAGGTGGCGTATACGAGGCTCTTCCACGAGAAATAACGCACCGATCCGTAGTAACTCGAAATCAGGTCGTCGCCGCCGCTCAGGTCGGGCATGGCCTGCGCATGGAACAGGTCGGGGCACTTGCCGTAGACCATGAAGAGCATCTTTTCGGCCTGGGCCTGGGTCTTGTAGATGTCGTCCTGCGTGGGACTGCCCTCGGGAACGACATCCAGGAAATCGCAGGATGCGGCCGCGAGAAGGAGGGCTAACGCCATTGCTATTTTTTTCATAACGGTATCTTCTTTTGGATTAGAATTGGTATTGAACGCCGATTTTCGCCGTCCGCTGCAACGGGTAGGACAGGCCGTGGCCGCCGCCCTTTTCGGGGTCCCAGTAGTCGAACGGGGAGATGACGAAGAGGTTGTTGCCCGACAGGTAGACGCGGAGTTTCTTGATGGTGTAGCCCAGCTCCACGGTTTTCAGGCGCAGGTATTTGGCGTCGTGGATGTAGAAGGTCGAACTCTGGGTGTTGTTGGAGCTTAACTGCGAGGTCAGGCGCGGATAGGCCGCGTCGGCGCGGTTGTTGTCCTCCGACCAGTGGTTGTCGGCGATGTACTGCGTGATGCCGTAGCCGAAGTGCGAGGCGTCGCAGAACGGGTGCATGTTGTACATCCGCAGCGATACGTTGGATGCGCCCTGGAACATGAACGAGAAGTCGAGCCTGCGCCACTTCACCGTCGCGCCGATGCCGTACTGGATTTCGGGAACGGTCGGGCTGCCGGCCGTCGTCACGTCGTTGCCGTCGACGATGCCGTCGCCGTTCAGGTCGCGGTACTTGATGTCGCCGACCGTGTAGTTGCCGAACTGCTGTTTGGGCGAGTTGTCGATCTCCTCCTGCGAGGTGAACAGCCCGTCGGCGACCAGCACGCCGGTGATGGCGTTGACCGGATGTCCCACGACCGACATGTAGTCGTACATCAGGTCGCCTTCATCCTTCTCGACCACTTCGTTGCGCGAGAAGGTGAACGTGCCGCGCAGGCTCAGCGACCAGTCCTTGTTGAACTGCTTGTTGTAGACGGCCGAAAGGTCGACGCCGTGCGATTTCACACGTCCGATATTGCCGTAGGGCGTAACGCCCAGCAGGCCCGTCGACGAAGGCAGCGAGGTGCGCCGCATGAAGATGCCCGTACGGTCTTCGGTGAAGTAGGCGGCTTCGATGTTCAGCGCGTTGAACAGTCCCAGTTCGAGACCGACGTCGAGTTTCTTGGCCTCCTCCCACGTCGCGTTGGGGTTGCCGTAGGTGGTGATCTTCGGGCCTTTGCCCTGGGAGTTCCAGTTGTAGTAGAATCCCGATTCCTCGCCCATGGCCACGATGGAGCGGTAGGGGAAGCGCTCGCCCAAGGCGTCGTTGCCCGCCAGACCGTACGATACGCGGATCTTCAGGTTGCTGACCGTCTTGCGGATGCCGTCCCAGAACGACTCGTTGGAGATCACCCAGCCGGCCGCCGCCGAGGGGAAGAAACCCCAGCGTTTGCCGGGAGCGAAGTTCTCCGAGCCGTTGTAGCCGAAGCTGGCCTCGAACAGGTAGCGGTTGTCGAATCCGTAGGTCACGCGGCCTGCCATGCCCTGCTCGCGGTAGGGCAGCAGGTTCTCCTCGCTCGTGCCGGCGATGTTGTTCTTCTTCTCGTTCATGCGGTAGACGAACATGGCTCCCACGTCGTGTTTGCCGAATTTGCGGGCGTAGTTCAGCGAGGCTTGCAGCGCGTAGCGGCGGTGGCCGCCGTTGCCGTCGGTGCTGGTCAGGTAGGTCGTGCCCGTGTCGCCGATCGAGTTGGTGATGAGATTGGCCGTGCCGTCGGGGTTGAGCGAACTGCCGTCCTCGACCTTGAAATAATAGGGGGTTGCCGTGCGGTAGGTCGCCGAATAGGTGTAGTTGTAGAATGACGCCGTGAGGTTGGCGCTCAAGCCCTTGGTGAAGAAATCCAGGTTCTGGTCCAGCGTGAAGGCCGTCGTCATGTAGGAGTAGTAGCGCTTGCCGTAGCCGCGGGACAGCTTGGCCAGCGGGTTGAGGTCGGTGGCGCCGGTGTCCCACGAGGCGTTGTTGCCGTAGCGCACGAACGTGTCGCCCTCCTCGGCCGGGAGCGTGGCCGGGAAACGCACCGGATTGGCGCGCATCGAGTAGTAGAACAGGTTGCCGATGTCCTCGATCGGGCGGGTGTTGTACTCCAGCTGGGCGTTGACCTTGATGCCGACGACCGTCGTCTTGGTGATGTTGGCGCTGACGTTGCTCTGGAAGATGTATTTCTGGTGGTTCATCTTCACGTCGTAGGGGTTCTGCTCGATGTCGGCGATGATGCCGTTTTCGTTCGAAACCGCTGCGTTGAGGAAGTAGCTGACCTTACGGCCGCCGCCGCGGATGTTGAGGTTGAGGTTCTGGTTGACCGAAAAATCCTTGAACATCAGGTCGTACCAGTCGTTGTTCGGATAGAGGTACTTGTTGAGCCCCGCCTTCGTGCCGTTGATCTTGTCGGCCGAGTAGAACGGCTGGTAGGCGTGGAGCGTTCCGGTCTCCTTGGCGGTGTTGAAGACGGCCTCGTTGTAGAGCTGCATGTAGGTCACGCCGTCGGCCACCTGCTGTACCATCGTGGGCATCGAGAAGGTGTTTTCCAGACGGACCGAGACGTTCATCTTCTCCGAGTTGCGGCCGTTTTTCGTGTTGATGAGGATGACGCCGTTGGCGCCGCGCGAACCGTAGACCGAGGTCGCCTGGGCGTCCTTGAGCACCGAGAACGACTCGATCGACTCGGGAGGCATGTTGTTGAGCATGTTGCTCAACACCTCCACGCCGTCGAGGATGATCAGCGGCGCGTTGCTCGACCCGAAGGTCGAAATGCCGCGGATGTAGAACGAGGCGCTGTCGTAGCCGGGTTCGCCCGAGGTCTGGCGCGAGATCATGCCGGCGATGTTGCCGGCGAACGCCGTGGTCAGCGAACTGGAGGTGATATTCAGGTCGGAGGGTTTTACGGAGGTGATCGAGGCGACCATCGACTCCTTTTTCTGCGTGCCGTAGCCGATGACCACGACTTCGTCGAGCGCGTTGCTCTGCTCGGCGAGCGATACGAGTTTGAACAGCTCGGTGTCCTCGACGTGGAGCTTCTTCGTGTCGAAACCGACGTACGAGAAGGTCACGTATTTCGATTTGGCGGGAATGGTGAAGGTGTACGAGCCGTCGCCGTTGGTGATCGTGCCGGCCGTCGTTCCTTCGACGTAGATCATCACGCCGGCCAGCGGGGAGTTGTCGGTGCCGGAGATCACCGTGCCGCTGACCGTTTGGGCGACGTCGCGCGAACCGCTGGCGGCCTGGTAGATGCGGACCTGCGTGCCGCTGACCGAATACTGAAGGCCGACGTCGGGCAGGATCTGGTCGAGAATCCGGTTTGCGCTTACGTTTTTCTCCCTGACCGTTACGACCTTGGTCAGGATCGGTTTTACTTCATCCGCATAGATGAACCGCAGATCGCTCTGCGCCTCGATTGATTCGAGGACCTCCCGGATGCTTGCATCGGCTGCATCTACCGTTACATAAATGCTCCGGATTTGTGCGAGGAGATTTCCCCCCCCCACGCGAGGCATAGGGTTCCGGACAGCAGCAGCGCGGCGACGAATCGCAGGACTGCCGGAAAATGCCCGTTCCCGGGTGCTTTTTGGCGAGTTTCTTCCATAATGGTTTTAATTGGTTCTGGTTAGTAATTGGTGTGGTTTCGAAATACAGAGTGCATGGTTTGGGCCGTTTTTTGGGCCGGATGTGTGTTCTTTCGTAGAAGCAAATTGAATTTAAGGGTTTTGTGGACTATTCCATTTGCAAATATAGAAATTATGCAATAAAATGCAAGCATTTCTTTGATTTTGATTTTTTCTTTTTGGAAGAAGGTGTGTTTTGAATCGAAATTGATGCGCCTGCGTCGCTTCCGGGCGTCGTTTGCCGGGCGCGGGGTGCGTTCTTCGGAAAAAATGGTTACTTTTGCCGAAAACAATCCGGCATGGAACAGCACGAAACCGACGAAAAATTCATGCGCCTGGCACTAAACGAGGCGCAAAAGGCGTTAAAACAACAGGAGGTGCCCATCGGTGCGGTCGTCGTGGCCGGCGGTGCGGTGATCGGGCGGGGGCACAACCTCGTCGAAACCCTGGCCGATCCCACGGCCCACGCCGAGATGCAGGCCCTCACGGCCGCTGCCGCGACGCTCGGGGGCAAGTATTTGCAGGAGTGCACGCTCTACGTCACGGTCGAGCCGTGCATCATGTGCGCCGGGGCGATCGGATGGGCGCAGGTGAGCCGCGTGGTGTGGGGCGCCGACGATCCCAAGAAGGGCTTCCGGCGTTACTCCGAGGCGGTGTTCCACCCCAGGACGACCGTGGCGCGGGGGGTGCTCCGGGAGGAGTGCGAGGAGTTGATGAGCGGTTTTTTCGCGGGTTTGCGCGGATAGATTTGGTAAAAAAGGAATTTTTTTTATACTTTTGCATCCAACGCGTTTCGGACAGGGGCGCATGAACTGAAAAACTTAATAAAATCGAATAGAAAAAGCAATGAAAAAGTTATTTGTATCGGTTGTCGCGCTGTTGGCGGCGGTGTCGCTCTCGGCGCAGGATGTTACTGCAATCTACAACGAAGCCGCAGCAGCTTTCGGCGCCAAGGATTTCGCAGGCGCGGCCGCGAAGTTCGAACAGGTGATCGAGCAGGGGCTGGACAGCGAGGAGGCCGCGTCGCTGGTGGCCACGGCCAAGACGACGCTTCCCAAATGCTACTTTATGATGGGCGGCGGAGCGATCCGGACCAAGAACTACGACGAGGCGCTGAAGAATTTCACCAAATCGGCGGAGCTGGCCGAACTCTACGGCGACATGAGCCAGATGGCCAAGGCCAACGGCTGGGTGGCCAAGATCTATCAGATTCAGGGCGGCGACGCTTTCAACAACAAGGACTATGCGACCGCCGCAGGCGTGTTCGAGAAGGGCTACAAGGCCGACCCGGACAATACCGCGATGGCGCTGAACCTCGCCATGAGCTACTGCGAGATGGGCGAGTACGAGAAGGGTATGGACATCTACGAGGCGGTGGCCGCCAAGACGCACCCCAAGTATGCCGATGACGCCGCCAAGGCCAAGGAGATGATCGCCCTCTACACCAATAACAAGGTGGCCACGCTTCAGGCTGCCAACGATTTCGACGGTATCATCGCGATGGCCGACGCGCTGCTGGCGAAGAACGCCGAAAACGCTCTGGCGCAGAAGGTCCGCTTGCAGGCTTATGCCAGCAAGAAGGATTACAACAAGGTGATCGAGCTGGGCGAGGCTGCCGCCAAGGTGCAGACCGATCCCGAGGATGTGAGCCTGATGTACCTGACGCTGGGCGCCGCCTACAACGCCAAGGAGATGAAGCCGCAGGCCATCGAGGCCTTCCGGAAGGTGACGGCGGGACCGGCTGTCGAGAGTGCGAAAGCCGCGTTGGCCGAACTGACCAAATAGCCTGCGGGCCGCAGGAGGAAGAGGGCGGCCTGCCGGGTTTTCCGAAGGGCCGCAGACAGTGAGCCTCCGGCCCCATGAAATAAACCGCAGAGCGGGTTCCGGATTTCCGGAACCCGCTTTTTCGTGCCGGAGCGGGGGCTGGTTCAGCGTTCCGACGGCTCTTCGGGTGCGGCGTTTCGAAGGACGTTTTCCCGGATGCGGGTCAGTCCGCTGCGCGTCAGCGGCGTGCGGCCGCAGAGGGCTTCGAACGCCGCCTCGTCCATGCCGAGCCACGTCGCGGCGTCCATCGCCAGCGGGTCGAACACGGTATCGAACGCCGCGTTGCGGTGCTGCGGGGTGCGGCGGTTCCAGGGGCAGAGGCTCTGGCACGCGTCGCAGCCGAAGATCCAGCCGTGAAGGTCCGTTTGACCGGGCTGTTCCCGCTCGATGGTGCGGCACGAGATGCAGCGGCCCGTGTCGATGGTCCGGTCCGGGGCGACGGCTCCCGTGGGGCAGTTGTCGATGCAGCTGCGGCAGGTTCCGCAGCGCGACCCTTCGAACGGCGTGTCGTAGCGGTCGGTCTCTTCGGTGAGAATCAGCTCGCCCAGCACGACGTAGCTCCCGTATTGCGGCGTGACGAGCAGCGACTGTCGGCCGATCCACCCCAGCCCGGCCTCTACGGCCAGCTGCTTTTCGGCCAGCGGCGCGGTGTCGACGAAGGCGCGGCCTCCCAGGCCGGGGTGCGCCGCGCGCAGGGCGTCGAGCATCCCGCCGAGCATCGTCCGGAGGGTGGCGTGGTAATCCGCCGCGCAGGCGTAGGAGGCCACCTTCGTCCGGTGCCCGGGCGGATAGCCCTCGCCGACGCGGTTTTTGTACGACACGGCGCAGACCACGGCCGTGCGTGCGCCTTCGACCAGCCGGCGCGCGTCGAAGCGTTTGTCGACGTTGCGTTCCAGATAGCCCAGCGACGATTGGCGGCCGCGGGCCAGCCATGCGCGGAACAGCGCCTCGTTTTCGGCCAGATGGCGGCACGGGGCGATGCCGCAGAGGTCGAACCCTGCGCCGGCGGCGAGCCGTTTGATGTACAGATGGTCGATCATCGTGATAATTTATGTCAAAAATAGTGTTTTTTAGCCGGAAATTAGTAATTTCGCCCCAAACTTTTGCGTTATCCGAACGTAGCTAAAAAAGAACACATGATGACTATCAATACACTGTACGAACTGGTCCGCAACAGCGTGGAGAAGTTCGCGTCGAAGGTCGCTTTCTCGATGTACGAGGGCGATGACGTGACTTATGCCGAGGTGGGCCGTCGTATCGCCAGGGTGCAGGAAATCCTCACCGGAGCGGGGCTTCGCGCCGGGGACAAGGTGGCTCTCCTGAGCAGCAACATGCCCAACTGGGGCATCAGCTATTTCGCCGTCACGTCGGCGGGCATGGTGGCCGTGCCGATTCTGCCCGACTTCTCGGGCGAGGAGCTGGACATGATCATCGAGCATTCGGAGGCCAAGGCCCTGCTCGTGTCGGACAAACTTTTCACCAAGCTCTCGAAGCAGACCATCGAGCGGCTCAACGTGGCGGTCCGCACCAAGAACCTCGGCGTCATCTCGCAGCGCGTCCGCGGGGAAGGCTCGACGGGCGTTCCCCGGCCCGACGACCTGGCCGTGATCATCTACACGTCGGGAACCACTTCGAAGCCCAAGGGCGTGATGCTGACCCATGCGGCGCTCTGCGCGCAGGTCGACATCTCCGCCTCGATCTTCCCGGTCGACGGCGGCGACACGTTCCTTTCGGTGCTGCCCCTCTCGCACACCTACGAGTGCTCCATCGGCATGATCTATCCCTTCTCGATGGGCGCGCGGGTGGTCTACCTCGACCGTCCGCCCACGGCCTCGGCGCTGATGCCCGCCCTGCGGGCGATCCGCCCGACGGTCATGCTGATCGTGCCGCTGATCATCGAGAAAATCTACCGCCACCAGGTGCTCGCCAAGTTCAATTCCAACTCCTTCTGGCGCACGCTCTACCGCATCGGCTTCATGCGCCGCTACCTCCACCGTGTCGCGGGCGGGAAACTGATGAAGCTCTTCGGCGGCCGTCTGCGCTTCCTGGGAATCGGGGGTGCGAAACTCGACGGCGGGGCCGAGAAATTCCTGCTCGAAGCCCGCGTCCCCTATGCCATCGGCTACGGGCTGACCGAGACCGCACCGCTGCTGGCCGGCGCGGCCCCTTCGATGGTGCGGCTGGGATCGACCGGTCCCCAGGCCCCGGGCGTCGAACTGCGGCTGGAGAACGTCAACCCCGAGACCCGTCAGGGCGAGATCGTGGCCCGCACGCCGAGCGCGATGGTGGGCTATTTCAAGAATCCCGAGGCCACGAAGGAGGTTTTCACGGCCGACGGATGGTTCCGCACGGGCGACCTCGGGGAGCTGGACAAGGACGGCTGGCTCTACATCAAGGGCCGTCTGAAGAACATGATCGTGGGTCCCGGCGGCGAGAACATCTATCCCGAGGACATCGAGACGGTGCTCAACTCGCACGTCTGCATCGCCGATTCGATCGTCACGGAGCAGGAGGGCCGCCTGATCGCCCTGGTGCACTTCAACCGCGAGGAGATCGAGTCGATGATCGACGACTGGCGCGAGGAGTGGGAGAGCAAGAAGGAGGCCTGGGAGGCCAAGACCGAACAGCTGAAGAAGGAGATCATGGATTTCGTCAACGCCAAGGTCAACCGTTTTTCGCGGATCTCGGAGGTCGTCGAGGAGAAGGAGGATTTCATCAAGACCCCCACGCATAAGATCAAGCGTTTCCTTTACAACAAGAACAAGAACGGCCAGACTCCGGACCAGCCTGCCGCCGGAAAATAAGCAAAGCCCCCGCTCCGAGAGCGGGGGCTTTTTCTTAATCCGGAGCAGCCGGAGCGTTTCCGCGGGGCGGTCGGCTTTCGGCGAGGGACCGGGGCGCTTTCGAGGAGCCGCCTCACTTGAGGTAGATGCCGTGGGCGGCGCACTCGGCGATCATCCGCTCGGGCCAGATGCTGACCTGGACTTCGCCGATATGGGCGCAGCGCAGGTAGAACATGCAGAGGCGCGACTGGCCGATGCCGCCGCCGATCGAGAGCGGCAGCCGTCCTTCGAGCAGCAGGCGGTGGAACTCCATTTCGCGCCGCTCGGGACATCCGCAGATCGCAAGCTGGCGTTCGAGGGCCTCGGCGTCGACGCGGATGCCCATGCTCGAAAGTTCGAAGGCGCTCTCCAGCACCGGGTTCCACACGATGATGTCGCCGTTGAGCCCTTTGTAACCGCCTTCGGTCGGGGTGCTCCAGTCGTCGTAGTCCGGGGCGCGTCCGTCGTGCCGCTGCCCGTCGGAAAGTTCGCCGCCGATGCCGATGAGGAACAGCGCGCCGTATTTGCGGGCCGCCGCCTGCTCGCGCTCCTTGGGCGTCAGCGCGGGGAACTCCTGCAACAACTCCTCGGCCTGCAGGAACGTGATTCGCTCGGGCAGTATGGGCGTGATGTGCGGATAGAGTTCGTAAACCTCCTCCTCGACGGCTTTCATCGCCTCGTAGATCGTTTCGACGGTCGCTTTCAGGAAGTTCAGGTTGCGCTCTTCGGGGCGCATCGTGCGTTCCCAGTCCCACTGGTCGACGTAGAGCGAGTGGATGTTGTCCAGCTCCTCGTCGGCGCGGATGGCGTTCATGTCGGTGTACAGCCCGTATCCCGGGGCGATCTTGTAGGTCCCCAGTTTCATGCGTTTCCATTTGGCCAGCGAGTGCACCACCTCGGCCCGGCGGTCGCCCAGATCGCGGATCGGGAACGACACGGCGCGCTCCACGCCGTTCAGGTCGTCGTTGATGCCCGTGCCCGAAAGGACGAACAACGGCGCCGTGACGCGGCGTAGGCGCAGGCGGCGGGCCAGCATGTCGGGAAAAATCTCCTTGAGATAGGTGATGGCCTGCTCCATCGTTTCGGGAGCGAGCTTGGCCGTATAGTCTTCCGGAATGAAAAGCGGCATAAGTTCAGGGTTTGGATTCGTGAAAAACGGTTTATTTTGCAAATATAGTGAAAGGTGAGGGCAATTGGGAGTGTTCAGGCTCAAAAAATGTCGGTTTTAACCGCGGAACCGGATTTTGGCCTGCCCGAAATCCGTTCCGGGTGGGCGGCCGCATAAAAATAACGCACGTAACAGAAGCGTTACGTGCGTTATTTCATTTCCGGTTCCGGTTATTTCGCGGCGGGCAGCAGCGCCGAGTCGGGCTGCTGGCGTTTGTCGCCCACGTCGATCAGGTTCTCCTCGGAGACCCCCAGCGAACGGTAGTAGTCGTTCAGTTCGGCCACCACCTCCTTGCGGTCGGCGTAGCTGGCCAGGTAGTAGATGTCGCCCAGCTGGTCGAGCTTCTCGTCGATAAGGCCCGAGACCATGTCGCCCTGCGCCCCTTCGAAACGGAGGTAGTGCTCGATGTATTCGATCAGCGTCTGGCCATACTCCCTCAAGAGGGCGTCGCCCTTCGCGGCGGCTTCCTTGTCGCCCATGGCCGAAGCGGCGTAATAGGCCTCCAGGAAGGGGTAGGTGTTGGTGTCGGTGAAGCGCACCTGCGAGGTCGGCATCCGCTTCAGCCCCAGGTCGAGCAGCTCGACGGCCTCTGCGACGCGGTTCTGCCGCAGCAGCTCCTTGGCCACGCGGGCGAAGGCGTCGCGGGCGTGCGAGGCCGAAAGGTTGTACTGGATGAAGTAGTCGGCGTAGACCCGCGGGTCTTCGAGGTTGCCGTAGCGGAACGTGTTGCGCAGCAGCGGCGCGGCGTAGTCGGCGTCGATGCGTCCGATCTCGTAGGGGTTCTGCGTCGGGGTGAGGATCGGCACCAGGCGGTAGGCGTAGCCGTCGAACTGGAGGTAGTCCATCAGCCCGAAGTCCTGGAGAATGTAGACCTGCGTCATGTAGATCGGGCGTTTCCAGTCGAAGTTGGCCAGCATGTCGAGGATCATCAGCTGGTTCTTGTCCAGCGAATTTTTCTTGATGTTGATGAACACCGTGTCGACCATCTTGTCGCGGTCCTTTTCGGCCACGATGCCCGACGCCAGGGCGTTCTCCTTGTTCACCGGCAGGGCGATGCGCTTGGCGGGGATGTAGTCGGCCAGCGTGCCGTCGGCGAGTTTGACCTTGCTGCGGGGGTCGTCGCTGCGCACGAAGTCGATCACCTCCTTGATCTCCACCGGGCGGTCGATGCTGTTGGTGACGTAGATCATGTCGTTGTTGAAGGTGTACTTGTGCTTGGGCAGCGAGAAGGGGACGCCGGGAGCGTCGTTGGCCTTGGTCTTCATCTCGTCGATGTACCACTCGCCGCCGAGGTAGGAGGTGTTCATAATCCGCACGTCGGGGCGCACGCCGTAGACCTCCTGATTGTTCCACAGCGGGAAGGTGTCGTTGTCGCCGTAGTTGAGGATGATCGAGTTGGGGAGCGTCGACTGGAGGTAGTTCCAGCCGATGTCGCGGGCCATCGTGCGGTGCGAACGGTCGTGGTCGTCCCAGTTCTGGGCCGCGAGGATGGCCGGGACGCTCATTGCGACGACCGTTGCCGCGGCTGCCGTCGCCACGTTGTCGCGCTTCGAGAGCCGGGCGATCAGGTCGCGCAGGGCCAGCACGCCGAATCCGATCCAGATCGAGAATGCGTAGAACGATCCCGCATAGACGTAGTCGCGTTCGCGCGGCTCGCCGGGCGAGGTGTTGAAGTAGAAGACCAGCGCGATGCCCATCATCACGAACAGCCACAGCACGATCGAGAAGTTGCGCTGGTCGCGGTTCAACTGGTAGACGAGTCCGATGAGTCCCAGCAGGAAGGGGAGGAAATAATAGGTGTTCCGGCCCTTGTTTTCGGCGATTTCGCGCGGCAGGTTGTCCTGCGGGCCGACGTATTTCTCGTCGATCCAGCGGATGCCCGAGAGCCAGTTTCCGTCGGTGATCGTCGTGCGCGAAGGCTGTATGTCGCTCTGGCGTCCCACGAAGTTCCACATGAAATAGCGCCAGTACATGTATGAAAGCTGGTAGTTGAAGAAGAAATGGACGTTTTCCCAGAACGTCGGTTCGGTGACCGTGCGGGTTTCGCCGTAGGAGTCGGTGTAGGCCCGTTTGCGTCCGAAGTCGAGCGTCTCGCCGCGCATGGGACGCCCCTGTGCGTCGCGCAGGACCTCGCCCTTGTCGTCGCGCAGCGTCTCGGTCTTGGTGCGGTAGGCGGCCCACTCCTTGTAGGCCTTTTCACCCTTCGAGTAGTTCCACATGCGGGGGAAGAGCTGCATGAACTCCGGAGCGTGGGTGTAGCCCGTGAGCACCGTGGCGGTCTTGTACTTGCCGTCCTCGTCCAGATACCACACCTTCTTCTCCTTCACGCCCTCGGGGGGAGCCGAATACTGCGCGCCGTACAGCAGCGGGCGGTCGCCGTACTGGTCGCGGTTCAGGAGCGACAGCAGGGCGTGGGGGTTGTTGGGATTGTTGGAGTTCATCGGCGGGTTCGCCGCGGCGCGGATGGTCACCGAGGCGTAGGACGAATAGCCGACGAGAATCATCGTCGTCGAGAGCAGGATGATGTTGAGCAGCACGCGGCCCCGTCTGTGGGCGGCCCATGCGGCCCATCCCAGGCCGATGATCAGCGCCAGCGCGAAGAGCGTGATGCCCGAGTTGACCGGCAGGCCGAACGTGTTGACGAACAGCGTGTCGATCTGCGCCCCGATCCAGACGGTGTAGGGGATGATGATGTTGTTGACGAAGACGATCATCGCCCCGGACACGAGCGTCGAGAGGGCGATGCCTCGCCAGGTCACCGTGGCGGTCTTGCGGAAGTAGTAGATGAAGACCAGCGCGGGGATGCAGAGCAGGTTGAGGATGTGCACGCCGATCGAGAGGCCCATCAGGTAGGCGATCAACACGATCCAGCGCGAGGAGTGGGGTTCGTCGGCCTGCTCCTCCCATTTGAGCATCAGCCACACGACCAGCGCCGTGAACATCGACGAGAGCGCGTAGACCTCGCCCTCGACGGCCGAGAACCAGAACGTGTCGGTGAAGGTGTAGGCCAGGGCCCCGACGGCTCCGGCGCCCAGGACGGCCCATGTGTTGGCGGCGGTGAGCTGCGCGCCGTCGCGCGTCACCAGACGCCGTGCCAGGTGGGTGATGGTCCAGAACAGGAACAGGATGCAGAAGGCGCTGGCCAGCGAGTTCATGGCGTTGACGGCGATGCCCACGTAGTCGGGGTTTCCGAAGGCGAAGAGCGTGGCCAGGCGCGCCAGCATCATGAACAGCGGTGCTCCGGGCGGGTGTCCCACTTCGAGTTTGTAGGACGTCGCGATGAACTCCGAGCAGTCCCAGAGGCTTGAGACGGGTTCCATCGTCATCAGATAGACCATCGCCGCGACGGCGAATACGGCCCAGCCCGTGATGTTGTTCCAGCGTTTGTAAAAGTGCATATCCGAGAAAACTTTTTTCGTAACTACTTATCGTGCAAAAGTAATGATTTAACGCGTTTTTTCCAACCTTATTACGCGAAATGCGTTTACAGCCACCTTTTCCACCATTTTTTCTGCGGGGCCTCGGCCGTTGCCGCCGGCGCGGCGATGGCGGCGGCAGCCGCTGCGGACCCGGCGGCGTTCCCCGACCCTCCGCGTTTGCGGCGGCGGGACGGCTTTGCCGAAGGGGCCGGAGCCGGGTTGGGGGCGTTTTTCGGCGCTGCGGTGGCGGCGGATTTGTTCCCGGCGGCTTTCGCGGCGTTGCCGGAGCTTTGCTTCGGGGCTTGCCCGCGCGTCGCGTCGGCGGGGCGGGAGGCGGTTTTTCCGGCCGGCTCGATGGGCGTTCCCGGTGCGGGACGCGTGCCCCGTCTGCGACGCGGGCGCGACGGGCGGGAAGTCGCCCCGGCCTCGGGCTGCGCCGGATTTTGCGCAGACTGCGGCGTCTTCGCGGCATTGCGGGCGGCCTTCTGCTCCGTGTTGCGGGCCGGCCGCTGCGCAGGCTGCTGTCCGGCGTCCGCATCCCGGGCGGGACGCTGTGCGGATTTGGCTCCGGCGTTCCGGGCCGGTTTCGGCTCCTGGGTGCGGGCGGGACGCTGTGCGGCCTTCTGCGCGGGTTTCCGCGCCGGGGCGGCCTTGCGCAGGGCATATTCCGGAACCGGTCCCTCGGTGGGGATCGTAAGTCCGGTGAGTTTCTGAATGTCGCAGAGATACTCGAACTCGTCCTCCGAGCAGAACGACCACGCCGCGCCCTCGTGTCCCGCGCGGCCCGTGCGGCCGATGCGGTGGACGTAGGTTTCGGCCACCTCCGGCAGTTCGTAGTTGATCACCAGCGGCAGCTGGTCGATGTCGATGCCGCGGGCGGCGATGTCGGTGGCGATCATCACCCGGCACTCGCCCGACTTGAAATCGTTCATGGCCTTCACGCGGGCGTTCTGCGACTTGTTGCCGTGGATGGCGCACGACCGGATGCCGGCCCGGTTCAGGATTTTGGCCAGCTTGTCGGCGCCGTGCTTCGTGCGCGAGAATACGAGCACCTGCTGGGCGTCGGATGCCGAGAGCAGGTCGATCAGCAGCTGGCTTTTTTCGGCTTTTTCGGCGAAATGGACCGTCTGCGCGATGGTCTCGACCACCGACGCCGGGGGCGTGACGGTGACCAGCACCGGGTTGCGGAGGATTTTCGCGGCCAGCGCGGCGATCGACTCGGGCATCGTGGCCGAGAAGAAGAGCGTCTGACGCCGTTCGGGAAGCAGCGGCAGGATGCGGCGGATGTCGTGGATGAAGCCCATGTCCAACATGCGGTCGGCCTCGTCGAGCACGAAGAAACGGATCGTGTCGAGCGTCACGTAACCCTGCCCGATCAGGTCGAGCAGGCGGCCCGGGGTGGCCACCAGCAGGTCCACGCCCTTCTGGAGCGCGTCGACCTGCGGACGCTGGTTGACGCCGCCGAAGATCACGCAGTGGCGGATGGGGGTGTAGCGGGCGTAGTCGCGGCAGCACTCGTCGATCTGGATGGCCAGTTCGCGCGTCGGGGTGAGCACCAGGGCGCGGATCGGGCGGCGTCCCTTGGGGGCCGGTTCGGCGGCTAAAAGTTGGAGCATCGGCAGCGTGAAAGCTGCGGTTTTGCCCGTTCCGGTCTGGGCGCAGCCCTGGAGGTCGCGGCCTTCGAGTACGGGAGGAATGGCTTGTTGCTGAATGGGGGTGGGATCTGTGTACCCCTTTTCTCCGATGGCGCGCAACAGCGGCTCGGAGAGTCGTAAGTCTTGAAATTTCATAATAATCGGCGTAAAGGTACGATTTATTTTTCGGTTTCCGTGTAAAAATTCGTACCTTTACCCGTTCAAAACGTTAATTTGCGATTATGGATTCCAAACTCGTACTTTACAATACGCTCACCCGCCGCAAGGAGGTCTTCGAGCCGCTCGTTCCGGGCCGCGTGGGCATGTATGTCTGCGGTCCCACGGTTTACGGCGATCCGCATCTGGGCCACGCCCGGCCCGCCGTGACGTTCGACCTGCTGTTCCGTTACCTCAAGGCTTCGGGCTACAAGGTGCGCTACGTGCGCAACATCACCGACGTGGGCCATCTGGAGCACGACGCCGACGAGGGCGAAGACAAGATCGCCAAGAAGGCCCGGCTCGAACAGCTGGAGCCGATGGAGGTGGCGCACTACTACACGGAGCGTTACCACCGGGCGATGGACGCGCTCAACGTCGAGACCCCCTCGATCGAACCCTATGCCTCGGGACACATCATCGAGCAGATCGAGTTCGTGAAGAGGATTCTGGCCGACGGCTATGCCTACGAGGCGAACGGTTCGGTCTACTTTGACGTGGAGAAGTACAACGCCAAATACAACTACGGCAGGCTGTCGGGGCGCAACCTCGACGACATCGTTGCCAACACGCGCGAGCTGGACGGGCAGTCGGACAAACGCCACTCCTACGACTTCGCGCTGTGGAAGAAGGCGTCGCCCGAGCATATCATGCGGTGGCCGTCGCCCTGGGGCGAGGGTTTCCCGGGCTGGCACATGGAGTGCTCGGCGATGTCCACGCGCTACCTCGGGGAGCGTTTCGACATCCACGGCGGCGGCATGGACCTGATGTTCCCGCACCACGAGTGCGAGATCGCGCAGTCGACCGCCGCGCTGGGCCACGATTCGGCCCGCTACTGGCTGCACAACAACATGATGACGGTCAACGGGCAGAAGATGGGCAAGTCGCTGGGTAACTTCATCACGCTGGAGGAGTTCTTCACCGGGTCGCACCCGAAGCTTTCGCAGGCCTATTCGCCTATGACGATCCGTTTCTTCGTGCTCCAGGCCCACTACCGCTCGACGCTCGATTTCTCGAACGAGGCCCTGCAAGCCGCCGAGAAGGGGCTGGACCGCCTGATGAAGGGCATCGAGACGCTCGGGAAGATCAAACCCGCGGAGGTCTCGACGGTCGATCCCGCCGAGCTGGAGACGCGCTGCGCCGAGGCGATGGACGACGACCTGAACTCGCCGATGGTCATTTCGGCGCTGTTCGACTGGGTGCGCACGATCAACCAGCTGGCCGACGGCTCGCAGACGATCACGGCCGCCGACCTCGCGGCGCTGACGGCCACCGTGCGCCGCTACGCTTTCGACATCCTGGGCCTGCGCGACGAGAAGGCCGCCGGGACGGCTTCGGGGCGCGACTACGTGACGCCGCTGGTCGAGATGCTTCTGGACGAACGCCTGAAAGCCCGTGCGGCGAAGGACTGGGCCGCCTCGGACCGCATCCGCGACGGACTCACGGCCGCCGGCATCCGCGTCAAGGACCGCAAGGACGGCACGGACTGGGAACTGGAATAAAACGCCTGCTGGTATGGGGAATCCGGACAAGATCGTAGCCGTCGGACTGGGCGAGGTGCTTTACGACCACGATGTCGTGACGGACGAATATACCTTCGGCGGTGCGCCGGCCAATTTCGCCGATCATTTCCTCAAGTGCTCCCGGCTGATTTCCGGCCCGGATGCGGCGGAGGTGCATGTGGTCAGCGCGGTCGGGGACGATGAGCGCGGCCGCGCGGTGTCGGCCGAACTGGAGGCCCGCGGGCTTTGCGACGGGCTTTGCCGCGTCGGGGAGCTGCCTACCGGCGTCGTCGACAAACGCCGGGATGCCGCCGGGGTCAACGCCTACGAGATTCTGCCCGGCGCATGGGATGCAATGACGTGGTCGGATGCGCTGGCCCGGCTGGCCGCCCGGACCGATGTGGTCTGCTTCGGTTCGCTGGCGCAGCGCAGCGCGGCGTCGCACGCTACCGTCGTCCGGTTTCTCGACGGGGTGATTCGCCGGGAGCGGCCGACGCTGCGCGTGTTCGACGTCAACCTGCGGCAGGATTTCTTCTCGCGGGAGGTGCTGGAGGAGTCGATGGCTCGCTGCAATATTTTGAAGATCAGCGACGAGGAGGCTCCGCGCGTGGCCGGATGCCTGACCGGATGTCCCGCCGCCGATCCGGGCGGGCTGTGCCGGGAGTTGCTCGACCGCCGGGAGAACCTCGAAATGGTCATCCTCACCGAGGGCGCCGAGGGCAGCCGCGTGTTCACCCGGAACCGGATTTCGGCCTATGTGATTCCCCGCGGGGAACGTGTCCGCCCTGTCGACACGGTCGGTGCGGGCGATTCGTTCACGGCGGCGTTTTGCGCGATGCTGGCCGCCGGGTACGACATCTGGCCGGCCCAGGCGTTCGCGTCGAAGGTCGCGGCTTTCGTCTGTTCGTGCGCGGGCGCCACGCCGGAGTACCCGGCCGCGGCGAAAACGGAATTTTCAGGGAATTTGTAACGTTTTATCTGATAAGGACAGAGACATGGAGACATACCGGTACAATACCTTGCGGTTTTTCAGGGTGCAGTTCGGCCTGCCCGCCCGGATGCCTTTGGAGTGGTGCGTCGTACGGGAGACCTCGCGTGCGGGCAGCGAATTGCGGCTCGGCGTCGCGCTGAAAGGAACGGGGCTGTACATCGACGTGGCGATGCGGCGGTTCTTCTCGCAGGTCGACATTCCGCTCATCGAGCGCCGCTGCTACCCGGCCGAGCGGATCAGCCGGGGGAATGACTACGAATACCGGAGCGCCGAAGGGTGGAGCTTCACTTGCCCCAAGCATTACATTTGCGATATTTATTACCCCGCGCGATTCAGCCGCGAACTGCTGGCGCATAGCGTGCTGTGAGGCAGCCCCGGGCGTGCGCGCCGTACGTGCGGGCCGGTAATGGAATTTTTAAGGGAATATAACTTATGACGGAGATAAAATCGGCGGCTTTGGAGCTTGGAACCGAGCGAATCCGGAAGCTGCTCGCGCAATATGCCGTGCCGGCGATCATCGCCATGACGGCCTCGTCGCTCTACAACATGGTCGACAGCATTTTCATCGGCCACGGGGTCGGGCCGCTGGCCATCTCGGGCCTTGCGCTGACCTTCCCGCTGATGAACCTCGCCGCGGCGTTCGGTTCGCTGGTGGGCGTGGGCGCCGCGACGCTGATTTCGATGCGCCTGGGCCAGCGCGACTACGAAACGGCCCAGCGGGTGCTGGGCAACGTGCTGGTGCTCAATCTGATCATCGGCATATCGTTCGGCCTCGCGGCGCTTCTGTTCCTCGATCCGATCCTCTATTTCTTCGGGGCCAGCGAGGCCACGATCGGCTATGCCCGCGAATACATGACCGTCATTCTGCTGGGCAACGTCGTCACGCACATGTATCTGGGTCTGAACTCCGTGCTGCGCGCCTCGGGGCATCCCCGCAAGTCGATGTACGCCACGATCAACACCGTGGTCATCAATACGATCCTCGACCCGCTGTTCATTTTCGGTTTCGGCTGGGGCATCCGCGGAGCGGCCATCGCCACGGTGCTGGCGCAGGTCATCTCGCTCGTGTGGCAGCTGCGCATCCTTTCGAACAAACAGGAGCTTCTCCACTTCCGCCGCGGCATCTACCGCCTGCGGAAGAAGATCGTGCGCGACATGCTGGCCATCGGCATGTCGCCCTTCCTGATGAACCTCGCGGCGTGCTTCATCGTCATCCTCATCAACAAGGGGCTGAAGGAGTACGGCGGCGACCTGATGATCGGCGCCTACGGCATCGTCAACCGCCTGGCGTTCTTCTTCGTGATGATCGTGCTGGGCGTCAACCAGGGCATGCAGCCCATTGCGGGTTACAACTTCGGCGCGAAGCAGTACGACCGCGTGATGCGCGTGCTGAAGCTGACGATGATCGGCGCGACGTGCGTCACCACCGCGGGATTCCTCCTCGGCGAGTTCATGCCGCGCCTGGCCGTGGGAATGTTCACCTCCGACGAGGAGCTGATCCGCCTGGCGGTCGAAGGCATGCGCATCGTCTTCTTCTGCTTCCCGATCATCGGTTTCCAGATGGTGGCCACCAACTTCTTTATGAGCATCGGCATGGCCGGCAAGGCGATCTTCCTGTCGCTGTCGCGCCAGCTGCTGTTTCTGATGCCCGGACTGATCTTCCTGCCGCACATTTTCGACGTCTGCACCGAGTGGAACGGCAGCTGGGGCGTGTGGTGCTCGATGCCGCTGTCGGACTTCCTGGCTTCGCTGGTGGCTTTCTTCATGCTGACTTACCAACTGCGGAAATTCCGGGCCATCGGTGCGGAAAACGCCGCCAAAGAGGGATAGGACTATGGAACAATTCGTCATCAACATCGGCCGCCAGCTGGGCAGCGGCGGCAGGACCGTCGGGGAGATCATCGCCCGCAGGTTGGGCGTGAAGCTCTACGACAAGGAGCTGATCAACCTGGCGGCGCGCGAGAGCGGCATCTGCCCCGAGTTTTTCGAGAAGGCCGACGAGAAGGAGTCGCGCGGCGTGATTTCGACCGTGGTCGGCTACCTGCGGGCGCCGTTCGTGGGCGACGACGGGGGCGTGACGAACGTGCTGTCGAACGACGCGCTGTTCAAGATTCAGAGCGACGTGATCCGCGCCGTCGCGGCGCGTGAATCGGCGGTCTTCGTGGGCCGCTGCGCCGATTACATCCTGCGCGAGAATCCGCGCTGCGTCAATGTCTTCCTCACGGCCGACGATGCCGACCGCATCGGCCGCATCCGCAGCCGGCAGGGATGCACCGCGGAGGAGGCCCGCGCGATGATGGAGCGCGTCGACGCCCGGCGCGCCTCGTATTACAACTATTACAGCTCGCGGACGTGGGGCGAGGCGGCGACCTACCACCTCTGCGTCAGCACCTCGCCGCTGGGCGACGAGGGCACGGCGGATTTCATCCTGGAGTTCGCCGCACGGAAACTGAACATGAAATTTTGAGCATATTATGGTACTTGCGGAACAGATCAAGGAGATCGAACAGCGCCGGGAAGCGCTGGAACGCTGTTTGGACATCGACCAGAAGCGCATCGACCTGCGCAACGAAGAGGAGAAAACCCAGGAGCCGAACTTCTGGGACAACCCCGACAAGGCGCGCGAGCAGCTGCGCAAGGTGGCGGGGATCAAGGCATGGGTCGAGGATTACGACGCCATTCGCAAGGATGCCGAGGACCTTCAGCTGATGCCCGACTTCGTGAAGGAGGGCGTGGTCAGCGAAGAGGAGATGGACGCCCACTACGCCGCGACGCTCGAAAAGATCGAAAAACTCGAAATGCGCAACATGCTGCGCCGCGACGAGGACAAACTCGGGGCCATTCTCGACATCAACGCCGGGGCGGGCGGCACGGAGGCGCTCGACTGGGCGTCGATGCTCATGCGCATGTACACCCGCTGGGGCGAGGCCCACGGCTATAAGGTCAAGGTGCTGGACTTCCAGGCCGGCGACGAAGTCGGGGTGAAATCCTGCACGCTGGAGTTCGAGGGGGAATACGCCTACGGCTACCTCAAGAGCGAGAACGGCGTGCACCGCATGGTGCGCCTGTCGCCGTTCAACGCCAACAACAAGCGTCAGACCACGTTTGCGTCGGTGTTCGTATCGCCGGCCGTCGACGACACGATCGAGATCACGGTCAATGCCGCCGACATCGAGTGGGACACGTTCCGTTCGTCGGGCGCCGGAGGGCAGAACGTCAACAAGGTGGAGACGGCCGTGCGCCTGCGCTACCACGCGAAAGACCCCGACACGGGCGAGGCGATCGAGTACCTGATCGAGAACATGGAGACGCGCTCGCAGCTGATGAACCGCGAGAACGCCATGCGCATCCTCCGCTCGAAACTCTACCAGCGCGAGCTGGACAAGCGTATGGCGACGCAGCAGGCGCTGGAGGCTTCGAAGAAGAAGATCGAGTGGGGTTCGCAGATCCGCTCGTACGTCTTCGACGACCGCCGCGTGAAGGATCACCGCACGGGCGTGCAGACTTCGGCCGTGGAGTCGGTGATGGACGGCGACCTGGACGCCTTCATCAAGGCCTATCTGATGGAATACGGCGCGCAGGCGTAGGGATTATTCCTCCCAATGATAAAGTCCGCCCACTTCTTTCCAGCCCGAATGCGTCTTATGTAGAAGGACGCCGCTGCCGTTGTACTCTTCCACTACCTCGGCAACGGCCTTGTCGAGTGATTTGTTCAGGACGATGTATCCGATTGCGGGGATTCCGAGATGCCATCCTTCCCAATGCCCGTTGATGACGTACCAGTAGTTTTGCAGGAAACGCATCCGCTTCCGGCCCGATTCTGCGGATGTCCGCTCTTCGTCGGGCCAGTATCCGTTTTTCTCCAGAAACAGTTCGAGAGCATCCTTGTATTCATCGGTGAGATAGAGCTGTTTTAACCCCGCTTGCCGGATTTGCGGTCGGAAATCGTCCAAAACCCTGTAATAGGCTCCCGCTTTGCGGAGAAGGTAAAATCCGTCGGTCGGAAATGTGGGAGGAGGGGAGCTTTCGTAATAATAATCGAACATGCCGTCCTCTGCGATACAGAACGTCAATTGCGATTGGATAACGACGTAGCGGTAGGCCGAATCGCTCCGGAAACCCCTCGGGCGAAGCGTCGGGGCGGGATTGAAGAGGGTGGTAAAGAGATTGTAAACGTTACGCAGCGTGTCGTTCTGGTTGCCCGGAGCCGATGCGTTGGACGTATATTTCCGATGCCATGTCTCCAGAAACTCCTCCATCCCCGGTCCCGATTTGCAGGAATAGATTGAGTCGAGTTCCTGGGCTAACTCTTTTGCCCGGGATGGAGCGTAGCGAAAATCCGTATTGTCCGCCTCCGAGGGCAGCGCATCTTTCGTTGCCCAAAGGAAATAGCCTCCGATGAAACAGACAACCAGAAAAGACAGGGCCGGGAAAAGGTTCAGCTCGGAGCGATCCGTTTTACGAAGGTTCATGGCAGAGGCGCTTTTCCGCAAAGATAGCATTTTTCGGCGCAAAATATTATCTTTGCTCTATGAAGCAATCTGTTTTTATCCTTGTATTCACCATTTTTGCAGCCTTCGCCGCTCCGGCGCAGGTGAACGTCGGCATGACCGACACGGCGTCCTATTACCCGCTGCTGCGGGGGCGGCGCGTGGCCGTGCTGGCCAACCAGACCTCCGTGGCGGAGCTGCCCGGCGCGCCGGGGGCCGATGCCTCCGGGCGGGTGCATCTGGTCGACCTGCTCCACGGCGAAGGGTTTGCCGTCGCGGCGATCTTCTCGCCCGAGCACGGATTCCGCGGCACGGCCGATGCCGGGGAGCGGGTCGCAAGTTCGGTCGACGCCCGGACGGGCATTCCCATCCGCTCGCTCTACGACGGCAACGCGAAACGGCCTTCGGACGAGGCGATGCGCTCGTTCGACGTGCTGGTCGTCGACATGCAGGACGTGGGTCTGCGCTTCTATACCTATTATATCTCGATGCTGCGGATGATGGACGCCTGCGCCGATTTCGGCCGCCGGGTCGTGGTGCTCGACCGCCCCAATCCCAACGGGCATCTTGTCGACGGACCCGTTCTCGACATGAAGTACAAATCGGGCGTCGGGGCGATTCCGGTCCCCGTGCTCCACGGACTGACGATGGGCGAAATCGCCCGCATGGCCGTCGGCGAAGGGTGGGCGAAGCCGTGCGACCTGACGGTCGTGAAGTGCCGCAACTACACCCATGCCACCGAATACCTCTTGCCCGTCGCTCCGTCGCCCAACCTGCCGACACAGCGGGCCGTCTATCTCTACGCCGCGCTGTGCCCCTTCGAGGGCACGGTCGTGAGCCTCGGACGCGGAACGGACTGCCCGTTCGAAATCTACGGACATCCCGATATGACCGGACGCGCCTTTTCCTTTACGCCGCGCCCCACGGCCGGGGCCAAACATCCGCCGCTCGAAGGCCGGCTGTGCCACGGCGTCGACCTGCGCGGCATGCCGCTCTCCGAGGCCCGCGAAGTGGGATTCTCGCTGCGCTACGTGATCGACGCCTACCGCGATCTGGGGCTGGGGGACAGGTTCTTCACCCCGATGTTCGAAAAGCTGGTCGGTGCGGGATGGGTGCGCGGGATGATCGTGGCCGGGGCTTCGGAGGAGGCGATCCGCGCCCGCTGGGTTCCCGATGTGGAACGCTACCGCGAAAAGCGGGTGCAGTACTTGCTTTACGAATAGAATGATGGGGTTTTACGTCATTGCGAGGAGCTGCAGGCGACGTGGCAATCCGAAAAAAACGCAGAGTCGGCCATGGAGAGCAGCTATGTATATATATTGACCAATAAACTGCATACGGTGCTGTATGTCGGCGTTACGACCTCGTTATCCCGGCGTATGAAAGAACATGCCGCCGGTCAGTCTGCATTTACGCGCCGCTATAACGTCCATAAGTTGATTTACGTCGAGGAGTATCGGAACGTTCGGGATGCAATCGCCCGGGAGAAACAAATCAAGAGTTGGAGCCGGAAACGGAAAATCGGGTTAATAGACTCTCAAAATTCATTGTGGAAGGACTTATCGGACGGGTTCGTCTGATTCTTGATCTGGGCCGTAATGCCACAGCGCAGCAATCGGATTGCCGCGTCGCTGCGCTCCTCGCAATGACGTAAAAGCGCCCCGGATCGGAGCGCTTTTTCTTTTTCATACGGGCGTTACCCGATCCGCCTCGGTGATCTTCCGCAGGACGCGGCAGGGCGAGCCGACGGCCACGACTCCCGCCGGAATGTCGCGCGTGACGACGCTCCCGGCCCCGATCACCGTGTTGTCGCCGATCGTCACGCCCTGCATCACGACCGTGTGGCCTCCGATCCAGACGTTGTTGCCGATGGCAATGGGCAGCGAACGCATGATGCCGGCGTTGCGCTGGTCGGGCAGCAGGGCGTGGTTGACGGTGTAGATGCCGACGTTCGGCCCGATGAAGACGTGGTCGCCGATGGTGACGGGCGCTTCGTCGAGGATCGTCAGGTTGAAATTGCCGACGAAATGGTCGCCGACCGAAATCTGCGCTCCGAAATCGCAGTGGAACGGGCTGTGGATGCAGACCGACTTGCCGACGTGTCCGAACAGCTGCCGGATGATCGCCTCCCGCTCCTCCCGGCGGCTCGGGGGCAGCTGGTTGAGCCGGAACACCAGCTCCTCGGTCCGCAGCAGCGCGCCGCCGATTTCAGGACAGATGGCGTGGAGCCAAAGCCCGGCTTTCATTTTTTCGAGATCGCCCATGATTCGTTGGTTGTTGGGTGGGGGAAGCGGCTTTTCAAACCGCAAAAAGCACACCCCGTTGCCGAGGTGTGCTTCTCTTTCGGATATTCCGTGTTACTCCGAAACGATCGCCTCGCTCGGGCATACGCCTGCGCAGGTGCCGCAGTCGATACATTTGTCGGCGTCGATCACATAGATGTCGCCGGCCGAAATAGCCTCTACGGGGCACTCGCCGATGCAGCTGCCGCATGCAACGCACGAGTCGGTAATTTTGTAAGCCATTGTGTTGAGTGTTTATTGTTAAATGTGTGTGTGCAAATATAAAAACTTATTTGATAATATCAAAACCCGTGTAGGGAATCAGCGCCTCGGGGATGCGGATGCCTTCGGGGGTCTGATAGTTCTCCAGCAGCGCGGCCACGATGCGCGGCAGGGCCAGCGACGAGCCGTTGAGGGTGTGCGCCAGCTGGATTTTCTTCTCCTCGTCGCGGTAGCGGAGTTTGAGGCGGTTGGCCTGGAACGACTCGAAATTCGATACCGACGACACTTCGAGCCAGCGTTTCTGGGCCTCGGAGTAGACTTCGAAATCGTAGGTCAGCGCCGAGGTGAACGACATGTCGCCGCCGCACAGGCGCAGGATGCGGTAGGGCAGGCCCAGGGCCTTGACGATGCTCTCCACGTGGGCCACCATGCCGTCCAATGCTTCGTAGCTCTTTTCGGGCAGCGAGAGCTGCACGATCTCCACCTTGTCGAACTGGTGCAAGCGGTTGAGTCCGCGCACGTCCTTGCCGTACGACCCGGCCTCGCGGCGGAAGCACGGGGTGTAGGCGGTCATCTTCACCGGAAAATCCTCCTTTTCGAGGATCACGTCGCGGTAGATGTTCGTCACGGGAACCTCGGCCGTGGGAACGAGGTAGAAGTTGTCTACCGTGGCGTGGTACATCTGCCCCTCCTTGTCGGGGAGCTGTCCCGTGCCGAAGCCCGAAGCCTCGTTGACCATCACGGGCGGCTCCACTTCGAGGTAGCCGGCCGCCGTGTTGCAGTCGAGGAAATAGTTGATCAGCGCGCGCTGCAACCGTGCGCCCTTGCCCTTGTAGACGGGGAATCCCGCGCCGGTGAGCTTCACGCCCAGGTCGAAGTCGATGATGTCGTACTTGCGGGCCAGCTCCCAGTGGGGCAGCGGGTTTTCCGGAAGCGCGGTGTAGCTTTCCACGAGCTTGACGACGAGGTTGTCCTCGGCCGTCTTGCCTTCGGGGACGATCTCGGCGGGGAAGTTCGGCAGCGAGACGATGGCCGACTGCAACTCCTGCCGGGCGTCGGTCAGCTCGGCTTCGAGGCGCGAGGACTTCTCCTTGAGGTCCGCCACGAAGCGTTTGCGCTCCTCGGCCTCCTCGCGGCGGCCCTGGCCCATCAGTGCGCCGATCTCCTTGGCGGCCTTGTTCTGGGCGGCCAGCGTGTTGTCGAGTTCCAGCTGGAGGGCTTTGCGCCGGTCGTCGAAGCTGATGATCTTTTCGATGACAGGCGTGGCGTCCACGCCCTTCTTGGCCAGCTTGCGTGCGGCGGCCTCTTTGTCATCGCGGATTTGCTTTATCGTAAGCATAATATCGTGAGTTTTTTTGTGTTTTCGCCTTACAACCTGCAAAATTAGTAAATTCGCGCCAAACTGTCACGCCGAGACGCCGTTTTTTGCGATTTTATGAAAAAACCGGACTTCCGCCCAAAGCGGAAATCCGGTTTTCGGTTGTGCGGGCTGCGGATCAGCGGGTGTGGAGCACGAGGTCCGTGCGCAGACGCTTGCCTTCGGCCGGGACTTTCGCCGCCGTGCTTCCGGAGGCTTTCGCCGGAACGGCGACGCGTTCGCCCGTCAGGTAGGTCGTGAAGCGCTGTCCGCCGGTCTCGATGCTTCCGGTCCGCGATTCCGCGGTGCGGGCAGCGGTCTGTGCGGACGCCTGCTGGAGGGGCTTCATCTTGAGGGACGAGTAGGTTTTCGAACCGGCGTACTGGCGCAGGTAGCTCGAACTCGACGCCTGCGGCGTGCTGAAGAGCAGGAACATGTAGCTGTTGACCTCTTCGGGCGAGTAGGGGCTTGAAGCCCAGTAGAGCGTGTCGCCGATGTAGCCGACGGCCATTCCGGCGTCGCCCCAGAAGATCGACAGTCCGTTCGAGAAGCCGAGCGTCGCATAGGCGCCGTTGTACATCCCCGCGTACTGGGGTTCGACGATCAGCATGTGCAGCTCCTTGTCGTAGTAGCCCTTCAGCTGGGGTGCGAAGTCGCGCATGTCGGTCATGCCGCTGATGAGCACGTCGCGGTCGTTGATGCGCGCGATGTCCATGCGGAAGGTCTTTTCGGACGACTGCGAATCGACGTCGACGGTCGCCGTGACGCCGAATGCGCCGATGAAGTCCTCCAGGGTCTTCGTCCGGTCGAAATCCTTGGCGAAGTAGCCGAACGTCGACGCGCTCTTCGAAACGAAAGCCGTGTCGCCGAACGAGTTGTACATCAGCAGGGCGAGTGTGTACGTGCTGCCTTCGTCGAGCGGGCTGAACGACGTGCCGCGGCCTTCGGGGGAGTTGAGCTGCGCGATCATCTCCTCGGGAACGTCGTAGCCCCGGGATGCGGTCACCTCCTCCAGTGTCATGCCGAGCGCTTCGCACAGGTAGTCGGCGACGGCGGTTTTGACGCAGAGATATTTCATCGCCGCCACATTCGCGGTCTGCATCTGCCAGATGAGCGTGTTGTAGGGCGAGTAGTTGAGGTTGTTCTCCGGAGCGTAGAACTCGAATTCGAGCGATCGGGGAGCATATTCGTCGTTCGGGTCGTTCGTGAACCGCTGCGTGTAGAGCTTGCAGGGGTTCTCGATCGAGTCGTAGGCCAGCGCCACGGCGGTGTAGTTGCCCGAGGGAACGTTCCAGACCGAGGCGTCGTCCGCGAGGAGCGTCACCACGGGGGTCACGGCCTCCAGTTTGTCGTCGATCAGCTGCCGGCGCACCTCCTGCTGCCGTTCGGCGTCGGCGGTGATGTCTCCGGCGACGACCGCGGCCTTGTAGTACTTCGTGTATTCGTTGGGCGAGAAGTGGAGTTTCGGAGCCTTGAATCCGGTGCTCGTGGTCTCGATGCCCTCGAAAGCGATCTCCACGACGGGCGTGGTGTCGATGTCGGTGTCGAAGACCAGTTTCTCGGTCCCCTGGGCGAAATAGCCCGACGACACGTAGTAGATCAGGTAGAACGAGAAGGTGCTCTCGCCGTCGAACGTGCAGGGATAGCTGGCGTACGCCGAGTCGTTGCCGGTGTAAACGGCCATGTCGGCGACGTAGACGTACTCGTTGTAGTTCGAGTTGTAGTAGCCGATCGACTGCGCCGGCACGGTGCAGGTGTTGTCGTCGTGGAGGACGAACTTGAACGTCACGCCGCTGGCCCAGTCCTTCAGCCGGAAGATATTGGCTCCCACGGCTTTTTCGACCTCCAGACCCGAATCGCGGCCCGAATAGTACCCGTTGTAGTGGTAGGTTGCCAGCTGGGGGATCTCTTCGCCCTCTCCGGTGGTGCGGTAGAGCGTCTCCCACTCCAGTTCGTAGGTGGCCGAAAGGGTCACCTTGTCGGAGTACTGCGCCACCTGCGCGGCGTTGTCGCCCGGACGCGCCTCCCGGCTGCTGATGTAGAGCGTGGTCTTGTAGTTCGAACCCATGACGAAGTTCGAAAGGTCGACCTCGACGGGAACCGTCACGGAGTGGCTGCCGTCGGGAATGGTCGCCTCGGCCGGAACCGAGAACAGCTCGTAGTCGTCGTCCTTGGTCGTCAGATAGACCTTGTAGGCGCCTTTGTTGCCCGGACGCGCGATTTCGACGTTGATCACGCCCTGCACGGCGTCCTGCGGAAACTCCTTCTGGATGGACGACTGGATGAAGTGGATGGCCTTCGCATCGTCCTTGTTGGGGGTGTATTGGTCGCCCTCCTGCGTCTGGCTGCAGGCCGCGGTGAAGAGCAGCAGTCCCGCACCCAGATATTTCGATATGTTTTTCATAGTGTACTTGATTTTCAACGGTTCAAAGGCTCGTTAGGGATTCTGGTCCTCCTCGTTGATGTTCGGATTGGCATCCAGTTCGGCTTTGGGAATGGTCAGCACCCAGTCGTAAGTGTCGGCTTTGGTGATGTTGACGTTCCGGCGGTTCATCATCGAAATGCACTCCTCGGAGAAGCCGTCGTCGGTCCGGCGGTCGATGCCCTGGCCCAGGCGGCGGACGTCGAACAGCCGGCCGTACTCACCCCACAGTTCGATGCGGCGGTGGGTGAGGATGTTTTCGAGGAACGATCCGGTCCAGGTCGTGGTCGTCGCGCCGAGCAGCGTGCCGCTGCGGTTGTTGGCGCTGTAGCCCGGGTCGCGTTCGGCCATGACGGTGTTCATCAGTTCGCGTGCGCTCTTGAGGTCGTCCAGCCGCAGGGCCGCTTCGGCGGCCGTGAAGTACATCTCCTCGACGCGCATGTAGATGTAGTCGCCCAGGAAGGAGGCCACGTTGGCGAACGAGAATTTTTTGCTGACGTAGGGCGACTCCTTGTCCGAGGGGTCCCACCAGTCGCGGCGGATGTCTGTCGCGCTGATGCGGTTGTAGAGCTGCTTGCTGATCAGCTTCGGAGCCGATTTGGCATAGGCGCCCTCCTTGTTGTCCATGTGGGTGAAGAACCCGGCGTAGCCGCCCGCCTGGTCGGCCACCTGAATGCCTGCGCCCCACATGACGTTCTGCTTGTCGAGCGAGTTCATGCCGCCCGTCAGATCGCTCTTCGTGCCGACGGCGTAGCCGCCTTCGTCGATCACGCGCTTGGCCGCCTTGAATGCCCCGTCCCAGTCGCCTTCCGCCAGACAGGCGCGCGACTTGATGCCCAGGGCCACGTAGAGGTTGATGTGCGATTTGTTATTCTCGGCCAGCGTGGTTTCCCTGGCCTTTTCGAGCAGTTCGATGGCACGGTCGATGTCCTGGTCGATACGGCCGTAGACCGTGCGCAGCGATTCGCGGGGCTGTCCGCCCGTGTCGATCGACGTGCCGGTGGTGTAAACCGGTACGCAGGGCTCGTTCCAGCGCGAAGCGCCCGTCAGGGAGTTGTAGGGGGCGCGGGAGAACCACGTCGCCAGGTTCAGGTAGCAGAGCGCCCGGATGGCGTAGGCCTGTCCTGCGACGTAGGCCACGTCGGCCTCCGTTCCGGCCATTTCCGGCTCGGCGTCGATGATGTAGTTTACATTGGCGATCCATTTGTAGTTGGCGTACCAGACGTCGTACGACCGGAAGGCCGACGAAGTGTAGTTGCTCTTGACGTTGTAGCAGTGGTCGCCCCAGAACCAGCCGTTGCCCTGCGACTGCATGATCAGGTCGTCGGCCATGCAGTCGAGCGCCAGGTTGTAGGCCGCGATGCCGAAGCACTGGTGGGTGTTTGCGGTCGTGGACCATCCGGCCGTCCACATCGAGCGGTAGACGCCGTTGACCGAAGTGATGGCCGTGGATGCCGATTTGAGCAGTTCCTTGCCCGAACCCGAGTCGGTCGGGGAGAAATAGAGCATCGAGTCGCTGCACGAGGGGGCTGATAAGCCGATCAGTGCGATGATAAGATATATTGCTTTTTTCATAGTTGTTTTCTCCCGTGGTTAAAAGTTCAGGTCGATACCGAATGCGATCACGCGCGACGGGGTGTAGCTGTAAGCCACCGATCCCGTGAAGTTATACTGCGGGTCCATGCCGTCCATGTGGTTGAACATGGCGATGTTGTCCAGCGTGGCGTAGATGCGCAGCGACTCGATGTCGATCTTCTTGAGCCAGCGCTTGGGAAGCGTGTAGCCGACGGTGATGTTCTTGATGGCGAAGTACGAGGCGTCGATCAGCGAGTTGCTGGCCGTGGCGTACGAGCCGCCCACTTCGAGCATCGGCACGTCGGTCTTGTCACCCGGCTTCTGCCAGCGGCGTTTGGCGTTTTTATGCCAGTTGTTGCCGGCGTACTGCACGTACATCGAGCCGTTGTAGAGTCCGTCGTAAACCCATCCGCCGATCGAATAGGTCGTCAGGAACGAGACGTCGATGTTCTTCAGGATCGTGAACGTCGAACCGATGCTGCCGAAGAGTTTCGGCTCGCGGCTTTCGTGGTAGTATTTGCTCAAGGTGGCCATCGCCACGTTGTCGGTGATGTACTCGTCGCAGCGCGTGTTCACCAGCGTCCCCTCGTCGTTGACCGTCTGGGTCCAGTAGGCGTAGTAGAGCTGCTTGCCCGTGGCGGGGTCCACGCCGGCCGTTTTCGGCAGGTAGAAGGTGTAGATCGGCCGCCCCACCTCGATGACGCGGATGCCCGACGTGATGACATCCTGGCCGCCCGTGAGCGAGAGCACCTTGTTGCGGTTGAACGAACCCATCAGCGTCGCGTCCCAGCGGAAGTCGCGCTTGTCGAGGATCGTTCCGCGCAGCGAGACCTCGAGCCCCTGGTTGCGCAGCGAGCCGACGTTGTCGTTGAAGCCCGTGAATCCGGTCGAGATCGGCAGCGGACTGTTGAGCAGCATGTCGCGCGTTTTGCGGTTGTAGTACTCGACCGAAACGCCCAGTCGGCCGCCGAACATCGTGGCTTCGATGCCGGCGTTGAGGTTGCCGTTCTTCTCCCAGGTCACCTTCCTGTTTTCGAGCTTGTCGACGAAGGCGCCCGCATCGGTGGCGTTGGGCCACGTGTAGTCGTAGAGACCCTGCCATGCGTAATAGGTTCCCAGGTTGTCGTTGCCCTGTACGCCGTATGAAACCTTCAGCGTGAGGTTGTCGAGCCACTGGCGGGTGTTCTCCATGAACTGCTCTTCGGAGATGCGCCACGAGGCGCCCACCGACCAGAAATGGCCCCAGCGGTCGCTGGGATGGAAGCGCGACGAACCGTCCGTTCGCCAGCTGGCGTCGATGTAGTAACGGCTCTTGAAGCCGTAGTTGATGCGCGCGAGGTAGGACTCCACGCCGTAGTTGTGCGAATAGCTGTTGTTGTCGGTGGTCGTCACGGCGGGTCCCAACTCGTCGATCCCGCCGACGATGCCGGTTTTTTCGCCGAGGGCGTAGTTGTACTTGTAGCGGTAGTACTCATGGCCGGCCAGCAGGTTGAGGGAGTGGTCGCCGAACGTGCGGTCGTAGGTCAGCAGCTGGTTGAACGTGTAGCTCAGCGTGCGGGTGTTGGTCTTGCTGAGGCGTCCGCCCTGCTGGGCCGCGTTGCCGTGCTCCTTGTCGTAGACCAGCGTGCGCTGGTAGTCGGTGTAGTCCGTACCGAAGTTCATCGTGAGTTTCAGTCCGTAGAGCCGGGCCTCCTCCCTGACCGTCCCGAAGGTGATGTAGCTGCGCGCCGAAAGCGAGTTGCGGGTGTAGTAGGCCTTGTTGTTGTAAAGTTCGGCCTTCGAGTTGAAGCCCTGGGCCGAGGGGCGGTTGGCGTAGCCGTTGTCATCCTCCGATCCGTATTCGTATTGCAGCCGCCCGTCGGCGTCGCGCACGTTGTTGCCGGCCATGTCCTTCAGGTAGACGGGATAGACCGGGGCCATGAACTGCGCCGTGTACCAGACGTTCGCCGTGCTTGCGTCCTCGAAACTCTGGTAGCTCGATTCGCTGTGGGCGAAGTTGGCGTTCATGCCGATCTTGAGCCAGCTCTTGGCCTGCGAATCGGCGCCCACGCGGCCCGTGTAGCGGGAGAAGTCGGTGTTCTGGAGAATGCCGTCTTCCATGTAGTATCCCAGCGATGCGACGTAGTTGGCGCGTTCCGAACCGCCGTTCACCGAGACGATGTGTTCGGTGCGTATGGCCGAATTGTCGCTGATTTCGTCCAGCCAGTTCTCGTTCCATGCAGCTTTGGCATCCGAACGGATCTTGCCCGTCGACTGGTCGATCAGCGTCTCCCACGTGTAGTTCTTGTACGGGTTGTAGTATTCGGGATTCTTCAGTCCGCCGATCTGCTGGCCGAGGTTGGCGGCGGCGTAGCGGCTCGCGCCCTCGAAATCCATGCCCGTGCCGTATTGGGCGCTGTTGCGCAGCGCTTCGTAGCTCATCTCGACGTAATCTTTCATGTCGACCAGGTCGTAGCGGGGGATGGCGCGCGAGGCGATTCCGACGTTGCCCTTGTACGAAATGCGGATTTTGTCCTTCTTGCCCTTCTTGGTCGTGATGACGATGACGCCGTTGGCTCCGCGGGCGCCGTAGAGCGCACCTGCCGATGCGTCCTTGAGCACGGTCATCGTCTCGATGTCCGCGGGGTTGATCGCGCTGAGCGACCCGTCGAAGGGGATGCCGTCGACCACGTATAGCGGTGTCGCCGAGGCGTTCACCGACCCGATGCCGCGGATGATGACCGATGCCGCTTCGCCCGGCTGGCCGCCGCCGGAGGCGACCTGCACGCCGGCTACGGTTCCTTCGAACGATTTGGTGACGTTGCCCACGACGCGCTTCTGGAGTTCGCCGCCCTTGACGACGGCGGCCGAACCGGTGAACGACTCCTTCTTGGCCGTACCGTAGGCCACGACCATCACGCCTTCGATCTCGGCGGTGTCCTCCCGGAGCGTGACGTCGATGCGGGTCTTGTTGCCGACAGGGATTTTCTCGGTCTTGTAGCCCAGGTAGGAGACGACGAGCGTGGCGTTGGCCGGGACGTTCGTCAGGGTGTAGTCTCCGTCGACGTTCGTCGTGATGCCCTGCGTAGTGCCCTCCACGAGAACGTTCGCGCCGATGATGGCTTCGCCGTTGGCTCCGGTGACTTTGCCGCTGACGGCGACGTTCTGCGCCCAGGAGGCCGTCGTCCATGCCAGCGACAGGATGCACCAGAGAATTGCTGCTATCTTGTTCATAGATGTACTCTTATTTGATGTTGTGCGTGTTGTGAATGATGGTCCAGAGGTCGCCTTCGGGTTTCGCTCCGGCGGGCAGCTGGACGCTCTCCATCGGGTAGATGAACTTCTCGGGGTTGGCGATGGGTTTCCCGGCGGGCGACCGGAGCGGTTCGTCCGTTCGGGTTGCGGCCTGCGCCTTCGCCCGGGCGGCGTCCGGAGCCGCGCTGGTGGTCGCCGAACCCCATTTGGTGACTTTGTCGCCGACCGTGTTGGTCGCCGTCGCCATGAAGACGTACGTGGTTTCGGGCGTTACGCCGCTCTCCCCGGTGAAGAGGATGGCAAAGCCGTTTCCGTTGATGTAGGGGAGGTACTCCTCCTTGAGGTCGTGTCCGAACTCTTCGATCACGGCCGGATAGTTGTCCGTGCTGACGTTCGCCAGGGCGCTCTGTTTGAAAATCGCGTAACGCACCGTTGCGATGTCGATGCCCTTCATGACGCCGGCCACGGTGTTGTGCGTCGGGCCGTAGTTGGCGTTGGTCGAGGCTGCGGCTGCGAACCACGCGGCTGCGGCCGTGCTGGTCTTCGTGGTGACGGAGTTGACGCAGACCGTTTCGGCGCCGCTCGACGAGGTGGCCAGCGTGAGCAGCGTGTAGGACGTGCCGGCGCTGACTCCTTCCGTAAGTCCGTTGTAACCGTCGGCGCTGTTTACCGTCGCCGAGAGCAGCGCGGGGTTGAACTGGACTCCGTAATTGGGGTCTTTCAGGAATGCGGCGATGGCCTGTCGGTCGTAGGGATCGGAGAAGACCTGATTGAAGAGCTTGGTCGTCAGCGTACGGTAACGGACGTCCGTCACGTCGTCTCCCTTCCAGTGGGTCCACACGGAGTTGGTCCAGCCGTAACCCGTCAGGGCGAGGTAGGCGTTGGTGATGTAGAACCGCTGCGTGAACCAGTCGCTGCCGCCGTAGTTCGGACCGGCGGAGTAGCCGTCGGCCGTGGTCTTGAACTGCGTGGAGGAGAGGTTCGAGGTGATGTTGCCCCGCAGGTCCATGCCGAAGGCGAAGATCACGTAGCTCAACTCGGGGGTGAGTCCCGTCATCTGGAGGCTCTGGGTTCCCGACTTGAGCATCGAGGCCATGGCCAGCTGGAGGCTGATGCCCTGCTTTTTGGCGTATTCGACGATATAGGTCTGGAAGGCGGTCATCAGCTCTTCGGGCGAATACTTGGCGAAGGTCGTGGCCGGGAGAATCTCATAATAGTAGGTTTCGTCGCTGGAGGCGTAGATGTCGAACGCCACGGCGTCGGAGATGATCGTCGTCGGGGCGATGACCAGCGGCGGAACGTCGGCGTCCGAGGTGACGAACGAGAGCTGTGCGGCTTCCGAGTTGGTGAAGCGCGTGGCGTCGGACGTCATGGCGCGCACCGAGAAGGAGTAGGTGCGGCCCTTGTCGAGTTTCGACAGGATGACCGTACGGTTTCGGGTGGTCGACACCTCCCCGCCGTCGACCGAGAACTCGTAGAGTTCCGCTTCGGGCACTTCGGTCCAGGAGATGACGGTTTTCGACGCATAGGCGCTGCCGAGCGTGATCTTCGGCTGGGGAAGCTGCTCCAGATCGTCGGTCAGCACGTGGATGTAGGTGAAGGGGGATTCGGTGTATTCGGCCGGGTCCCGGGGGCAGGCCTTGACCGCCACGACATACTCTTTCTGCCGTTCCAGACTGTTGAATTCCAGCCGGCAGCCGGTCGTCGATGTCTCGCTCCCGCCGTCGAACGTGTAGACGTAGGACCCCGCGTCGTCGACGGCTTCCCAGCGGAGGGTGAATCCGGTGGTCGTCAGGTCGCTGACGATGATCTGCGGCTGTGCGACGGGTTGCAGGCCGGAGCCGGTCTCCGCCGCGTCGTCGTCCGACGAGCAGGCGCACAGTCCCGCGAGGGCCGCCGCCGCGAATGCCGCGTATTTATAAAAGGTTTTCATAGGTTTGATTCTCTTTTGCGTTAGTGAATGTGTCATTCGACGGTTACCTCGATCGGTTTGCGAATGGCCGCGCCGTCCGAGACGATGATCGTCGTCCGGCCTTTCTTGAGGCCGGTGAGCTTCATCACTCCGCCCCGAAGTTCGATCTTCACGAGGTCGGGAACGGAAACGGTGTACCCCAGGACATTGGTGGCGGTGAAGTGGTCGCCCAGGTCGATGCTGACGGTGTCGCCCACGCCGACCCGCTGCGCCGGGATGCCGTCGATCTTGGCGATGTTCCGCAGCAGCTTGTAGGTGTCGAGGCTGCCGATGCCCATGTTGCCCAGATACTGCTGGTATTTGCCGGTGCAGTAGCGGTCGACGGACTGGGTGCTGCTCAACAGCGCCTGCCGGAGCATTTCGCCCGTAAGGCCCTTGCGTTTTTCAGCGCCGTAGTAATAGCTGACGGCCAGCGCGCAGGCTCCCGACACGTGGGGGCAGGCCATCGAGGTCCCCTGGCTGCCTTCGTAGCCCGAAGAGCCGTCGGCGGCCACGCTCGTGCTGTAAACGCCGCCGTAGGCGTTGCTCAGCATCTGGTCGCCGCCCGGGGCCGAGATCCGGACCCATGTGCCGTAGTTGGTGTAGTAGGCCGGGGCGCCCGTGAACGCGGTTGCGCCCACGCTGATCGCGTTGGCGTCGGCGGCGGGATAGCAGACCTCGCTCGAAGCGTCGTTGCCCGCGGCGAAGAGGACGATGCCGCCGGCCATCGGGCCTGTCTGGTTGCCGTTTTCGTCCAGTCCCGCATATTTGTTGAAGTACTCCATGGCACGCGAGAGCGCCGAGTAGGAACCGCGTGTCCAGTCGGTCACGGAGATGGTTCCGGCGGTGTATCCCCAGCTGTTCTGGCAGATCACGGCGCCGTTGTCGGCGGCGTACTTGATGGCGCGGATCTGTCCGGCCAGTCCGGCGCCCGACGATCCGGACTCCGACTTGCCGAGAATCTCGCACGACATGATCTTCACGCCGTCGCCCCTGCCCGAGCCGCCTGCGATGCCGCAGACGCCCACGCCGTTGTTGTTCACGGCGGCGATCGTGCCGGCGACGTGCGTGCCGTGCATCAGTTCGGCCGAGAAATCCAGTTCGCCGGTCTCCTTGGTGAAGTTGTAGCCGTAAATGTCGTCCACATAGCCGTTGCCGTCGTCGTCGACGCCCGGCGTGCCGTTCAGTTCGGCCTCGTTGACCCACATGTTGGCGGCCAGGTCTTCGTGGTCGTACTTGACGCCCTGGTCCACGACGGCGACGATCACGTCGGGATTGCCCGTCGAGAGCTGCCAGGCGGCGTATACGTTGGCGTCGGCGCCCAGCTGGCTCGTCTGCGCGAAGATGTTTCCCGTGTTGTTGTAGTGCCATTGCATCTGCTGCGAGCGTTCGCTCTCGTTGAACGGGAAGGGGACGTTGCGCACCTCGTCTGCGATGGCGCGGGTGACGCTCTGCGCCCCGGCGGCGGGAGATGCCGCGCGGCGGTGGTCCGAAGTTTCGGCGGCCAGCGAGTATTCGATGATTTCGATGTCCTTGCACGAGGAGAGCAGGCTGGCCATCTCGCTCGTCGGGACCGACGGGTCGTATTTGGCGTAATACCAGAGGTGCAGGCCTTCCCTGCGGGTGCGTTCTTCGAAACGCCCGCCGTCCGGGAAGAGCCGTTCGAAACGTACGGTGTTCACCGTGTTGAGGATGCGGTCGATCTCGTCGATGCCGCTGCCTTTCGAAACGCCCTGCGCGCGGCTCTTTTCCACGATGCCGGAGGCTTCGGTCTTCAGTTTGAGGATGATCTCGCCGCCGATGGCCGCCGGGGAGGCGTTGACGATGACGGGACCTGCGGTCTCTTCGCCGCCGCCGCTCTGCGTGTCGTCCTTGGCGCACGATGCCGCCGCGAGGACGGTTGCCGCCAGGAGAAGCGATTTGAATGGATATTTCATAGACGATCAGTTTTTAGTGTTATTCCCGGATGCAGCGTATCTGTGCGGAACAGTCGTGCTCGCCGAGCCTGTAATTGCACCAGTTGGGGTTGAAGTTCACGAAGTAGGCCGATGACTTCGTCGCGTCGGGAGTCGCCTGGGCGGTCCAGTAGAATGCCATGCCGCCCGTGTAGTTGCAGATGCTCACCGAGATGTAGTCCGTGTAGTAGATGTTGCCGGCCATCGGGTAGTAGTCGCCGGTGTTTTTCCAGCGGCGCCCGCAGTCTTCGTAGGCGTTCCAGTCCCATTTGGCGCTGACGCCGGTTTCGTCGTAATCCGCCGCTGCGCCGCCGTTGGTGATCGAGTTGTTTCCGGCGGGAATGCCCCAGAGATCGGGTCCCGGGACCTTGTAGCCCGGAGGGCAGGGGTCGAAAATGGTCTTCTCGGGACCCCACAGCCCCGGATGCGTGGCCTTCGGGTCTGTTCCCGTGCAGTACCAGTCGGCATGGCCGTTGTACGGCGATTGCAGGTAGGTCATCGGGTTCAGGATCGAATTGGGAATGTTGGCCGGCGGCGTGGCGAGCACGGCGGCCTGCGCGTTGTAGACCCATGTTCCCGTTCCGTCGCCGATCGCGGTGTTCGGTTCGTTGTAGGCCGGGACGTTGTTGCCGTCGGTATCCGCGTGGTAGGGCGATCGCGAAGGCGTGAAGGGGTCCTTGCGGCCCCACTCGTAGAACATGCCTCGGTTGCCCACGTCCATCGGGGTGTTGTTCAGCGCTCCGAGGTTGCGGTCCATGATCACGGCGGCGACTTTGCCTTCCGAGTCGATGTGGTCGTGCGCCGTGATTTCGTCGTTGCAGACCCAGATGTGCCAGCTCCAGACGATGTTGCCCTTGATGTCCTTCACGGCGATCACGGCGTTGCCCTCCGAACGCCCCGTCGAGAAGGTCACGTAGCCGCCCCGGTAGATCGGCGTGCCGTCGATGATTTCGCGCGACATGGTCTTGTCGCCGTCGTGGCGCGATTCCCAGAGCAGTTCGGCGAAGGCGCCGTCCTCGATGGCGAGTCCGTAGTTGGCGATGTAGTCGCTGACTCCGTCGCCGCCGCCGTTGCCCTTGACCGATGCGTCGAATTTGTAGACGCCGCCGGTCCGGGCGATGTAGCAGTTGGCCGTGCCTTCGGCGCTCAGGTTGACGCTCCGTTCGGCGCGCTGTACGAGCGCGACCTCCTGCGAAACGGTCTCCCCGTTCTTCTCGGCGCTGACCGTGAGTTTGCCCGTCAGGGTTTCGGCTCCGGCGTTGATCAGGGTCTCGACCAGCAGGGCGTTGCCGTCCTGCCGGGCGACGGTGAACCAGTCGCCTTCGGCGGCGTAGTCCCAGCCGTCGGCGTTCGTCGCCACGGTGATCACGGCGTTGCCTCCGTCGGCGTCGAAGATCACTTTTTGGCTCGACACCTCCACGTAGGCCTTGCTTTCGCCCTCCTCCGGCCATATCCGGGTGGTTTCGGTGCAGGCTGCCAGCAGTGCGGCCGACAGCACTGCGATGCAGCATATTATCGTATTTTTCATGTTCGGGATCGTTTTGTGTTCGTCTATTCCTTCCACGTGGTGGGGATCTTGTCGTAGTCCGAGAGTTTCGTACATCCCGCGAAACTGCTCTTGGCGGCGGTGATCGCGGTGAGTCCCGAGGCGGCGGCATTCTCCGCCGTGCGGTCGTACAGGTGGTATTTCACGCCGTCGACGACCGTGTAGGGCGATTCGCCTTCGAGCGACGCGCAGCCCTGGAAGGTCGAAGTCAGCGTCTTGAGCTTCACGGCTTCGTCGAACAGACTCACCGGAACGCTCCTGAGCATCCCGCAATCGCGGAAGAGATTCGCGACGCTGGTCAGTTTGACGGGGCTGACCAGCATGTTCTTGCCGACCTCTTCGAGCGACGTACAGCCGTCGAAGACCGAATTGAACATGGTGGCCGAAGCGCAGTTGAACACCTCCGACCCGACGCGGACCAGTCCCGTGCAGTCGGCGAACAGGCTGGCGTAGGTTGAAATCTGCGTGGTTTTCAGCAGCCCGTCGGGGATCTCCCGGAGTGAGGTACAGTTGAGGAATGCCTTCTGGAAATTGAGCGACGTGCCGTTCAGTCCCGTGAAGGCGTCCGGCGCGATGCTTTCGATTCCCGAGCAGCCGGAGAACATCTCCGTCAGGGTCTTCGTCTTGGTGTTGGCTTCGAACAGGCGCGAGGGAACCGTCGTGAGGCGGGTGCAGTTCAGGAAGCACTGGGCCACGGTGGTCGCGTTGACGTTCTTGGCGAAGAGCCCTGCCGGAATCGTCTCCAGGGCGGAGCATTCGGAGAACGTGTTGTTGAAGGCCGTCGCCCCGGTCAGTCCGTCGAAGATTCCGGCGGGCACGCTCTTCAGCGCCGTGGCCCCTGCGAAGAGGCGGTCGCATTTGGCCGAGGCCGTGCTCTTCCCGAAGAGGAGGCCGACCGATTCGAGGGCCGTGCAGTTCTCCAGGGCGTTGGAATAGGTCGTCACTTTCGGGTTGCCGGCGAACAGTCCGTCGGGCAGCGTCGTCAGTGCGGCGCAGTTCTGGAACACCTTGCCGAAGGTCGTGACGGAGGGATTGCGGCTGAACAGACCGGCGGGAACCGTTTTCAGTCCCGACGCCGCGAATACGCTGGTGGCGGTCGCCAGATTCGGCATCCCGGCGAAAATATCCTCCGGAACGCTTTCGAGCAGCGTGCAGTTTTCGAACAGGCTGCCGATGCTGGTGATCGCGGGTGCGCCGGCGAAAGCCTCCGCGGAAACGGTTTTCAGGTTGTTGCAGTCCTTGAACATCGAGGAGATATTCTTGCAGGCGGCGCAGCCGGAGATGATGTTGGCGCCGATCTCTTCAAGCCCCGTACAGCCAGCGAACAGGCCCGAGAACGAGGTGACTTTGGAAAGTCCGCCGAGGACGCCTTCGGGGATGCTTTTGAGCGAGGTGCAGCCTTTGAAGACATTGGTGAACGAGGTGACCGCCGTATTGGTGGCGAACAGCCCTGCGGGGAGCGTCGTGAGCGACGCGCAGCCGTTGAAGGCGTCGTTGAAGGCGGTGACCAGGGTAAAGCCGTCGAACAGCCCTGCGGGCACTTCGGTCAGCGAGGTGCAGTCCTTGAAGATGTTGTTGAAGGCGGTCTTCGTCACGGTCGTGAAGGCTCCGCTGCTTTTGAACAGCTCGGCCGGGACGCTTTGCAGTTCGCTGCATCCGGTGAAACAGCTCATAAAGGTCGTCACCTTGTCGCAGCCTGCGAACAGGTCGGCGGGAACGCTCTGGATGGCCGTTTTGCTGAATGCGCTCTGGAAATTGGTGACCTTGTGGTTGTTGGCGAACAAGCCGGCCGGGACGGATTTCAGGCTTGTTCCCGAGAAGAGCATGCGGAACGAGTCGACCTCGGGGTTGTTGGCGAACAGGCCGGCCGGGACGGATTCGAACGACTCGCTGTTGGCGAACAGCGAGTTGAAGGTCGTCACCTTCTTGTTGTTGGCGAAGAGTTTTTCGGGAACCGTCTTCAGTTTGCCGTTCGAGAAGATGATCGAACAGTCGGTCAGCTCCGTGTTGCGAGAGAAGAAATCCTCGTCGATCTGGGTGATCGCCGTGCCGGAGAAGAGCGAACCTACCGAGGTGATCTTCGTGCAGTTGTAAAGCAGGTCGGCGGGCACTTCGGTGACCATGTTGCAGTTCTGGAAGCAGTAGGCGAAGGTTTCCGCCTCGGTTGCATGGTCGAACAGCCCGTCGGGAACGGCTTCGAGGACGCGGCAGTCGGTGAATGCATAGTGGAAGGTGGTGACCTTGGCGAAGGCTTCGGTGTTGTCGGAGGGAATCCGTTTCAGTTCGCGGCAGTTCTGGAATGCGCGCGCCATCGAGGTCAGCCCCGTGCGGCCCCAGTTGTAAACCTCCCTGAACTGGTTGCCCAGTCCGTAGTCGGGGATGTTGTAGGAGTTGAGCGACGTCACGCTGCCCTTGACCGAGACGATGTAGTAGCCCGGGTCGGTGTAGGTGTGCGAGGGGTAGGCGGAGGTGACGTTCTCCTCGATGCTGCCGTCGCCCCAGTCGATGGTGGCGTCGATGGCCTTGTCGAACGGCAGATAGGTCTTCAGGCTCGACGAGGTGATGTCGATTCCGAGGATGAAGGCGTCGAGGTCCAGACCGGTCTGGGAGACGGTGACGACCTGTTCGGTCTGGTTCTGTTTGCCGTCGCCGGCCGATACGGTGATGGTTGCGGTGCGGGACGATCCGCTCGAATTGGTCTCGGCGGTGATTGTAAGTCCCTGCTCGGTTTTCGTGGCGGAGAGCCAGTCGGAATTTTCGGAAAGCGTGTACTCCCAGTCGTAGTTGGATCTGATTCCCAACTCTTTTTTGTCGGATTCGGTGGGAGTGGGCGAGAGTGGAATGGTTTTTAGCGAAACGTTGACGTAGACGGCGCGGTCCTGCGTGACGCGGATCGTTTCAGAGACGGGATTTCCCCCCCCCTCGCCGGCAATCAGCACGAAGGTCGTTTCGCGGTCCTCGATCTCCTCGTTGGGGTCGAGCGTCATCGTGACTTTGTCGCCCTGCTGTTCGAGAAGCAGCCACGGGCAGTCTTTGGTTTCGAAGATCCAGTCTTCGTCGGTCGACTGCACTTCGAATTCGGCGGTCAGTTCGCCGACGGCGGGAATCTGGAAGTTGTTTTTCGATGCGGCGATTTCGAGCGTGCCGTACGCGTTCTGGGTGGCGGAGATGGTTGTGGTCTTGTCGCCGGCGGTAATGGTGATCGTAGCCTGCTGCTGCTCCTCGACCTTGTTGCCCTCGCAGCTCAGGACGAGCTGGTCGGCGACGTCGTCTTTCTCGATGGTCAGCCAGCCGGCGTTGACGGCGTCGTATTTCCACGTCGTGTTGGTCTGGATGTCCACGACGACCTCTCCGCCCAGGCTCTTGAAGCCGATCGAGGCGTTGCGTTCGTCTTCAGCGGCGAACCATGTGTTTTTCGACGAGATGCCCAGTTCGGCCGCAATGCCGGACGGTTCGTCGCCCGGGACGGGGTTGGTGTAGGTGATCGTCTCTTCGGAGCACCCCGTCATGCCGAGCAGTAAAGCTGTCAGTGCATATAATTTTTTCATGTGTGCTGCGGTTTAATGTTTCGATACGGGAAAGGTGCTGCCCGAGGGTGCGATGCCGTCGGCGGCCCGGGTGACGGAGGTCGAAGCCGTGCCGGTGTCGGCCGGAATGTCCCAGTCCACGAGGTACATCGTGCCGGTGGCGTAGTAGAGGTCGCCGAACGACAGCCACTGCTGCTCCTGGTATCCGATGATGCCCAGCGTGGTGTACGGCGATTCGAAGCCGTTCAGGAGGATCGCCTTGCGGGTTTCGTCCGCGTCGTCGTTGTAGCCCTCTCCCAGCCTGCCGGTCAGCATGCCGTTGTGGAAACCTCCGCCCTGCATGTTGATCGAGTACAGGTAGTGGAAGCGGGAGACCGTCGGGGAGATCTCGCGGGTGTAGCAGAGCCTGCCCAGTTCGATCGACATGGTTTGGGTGTTTTTGTCGTAGGTGGCTTCCACGACCGTGCCCGTCAGGAACAGGTTCTTGATGTAGAAACTCTTGCGGTACTCTTTCTCTTCGACGGTGCAGAACGTACCCGTGCCGCTCACGCCGATCGGTTCACGGCCGTAATACCAGTTTTCCGCATGAAGTCCGTAATATCCCAGCATTTGGTAGTAGGGGTTTTCCTCGCGTGAGATTTGCGAAACGGTCACTTTGCAGGATTCCGTAGCGGAGCCTTTGGTCGCCCGGACGGTGAGCGTCGCATTGCGGTGGGCGTCGGGATTGCGCGGGGCGCCGACGCGTACCGTTCCGCTGACCGGGTCGCTTTCGACCGAAACCCAGTCGGCGTCGCTCGTGACGCTCCACTGGCCGTTGGAGACCACGGTGAAGAGGACGCTCTCACCTTCGGAATCCAGCGAAATTTCCTCCGAAGCGGTGGTGGACAGCAGGACCGTTTCCCACGAGAATGCCTGGTGAACGGCGATTTCCTGTTTGTCGCCGGCCGTTTCCACGGTGATTTTCGAGTTGCGGACATTGTCGGTCGTATTGCTTGCCGCGGAGATGGTCAGCAGGCCCTCTTCGGAGGCCAGCGTCACCCAATCGTCCGGACAGCTCACCTTCCAGTCGGAGGGCGTGGCTACCGCGACGGTGGTCGTTCCGCCTTTCTGGGCGAACGCGACACTACTTCGCGAGAGGACGATCACATCCGCGACCTCCTCTTTGTTCTTGTCGTCGCAGCCGCTTGAGGCGCAGAGGACGAGAACCGTCAATAGCGTAAAGCATCTTCTCATAAAAATTGGATTAGGAATAAAAAATGAATGGGTACGGTATCCCGTTTCCGGAGAACCGTATTTGCTGAAAATTGCATCGTGTGAAATTTTTGGACTTGTTTATTTGCGGCACAATATACGAAAATTTGCCCGAATGCTTTCTGGAAATCCTGAAAATATTGTCGTAAAAGTCTTTTCGTATTGTTTGTTTTTCGGTGTTATGCGTGTGTATAAGGTTGGATTTTAGCGATTTTGAAGAATGGCGGCCGTTTTGCGGCTGCAATTGTTTTGTTTGTCGGATATTGTCATCGCAGGGATATTTCCGGTCCGGTGAAAAAGAAGGATGTTTGTTATATATTGACAATTTGGGGCGTAAGCCGCTGAATGATAATTGATAATGTCCGTCCCGGCGGCGGTTCCCGCGATTTTCCGTCCGCGACGTCCCGATATTGACCGCTTTTTGTTACTTTTGCAAAAAGAAAAAAATGAAACTCGTCGAACTGTTAGCTCCTGCCAAAGATTACGCTGCGGCCGCGGCCGCCGTAGACTACGGCGCCGATGCGGTCTATATCGGCGGCGCGCGGTTCGGCGCGCGGCAGGCCGCGGGGAACTCCGCGGAGGAGATCGCCCGGGTCGTGGAGTATGCCCACCGCTTCGGAGTGCGGGTCCATGCCACGCTCAACACGCTCGTGTGGGATGACGAACTGGAGGCCGCCGAACGGCAGGCCCGCAGCCTGATCGACGCGGGCGTCGATGCGCTGATCGTGCAGGACATGGCTCTGCGGCGGATGGACCTTCCGGTGGAGCTGCACGCCTCGACGCAGGTTTCGAACCGCACGCCCGAGGGGGCGCGGTTCTTGGGCGAGGCGGGGTTTGCGCGGGTGATTCTCGAACGCAACCTCACGCTGGAGGAGATCCGGGCCATCTGCGCCGCCACCGCGGCCGAGGTCGAATGCTTCGTCCACGGGGCGGTCTGCGTGGGGTACAGCGGCCGCTGTTTCCTCTCGCGGTCGATGTCCGCGCGCAGCGGCAATCGCGGGGTGTGCAGCCAGCCCTGCCGCCTGACGTGGGACCTCACCGACGGAAAGGGCCGGACCTGGATTGCCGGGAAGCATCTGCTGTCGGTGCGCGACATGAATCTTTCGCAACGCATTGGCGATCTGCTGGATGCGGGCGTCACTTCATTCAAGATAGAAGGTCGGCTCAAGGATCTCGCTTATATCCGGAACGTTGTGGCCCACTACCGCCGGGCGGTGGACGAGGCGCTGGCCCTGCGGCCGGGGCTGGTGCGGTCGTCCGTCGGCGAGAGCGTCCCGGATTTCACGCCCGACCCGTCGAAGAGTTTTACACGCGGGGAGTCCGACTATTTTCTGGACGGAAAGCGCGCCGGAGTGGCGTCGTTCGACACCCCGAAGGCGGTCGGCGAACGGGTGGGCCGCGTGGCGGGCGTTTCGGGCGGCACGTTCACGCTCGACGGTGCGCACGATCTTGCGCCGGGCGACGGCATCTGTTTCCTGACGCCGCGCGGCGTGACCGGGACCAACGTCAACGCCGTGGAGGGTCGCCGCATCACGCCCAATCGCATGGAGGGGATCACGCCCGGGGCGGAGGTCCGCCGCAATTTCGACCGCCGTTTCACGCTGGCCGTGGAGCGCAGCCGCACGCGGCGGGTGATTCCGGCGAAGGCCGCGGCGGAGGCGACGGCCGAAGGGCTGAAACTCACTTATACGGATTGCGAGGGCGTTGCGGCCTCGGCCGTGCGGGCCGTGCGGCTCGACCCGGCGAAGAATCCCGACGCCAATGCCGCCGCACTGCGTGCGCAGGCGATGAAGTCGGGCGACACGATCTTCGCGGTCCGCGAAGCCGAAGTGCGGGGCGCGGAGTGGTTCGTGCCGGCGTCGCTGGCTGCGGAACTGCGCCGCGAAGCGTTGGCGGCACTTGCCGGAGCGCGCCGCGAACGGCGGCCGGAACACCGCATTCTGCCCGAGAATCCCGCCGCGAAATATCCGTCGGAACGGCTTGCGGCCGAGGAGAACGTCACCAACCGGCTGGCCGAGGCGTTCTACCGCGACCACGGGGTGCGGCAGATCGAACGGGGGCTGGACCTCGCGCCGACGACCGCCGGGCATGTGGTCTTGCGTTCGGCCTACTGTATCCGCCGCGAGATCGGCGAATGCCTCCGGGAGCATCCGCGGCTGCGCGGCGACCTGTTTCTGGAACACGGCGCCTACCGTTACCGGCTGGCGTTCGACTGCGAGGCCTGCGAAATGTCGTTGGTCGATCCGTTTGAAAAGCGGGAGCCGGAAGGTGTGTAACTATTTATAAAATAATGTATGCAGGAACAGCTGACGCCCGATTTCGGGGATTATGAACTCCTCGACACGGGGGATTTCGAGAAACTGGAACGCTTCGGGCGTTATGTGACGCGCCGTCCCGAGCCGCAGGCCATCTGGAGGCGTTCGCTCGCCGAAGAGGAGTGGCAGCGCACGGCCGACGCTTCGTTTCGGCGCGATGCGCGCAGCGACGAGCGGGGCGAATGGCGTCTCGCGCCCGGAATGCCCGACCGCTGGGTGGTGGAGTATGCCTATAAGCGGATGCGGCTGCGCATGCGGCTGGGGCTTACTTCGTTCAAGCACGTGGGCATCTTCCCCGAGCAGGCCGCCAACTGGAATTTCATCTACGACAACTGCCGGGCTTTGGCCGGAGACGGACCTACTGATGGCGAGCGTGTTGCGGCTGTCGGTTCGGGCGTTGCGCGAGGTGGCGCCCCCAAGGTGCTGAACCTCTTCGCCTATACGGGCGGGGCGACGCTCGCGGCGCGGGCCGCCGGGGCCGAGGTGACGCACGTCGATTCGGTCAGGCAGGTGGTGACCTGGTCGCGCGAGAACATGGAGTTGAGCGGCCTGGAGGGCGTGCGGTGGATCGTCGAGGATGCGCTGAAATTCGTCCGGCGCGAAGTGCGCCGCGGGAGCCTTTACCGCGGGATCATCCTCGATCCCCCGGCTTACGGGCGCGGGGCCGGCGGCGAGCGGTGGATTCTGGAGGACAACATCGGCGAGATGCTGGAGTGCTGCGCGCAGCTGCTCGAACCCCGGGGGGCGTTTCTGGTGCTGAACCTCTACTCGATGGGCCTCTCGTCGACGCTGGCACGCACGGCTGTGAGGCAGGCGTTCGGCGCGCCGCGCGAGGAGCAGTGGGGCGAGCTGTGTTTCACCGACCGGGCCGGCAAGCAGCTGCCGTTGGGAACCTATTACCGGTTTACGCGGTAGGGTTTGCGGGGGGGGCGGGGGATGCGCTGTGTTGTGGCAGCCGTCCTCAAGTCGGAATCCCGTGTCGCGTTCCGCGGCGCAGGCGTAAGACGCCGGTTCTATGAAAACGAGCGCAGAACGGCAGTTGCAGACTGCGAAATTGCAGCGGCCGAAAAGGACATAAGAAATCGGTTTCAACTTGCCGGGGCAAGTTGGCAGGCCGCAGCTCCGCCCTGCGGAGGCCTGCTATTGCGCGTTGCTCCATAGCCGCCTCCGCGAGCTGCGGCCCGCCGGTTTTAGGAGCTCCCGGAGGCTTCGTTCCTTTTTTCCTTTCGGTTCTGCGCCCGTGAGTTTAGACGGATTCTATCAACCTTAAAACACGTGATATGAGTATTCTTGCAGTGATATTCGGAATTTTGAGCGGCTGTTTCCTCGCCGTGCTGGTGGGCATCATCGGCAGCCACCGCCGTATCGGCTTCGGCTGGGCGTTTCTGATAAGCCTGATCTTCACGCCGCTCGTCGGGCTGATCGTCGCCCTGCTGACCGATCCGCTGCCCGGCGGAGGGCAGCGATGGGGTTGTGTCGGAACCGTCGTCGCCATTCTGGGGCTGTTGTTCTTCGCCGCGTTCCTGCTGCTGGCGCTGACGGGCGGGGCCATGCTGCTGGCCCTGTGAAAACCGGAACGGAGATGTCCATACCCCTGCATCAGGCCGCCCGGCGCTTCGATTCCGGGATATTCCTCAAAGAAGGTTCTTCCACCGAAGTGGAAGAACCGGTCGGGTATGCCCACCGGGATGACTACGGCGATTGAGCACTCCTCGTCGGCGTGATCTTTACACCGCCGGTAGGACTGATCGCGGGGCTTTTGACCGATCCGCGGACACTTGATCTACTGGTAGCGTTTTTCCAGCTCGGCAATCATTGTTTCGAGCTTTTCTTCATTCGTCTCGAAGTAGCGTGAGTCGAAAGCCCTCGGAATCATACCGAGCCAGTTTCGCACCTTTTTGCTGGCGAGCATTTTGCCGAATGCCTTGTCGATATTCGTATCCGCAGACCACAAGGTTTCCCCCATCTGTTCGGGCAGGATGGCTTTCATGCGCTGGTCGTAGTAGATATTCATCGAGTTGTCGAATGCCCCGAGTTCGTTGTAGCAGCGCAGAAGGTCGATGACGACCTGTTTGTCGGCGATGTCGGACGCGATGCCCGTCGTCTTGAACATCTCCAGCGGTCGGTCAGGAAGCGGTAGGGTTTTCCCATGCTGCCGGTGATCCGCCGGGTATAGTAAGCTACCGTATCGGCGGGAAGGCCGTCGAGCGAGAAATCATGCTCCTTCAGGCGGTATGCGACCCGTTTCTCGTCGTTGTACATCCATTTGTAATCCTGTATAACTTGCAGGTTGTCGCGCAGTTCGAGCGCAACGAGCTGCATGGCCTGCCGCACCTCCCTCTGTTTTGCCGAGTCGGCAATTTTGGCCGTCAGCCACAGCGTCAGCAGCACGCCGCCCGTAACGATCGAGAATTGGCGGACATAGTCGCCGATATTCCACTTTTTTAACTGTTTTTTTAAGGATTTCTTCATGGTGTGTCGGGTTAGAATACGTAGTAAATCAGGATTCCCGCCCCGGCCGAGAGGACGATCAGCAGGATGGGGTTGACCTTGCGCCACGAACCCACGAAAACACCGCCGAAGAGCGCCCAGCTCCAGGCGTCGATGAAGTTCCGGTCGTCGGGGTTGTCGCCGTGGGGGAAAATCAGCAGCAGAGCCGCGGCGGCGATCATGCCGATCACCACGGGCCGCATGCCCCGCATGGCCCCTTCGACCAGCCGGTTCCCTTTGAGTTTCATAAAAAAACGCGCCACGAGGATCATTAGCGTCAGCGACGGCATGCAGACGGCGAAAGTGGCGATCGCCGAACCCAGGATGCCGCACCAGGTGTGTCCGGTCTGGACGCCGACGCTGTAACCCACGTAGGTCGCCGAGTTGATGGCGATGGGTCCGGGCGTGATCTGCGACACGGCGACGATGTCGGCGAATTCGGCGGCGGTCATCCACTGGTGCTGCACGACCACTTCGTTCTGGATCAGCGACAGCATGGCGTAGCCGCCGCCGAATCCGAAGAATCCGATCTTGAGGTAGGATATGAAGAGTTGCCAGAGGATCATAGCTGCGCTAATTAAGAATTGAGAATTAAAAATTAAAAGTTGGGAGTCGGCATGTCCCGCAGGCGGTCTCTGCCCTCGCTCAACCGCAAAACTCACCTTTCACCTTTCACCTTTTTTGCCATTGTCAACTCCCAGGCGATGCCCAGCGCGGCGGCCGCGGCGAGTATCCAGATCGGCGACCAGTCGAGCCACCAGATGGCCAGGGCCGAGGCGGCGATGACGACCAGCATCGTCCAGTGCATGCCGCGGGAGAGCGTGAGCACCGGGCCGATGATCAGCGCCACGACCGCCGGGCGCATGCCCTTGAAGGCCGCGTCGACGACGGGGTTCTGGCGGATGCCGGCGAAGAAGATGGCGATTGCAAGGATGATGACGAACGACGGCGTCACCGTGCCCAGCAGGGCCGCCGCCGCGCCGCGCAGTCCGCGGACCTTGTAGCCTACGAATACCGCGGTGTTGACGGCGATCGGGCCGGGGACCGACTGCGCGAGGGTCAGCAGGTCCAAAAACTCCTTCTGCTCGATCCACTTGCGTTTGGTGATCAGCTCGCGTTCGATCAGAGGCAGCATGGCGTAGCCGCCTCCGAAGGTGAACATCCCGATTTTCAGGAACGAGACGAATATGGTTGTCAGCCGTTGCATCGTCATTGGCGGGTTTTGCGGCCCAGCAGGTTCATCATCCCGTCGATGTAGGTCATCGGGTGGGTCGGTGCGCCGGGCAGCCAGAGGTCCGGGGTGTGGGTGTCGAAGAACGTGCGGTCGACGGCGCGGCTGTCGGCGAAAAGTCCGCCCGAGCAGGCCTCCGAACCGCAGGCGACGAGGATTTTGGGTTCCGCGACGGCGTCGTAGCAGATTTCCAGCGCCTCGGCCATGTTGGCCGTGACGGGGCCGGAGACCACCACGCCGTCGGCATGGCGCGGCGAGGCCGTGAAGCCGATGCCGAAGCGGCCGAGGTCGAAATTGACGTTGCCCGTGGCCCCCAGCTCCATTTCGACCGACGCGTCGCCCCCGGCCGAGACTTCGCGCAGCTGCAATGCGCGGGAGAAGCAGCAGCGGATTTCGGGACGCACCTTTCCGGCGTCGAACGCTATGCGGGTGTCTCCCGGACGGACGACAAGTCCTTCGCGCGTGGGCGAGCCGATGCGGTAGTCGTTGGTGAAACGGACGTTGCGGGGCGCGATGCGCGCGCATTCGCCGCAGAAGAGGCAGCGGCCCAGGTCGAGCGCAAGGGGCGCGGCCGTGAAGGCTCCCGTGGGGCAGACGGCCGCGGCGCGCTCGGCGTCGTCGGCGTCCCGGGTCTCGGTCAGGCAGGGACGGCCCCGGAATTCGGGGGTCAGCTCCACGGCGTCGAGGTCGGGGATCGCCTGCCGTCCGTGGCTGTGCAGTACGCGTATTTTTGGGAGGATCATTTTTGAATAAATAATTGAACAAAATTAACGAAAAGCCTCGTGACGGCCAATTCTTTTCCGGGCATTAAGTCCCCGCCGGGGCGGGGTGGAGTTGGGTCCGGTTTGTAAACGCGGCGGTACGCAGCGAACGGAGTGTATGAGGGTTGCCAAACGGTGCGATTACAGATCATGGCCGCAGTACGAGAGGTTGAAACTCTTGTTGCAGATCGGGAAGTCGGAGATGCCTTCGCCGCGCACGGCGAGCGCCAGCGCCAGCCAGTTGTGGAGGCTCGGGTCCTTGATGCGGACGGCGGCGATGCGGCCCTCGGCGTCGGTCAGGAGAACGTGGCAGGTCTCGCCGCGCCATCCCTCGACCAGTCCGAACGCGAGCGACGAGGGGGCCAGCGGCGCCGCATAGTCCGGGCGCGGGTGTCCGGCGTTCCCGCATTCCTGTCCGTGGAGGTCGAGCAGGCGGTCGATGTATCCGGCCGATTGCAGCACCTCGCGGCAGCGCACCATCAGCCGGGCCATCACGTCGCCATGCGTTTTGACGATGCTTTCGTGGCGCAACGCCCCGGCGAAGACGCCCCAGGGGTGCGACGTGCGGATGTCGCGGGCCAGACCGCTCGCGCGGGCTGCCTGACCCACGCCGCCGATGCGCTGCATCTCGTCGCGCGGGACGATGCCGCACTGTTCGAAGCGGGCCAGCAGCGAGGGCGACGACTTGATGTCGCGGCGCACCTGGTCGTAGCGGCGGGCGATTTCGCGCACGTTCGCACGGATCATCGCCGCCTTTTCGGCCGTCAGCGGGTGGTCGGTGCCGAGGGGCCGGATCAGCCCCTTGCCGAAGCGGTTGCCGCACCACGCCTGCGTGGTGTTGATGGTCATGGTGCGCAGGGCCTCCGAAGCCACCTGCCCCAGCTGGTAGCCCACGTCCATGCAGAGGGCGCCCGTGTCGGCGATCTGCATGGCCATGCGTTCGAGTTCGAGGGCCGCGGCGCGTTCGCACTCCAGCGCGGCCGGGACTTCGCGGCGGGCGAGTTTCTCGACGGCCCGGGCGAAGGCCGTGGCGTGCGCCACGGCGCTGTCTCCGGCGACGGACTCCGCAAGGCACATCTGCCGCAGGTGGTTCGCGGTCGTTTCGAAGGCCATCTCGACGTCCCGGTGCTGGTAGCCCAGCGCGATTTCGAGGTGCAGGACCTGCTCGCCGTTGCAGATGAAGCGGAAGGCCCCCGGTTCGATGACGCCTGCGTGGATCGGTCCGACGTTGACCTCGTGCAGCGAGCGTCCCTCCATCGTGTAGAAGGGGTAGTTCTCGATCGAACTGCGGCGGTCGTAACGCCCGGCGGGGAACCGCAGCGGCTTGGGCCACGGCATGCCGTCGAAACGGATGCCGTAGCGTTCCGAGATGTCGCGCTCGAAGGGGTGCATCTGCGGGTGCAGGGCCGTGAGCGAGGGGAGCGCCGTCTCGTCGTAGTAGTCCGTGGCGTGCGAAGTGATCAGCACGCGGCGCTCGGCGTCGTCGAGCAGCAGCAGGAAGAAACGCATGCGGTCGCCCGACGGGAGGGCGAAATAGTGGGCCGCATGGTAGCGTGCGTCGGAGAGTTTTACGCGAAGGTCCTCGTAGAAGGCGGCGTAGGAGACTTCGGGGATGTCGTTCAGCGCGATGGAGGCGCCGGTATTGTCGGTTACGTAGTAATTCATAGCGATGCGATTCGGTCGATCAGTTCCCGGAAAAATGCGGGCTGCCAAAGCCCCAGCCCGATGGCGGCGGCGAGCAGCGACAGCGCCGACCACGACAGTGCGCGGTCGGTCGCCGAGGGGTGCAGTTCGTCCTGCCGGGGCTGGTAGCAGAGGCGCAGCAGGCGCGAGCAGAAGAAGTAGATGACCAGGCACAGCAGCAGCATGATGCCCGTGACGAGCCACCAGCGGCCGTCGGCGATGGTTTGCTTGAGGATCATCAGCTCGGAGAGGAACAGCGGCGAGGGCGGGAAGGCCACCAGCACGACCATCCCCGTGAGCAGTCCCACGGCCCCCACGCGGTTGATGTGGATGTAGTCGCCGATGCGGTTGATGCGGTAGTTGCCGTAGACCTGCCGCACGACGGCGATCTGGAGGAACAGGCTGCTCTTGATGAGCGTATGGCAGACGACGTGGAACACGGCGGCCCAGACCCCGATGCCCCCGATGCCCAGCCCGATGGCCGCGATGCCCATGTTCTCGACCGTGGAGTAGGAGAGGAAGCGTTTGTAGTTGTTGGTGCGGCGCAGGAACAGCGCGCCGACCACCAGCGACAGCACGCCGACGAGCAGCAGCACGGATTTCACCCATGGGAAGACTTCGGTCGCGGCGAGCAGTTTGTAGACCCGCAGCAACGCCAGGAACCCGGCGTTGACCAGTCCCGTGGAGATCAGCGCCGAGGCCGGGGCCGGGGCGGCGAAGTTGGCGTCGACGCCCACGGTGTAGAGCGGGAACAGCTCGGCCTTGCAGCTGTAACCGCAGAGGATCAGCAGAAAGGCCGTCTTCAGGTAGAGGGCGCTGCCGCCCGGGGCGGCGGCGGCGACGGTGGCGTAGTCGAGCGACTCGCAGTCGGTGGCGGCGGCCAGCAGCAGGATGCCCAGGTAGGCCATGGCGATGCCCGTCGAGCAGACGAAGACGTATTTCCACGCCGCTTCCAGCGCCTGCGCCGTGCGGCGGTGGTAGACGATGCCCGCCGAGCAGAGCGTGGTGGCTTCGAGGAAGATCCACGTCACGGCGAGGTTCGAGGCGAAATAGGCTCCCGCGATGGCTGTGGTCAGGAGCATCAGCAGGCCCGCGTAGGTGCGGGTCTGGCGCAGGTCGCAGTCGTGGAGGCTGGCCTTCGAGTGGAAAAAGGCGAAGGCGGAGACGATGCAGAGCAGGCAGTAGAAGAGCGTGCCCGCGGCGTCGAAGGCGAACCACACGGCCGAGGTCTCGCCGTAAAGCCCTCCGGCGACGATCCGAACGGCGAAGGCCGCCTGCACGGCGTAGAAGGCCGCGCCCGTGAGGCGCAGCAGGCTCCGGCGGCGGACCGTGAAGGCCGCTGCCGCGATGAGGACGCTGAAAATGAGGTAGCAGATCATGGCGTCAGTCCTTTACGTTGGTGAGTGAATCGGCGTCGTCGGCATGGAGCTTGCCGTCGATTTTGGTGAAGAAGATGCCCAGCATCAGCACCGAGATGAGGATGTCGAGCAGGATGGCGAAGTTGATCAGCAGCGGCATCTCGACGCCGATGGCCGTCGAAAAGAGGAACACGCCGTTTTCGATGACCAGAAAGCCGACCATGTGGGAGAAGATCCGGCGGCGCATGACGATCAGGATCAGTCCGCTCAGCAGCGAGTAGAAGGCCACGCCGAAGAACACCAGGTCGATGGTCGTGTCGGCGATGTAATAGGTGACCGAGGCGCTCACGGCCAGCGCCACGAGCGACAGCAGCAGCGAGCCGGACTGCGTGGAGCCGGAGCGCGAGACGCGGTTGATCTTCGTGCGGCGGATGACGGCGAAAAGCAGTCCCGGGACGAGGATGCCCTTGAAAAGCAGGGTTTCGAGGCAGATGAAGGCCAGTTCGGCGGGGTTGATGGCGTGCAGCCGCACCAGGGCGACGGCGAACAGCAGCCACCCCTGAAGGCCGATCAGCGAGGCGAAATTGCGGAAACGCTCGGTGATCGCCAGATAGACGAGCGTCACGACGTAGAGGATGATCAGCGGAAGTATCATTGCAGACCGATGTTAAGTTGCAGCAGGTAGCCCGTGAAGAACACGAGGACGGCCAGCGCCGCGACGGTGAGGATGAAGGTGGTGTTGCGGGCGAGTTTGTTGCGGGCCTGGGTCGATTCGACGATGCCCACCGAAAGCCCCGTGACGAGCACCGCGAGCGGGGCCGCCGCCCACCAGCGGGGACAGCAGGTCGCGGCGACGGCGTCGGCGGCGAGCACCGACAGCGCGGCGGTCTTGAGCCATCCGGCCATCTTGATATAGGCCAGGTCGACGCCGCAGTAGTCGAGGCACATCACTTCGTGGATCATCGTCAGTTCGAGGTGCGTGCGGGGGTCGTCGACCGGGACGCGCCCGGCCTCGGTGAAGACGATCTTCACGAGCACGTAGGCCGCCAGCAGCAGCACCACGACCAGCTGCACGCCGTTCACGGCGTCGCCCGAGAAGATCGCGTCGAAAGAGGTGTAGCCCGACAGCAGGGCCAGCGTGCCGAAGACGAGCATCAGCGCCGGTTCGACCAGCGCGCCGTACAGGGCTTCGCGGCTGGCGCCCATGCCCTCGAACGAGCTTCCGGTGTCCATCGCCGCGAGGATGAGGGCCACGCGGCCCAGAGCCAGGAGGTAGGCGAAGGCGATCAGGTCGCCTTCGAACGACAGCGCGGACGGCAGGTCGCCCACGGGGACGAACAGCGCGGCGACGAGGGCCGTGCCGAGCGTGACGGACGGGGCCGCGCGGAACACGGCGGTCGTCGTGGGGGAGTAGACGGCGCCCTTGCGCAGCAGCAGGCGCACGTCGTAAAGGTGCTGGGCGAAGCGGATGCCCTTGCGGCCCGCGAGCAGCGCGCGGGTGCGGTTGATCAGTCCCGGAATCGCCAGGGCCGCCAACAGAAGAAGGAGTGTGTTGAGTGCTGCCATCTTAAATCGCGTTAAATACCGACAACAGGAACACCAGCCCCAGGAAAGCCAGTGCGAAAAGGATGTAATGGTTGATCTTGCCCGTGCGCAGGCGCATCACGCGCTGGTTGATCACGCGCAGCAGTTCGACCCACCAGGCGGCGAACAGCCGGCCGATGCGGTCGCGGTGGCCGATGTCGAACGAGTGGGCCGCGGGGAAGATTTCGCCTTTGCCCACGGGGGAGCCCTGGCCGCTGTTCTGGGTCAGCGACGTGGCGATGGATTGAAGCCCTTCGGAGAAGGATTCGCCCGTGTACTGCATCCGGACGTTCGGCGCCGTGAAGCCGCAGCCCCATGTGGGACCCTTGGCGACGGTGCGCGTGCGCAGCGTCCGGCGGCGGAGCCACAGCAGCAGGCACACCACGGCGATCAGAATCCAAGCCGTGCGTCCCGCGGCGGCGAGCGGCGGCGAGAGCAGCCAGTCGGCGGCGTCGGCCGGGGTGCGGAGGAAGAAGCCCGCGGCTCGGGTCGCGGCCGAGACGGCCGCCCGGGGGAACAGCCCCACGAAAAGGATGCCTGCGAGCGGCAGGGCCATCGCCGCGATGCGGAAGGTGTCGGCCTCGGACGACTCGGCGACCTCGTGGGTGCGGGGCGAGCCGAGGAAGACCGTGCCGTAGAGTTTGGTGAAGGCCAGGACGACGAGTCCGCCGATCAGCGCCAGCGCGGCCAGTCCGGCGGCGGACGCCAGCACGTTGCTGCCCGAGGCGATGCCGTCGAGCATCCCGAGGTAGATCAGCAGTTCGGAGACGAAGCCGTTGAGGGGCGGCAGGGCGCAGATGGCCGCCGTGCCCGTGAGGAAGAGAATCGCCGTGAGCGGCATGTGCTTCGCAAGCCCGCCCAGCGCGTCGAGCGACGTGGTATGGGTCTGCGAGAGGATGTTGCCCGCGCCGAAAAAGAGCAGGCTCTTGAACAGCGAGTGGTTGAGCGTGTGCAGCAGGGCGCCCGTGACGCCGCACAGCGCGACGAGCTGGTTGCCCGAGGATTTGCCCAGCGCGGCGACGCCGAGTCCGATGAGGATGACGCCGACGTTCTCGATCGAGGAGTAGGCCAGCAGGCGTTTCACGTCGTTCTGCATGGCTGCGAGGATCACGCCCCACAGGCCCGTGACGACGCCCGCCGCGAGCAGGATCACTCCGGCGGTGTGCAGGAGGGGCTGTTCGCCCAGCGCGGCCGTCACGCGCAGGATGCCGTAGACGCCCGTCTTGATCATCACGCCCGACATCAGGGCCGAGACGTGCGACGGGGCTGCGGGGTGCGCCTCCGGAAGCCAGACGTGCATCGGGAAAAGTCCCGCCTTCATGCCGAAGCCCGCCAGGAACACCAGCAGCAGCGGCAGTCCCGGCTGCGTGCGGAAGTAGTCGCCCAGCGCGCCGAACGTGGCGGCGCCGCAGGCCGCGTCGAGCCGTACGAAGCCGATGACGAGCAGCACGAAGCCGATGTGCATCATAATCAGGTAGGAGAGCGCCGCGCGCCGGACTTCGCGCCGCTGGGCGTCGAAGAGGATCAGCAGGAACGACGCCACGGTCATCAGTTCCCAGAAAAAGAGGAACGAGAAGCCGCCGTCCGAAAGGACCACGCCCAGCATGGCGTAGAACATCGCCACCAGCGCCGTGTAGTGCAGCGAGATGTGGGCCGGGGATTTCTCGGCAAGGCAGTGGGCCAGATAGCCCCGCGAGTAGAGCACGGCGGCGACGGCGCCGACCGAGATGATCACGACGAACAGCGCCGAAAGCCCGTCCATCGAGCCGGTGTCGCCGCCGAAAAGCGTGCCGGGGACCGACCACACGGGGCCGCTGTCCGCTCCGGCCAGCACGCCGACGGCGCGCGCCGAGCACCACAGGGCGCCGGCGGCCGTGAGGGCCAGCGCAGTCCAGACCTTGCGCCGCAGCGGCGTGGCGAAAATGGCCGCCGCCACCGCCGTCAGGGCGATTAGCAGGTAGAGAAAAAGCATATTTCAGAAATTTATCGTATTCTTAACCGTTGACCACCGATGCCATGACCACCGCCGCGAGGGCCGCGGTCTCGGTGCGCAGACGCTGTCGTCCGAGGGTGATCTCTTCGAAACCGTTGGCCAGCGCGAAGGCGATTTCGCCGGGCGAGAAGTCGCCTTCGGGACCGATGAAGACCGTGGCCGTCTCGCCCGGACGGAGCGCGCGGGCCAGGTAGGCCTTCCCGGCGGGCGACTGCGCCGGGGCGCAGTGGGCGATGAACTTCCGCCCCTCGGGGGCCGACAGCACCGCTTCGCGGAAGGGGGTGAGCGGATGCAGCACGGGGCGGTAGGCCTTGAGCGACTGTTTCAGCGCCGCGGTGACGACCTTCTCGCCCCGCTCGGGCTTGAAGACCCGGCGTTCGCTGTGTTCCGTTTCCAGCGGCACGACGGCTGTGACGCCCACCTCGGTGGCTTTTTCCAAAAACCACTCGAAACGCTCCGAATTCTTGGTCGGCGCGACGGCCATCGTCAGCGCGTAAGGCAGTTTTTCGAACCCGGTTTCGGCGCTGACGACCCGCACGGTGCAACGCCAGGGATTGTCGTCGGTGATTTCGCAACAAAATAAATTGCCCCGTCCGTCAGTTATATGGATGCGCCCGCCGCACTGGAGCCGCAGTACGCGGATGCAGTGTTTCGACTCCTCCTCGTTCAGCGTATGAAGCGGGGGGACGATGTCCGGCGCGTAGAAAAGTTGCATGATTGGAGACCTATTATTTATTCTATTTACAGATTTTTCCCTAACTTTGTCGAATAATGCGCGACAAAGTTACTAAAATAACACGATCGATGAAACGTATCACCGCTTTATTAACACTTTTTCTGGCTATGACATTCATATCCTGCAAGTCCGGGAAAACCGTGGGTGAAAATCCTTTTTTCGCCGAATGGGAGACCCCATACGGCGTGCCGCCCTTCGACAAGATCGAACCGGAGCACTTCCTGCCTGCGATCGAACGCGGCATGTCGCTGCACGAGGCCGAGATCGACGCCATCACGTCGAACAACGACGCGCCGACGTTCGAGAACGTCATCCTCGCCTACGACGCTTCGGGAAAGATGCTTTCGCAGGTCGAGCTGATCTTCGGGATGCTCTGCGCCGCGGAGAACACCTCCGAAATGCAGGCGCTGGAGGAGCAGATTATGCCCCGGATGGCGGCGCACGCCGACAAGATCCGTCTCAACGGGAAACTTTTCGAACGGATCAAAGCCGTCTACGACCGTCGTGCCGCGCTGGGACTCGACGCCGAGCAGAGCCGTCTGCTGGAGAAGACCTACCGCAGTTTCGTGCGCGCCGGAGCGCTGCTCGACGCCGAGCGGAAGGCGCGTCTGAAGGCGATCAACGAGGAGCTGTCGCTCACGGCCGTGAAGTTCGGGCAGAACCTCCTCGCCGAGAACAACAACTATGCGCTGGAACTCGCCTCGTCCGATCTGGACGGCATCCCGGCCACGGCCCGCGATCTGGCCCGCGAAAAGGCCGAGGCGATGGGCCGGAAGGGCAAATACGTCTTTACGCTGCACAAGCCCAGCCTGATCCCGTTTCTGACCTACTCGTCGAAACGCGAACTGCGCGAGCAGATCTACAAGGCCTACCTCAACCGCTGCAACAACGGCGACGAGTATGACAACAAACAGCTGATCAACGATTTCATCCGCCTGCGCACGGAGAAGGCCCACCTGCTGGGCTATCCCTCGTATGCCGCCTACGTCGTGGACGACGAGATGGCCGGAACGACCGACGCCGTGTACGGCCTGCTGGAGGAGATCTGGACCCCGGCGCTCGAAAGCGCCAAGGGCGAGCTGGCCGAGATGGAGGAGCTGTTCCGGAAGGATTTCCCCGAGGGAGAGTTCGCGTCGTGGGACTGGTGGTATTACGCCGAGAAGGTCCGCAAGCAGAAATATGCCCTCGACGAGGAGATGCTGCGGCCCTATTTCTCGCTGGAGAACGTGCAGGGAGGCATCTTCTTCCTCGCCAACCGGCTCTACGGCATCACGTTCCGCCCGATCGTCGTGCCGCTGTACCACCCCGAGGCGGTCGCTTACGAGGTGCTCGACGTCGACCAGTCGCATCTGGGCGTGCTCTATTTCGATTACTTCCCGCGCGACGGAAAGAGCCAGGGCGCGTGGTGCGGCAACTACGTGGAGCAGACCTACGAGGACGGGAAGCGCGTGGCGCCCGTGGTGTCGGTCGTCTGCAACTTCACGCGCCCGGCGGGGGGCAATCCCGCGCTGCTGACCCTCGACGAGACCGAGACGCTGTTCCACGAGTTCGGGCATGCGCTCCACTTCCTGTTCCACGACGTGAAGTACCGCGGACTCGCGGAGGTCGAGGGCGATTTCGTGGAGCTGCCCTCGCAGCTGATGGAGAACTGGGCGTTCGATCCCGAGGTGCTCAAGCAGTATGCCGTGCATTACCGTTCGAACGAGGTGATTCCGAAATACCTCGTCGACAAACTGCGCCGCAGCGAACTTTTCAACCAGGGTTTCATGGCCACCGAGCTGATCGCCGCGTCGCTTTCGGACATGGACATCCACTCGATCACCGAATACGAGCCGTTCGACCCGATGGCCTTCGAGCGCAAGGCCCTGACCGAAAAACGCGGGCTGATCCCGCAGATCGAGCCGCGCTACCGTTACCCCTATTTCTCGCACATCTTCGACGGCGGCTACTCTGCGGGCTACTATTTCTATACGTGGGCCGAGGTGCTCGACAAGGACGCCTTCGAGGCCTTCCGCGAGAGCGGCGACCTCTTTAACAAGAAGATCGCCGGCGATTTCCGCCGCAAGATCCTCGCCCGCGGCGGCTCGGAGGACGGCATGACCATGTACCGCGACTTCCGCGGCAAGGACCCCGACAAGCGGGCGATGCTTCGCGGCCGGGGGCTTCTGAATGAACCCGAACCGTCCGGCGAGGACGCCGCTCCCGCCGCCGAAACGGCATCCGCCGCCCGGGAAAACTGAAACTCGAACCCATCGGAAAAGAAACCGCTAATTTGATATGATAATGAAAAAAGTACTGTTTATTATGGCCGTTTCCGCTATGGCGGCAGGCTGCGCCGACAATTCGATCCCCAAAGCGCAGCTGCCCGAACTCGATCTGTCGAATCCCCTGCTGGCCGCATGGGATACGCCCCATGAGACCCCGCCGTTCTCCGAGATAAAACTCGCGGACTACGAACCGGCGTTCGATGCCGCGATCGCCTGCTCGCGCGCCGAGATCGACGCGATCGTGAACAACCCCAAGAAACCCACCTTTGGCAATACGATCGTGGCGCTGGAGCGTCAGGGCGAGCTGCTCAATCGCATCGCGGGGCTTTTCTTCAACCTGCTCGAAGCCGACACGTCGGACGAAATGCAGCAGATCGCACAGCGCGTGCAGCCCAAGCTGACCGAACTGTCGAACGACATCTCGCTCAATCCCGAGCTGTTCGCCCGGGTGAAACAGGTTTACGAGCATCCGGGACGTCTTCGCAAAGAGGACAGGAAACTGCTCGAGGACACCTATCAGAGTTTCGCTCGCAGCGGCGCGGCCCTTTCCGACGCCGACAAGGAGCTTTACCGCAAGTACACCTCCGAACTCTCGGGGCTGACGCTCCGGTTCGGGCAGAACGCGCTGGCCGCGACCAACGCATTCACGCTCAACATCACCGATCCGAAGGTGGTGGCCGAGCTGCCCGCATTCGTCCGCGAAGGCATGGCCGCCGAGGCCAAGGCCCGCGGCGAGAAGGGCTGGACCGTGACGCTGCAACATCCCAGCTACCTGCCGTTTATGACCTATTCCTCGAACCGCGAACTGAAGGAGAAACTCTGGAAAGCCAGCAATTCGAGGGCGCTGGGCGGCGAGTTCGACAACACGGAGATCGTGAAGAAAATCGCCAATACGCGTCTGAAGATCGCCAACCTGCTGGGCTACAAGTGCTATGCCGATTACGTGCTCGAACGCCGCATGGCCGAGAATACGAAAACGGTCAACGACTTCCTCGCGGAACTGCTGGCCGCGACCAAGTCCTATGCCGACGCCGACTACCGCACGGTGAGCGACTACGCCGCTACGCTCGGTTTCAAGGGACAGCTGATGCCTTGGGACTGGTCCTATTACACCGAGAAATACAAGGATGAGAAATATGCCCTGAACGACGAGCTGGTGAAACCCTACCTGAAACTCGAAAACGTGAAGAAGGGCGTCTTCATGCTGGCCAACAAGCTCTACGGGCTGAATTTCACGCCCGACGACAAGATCGAGGTGTACCATCCCGACGTGACGGCCTACGACGTGACGGACGCCGACGGACGCTTCATGGCGGTCCTCTACCTCGACTTCTTCCCCCGCGAGTCGAAGCGTTCGGGGGCGTGGATGACCGAGTTCCGCGGCACGAAGATCGAGGACGGCAAGGAGACCCGTCCGCTGGTGTCGCTGGTGATGAACTTCACCAAGCCCACCGAAACGGCTCCGTCGCTGCTGACGTTCGACGAGCTGGAGACCTTCCTCCACGAATTCGGACACGCGCTGCACGGCATGCTGGGCGAGGGCAAGTACGAGTCGCAGACCGGTACGAACGTCTACCGCGACTTCGTGGAACTGCCCTCGCAGCTGATGGAGAACTGGGCGACCGAGAAGGAGTTCCTCGACCTGTGGGCCGTGCACTACGAGACCGGCGAGCCGATGCCCGCCGAGATCGTCGACCGCATCGTCGCCGCGCAGAACTATCTGGCGGCTTACGCCAACGTGCGCCAGCTGTCGTTCGGCATGACCGACATGGCATGGCATACGCTCACCGAGCCGTTCGAGGGCGACGTGGAGCAGTTCGAAGCCGTCTCGATGGCCCCGACGCAGGTGCTGCCCGTCGTTTCCGGAACGGCGATGGCTCCGGCCTTCGGCCACATCTTCTCGGGCGGTTACGCCGCCGGATACTACGGTTACAAGTGGGCCGAGGTGCTCGAGGCCGACGCTTTCTCGCTCTTCAAGGAGAAGGGCATCTTCAACCGCGAGGCGGCTTCGTCGTTCCGCGAGAACGTCCTCGCGAAGGGCGGCACGGAGCACCCGATGGAACTTTACGTGCGTTTCCGCGGCCACAAGCCCGAAACCCGCGCCCTCATCGAAAAGATGGGTCTGGGAAAATAAGCGATCCGTTCACCGATTCCGGAGGAGGGCCTGTGCAGGCCCTCCTCTTTTCGTATCCCGGGGACCGGAACCGCAGGCTGCGATTCCGGGTCGGGCTTTCGGATCTTCGGCGCCGCGGGCGACGACGCGTCTGTCCGCCCCGGACCGGGTGCGATTCAGTTTTGCAACCGTCCGGTTTTTTCGTATCTTTGTGACTTGGGAAGAGAATTTTTTGTTGACTATATTTATGCTTGAAAAATCGAATGCCGCATTGATCGAGGCGATCCATGCGCATACTCCGCAGCATTCGAATCCGGCTTCGCTGCTGATGGACATGCTGAACATAGGCCGCGAGGCCGCTTACCGGAGGCTGCGCGGCGAAGTGCCGTTCACCTTCGGCGAAGCCAGCGCGCTGTGCGCGCGGATGCACTTCTCGCTCGACCGGGTGGTGGGGCTGGCGGCTACGGACAAGTTGTCGTTCCAGCTCAAGTTCAAGGAGTTCACGGCGCCGCTCGAAACCTATAACGAGATTCTGGAACGCGACATCGCCTTTATGCGCGAGGTGGCGTCAGACCCCACGACCGAATTTGCCACGGCGACCAATTCGCTGCCGGCGGAGTTCTACGGCAAATACGACAACCTGAACCGGTTCAAGCTCTTCAAATGGCTTTACCAGCACGAAGTGGGCAACCCCGCCGTGAGGACCTTCGAGGAGCTGAAGCTCCCCGCGGAATTGCAGCGCAACTGCCGGGAGTATGTCCGGTGGGTGCAGTCGGTCGCGACGACCTACCTGATCTTCGACGACAGCAATTTCAAGCACTGGCTCAACGCCCTGCGCGCCTACCGGGAGATGCACCTGATTTCGCAGGAGAGCGTTCGCGTGCTCCGGGACGAACTCTTCGCCATGCTCGACGAGATGGAGACGGTGGCGGTCAAGGGGGAGTTCGAGAACGGCAACAAGATCTTCCTCTATCTTTCGGACATCGACCTCGAGTCGTCGTACAGCTATGTCACGACCAGCAGACACCAGGCCGTGAACATCGGAATGTTCTCGCTGAACGGACTGCGGACGCCCGATCCGCTGATGTACGAATACGTGAAGAAATGGATCAAGACCCAGAGCCGGTTTTCGACGCTCATATCCGGCAGCGGAGAGCTGCGGCGCATCCACTATTTCAAGCGTCAGCGCGAGATCGTCGCCCAGCTGGGCTGACGCCCCGTTCCCGATGCGGAGTCTCTCCGGCGGGCACAAAAAGAAAGGGGAGGGTTTCACAACCCTCCCCTCGAAGCCTCCGGATGTGCGGAACATAGTTGCGTCACTGTCAAGCAATCCTTCCAACTTCTGTGGGCGTCACTACATGCAAACTGAATTCTTCATAGCCCCTTTCGGAACTGATACAAACGTACGCCATTTCGGCGGACGAACCAAGACGGAAATCGAAACAATCCGAAATGCGATGTTCTAATTTCGTGTATCGAACGGATTATCGCCGCTCCGGTTTCGATAATCGGTTATTCCGGGAGGCGGCGTTTCGATTATCGAAACGAAAGGCCTCCGGCGTCTGGAATCCGAAACGCCGCTTCCGCATGGCCCGCAATGCCGTATACGACCGTTTCGACAGCCGCACGGTGCGGACCAACTTCGCCCGGCAGACCAATCTGCTGCCCGACGGTACGCATATCTGGCTCAACGCCGGAAGCGTGCTGCGGGACTACGGCGACCTGACGGGGCGCCGCAGGGTGGTGGAACTCGACGGCGCGACGGCCTCCACGGCCCTGCGCTTTACGAGCGAACCCGCTTCGGGCGAGTTCTCGCGCTGGTTCATCGACGATATCTGTGTGACGAAGTAGGGGTTGCCCGATGATTGAAAAGCGTCCCGGAGCATTCGCTCCGGGACGCTTCGTTACAGGCCGGATTGCGTCCGGTCAGTTCTCCGCCTTGGTAGTGACGGTGAAGAGCTGGCGGCCGTATTCGTCGGTGGCGGTTATCCGGATCTCGGCGGACGGCGTTACGGGCGTGTATTCGAGCATGTGATCGGTGCGGTATTTGTCGAGGAAGCTGAACGAGGAGATGTCGTTGCCGCAGGCGTCGTGGACCGTGACGTAATAGTCGTCGTACTCCCGGACCGCCTTCAGCTGCGAGGCGGGAACCGCGGCTCCGTTTTCGCGGCATTCGAATTTCCACGTCGGATGCCAGTCCCAGACGTTGAGGCGCACGACCGGCCTGCCTTCGGCGTTTTTCAGCCCCGAGTTGTAGACCCGGCAGTATTGCTCGTCGCTGTCGCTGAAATTCACGCTCCGCCGCTCCGTGATCGTTCCGCCGCTGAAATCGTAACGGGTGAATGTCGCCGGGGCGCCGTCGTGGCAGAGCGGGAAATACCACCATGCGCCGCATACGCACGGGTGCGTGTACTCGGTCACGCTCATGTCGCTGCGCGGTACGGTGACCGTTTCGGCGATGTGGTTGTGGCCCGACCAGATCGTGACGGGCAGCTGCTTGTCCTTGTAGATGTCGAGCAATTCGTCGGCGTTGTCCATCGGGTTGGGCGACGAGGCCCCCGGGTTGCGGCGGAAGGCCGGGCAATGCCACGCGATCACGATACGCTCGACGTCCGACGGCATGTAGTCGGCGTCCTTCTGCGCCCAGTCCATCTGACGCCGGTTGAGACGGACGGCGAACGACCGGTCGCCGCCGGTGTTGACATACTGCGTATTGTCGAACACGACGTAGTGCACCTTGCCGATGTTGACGGCGTAGTATGTCGGCCCGAGCGCGGAGATATAGGCCAGTTCGGCCGCCGAATCGTCGTCGCCGGCGATGTTCTGCACGGCCATGTCGTGGTCGTGGTTGCCGATGGCGTGGAAGGTCTGGATCGGCATGCCCCCGCGTTCGCAGACGTTGACGAAATTGGCCAGCGTCGCCTTGTTGGCGTTGGTCCAGTGCGACTCCTGCGTCATGTCGCCCAGATTCATGCCGTAGACCGGCACGCCTGCGGGCAGGGCTTTGACGTAGTCGCGCAGCGCCTTGAGGTAGGTGCGGCGGAACGTCGTGGAGTCCAGTTCGCCCTTCGGGGGACAGATCGACGGCGTGGCCGACGATGTGGTCTTGATCATCGCCCGGTTGCGGATATGCATGTCGGCCGACACGATCATAATGTGGCGGTCGTTGTTCACCTTTTTCAGCGTGAAGTCGTGCCGCTGCACCTGCTCCACGCTCGTGGGAGCGGTGACCCTGCGGTAGAAGCGGGGGATGAACCCACGCGTGGATTCGACCTCGTAACCCGACGGGACGGTCAGGTAGACCAGTTTCGACTTGTCGGACGACGTGCGCAGCCCGTAGGCCCCCTGTTTGTTCGTGCGCGTCATGTTCACGCCGTCGGTCACGACGACGCCCTGCACGGCGGCGCCGGCGCACGTCACGACCCCGCGCACGGTGGCTTTCGGGTCGATCTTCGACCAGTCGACGCCGTCGTCGGGCGAAGGGAGCGGATCGACGGGTTTTTCCTGTTCTCTGGGATCGTCGCCCGAACCCGAACAGCATATGCCGCCGGCGGATATTGCGAACAGGGCGGCCAATAAAAGCAACAGTTTTTTCATGGTTGCGGTTTTTGCGGTTTGCGGCATGGGACGGCTTTCGGGAAAAGCGGGGAAAGGACGGTCGTCCTCTCCCCGCTTCGACCGTTCGTTACACGCCGCTATTTGTTATAGCGGATGGCGAAATATTCGAGGCTGCTGGCGTGTTCCGCGGCCAGGGCAGCACCGCTGGCGCTCTGGTTCAGGCGCGCGTTGGCGTAGTCGGAGCCGTCGCTGCAGAGGTCGCTCGTCGGGCGAAGCCGGATGTAGACGTTTTCGTGGCCGAGAATCTCCTGGGGAAGTTCGAAGTCGATGCTTTTGTAGGCCACGCACGACGAATAGAGCGTGTTCGCCCAGACGGAAACGTCGGGGATGGTGTATTCGCCGATCAGATTCCACTGCGAGTCGTCCTTTGCGGCCTGCGAATCGGTCAGCGACCATTCGGCACACCAGAAACGGGGCGAGAAGAAGCTCTGCTGCGTGTTCATAACGGAAATCTGCATCGAGATATGCGATGTCGTGATGCCTTCGGTCGAGAAGTTGATCAGCCAGGCGTAGGGGCGGTCGGTGTCGTCGTCCCACCAGAAGTGGTTGGCGAAGGCGGTGTAGCAGGAACCGTATACATTCCCCTTGCCGCGCATACCCGTGCTGCCGTTGTAGTTGATTTGCGTGGAATTCGTCGCAATCTCATTGTTGCCCGGCCAGCCACCCGTGCCGTTTGCCGCGTTTTTATCCTTGGCATAGGGACCGCACCACTCCAGCGTTCCGTCGGGATTGCGGCTCACCAGATCGTCCATCAGCGGATTCCAGCTCTCCTTCGCGGGGTCGATCACTACGCCGATGCCGTTCTTGTTGCCGAAGTTGGCTCCGAAGATATAGGAGGCATTGTTGCCGACGGGACCCAGGTATTCGTAGGTTCCGCCGCCCCACATGTGCTGCTGGAAGGTGGCCTGCAGGTACTCTTTGCTGGCGGAGCCGGTGTACTTCTCCTGATAGGTGTGCGTCAGGTAGCCGTTCGTTCCGTAGGTGGGTTTCTGGACCTTGTTCTCCAGGTCGGGATTCCAGTAGCGGTACTCCGTCAGCAGGGCCGAGAAACTGTCTTCGACGCTGTTCTGCATGTTGTCCCAGATGTCGCCCTTGGTCTGGTGGCGGATCTGGTAGCGGCCGATGAAGCCGAGCGTCGGATCGTCGTCCATTTCGGCCGGGTCGGCTCCGTCGCGCCATTCGAAACGCGAGAAACGCTCGTGGACGATGACGCCCGAAATCTTGCCCGAGCCGTAGGGCAGGCGCGTGCCGTCGCTGCGGTAGGCGCAGTTGGTGTTGGTCAGCATGTACATGTCGTCGCCGTTGATGTCGCGCACGAGCAGCGGGTATTTGCTGATGCGGCTTGCGCCCGTGCCGATCGCATAGCCCTCGTTGATGGGCGTGATCGCGCCTTTGCGTACGGGGAACTCGACGTCCTTCAGGGTGACGTAGGTGTAGATGTCGTCGTCGGTGAGCTGGCTCATCCACTTCTCCTTCACGGGAACGTCCGATGCCGAACCCGCAATGCGCGAAATGACCATCGCCTTGGTGACGTTGCGCAGTTCATAGCGGTCGGGGGTCTCGACCAGGTAGCCCGAGGCGCCCTGAATGAGGATCTGCACGTGGTCGTACTGTTCGAAGACGTTGTCTTCGGCCGTGGCGGTCTGGACGGCGATGCCGTATTTGCCGTCGTAGGTTTCGAGGTAGACGGTCCGGTCCGATATGCTGTAATCAATCTTTGCGGTCGTGCTTTGCGTGTTCTCACCCGCATTGTGGTTCTTGGTGTTGCTCACCACGATGCCTTCGAGGATGACGTAGTCTTCGACCTTCTTGTTCATGGCATACGTCCGGCGGAACTCCTCGAATGTGATCTGACGTCCGAGGGTCTCCTTCGCCGTGCGTTGCAGGAGGTTGAATTCGACGGAGACGGTCTCGTCCCAGCCGTCGGTGAAGGAGAGCGACACGGCAGCCGAACGCGGGATTTCATCTGCGGCGTTCGCCTCGGTCGTGATGGCCAGACTGCGATTTTCGCTCTCGGAATCCACGATTTCGAGACTCTCGATCCAATCGGCGTTGTCGGCCTTGGCATACTCGATGTCGACAGTGATCTCCGAGAAGGGAATGTTGGTCTCGATCGGCGAGATGTTCTCGCCGCCGGCTCCGGCGACGATGACGGACGAGTTGGCGAACTCGATCTTGGCGTCCACGAGCGCCTTCTGCTTGACGTAGACCGTGTCGCGGCGCGCGTCCACGTCGGAGCAGAGCACGAAGCCCGCTTTGCGTTTGAAGCCTTCGTTGAATTCGCATTCGGCGGTGATGGCGCCCTTTCCGTCCTCCGTCTCACCGCAGGTCAGGCTGATCCAGTCGGCCTGGTTGATACGCTCGATATGGAAGGCGCTGTTGGCGTAGATGTCGATGTCGAACGTATTCGCATCGGCTTCGACGACGAACTCCTTCTTCAGCGCGCCCAGTTTGACCAGGGCCAGATCGTCGGCGTCGTCGACGCTGCAGGCCGCCGAGGCTGCGCATACGGCCGCAATGCCTAAAAATTTAAATATCGATTTACGACAGTTCATATTCTATACGTTTTATTCGTTGTTGTTTGTTCCGGCCGTGCGCGGCGGACGGTGCATCCGCCGCGCGACCGCAATTCGTTTAGTTGTAGCGTACCGTTATCGTTCCGATACGGGCCTGGCTGTTACCGGCCGCAACGGACGGCGTCAGCGTTCCCTTCTCGATGCCCAGCGCCGTCAGGTAGTTCGAAGACGTGGCTTTGGGGTCGATGTCGGTAACCTTGTCGGCCACCTGCAAGCGCAGAACCACTTTCTCCCGGCCGAAGCAGTCGGCGGGCAGTTTGCGCAGGTGCTCGGTGAAGCCCGGGGTCGAATCCTGCGACGTGGTCGACCACCACGTGATCGAACGCTTCTTGATGATCGGGCTGTCGGGAACGGCCTGGAACGTCGCTCCGCCGTCGACCGAATAGAGCAGGTTCCAGTGCGCCGGGCCGGAGAGGGTCGTGTTGCTCATCGAGCCGTGGCCCCAGACGATGCCGAAGATCATGTTCGAACCGCTGATTCCCTGCGTGGAGAACGAAATGTCGAAGTATTTGCCCTTGTCGGCGTCGAAATCCCACCATTGCTGGGAGAACATGATGCCGCCGTTCGCCACCAGACCTTTCTGTTCGGAGGAGGCGCCTCCCTTGCCCGAGCAGACGACGTTGTTGAAGTCCGATGCTCCGGCCTGTTCGGCGCCGTATTTATTGATCTCGCCTTCGCCGATCTCCGGTATGAGATCGACCTTGCGGTCGTTCCAGTTCCACTCGACGACGGTTTTCGAGAACGGTTCGTCGGTCAGCGCGATCTCCTCGGCGGTCATGGCGCGCAGCTGGTAGCGGCCCAGGTCGCCGAAGCGGATCGGGGCGACGTCGTCAGCCACGACGATGCCGCGGAACGTGCCCGAACCCTGCGGTACGACGGAGTTGAAATCCAGGTCGCGGCCCGAGCTGAAACGCCGCCAGGGAGCGGCCGTATTGGTCAGCATGTAGATGGTCCGGCCCGTGTTGTCGTAGCACATCAGCGGGGCCACGTCCCAGCGCGGGGCGGTAGCCGTGCCGATCGGGTTGATGTTGTCCTGGAACGAATAGCCGTCGGTGCAGTTGGTGTAGGCGCCGTCCTTGCACATGATTTCGAGGTTGGTGACCGACACCAGCGTGAAGATGTCGTCGTCGGTGAGTTCGCCGATCGTCTTCGTCTTGACCGGAATCTTGAACTCGTCGGGCGTCGAGGTTTCGAGGATGTTGGCCGCGGTAAGTCCCGTGATGGTGTAGCACTCGGGGGAGTTCTTCTTTTCGAGCGTGGCCCCGTTCAGGGAGAGGCGCACCTTCGAGAAGCGGGCCGGCGTGTTGTCTTCGGAGGAGGCGAATTTCAGGCAGAAGCCCCACTTGCCGTCGAGGCTCTCGATATAGGCCGTCCGGTCGTTTTCGCCGCGGTCGAAGAAGAACTGTTGGGTCTGGGGACTCGAAACGACGTTCTTGCTGTCGGGGTCGCTGACGATGTAGCCTTCGATATACTGCTGGAGCGTGATCTCGCCCGGAGTCAGGGCGCGCACCGCGGCGAAATCGGCAGCGGTCGGGTAGGGCTTCTGGGTGATTTTGCACGAGGCCGAAACGGAGTTGCCGTGTTCGTCGGTGAAGTTGAGCCGGATCGTGGCGGTGCGCGGCTCCGAACCCTCGTTTTTGGCCAGCGAGAACGTCAGGCCGTCGTCGGTGATCGCGGGCTTCAGAATCCACTCGGCGCCCTCCGCGACGGGAACGTCGTACGCCACGTCGTAACCGATCTGGTCGGAGTAGGGCACGAGGTTGTTGGTCGTGGCCGGAACCGCGCAATCCTGGGCGTAACCTTCGTACGTTTCGGCATTGCTGTCCAGCTTGAGCGCCGGCAGGGCGATGCCCTGCGTGACGGTGAGCACCGATTTGGTGATCTCGCCTTTGGCGTCTTCGATGAAGAGGGTCAGATCGGCGATGCGCGCGAATCCGGAGTCGTTGTCCGTGACCTCGAACGTGATTCCCTTGTAGGTGGCCGAGACGTTGGAGATCCACGGTTCGACGGGCTGCGCCTGCGGCTCGTCGCCGCCTTCGCCTTCGCCTTCGCCGCCCTCTTCGCCCTCTTCGGCGCGGGTCAGGACGGTGACGGGATCGTTGGGCAGGCCGTCGTTGTCGTAATAGGTGACGCTGGCTTCCAGATCGTCGATGCAGTAGCGCAGGTTGGTGCTGATCGGCGTGAAGATCTGCGACCGGGACTTCAGCAGCGTAACCGCCGGTTTCGAGAACGAGAGCGAAGCGTCGGTGATGGCTCCGGCCTGCGAGAACATCACCGTATCGGTCAGGGAACCTTTCTCGAACACGACGCCGATCTTTCTCGAAATGCCGTAGTTGGCCGAATAGGTGAATACGATTTCGTTATTGCCGTATCCCTGGAGTTTGTTGAGGGAGGCCCACTTCACGGGACGCGTGAAGCGCGCCGTCCAGTCGCCGTTCGAGTAGACCAGCACGTGCGTCGAGCCGGCATCCTTGGTCAGGGAAAGTTCGCGCGCCGAGACCGCCAGAGGCAGGTCCAGCTCGAAATCCTCCTGGCAGCCGGTCAGGGCCGTCGTCAGGGCCGTCAGGGCGATCAGTACACCGGCGACCGATCTTTTCTGTTTATTGAATATTGTTTTCATTCGTCTGAAAGTTTCGGATTATTACAAGCCGTAAGCCTTGTATTCGTTGTTGTCGAGGTTGTTCTTCGAGTAGGTGACCTCCGTGTCGGGAATGGGGTAGTAGCGGTGGCACGGTTTGATCCGGCTGTTAGCCGTGTTGAGTTGCAGATAGGCGTAGTCGCTGTTGTCCGTTACGGCTTCGTACCAGATGCCCCAGCGGACCAGGTCGTACTTGCGCTGGAATTCGCCGAAAAGCTCGCGGGCGCGCTCGTTGCGGATCTCCTCCTCGAGGCGCGCGGGGGTGCGGTAGGTGTACTTGGACAGATTGGCGCGCGTGCGGGTCATGTCGAGGTATTCGACCGCCTTTTCGTAGTTTTCCTTGTAGAAATAGCACTCGGCCATCATCAGCAGCGCGTCGGCATAGCGGAAGACCTTGTAGTTGTTGCCGTCGTTCGAGGCCTGCATGTTCGGACACCAGAATTTCGGTCCGCACCACGGGCGGGTGTTGGTGCTGTTGAACGTCTTGTCCTCGTATCCCCATGCCATGTTGTACTTGGCGCGGATGTCCTTGCCCATTTTGGACTGGAGACCCTGGCTGAAATAGACGTTCGGACGCATCGCCGACCAGACGGTCGCCTGGTCGCCCAGTTCGGGAATCTCCACGCCGTCGTAGACCGCCGAATTGGCCGCACGCGGGTAGGGCTGGCAGATGCAGGCCACGTTGGACGTGTAGGTAAGGGCGCCCTGGGTGTAGGTGTGCTGAATTTCCATGATCGACTCCGGGGTGTTCTTGTTCCGGAACAGGATATTCTCGGCGTAGTCGTACTGCGACAGCGGACCGTAAATCGTTTCGATCTGCTCCAGCGCGTCCAGCGCCACGTCCCACTGCTTGTTCCACATGGCCATCTTGGCGATGAGCATGTAGGCGCAGGAGGCTCCCAGACGATTGGCCTCGTTGTCGTAGGTGCGGGTTTGGGCGGCGAGGGGAGCTATCGACTGAAGGTCTTCGATGACCTTGTTGCGGGTCTCGTTGGCGTCCATGCGCGGCAACACCTGAATCCGGCTCAAAACCTCGTTGTCCGTAACGTCGTCGAAATAGAACGGAACGTTGCCGAAGAAGCAGGTCAGCGTCCAGTAGAAGAACGCCCGCAGGGTTTTCGCCTCGCAAAGCAGCTGGTGGTACTGCTCCTCGCTGATCACCTCGTTTTTATAGGCGCGCTCGATGCCGTTGACGGCGAAGTTGCAGCGCTGTACGCCGAGGTAGCCGTTGCGCCAGACCGTCGAACCCATGCGCGGCACGGCGGGCGAGATGTCCAGGCTGGCGTCGAGTGTTCCCGACGGGCAGTAGGCGATGTCGGTGACGCACTCGGTGGCGATCATGTAGGTATAGGTGTAGATCGACTTGATCGGAATGTAGCATCCGTTTACGACCGACTGGCATTCCGAAAATTTGCGGAAGAAGTCGTCGGGATTCGAGATGCCCGATGTGTCTTCGTCCAGCGTACATGCCTGGAACGAAAGCATGGCCATGGCCGCGGCCGTGTAGAATATATGTTTGAGTTTCATCGTCTTAATTCTGTTAGGTTAGTATCTCAACTGAAGGCTGAATATGATGGTGCGGGGCTTGGGATAGGCGCCCAGGTCCATACGGCGCAGCGTCGACGAGGTTCCCTCGCTGGAAACGTCGGGGTCGAATCCGTTGTACTTTTTCCACAGAAAGAGGTTTTCGCCCGATACGCTCAGGGTGAGGTCTTTCATCCACGAGCATTTTTTCTTGAGGTCGAACGTGTACGACAGCGTGACGTTCTTCAGCCGGAGGTACGAAGCGTCGTGGATCATAAAGTCGCTCGGAAGCGCGGCGTCGCTTTTCGCTCCGGCCCGCGGAATGTCGGAATTCGGGTTCCGGACGGGATGCCAGGCGTTCAGCATGTAGCGGTACTGGTTAGCGAACTGCGAACCGGCCATGTAGATCTCCGAATAGTTGTAGATCTTGCCGCCGAGCGAGTAGGCGAAGTAGACGCCCAGCTTGAAACCGTGGATGTAGAACGTGTTCTGCAAACCTCCGTACAGATAGGGGTCGGCGTTGCCCTGGTAGATCAGGTCTTCGCGCGAGAGCACGCCGTCGTGGTTGGTGTCGTAGTAGCGCGGGCCTCCGTCGGTGTTGGCCGGGCTGACGTAGGTTTTCGTCACCGCGTTTTCCTCGCGTTCCTCGGCGCTCTTCCACGTGCCGCCGTATTTGAATCCCCAGAGCGAGTTGAGCGGGTAGCCCTTGACGTAGCCGTACATCATGTAGGGGTTGTTGCCCGGCGAGTCGTAGGCCGAAATGAAGTCCTCGGAACCGATGTCGTCGACCTTCTGTTCGTTGTGCGACAGGGTGAGCGTCGTCGACCAGTGGAACTTCGGGCGGACGATGTTGTGGCTCTCGACCGACAGCTCGATACCCTTGTTCGAGGTCGAGCCGATGTTGGTCCAGCGTGACGTGTAACCGGTTTGGGCCGCAACGGCCAGCGACATCAGCAGGTCGGTCGTTTTGGATTTGTAGGCTTCGGCCGTGATGTTCAGGCGGCCTTTGAACATCGACCAGTCGATCGCCACGTTGTAGGCCGTGGTCTTCTCCCACGTGAGGTCCGGGGAGTCCAGGCGGCTGCGGTAGAACGCCACGGGCTGCGATCCGTCGAACAGATAGCCGCCCGTCGTCGAGGAGAGGGTGGCGAGCGAACGGTAGGTGCTGATCGCGTCGTTACCCGTCAGACCGGCGCTCAGGCGCAGCGACAGGTCGTCGATCCAGTTGCAGTCCTTCAGGAAATTCTCGTTCGAAATGTTCCACTTGAGGGCGGCCGACGGGAAGAACGCCCACTTGTTGTTGGCCGCGAAGTTCGAGGCTCCGTCGTAACGTCCCGTCACGGTCAGGTAATAGCGCGACTTCCAGTTGTAGTTCAGACGCGCGTAGACCGATGTTTTGGTTTTCTTCGAGTAGGAAGTGCCCGCCGAATAGGTCTCTTTGTCCTGCACGGCGTTCATGTTGTTCCACAGGATGGCGTCGTCCATGTAGCCTTTGCCGCTCAGGTTGAAATCGTGCGAGGCGAAACTGTAAGCCGAGAAACCGCCGAGAACGTCGAACGAATGGCCGTTCTTCTCGAACTTGTAGCCGGCCGTGGTCTCCCACGAGAACGAGTGCTCGTCCCACTCGGCGCGGTAGGCCTCGCCGCCTTCGTTCTCGCCTTTCAGGGGAAGGGTTCCCGGATAGTAACGGTAGGTATGCCGCTGGTAGAGATAGTAGGAGAAGGTGCTGTTGATCGTGAAGTTCTTCACCGGCTCCAGTTTCAGCGTGAAGGCGTGGTTGTTCGAGTGGCGTTCGAGGTAATAGGTGTTCAGGTCGATCAGCGCACGCTGCGTGTTGATCTTCTGCCCGTTGTAATACAGCGGGTTATACGTGTCGTTCGGCTTGAGCAGCGGTGACAGATACTGGGCGCTGCTGTACCAGGCCGTTCCGCCGATGGAGGATTTGTTCTGGTCGTTGTGACGCCAGGTGTACGAACCCGTATAGCCGACTTTCATCCATTTGAACAACTGGCGTTCGAGGTTGATACGTCCCGTGAAACGCTGCTGGCCGCTGTCCTGGATGATACCTTCGGTGTCGTTGTAGGAGAACGAAGCGTAATACGACGATTTGTCGCTGGTTCCCGACAGCGAGAGGGCGTAGTTGGAATAGAGGGCCGTGCGGGTGATCTCGTTGATCCAGTTCGTCCCTTCGCCCAGCGAGAGCGGGTCGGAATAGACCGAACCGGAGAGGGGCGTGTCCTTGCCTACGTCGGGGTGGTTGGCGTCGCTGCCGAAATAGGCGTAGTCGTTGCGGTACTGCGCGAATTCCGACGCGTTCATAATGTCGAGCTGACGGGGCAGCTGGGAGAAGCCCATGTCGGTCTTGAAGGTGATGTTGACCTTGCCCTTGGAGCCGAGACCCCGCTTGGTGGTGATGAGGATGACGCCGTTTGCGCCGCGCGAACCGTAGATCGCCGTCGAGGAGGCGTCCTTGAGGACGGATATGCCCGCGATGTCGTCGGAGTTGATGTCGTTCAGGTCGTGGATGGCGTCCATCACGCCGTCGACGACGATCAGCGGCTCGTTCGACGCGTTGATCGAGCGCGTGCCGCGGATGCGGATGGTGGTCGTGGCGCCCGGCTCACCGGTGGTCGACATGAAGTCGGCTCCGGCGATACGTCCCTGAAGGGCGTTGTCGACCGAAAGAACCGGTACGTCCTTGATGTCGTTCATCTTGACCGTCGCGACCGAACCGGTCAGGTCCTTTTTGGCGACCTGGCCGTAACCGATGACCACGATTTCGTCGATGTCGGTGGAGGAGTCCTTCTCCATCCTGACGGTGAAGTTCGTCCGCGAACCCACGTTCAGGGTCTCGGTCTTGTAACCCAGGTACGAAATCTGGAGGCTATCCGAAGGCTTGGCCTTGATGGTGAATTTGCCTTTGACATCGGTGACTGCGCCCTGCGTGCCTTTGACGACCACGACCGTGGCGCCGATCAGCGGGTTGCCGTCCGGGTCGAGGACGGTTCCGCTGACAGTCTGGGCCTTTTGTTGAGCCGTTGCCGGCGCCGTGTGCGCCGCGAGCAGTATCAGTACCGCCACCAGCGACATCACTCGGACGGATGCTCTTATTGAGTGAAGAATTTTATTCATTTTAGGCTTTTTTTTGTTGAAACGACTTGTTCCTCTTTTTTACTCTTGTTCCTCCTCGTCGAAAGGCGCTCCCAGGATGATGTCCTTACCGCTGCCGTTGTTTTCGGCAAAGTAGTCCTCTTCGACCTTCTGCAGACGGCGGATGTAGAAATTGTCGAGGTAAATGCGGTTGTTGACGGCGGAGTTCTGCGTGAGGGAGCCGCAGATGATGCGGACCCGCGTGTTGGCCGTAATCGGGTTGGCTTTCGTGCCGGCGACGAAGACGAGGAAATCGTGACCCTCCCACATGTCTTCGGGGAACTCCTCGCTCGAAATGTCGTAATAGCCGGCTTCGAGGTCGATCGTGGTCTTTTCGGATTGGGCGAAATCACGGATGACGCCCCCGCCGAGCACCTCGACCGTGATCTTGTTGTCGTCCCGGGCGCCGGTCATGTAATCGGTGAAGGCCACGGCGCGGAACGAAACCATCAGCAGCGAGTCGCTGCGGAGCGTGTTGGTGTAGGGCGAAATCAGGTCGGCTCCGTGGCCCTTGTCGTCGCCCAGTTTCAGGTAGCCGTTCTTGCCGTAGCAGTGGGCGACCTCCTCCCCTTCGATCGTCGTGGACGTGAACCCGAGGTTTTTCTGGGCCGTGGTCCAGTTGTCGATCGGGGTTTCGCCGTCGGTGAAGCGCGGGTCGGTCTTGCCGTACTTCAGGGTCGCGAAATCATTGCTCACGCGGGCCGTGGAGCCTTGGTGGATGGGGATTATCCGGTTGTAGTTCAGTTCGCCGTCGGAGGCTGCCAGAATCAGCATGCCCGTGCGCCGCGTGTAGTAGCTCGACGTCGTGCTGCGCCGGTTGGCCTTCAGGGTTATCACGCGAAGCCCCGTCTGGGGATCTGTCGAAGAGTAATCCACCACCTTGGCCCACGGCGTCGCTGCGTCGTCTTCCCACGTTGCGACAAAGTCGATGTTGGCGTCCACGTAGAGTTTGGCGAGACCGCCTTTCACGCCGACGATGCCGGCGTCGATAGGCTCTTTTGCGATCGGGTCCGCGTAGACCTTGATCGACTCGTTACGATCGGAGTTCGAATGCGTTTCACACGACGTGATGCCGATTGCCGCCGCGATTAATGCGGCTCCGGCCAATCCGCGTGAAAAACGGACGAAACCCTTCGTCAGGAATGTTTTTCTCATAATTGGTAAAAAGGTTAAGATTGGGTTTTATTTATTGGGGTCGGTTGATCGACGGGAGGTCTACTGTTTCAGCTCGAAGTCCGCCAGGATCGGGCGGTGGTCCGACGGGTCGTAGAAGTTGGACACGTAGGGGCTTTGGGTCGCCGTGGTCCACTTGTCCATGACGGTCAGTGCGTTCACTATGCGGGCGTACATCGAGGGCGACGCATACATGTAGTCGATACGGGCGTTGCCGTAAGTCGACGATATGAAGCTTCCCGGGTAGCGTTCGGCGATGATGTCCTTGAGGTTGGTATGGTCCAGAATGTGGTTGTGGACCAGCAGCCGGGTGTCGTTCTCGGGATAGCCGTAGTACCAGTTGTCGGCGCGCGACCGCGAGTTGAAGTCGCCCATCATCAGCCAATCCTGACAGGAAGCGTACGCGGGATTGTTGACGGTCTGCGCGCAGATGTACTTGATCTCGAATTCGCGGTACTTGTCGCCCTCCTTGTTGGCGGCGCTCGCCGCCTGATCGGCCGAGCCGACTCCAAATCCATAGGCCTGCGGCCACGTGTGGAGCGTCACGATGTTTATCGTCCGGCCCTTCACGGTAACCCGCTGAATGGCGGCGCCGTGGGATACGGGCTTGCCCGCCTGGTCCGAATCGGTTATTTTCAGCAGCGTCTCGATCGGATATTTCGACGTGATGGTCTGCGGATAGTTGTCGCGCCAGCCGCCGACGGCCGTGTAGGCGTGGCCGTAACGGGCCGCCAGTGCCGCCCAGCCGTCGGGCAGGAACCGGGCGGAGGAGGCTTGCGCCGAATTCGTATTGTCCTTGTAGATGGTGGCCGATTCGCACCATACGCAGATGTCGGGATCGTATTTCTTCACCCACGCGACGAAGTTGTTGTAATTGTTCGCCTGGTCGGACCACATGCCGTTCTGGATGTTCCAGTAGAGCACGCGCAGGTTGTCGGAGCCGCGGCCCATCTCGCCGAGCGCGCGGACCTCGATATTGTCCACGTAGAAGCCGTGCACGCCGCTGCTCACGTCGTTGCCGGCCCAGTAGAGCATCGTGCCGTCGGTCGCGTTGTTTACGACGACCTCCACGTTGTGCCACTTCTTGACGGCCGCTTCGCTCGACGGGAGCGTTACGTGGCTCTTTTCGACGATGTATCTCCCCGAGGCGCTCGTGTAGCCCGAATTGTCGGCCGTCAGGGCGATGCTCTTGCCGTCGACGGAGGCCGATGCGATCATGCCGCCGTTCACCACCTGGAACAGCAGGAGGTCCGTCGATCCGTACTGGTAGCAGAAATCGAACGAAACCTTCACGGAACGTATGCCGTCGATGGATTTCAGGGCTGCGGTCTGGAAAATGCCCCGCCCCGTGTTACCTGTGCCGCAAGCCAGATAGCCCTGGTATTCCTGGCAGCGGAACATATAGGTATAGTCGGCGATATTGCGGCTTGCGACGTACGAATCGGACATCAGGTGGGACGTGCCGACCGTTTTGCCGCTGATCTCGTCCCACGTGTTCGACTGGATGAACGCCGAGCCGGGGTTGTTGTAGGCGACCTCCTCGAAGGAGTCCGCATAGCCGTCGCGTCCGGTTCCCGTACCGGGGGTGACGGCTTCGGCCGTCGGGGCGTATCCCGTCGACTCCTGGCCGCCCATGATGTTGCCGCCCCAGACGAAATTGTCGAAACTCTCGTAAAACACCAGGTCGGCGTCGGGGGCGTATTTCAGCGTTACGGACGTGGCCTTCCCCGCCGTCAGCTGCGCAGTCGTCAGCGTGTGCTCCATGGCGCGGTGCTCCGAATCGGAAATGGTGATTTTCAGGCCCGACGGATAGTCGCCCGGGGCCAGCATCACGTAGAAATGTTTCGGCGTGCCGCTCTCCAGCGAGACGCATTTGCCGTTGTCGGTGCAGTTCAGCACGGCGAAACCGACACCGCCGGTGATTGAGAGGTAGCCGCGCGAGGGCAGGAAATTCGCATAGCCTGCCAGGGGGCTTTCAGCGAGGTTCTCGACCTTCACCGAGGCGATTTTGGCCGACCCGGTCAGGGCCAGGTCCAGCACGGCGAAGGCGTCGTCGAACACCAGCTTGTTGCCGTTCTCCTTGGTGTAGGAGCCGTACATGGGATACGATTGCAGCGATGCCGCCGTGGCGGCCCAGAACTGCGAGTAGGGCAGTTTCACGTCGGCATAGGCCGAAGAGCCGTACCAGCCGGAGGAGCCTGAATTGGTCAGGATGGCGTTGTAGGTCCCGGAGCTCGAAGCGCTCGCCTCGACGTAGTAGCGGCCGTTTTCATCGCTTTCGACGGCATAGGATTTTCCGTTGACCGAGACGAGCGATTTGCTCCATGCCCGTTCGCCGGTTCCCATGGCCTTGCGGACGGAATTTTCCGCCTCGCGGAGATAGAAACGGACTTTGCCGTTCACTACCTGTATGTCCTCGTATTCATCGCCGCCGCCCGGATTGTCGGGTCCGTCGGGATCGTCGACATGTTTGTCTCCGCTGCTGCACGCCATGCAGAGACACCCCGCCAGCAACAGCGCCGGCTTCAGGATGAAGTTCAGGGATTCTCGTAGATTTAGGGTCATAGTTTCGTGTTTTATGGTTGGGTGAAAAGTTGTCGGCTGCCGGTCGGGCACAATGAAAAACGCGTGCATATTGCCATATACGGCAATATGCACGCGTCAATCGCGGGCGGTGACTTTTACTTAACTCCGGGTATTCGGCGCGGCGAGGGGGGGGGAAATTTATAAGTTCCCTGCGGCACGAGCAGGCTCGTGCCGTAACCGGACGGTGGTGATCGAACAATCGGCGGTAAAGTAAATTCACGGCTCTAATTTTGATCGTTTTTTTATCGGAAATGAGTTTCGAAAAGATTCATTCCCGAAAGCAAATGTAACTAAAAAAATGTTATCGGGCAAATAGGATGCCTGAAAAATAATCGTTTTTTAACATTTTTGCTGCTTTTCGTGTTTCGATTTGGGGAGAGGACCGTTCGGCGTGGCTTTTCGTTTGAAAGGAATGTCCGGAGGGGAACCGCGGATTCTGCGGCCCGTTCGGAACGGGGAGAAGCGCGCCGGCAAGAGACGGAAAAGCCCCGCATTCGGGGAATGCAGGGCTTCGTTGAGCTACCAGGATTCGAACCTGGAATAACAGGACCAGAATCTGTTGTGTTACCGTTACACCATAGCTCAATAGATTTTGGTGATGCAAAAGTAGAACTTTATTTTGCAAATGCAAAGAAAAATCCGGAAAAAATTTCATACATTTGTTTCAATCTACGCAGAAAAAACCGCTTGAAACTTAAAATTTACACAAAATCAGAAAATTATGGGAATTAAATTTCGGCTTATCGCCATGAACTTCCTTCAGTATGCGATCTGGGGTTCGTGGCTTATCTCGCTGGGCGCCTACCTGGGAGGCGGACTCGACTTCTCGGGATTGCAGATCGGCAGCTTCTTCGCGACGATGGGAATCGCCTCGCTGTTCATGCCCGCCGTGATGGGGATTATCGCCGACCGCTGGATTCCGGCGCAGAAACTGCTGGGCATCTGCCATTTCATCAGCGGCGCGTTTCTCATCGCCGCGGCCTCGCAGACGGCTTACGCCCCGCTGTACAGCTGCATGCTGCTGAGCGTGATGTTCTACATGCCGACCATCGCCCTGTCGAACTCCGTGGCCTACAACGCCCTCGACCTGGCCCGGCTCGATACCGTGAAGCATTTTCCGCCCATCCGCGTATGGGGAACCGTGGGATTCATCGCCGCCATGTGGTTCGTCGACCTGACGCACATCGGGGGTGTGCAGATCAAGCTCACCGAGTGGCAGCTCTACGTTTCGGCCCTGCTGTCGTTCGTACTGGCGGCCTACTCGTTCTCGCTGCCGGGGTGTCCCGTCGAGCGCAGCGCGCAGAAGCAGTCGTGGGTCGATACGCTGGGCCTGCGGGCCTTCGCGCTCTTCAAGGAGAAGCGGATGGCCATTTTCTTCATCTTCTCGATGCTGCTGGGCGCCGCTTTGCAGATCACCAACGCCTTCGGCGACAGCTACATTCAGAATTTCGGCTCGATGCCGCAGTATGCCGATTCGGCCATCGTGAAGCACTCGGTGATCCTGCTCTCGCTGTCGCAGATGTCCGAAACGCTCTGCATTCTGCTGATTCCTTTCTTCCTCCGGCGTTTCGGCATTAAGAAAGTGATGCTGATTTCGATGCTGGCCTGGGTGCTGCGCTTCGGGTTCTTCGGCATCGGCGATCCGGGATCGGGCGCGGCGTTCCTCGTGCTTTCGATGATCGTCTACGGCGTGGCGTTCGACTTCTTCAACATCTCCGGCTCGCTCTTCGTCGAAAAGGAGACCAGTCGCGAGATCCGCTCCTCGGCGCAGGGCGTCTTTATGATTATGACCAACGGTTTCGGCGCCTTCTTCGGCTCGTATGCCGCGGGCGCCGTCGTGGACGTATACGGGTGGCCCGATTCTTGGTTCATCTTCGCAGGGTACGCGCTCGTGGTGGCCGTGGTTTTCGCCGTGGTTTTCAAATACAGGCACAACCCTGCCGAAATGGAGGGCGTGAAACATTGATGACTGACGGTCCGGCGGCGGGGAGAACCTTGCCGCCGGATTTTTTTATCCGCGCAGGAGCATTTCGACCTGAGGAGCGCCCGCTTCGGGGTATTCGCCGGCGGACAGTGCGCCGGAAGGGCGGATGATGACCGGATGCATGGCGGGCGTTTTATTTTATAGAGGTGCCGTTACGACATTAAAGATACGAAAATTATGGATACGATCGGTGTGAATGATGCGAGCTGCATCCGCTGCGGCCGCTGCGTGAAGGTGTGCCCTTCGCAGATTTTCGTGCAGGAAAAAGCCGGGGGCGACGTGACGCTGCATAAACCCGAAAACTGCATCCTTTGCGGACATTGCGTGGCCGCCTGCCCCACGGGGGCGGTGAACCATGCGGAGTTTCCGGCCGAGCGGGTGCATGCGGTGGATTACGGCGCGATGCCCACGCCCGAGCAGGTGGAACTGCTGCTGGCCGTGCGGCGGTCGAACCGCGCACTTTCGGCGCGCCCCGTGCCGCAGGAGCTGCTGGACCGCATCGTTGCGGCGGCGGACCGCGCCCCGACGGCGAGCAATGCCCGCCAGCTGGGGTATACGCTGGTGACCGACGCGGCGCAGCTGCGCGCTGTCACGGAATATACGCTCGGGATTTTCGGCACACTCGAAAAGCGGCTGCTGCATCCGCTCGTGCGGCCGTGGCTGAGCCGCCTCGTGCCGGGCGTTTATCGCTATGTGCCGGTGTTCAAACGCCTGCGGCGCGAATATGCCGAGGGCCGCGACCGCGTGCTGCGGGGCGCGACGGCGGTGCTGTTCATCCATGCGCCCAGGGAAAGCCGGTTCGGTGCGGAGGACGGGAACCTGGCGTATGAAAACGCTTCGCTGATGGCCGAGGCGCTGGGCGTGAGCCAGATATACATGGGGTTCGTGCTGACGGCCGTCCGGCAGGACAGGAAGGCGAAGCTGGCCGCGATGCTGGGACTGGGCGACCGCCGCATCTGCGCGGTGATGGCCCTCGGGATGCCGCAGTTCCGCTATCCCAATTACATCGACCGCGCGCCGGCGCCGGTGACGCGGAAATAGCTGTTTCGGCGTTTTGCCGTTACAGATGGAAAGTCCTGTATGTATAAGCGGGTATGCGTCAATACATATTGTCGTACATCGACTGCGATTTGTCGTATTTCAGGTCGGAGAGCGATGCGGCCTTGACGCCGATGTTGAAACTCCACGAACGGTGGTAGCCGAACGGAATCCACGAAAAGGACATTTGCCAGCAGTGGAGGTCGCGCGTGATCGAGACCGACGAGGTGGTCAGCTTGTTGGCCTTGATGTCGTAGCCGCCCTGGAAGGTGATGCCCGTCTTGGGGGTGACGTTCAACGAACCGTTGAAGCCGATGGTTTGGGTGACGTTCTTCCGGTAGCCCGTCGTGCCGTTGTTGGTGTACGAGATCGAGTAGTTGACCGCGTAGTTGAATCCGAAGTTCCACGGCAGCGAGAAGTCGTAGTAGCTTTGCGCCATGTACTGTCTTCGCAGCACGGGGTCCATCTGCCCGTAAGGGTCGTAGAACGGGTTCTGGTACTCCGGAGGTATCGACGTGATGTCGTTGATGGCCGTTTCGCTCCGGTCGTTGCGCGATTTGAACGTATAGCCGAACGACCAGCCCGTCGAGACGACGCGGCCCGGGAAGAAGAGCTTGTTGTAACGCTTGCCCTCGGGCGAGACGCGGTAGGGGTCGAGCGTCAGCGAGAGGTTGATGCCGAAATTGTTGAACAGCGTCGTACGGAACGAGACCGGGATGTTCGAAAGTCCCATCGAGTCGGCCAGGAAGTTGTACGAACCGCTGATGCGCAGTTCGTCGATCAGCTTGATCTTCTTCACGCCCGAGGTGTCGCGTTTCGAGAGGACCTTCATTTCGAGGTTCTGCGACAGCGAGAAGTTCATCGACATCGAACGGCCCGACGAGGGGACGCCGTAGGCGTTGACGGCATAGGGCGAATAGGTCGTGAAGCGGCCCGTGGAGTCGGTCTGGCGGGTCTGGTAGTAGCCGTATTTGGGGTCGCTGAAGTCCGGGGCGTAGGAGAAGCCGATCGAGGGGGTCAGCGTGTGGCGGATCGCCTGGATCTTGCGGTCGCGGCTCTTCTTCGTGAAGTCGTACATGCCGTAGACCGTCGTGGAGGCCGAAACGCTGAAGTTGTAGTTGTAGAGGCGGTAGAAACCGTAGTTCGTCGGCAGCGTGTCGGTCTGGTTGGTGACGGGGTTCCACTCGAACTCGACCTTCTTGAAATACCACTTCTCGTTGTAGTTGACCGACGGCGAGAGGTTGATGTAGTTTAACAGGTTGAACGACGCCGAAATCGGAATCGAGTGCTCGATGCCGTTCTTCATGTTTTCGAGCGTCTCCTTGGAGAAGACCTCCGATTCGGTGGTGGTCACCGAGTTGGTCATCTTACCCGTGTACTGCATCGAGATCTTCTCGTACCAGCGGTCCTTGCCCTGCTTCTCCTTGCGTTTGAAGGGGTAGAAGCGCGAGACGTTGAAGACCATCGTGGGGAGCGTGATGGAGATGGTCTTGTTCTGCGAGTTCTGCGAGATGGCCATGTTCGCCGACAGCGAGAAGGGCGTTCCGGCCCAGTTCTTCGAGTAGGAGACCGTCGAGTTGGTCTGCGTCGAGAGGATGTCGTTGAGGTTCGTGGCCGAATAGCGGCTGTAACCGCTCGTGGCGAAGTTCACCGAGGCCGAGAAGGTCGAACCCGGGTTGGCCTTGGGGTCCTGCGAGTGGGTCCACTGGATGCGGAAGTTGCTCTGCTTGATATAGTCGTCCTCGCCCTTTTCGCCCGTCTTGACATTCGAATACTGCATGTTGAAACTGCCGCTGTACTTGTAGCGCTTGATGTAGCGCGAGGCGGCCGAAGCCTCCCACGATCCCAGCGTGTAGATGCCGCCGCGCACCGCCAGGTCGGCGTATTCGCCCAGGGTGAAGTAATAGCCCAGGTCGCGCAGGAAGAAACCTTTGGAGTACTCCTCGCCGTAGGTGGGCATCAGCAGGCCCGACTTGGGGCCCATGTTGATCGGGAAGAAGCCCTCGGGGATGCCGAGGAAGTAGATCGGCACGTCCTCCATCACCAGGTAGGCCGGGCCGGTGATCACCTTCTTGCCGGGTATGACCTTCGCCTTGGTCATCGCCAGGTAGAAGTGGGGGTGGTCCGTATGGTCGCAGGTGGTGTACTTGCCGTGCTCGATGTTGATCGTGTTGTCGGGCATCTTCTTCACGCTGCCGCCCACCAGCCAGCCGTCGCCCTGCTGCGTGGCCACGCCCTTGATTTTCGCCTTCTTCGAGTCGAGGTTGTAGGTGATCGTGTCCATCTGGTAGGTGGCCGACCCTTCGGTGAATTCGGGCTTGGTGACAATATCCTTGCCGTCGAGCGTGTCGGGCTTGCCGTAGGCGTAGACCATCTTCGAATCCATGTCGATGCGCATGTAGTCGGCCTTGAGGTTGCTGTTCTGGTAGGTGACGTCGCCCTTGTTATAGATGTAGACCAGCTTGTTGCGCACGTCGTAGACCAGCGAGTCGGTGTTCTTGCCCGTGATCGGGTCGTCGAGGAACGCCCCTGCGGGCCGCGGCGTCTTCACCGAATCGCGGCGGAGCGTGTCGGCGGCGAGCGAGTCGGGCCGCGCCGCGCCCGGAGAATCGGCCTTCTGCGCCACGAGCGAGTCGACCTGCGCCGAAAAGAGCGAATCCTTCTCCTCCTGCGGCAGTGCGTTGAACGCTTCGCGCCGCCGGGCCTCTTCGCGCGCCTGCCTGCGGGCCTCGCGCCGCGAGGGGGTGACAAAAGGCGGACGTGCGCTCGTGTCGGGACGTATCGCGTCGGCGCGGAACGGAACCGGGACGGTGTCCCCGGGGGCGGGATTGCGGGTCGTGCGGGGCGCTCCGCCGCCCAGTACGATCTGGGCAAACAGCAGAATCACCGTCGCCGACAAGAGATATTTTACCCTAATTTTATCCAAAATCCCAAAAATTTTCCATACCTTTGCCGACAAGTCGGCAAAAACGCCCGGATCGAGGTCCTGTGCCCCTCCCGCCGCGTTTTCGGCCCGACAAAGATAGGTAAAAATTTATAGAAAGCTCACACTTGGTACCATTAAATATGCGCACACGACTTTTGCTGCTATTCGCCTTCGCGGCTGCAACTGTTCTTATGAACGTTGCGTCTGCGGGGAATATTGCGCACGGCGTCGAAGTCGTGGTCATCGACGCCGGGCACGGGGGAAAATTCCCCGGCGCGCACTACGGCGGGGTCTATGAAAAGGACCTCACGCTGAAGGTGGCGCTCAAACTCGGAAAGCTCGTCGAGGAGGGGATGCCGGGCGTGAAGGTGGTCTACACCCGCACGGCGGACAGGACTCTGGGGGCGGACCTGGCGGCCGACCTGCAGGCGCGGGCCGACATTGCCAACAAGGCCGGGGGCGACCTCTTCATCTCGATCCACGCCAACGCCGCACCCCGGGCGACGGGCGTGCGGGGCGTCGAGACGCTGATCATGGGCGAGAGTTCGAAGGAGCAGCGCTACAACGAGAACGCCCTGTTCGAAAACAACCGCGAGGATCTGATCGACATGTCCGACGAACGGACGGCGGCCATCGTGCGGGCTTACATTCAGAATCTCCAGTTCACCTACGGCGAATACAGCATGGCTTTCGCCCGCTGCATCCAGAACAGCTACCTCAAGGCGGGCCGCCATTCGCGCGGCATAAAGCCGCAGCTGCTGCGGGTGCTCTATGCGACGGACATGCCGGGCGTGCTGACCGAGATCGGGTTCATGTCCAACCAGCAGGAACTGGCCTACATGAAGTCCGACAGGGGGCAGAACGAGATCGCCCGGTCGCTCTACCAGGCGATCCGCAACTATTCGGCCTATGTGCTCGGGACCCGGATGGCCGAGGAGGAGCAGGCCGCTGCCGCGAAACCGGTCGCGGAACAGCCTGCGGAAAAGTCTGCCGGAAAGGCCGCGGAAAAGAGCGTTGAAAAGCCTGCGGCAAAGTCCGCTGAAAAGACCGCAGCGGCGCAGCCCGCGGAGGGAAAGACCGCGACGGCCGCTCCGGTCAGAACCCCGGAGAAACCGGCCGTACAGCCCCTGCGCTATACGATTCAGGTGATGGCTTCGGCGTCGTCCGTACCCCTCGCCTCGGCGCAGTTCCGCGCCTACCGCGGCAAGGTGAAGGAGTATGCGGCCGAGGGGCGGTTCCCCTATAAATACGGTGTGGGCGAGTACGGCACCCGTGAAGCCGCACAGCGGAAGCTGGCCGAGGTGCGCAAGGTATTTCCCGGGGCCTTCGTGGTCGCGTGCCGGGGTACGCAAATTGTAAAATAAAAGTACAGATATGAAAAGGGAAGTTAAAATCGGAATTTTCGGCGTGACGATGATCATTGCCGCGTGGGCCGGAATCCGGTTTTTGAAAGGATTCGACATTTTCAGCCGCAATTCGGTCTATTACGCCGCCTACGACCAGATCAACGGCGTGCAGGCGGCGTCGCCGATTATGATGAAAGGCGTCAAGATCGGTACGGTGACGGGCATTTCGTTCGATCCGCAGCGCAGCGACAACGTCGTGTTGCAGTTCACCATCAAACGTCAGTATCACATTCCGACCGACTCCGAGGCCAAGATTTACAGCAACGGGCTGATGGGCGGAAAGGCCATCGAAATCAACTACGGCACGGCGCGCACCTATCTTCAGAAGGGCGACACGCTGCGTTCGGTGCGCGAACGCGACCTGATGGACGTGGCCGGGTCGGAGCTGGATTTCTTCAAGCAGAAGGTGTCGCAGGTGACGGGCGACCTCTCGCGCACGCTGACCAATCTCAATCGCCTGATGGAGGCCAACGCGCAGAATATTTCCGGGACGTTGAGCCACCTGAACGCCATTACGGGCGACATGGCTGGCCTGCTCGACGCCGAGAAGCGCAACCTGAAAGCCGCCGTCGACGACCTTACGGAGTTCTCCGCGATGCTGGGCAGGAACACCCCGCGTGTGGACAGCATCGTCGGCAGCCTGAACCGGATAACCGGGGAGCTGGCCGACGCCGGGTTCGCCCGCAGGCTTACGGACGCCGTGGACGAGGTGAACGGTCTGCTGGCAAAGGTCGAGGCGGGCGAGGGGACCGTCGGCAAACTGATGAACGATCCTGCGCTCTACGATTCGCTGACCGAGGCCAGCGCTAATCTCGCCTCGCTGCTGGCCAACCTCGAGCAGTATCCCGGCCGCTACGTGCATTTCTCGCTTTTCGGGCGCAGTCCCGAGAAGATGCAGGAGAAGGCCGAGCGCAAAGCCGCCAAAGCTGCGGCCAGGGCCGAGCGGGACTCGGTGAAATTAAGAATTAAAAATTAAGAATTAAAAATTGGAAAGGAGCCGGCAGGAATGTTTTTCATCATGTCCCGTCCGGCCATATTGCCATATCGAGAGCGCAAAATGAATCTTCGGACGGTCGGCCAATTCTTAATTTTTCATTTTTAATTTTTCATTCCTCATGATTTACCCTGCTACATTCGAGCAAAAGATAGGTTTCGACCGGCTCCGCGAGCAGGTCGCGGCACGTTGCACCATGCGCGCCGCCCGCGAGCGGCTCGCCGCGGAGGGCTTTTCGACCTCTGCGCGCGAGATCGAACGGCGGCTGGCGCTCGCCGACGAAATGCGCCTGCTGCTGGATATGGAGCATGATTTCCCCGGGGGCGAGTACCCCGACGTCGATTACATCGTCGCCAAACTGCGCGTCGAAGGTTCGTTCCTCGACGTGGAGGAGGTCGTGACCCTGCGCCGGGCGCTGGCCGCAATCGGCGGCATCGTCTCGTTCATCATCAGCCGCGAGGAGCGTTATCCGGCCCTCCATGCCCGCACGCGGGGCGTTGCGGCCTTTCCGGAGATCGTGCAGCGCATCGACGGCATTCTCGACCGCTTCGGCCAGGTGAAGGACAACGCCTCGCCCGCCCTGCAGGAGATCCGCCGCTCCATCCGCGAACGCGAAGGGCAGGCGGCCAAGCGGTTGCAGGCCGTGCTGTCTGCGGCCAAGGGGGCGGGCATCGTCGATGCCGACGCCCAGATCTCGATCCGCGACGGTAAGGCCGTGATTCCGGTTTCGGCGGGCAACAAACGCAAACTGAACGGCTTTATCCACGACGAATCGGCGACGGGCAAAACCTTCTACGTCGAACCGGTCGAGGTGGTGGAGATCAACAACGAACTGCGCGAACTGGAGTACGCCGAGCGGCGCGAGGTGGTGCGCATCCTCACGGAGTTTACCGAAGCGATCCGTCCCGACGCGGGGCTGATCGCCGATTCGGGCGACTACCTGGCCGAGATCGACATGCTGCGCGCCAAGGGCCGCTGGTCCTCGGAGAACGGGTGCGTGCGGCCGATCCTCTCGACGGACGACAGGCTGGTGCTGAAAAACGCCCGCCACCCGCTGTTGCAGCAGACGCTGCGGGCTGCGGGGCGCGAGATCGTGCCGCTGGATTTGCAGCTCGACCGTCGCAAGCGCATCCTCGTCATCTCGGGACCCAACGCCGGCGGCAAGTCGGTCTGCCTGAAAACCACGGGCATCGTGCAGTACATGTTCCAGTGCGGGTTTCCGGTTCCGGTCTCCGAGGTCTCGGAACTGCCGGTCTTCGAGAGCATTTTCATCGACATCGGCGACGAGCAGTCGATCGACAACGACCTGTCGACCTATTCGTCGCACCTGCTGAACATGAAGCACATGCTGGCGGGCGCTTCGGGGCGCACGCTGGTGCTGATCGACGAGTTCGGGTCGGGAACCGAGCCGGTCATCGGCGGGGCCATCGCCGAGGCGATCCTCGAGCGTCTGCTCGGCAGGGGGTGTTACGGCGTGATCACGACCCATTACGCCAATATCAAGTATTACGCCGCGTCGGTGGAGGGCATCGCCAACGGTGCGATGATGTTCGACGTGCAGAACATCCGGCCGCTGTTCCGGCTGGAAATGGGCAAGCCGGGCAGTTCGTTCGCCGTGGAGATCGCCCGCAAGATCGGGCTTCCGGAGGATATTATCCGTGCGGCGAGCGAGAAGGCCGGGTCGGATCACATCAATATCGAGAAACAGCTGCGCGAGATCGCCCGCGACAAGCATTACTGGGAGCAGAAGCGCGACCGCATCCGTCTGACGGACCGCAAGGTCGAGGAGTTGGAGCAGAACTATGCCGAGCAGCTGGCGAAGATCCGCGCCGAGCGGCAGGAGATTCTGAAAAAGGCCAAGCAGGAGGCCCGGCAGTTGATCGCCGACGCCAACAAACAGATAGAAAATACGATTAAAACCATCCGCGAGGCGCAGGCCGAGAAGGAGCTGACGCGGCTGGCGCGGCGCGAGCTGGACGACTTCCGCGAGGCGGTCGAGAAGGCCGACGAGGCCGGGAACGAAGCCGCCGTGGCCCGCGAGATCGAGCGTATCGAACGCCGCCGCCGACGGCGCGCCGAGCGCAGGGCGCAGCAGGGCGCGCAGCCGGCAGCCGGGGAGGCCGCTCCGCAGCCCGAAAAGCCGCGCGAAGTGGTCGCCGGGTCGAAAGTCCGCATGGCCGGGCAGGAGATGGTCGGCGTGGTGCAGTCGGTGAAGGGAAAGCGGGCGCAGGTGGCGTTCGGACAGATACTCACGACGGTGGACAAAGGGCTGCTGACGGTGGTTTCGAACAACGAATACCGCGAGGCGACACGCCCCGTTGCGGCCCGTACGGTGCTCTCGGTGGACATCTCGTCGCGCAAACTCAACTTCAAGGATCACATCGACGTGCGCGGCATGCGGGCCGCCGATGCGCTGGACGAGGTGCGCAACTTCATCGACGACGCGCTGATGGTGGGCGTGGGCACGGTGTCGATTCTCCACGGCAAGGGCACGGGGGCTTTGAAGGAGGAGATTCGCCGCTACCTGCGCACGGTGCCGGAGATCGCCTCGGCGGTCGACGAACATGCCGACCGGGGCGGTGCGGGAATTACGATCGTGACGTTTGATCTGTCGTGATTTTGCAGTCTGCGACTGCTGCTGTTCTTTGTACCTTTTGACCGCAAAAGGTACCCAAAGTTCTCCGCATGTCGCTTTACGCGGGATTGTCCTCCTGTCCGCGTTGAGCGGGCGCAGTAAGATCAAGCCTTTACGGCGCAAAAACACGCGCCGTTTAGACTGTGGTGGCTCGGCAAACAGCACGCTGTCTGCCCTCGCCTGCGGACGCTTTTGCCAGCCTCCCGCTCCGGGCGCGCGGACCATCGGACGATCTCTTTCCGCTCCAAGCGATCATGCGGCGGTTTAAAACCGCTTTTAGGGGCGAGGGTAGGTTATTGCGATTCCGATTCCGTCCTGCGCAAGTATTCATAAAACAGGCGTCTTACGCCTGCGCCGCCGTTTGTGGCGAGTGATTCCGACTCGATGCCGGAGCCGTTGTAGGTGTAGGCATCCGTCGGAGAGTTTTTGGGTACCTTTTTGCGGAAAAAAGGTACAAAGATCCGGCGACTATGTCGCGGATTGAGTCTTTTTGACGACCAGAAAGCGGCAAAGAGCTGTAAATATTTTCGTACTTTTGGAAATGAAAGTACAAAAGATAAACCATTGGGTATTTTATGAAATATCGTCTTTCGCAAATCGCCGCCGTCGTGGGCGGCAGGTTCTCCGGAACGGACTGCGAAGTGCAGTCGGTGGTGACCGACAGCCGCTCGCTGACGTGCGAGCTTGGCTCGGGACCGGTGTTCGTCGCCATGTGCGGCGCGAACCACGATTCGCATGCGTTCGTGGCGCAGATGTATGCGCGCGGCGTGCGGGCTTTTATGGTCGAACGGCCTCTCGAAGCCCTGCCGGAGTGCGGTTACGTGGTTGTTGAAAACGCCATTGCGGCCTTGCAGTGTCTGGCGGCCTATCACCGGGCGCAGTTCCGGGGAACGGTGGTGGGCATCACCGGTTCGAACGGCAAGACGGTCATCAAGGAGTGGATTGCCGAGGAACTGCCCGCGGGGATGAAGTGCTACCGTTCGCCCAAGAGCTACAATTCGCAGCTGGGCGTGCCGCTGTCGGTGCTGATGATCGAGGGCGACGAGCAGCTGGCGCTGATCGAGGCGGGGATTTCGAAACCCGGGGAGATGGCGCGGCTGGAGCGCATCATCCGTCCCGACGTGGTGGTTTTCACCTCGATCGGCGACGCGCACCAGGAGAATTTCCTCAATCTGGAGCAGAAATGCGACGAAAAGATGGTTCTGGCCCACCGTGCCGAGACCATCGTTTACCACAGTTATTACGAGCCGCTGGGCCGCATGATCGCCTCGCGCTTCGCGGGGCGGAAGCTCTGCGACGCGGCCTCATGCCCCGAGGTCCCGGAGACGCTGATCGGCAACGAGGCGTCACGCCGCAACGCCCGGATCGTCGAGGCGTTCTGCGCGGCGATGGGCTATCCCGCGCCGTCGTTTACCGAAGCTCCCGAGGTCGCCATGCGTCTCGAAGTCAAGGACGGCATCAACGACTCGGTGCTGATCAACGACGCCTACAACCTCGATCTCAACTCGCTGGCCCTGGCGCTCGACTACCTGCACAACGTGGCGTTGTCGCGCCGCCGGACGCTCGTGCTGTCGGACATCGCGCAGAGCGGGCTGACCGACGACGAACTTTACGGCCGCGTGGCGGGAATGGTCGCGCGGGCAGGCGTCGACACGCTCGTCGGCATCGGTCCCAAACTGAAGCGTTACGCCGCGCTGTTCGGCTGCGACAGGGAGTTTTACGCCTCGACCGACGAGTGCATCGCCCGCATCGGCCGCAGGGCCGTGGCCGGGCGTGCCGTCTTGTTGAAAGGCGCGCGGGAGTACCGTTTCGAGAAACTCGCGCATGCGCTGGCGCGCAAGAGCCACACGACGGTGCTGGAGGTCGATCTCGACGCCATGATCCACAACCTGAACTATTTTCGCTCGAAGCTCGACTTTCGGACCCGGCTCGTGGCGATGGTCAAGGCGGGTTCGTACGGCGCGGGGGATTTCGAGGTGGCGCAGATGCTCCAGCATCAGGGCGTCGACTACCTCGCCGTGGCGTTCGCCGACGAGGGCGTGCTGTTGCGCGAGCGGGGGATCACGATGCCCGTCGTGGTGCTGAATGCCGACGCCGACAGTTTCGACCAGATGATCACCAACCGCCTCGAACCCGAGATATACAGTTTCCGTTCGCTCGCCGATTTCGCCGATGCGGTGTCGCATGCGGGCGAAACCCGCTATCCGGTTCACATCAAGCTCGATACGGGCATGCACCGGCTGGGATTCATGGAGGGGGAGATCGGGCGGTTGTGCGAGGTGCTGCCGACATTGCCCGCCGTGAAGGTGGCGTCGGTCTTTTCGCACCTGAACTGCGCCGACATGCCCGGAGAGGATGCCTACACCCGGGAGCAGATCGCGCGCTACGACCGCATGAGTGCCGCCGTAGCCGCGTCGCTGCCCTATTCCGTCATCCGCCATACGGCCAATTCGGCGGCCATCGAGCGATTCCCCGAGGCGCGGTTCGACATGTGCCGCCTCGGGCTGGGGCTTTACGGCTTCGGCTGGGAGCACAATGCGGGCCTGCGCCCGGTTTCGGCGCTCAAAACCCGCATCGTGCAGATCAAGCGTCTCGAAGCGGGCGACGCCGTGGGCTACGGGCGCGCCGGGAAATTGCTGCGGCCGACCGTGACGGCGACCGTGCCGATCGGTTACGCCGACGGGCTGGACCGCCATCTGGGCTGCGGACGCTGGTCGATGCGTGTGGCCGGGCGGCCTGCGCCGATCGTGGGCCGCGTCTGCATGGACAGCTGCATGATCGACATCACGGATATTCCGGGCGTCGGCGAGGGCGACGAAGTGACGGTCTTCTCCGCCGAGCCGGGCAACGACCTCGAAACGATGGCCCGGGTGCTCGACACGATACCTTACGAGATTATGACGTCGGTCTCGTCGCGTGTGAAACGAATCTACCTCAAGGAATAAGGCGCGGAGCGCAATTCATAATTCGGAATTCACAATTCACAATTCAGAATTATGCCTGCGAACCTAATTAATTATGCATTATGAATTCTGAATTTGGAATTTTATACCTGATTCCCTGTCCGATTTCGGACGAAACGGCGCCGTGGGACGTACTGCCTGCGGCCAACCGGGCCGTGATGGATGCGCTGGACTACTTCATCGTCGAGAACACCCGCACGGCGCGGCGTTTCCTGTCGAAAGCCGGCATCGCGCGGTCCATCGGCGAACTGGAATTCCGCGAACTGAACGAGCACACCGCGGCCGGCCGCGAAATCGAGGAGCTGATCGCGCCGCTGCTCGAAGGCCGCTCGGCGGGGGTGATCTCCGAGGCGGGCGTGCCGGGCGTGGCGGATCCCGGGGCGCCGGTCGTTGGGGCGTGCCACCGCCGCGGCATCCGCGTCGTGCCGCTCGTCGGCCCGTCGTCGATCATTTTGGCGGTGATGGCCTCGGGACTCAACGGCCAGTCGTTCGCTTTCAACGGCTACCTGCCCGTGAAGCCGCCCGAACGGACCCGGGCCATCCGTTTCTTCGAACGCCGTGCGCTGGCGGAGGGGCAGTCGCAGCTTTTCATCGAAGCTCCGTACCGCAACGTGAAGCTGATGGAGCAGTTGGTGCAGACGCTCGGAGACCAGACGCGCCTGACCGTCGCCGTGGACCTCACGGCTCCGGACGAGCGGATCGAGACCCATACGGCCGGGGAGTGGCGCCGCCGCCAGCTGCCCGAAATGAACAGGCGCCCGGCCATTTTCATCATCGGATAAGCGCCGCCTTGCCGCGAAGTGGCTTTGGGACGGTGGCGCGCAGGCCGGTTCGATGCCCGGCATGCAGGTATTGCCCTTGAAGCCCGCCTCTTGGCCGGGTTGGTATGCAATTTGTTCGAATAAGGGGAGGAAAACTGAAAAATCACAAGATATGAAAAAAGAAAAAGTTTATAATGAGGCTGTTAGCGGCGACGAAGGGTTCGCCCCCGGCGATGGCTATCCGTCGTGCGACGGGGAGCCTTGTGCCAATGTGTCAGATGAAACCGACGAGGCGACTGACACATTGGCAGACGGAGAACCCGCTGCCGAAGCCGACGCAGCCAAGGCGCTCGAAGAGGCCGTGGCCCAGTGGCAGGACAAGTACGTCCGCCTGCAAGCCGAGTTCGACAACTACCGCAAGCGCACGCTCAAGGAGAAGATGGACTTGGTGCAGACCGGGGGCCGCGACGTGCTGCTGGAGATGCTGCCTGTGCGCGACGACGTGCAGCGCGCCGTGGACGCCATGCAGAAGAGCGACGATCTGGAGGCGCTGCGGGCGGGTGTGACGCTCATTTCACAGAAATTTACCGAGGCGCTCCGCCGCAAGGGCGTGACCGAGATCGAGGTGCTGGACAAGGAGTTCGACGCCGATTTTTCGGAGGCCGTTGCCCGGTTCGCCGCCGGCGACGAGAAGAAGGGCAAGGTCATCGACGTCGTTCAGACGGGTTACATGCTGGGCGAGAAGGTGCTGCGCTTCGCAAAAGTAGTTGTAGGAGAGTAAGACCATGGCAGAAAAAAGGGATTACTACGAAGTGCTGGGCGTTGCGAAGAACGCTAACGCAGACGAAATAAAGAAGGCCTACCGCAAAGCGGCCATCCAGTTCCACCCCGACAAAAACCCCGGGGACAAGGAGGCCGAGGAGAAATTCAAGGAGGCCGCAGAGGCCTACGACGTGCTGTCGAACCCCGACAAGCGCGCCCGTTACGACCAGTTCGGTCATGCCGGAATGAGCGGCGCGGCAGGCGGCGGGGCCGGCGGCTTCGGCGGCTTCGGCGGCGGAGGGTTCTCGATGGAGGACATCTTCTCGCAGTTCGGCGACATTTTCGGCGGCCATTTCGGGGGCGGATTCCGCTCGTCGAACGGCGGCGGGGGACGGCGCGTGAACCGCGGCTCGGACATCCGCGTGCGGGTCCGTCTGACGCTGGCTGAGATCGCCAACGGGGTTACGAAGAAACTCAAGATCAACAAGACCGTCGCCTGCGACAAGTGCGGCGGCTCGGGAGCCAGGGACGCCAATTCCTATTCGACCTGTTCGACCTGCAACGGCACGGGCTATGTGACGCGGGTGGAGAACACCTTCTTCGGCCGGATGCAGACGCAGGGCGTGTGCCCCACGTGCGGCGGCACGGGCAAGGTGATCACCGCGTCGTGCGACAAGTGCAAGGGCGAAGGCACGCTGCGCGGGCAGGAGGTCGTGGAGATCAAGATTCCGGCCGGCGTGGGCGAGGGCATGGTCCTCACCGTCACGGGCAAGGGCAACGCCGCGCGTCAGGGCGGCGTGAACGGCGATTTGCAGGTGATGATCGAGGAGGAGCGCAACCCCGAACTGGTGCGTGACGGCAACGATCTGATCCACAACCTGAACATCACCGTGACGACGGCCCTGTTGGGCGGTACGGTCGAGGTTCCGACGGTGGACGGGCGCGCCAAGATCAAGATCGCTCCGGGAACGCATGCCGGCAAGGTGCTGCGCCTGGGCGGCAAGGGACTGCCCGACGTGAACGGCTACGGTCGCGGCGACGAACTGGTGGTGGTGGACATCACCGTTCCGTCGAAACTCTCGGCCGAGGAGCGGAAACTCGTCGAGCAGCTGGCCGCGCAGCCCTCTTTCCAGAAGGCGGAGTCGGTCAAGAACCAGAATATTTTCGAACGGATGAAAAGCTTCTTCAGGTAATAATCCGGGATGAATTATTAATCGTTCGTACATTGATTCCGGCTTGTAATTGGCGGCGGAATGCCGCGTTTGCAAATCTGACCCACCCCTAAACCCCCGCCTGAGGCGGGGGCTTGTCGCAATGCAACCACAATAAAGAGAGTCATGCAATAAAATTGCGAAGATATTCGTATCTTTACAAAAAATAGAACGACCATGTTAGGCTTTACCCCTTTCAAACGGCACCCGAACAAATTCAATTACATTCCGCGTTATTACGACCCCGAGAAGGAGGCCCGTGAACAGCGCCGTGCCGAGTTGCGCGGCGAGCGCGCCGAGGATGCCGACCGCGAATACCAGCCCGGACAGTACATCCGCACCCAGCGCGAAGCCCGGGATGCGCGGCGTTCGAACGAGGAGGAGCGGGGGCGTATCCGTGTGCTGAAGATGGCCGCGGGGGCCGTGCTGGTGCTGCTTTTCATCTACCTGCTCTACCCGAAGCTGGCCGATGTGTTCCTGCGCGCGCGGACCGCACCCGCGACCGAAACGCAGCAGGTCGGGGAGGAGGAGTTCAATCCCTATGCGCCTATTAGGGTCGTTCCCAACGATTACGAGGAGTAAATGGCAGACAAGATCAGATTATTACCCGAGGTCGTTGCCAACCAGATCGCCGCGGGCGAGGTCGTCAACCGGCCCGCCTCGGTGGTGAAGGAGATGATGGAGAACGCCATCGACGCCGGGGCGACTTCGGTGAAGGTCAACTTCCGCGACGGCGGCAAGGACCTGATCCAAATCGTCGACGACGGCTGTGGCATGTCGCCCATCGACGCGCGCATGGCCTTCGACCGCCACGCCACGAGCAAGATCGGGGCCGTGGAGGATATTTACGCCCTGCACACGTTCGGATTCCGCGGCGAGGCCCTGGCTTCGATCGCCGCCGTGTCGCAGGTCGAACTGCGCACCCGGCAGGCCGGCGACGAGGTGGGTACGCAGACCGAGATCAACGGCGGGCAGTTCGCGGCGCAGAACCCGGTGATGTGTCCCGTGGGTTCGCAGTTCTTCGTGCGCAACCTTTTCTACAACGTCCCGGCGCGCCGCCGTTTTCTGGACAAGAGCACCACCTCGGCGTCGCAGATCAAGGCCGAGTTCCAGCGCATCGCGCTCTGTAACCCGCAGATCGCCTTCGAACTCTACGCCAACGACGCTCCGGTCTATACGTTGCAGGCCGGGTCGCTGGCGGGACGCATCGTCGACGTGGTGGGGCGTCACATCAAGCAGAACCTGCTGGAGGTCGAGGCCGACACTTCGATTGCCTGCATCGAGGGATATATCGGCCGTCCGGCTGCCGCCAAGAAACGCAACACGGAGCAATACCTTTTTGTCAACGGGCGCTTTTTCAAGAGCACCTATCTGACGAGCGCCATTCTGAAAGCCTACGAGAAGCTGATTCCCGAGAGCTGCCAGCCCTCCTATTTCCTCTACCTGACGCTCGATCCCGGGCGTATCGACGTCAACGTGCACCCGCAGAAAACCGAGGTCAAGTTCGCCGACGAGGAGGCCGTGTGGCAGATCGTCAACGCCGCCGTGCGCGAGACGCTGGCCAAAACGGGCGCCGTGCCGCTGATGGATTTCGACCGGGACAGCCCGGTGGAGATTCCCGTGCTGCAGAAAGGAGCCGTGTACAGCGAGCCGCTGGCCATGTCGAACAGCGACTACAACCCTTTCCGCGAGGAGTATATCGACCCTTCGGCGCCCGATCCCAACGAGGATTTCACGGGCTTCGACGTGCCGTACCGCGACGGCGGGGTCGTGTCGGACAACTCTGCCGCGGGATTCCGCACGGGCGGAGGCCGGAGCGTCGCGCCGTCGTTCCCGCAGGCCGCGGCGGGCGGATTCGCCCTGCCGGGGGCGGACGCCGGGGAGTTCGAGGAGTTCGAGTCGGGAGGCGGTTTCGAGATCACCCCTTCGGGCGGCGGATTCGACGACAGCGCCCTGGATTTCATCCCTTCGTCGGCCGCTCCCGAACAGCAGCGGTTCGACATGCCGCAGCGTCCGGAATTCACCGATGCGCTGCCGCTGCCGGGCGGTTATGTCGCCGCTCTGCTGGGCGGCCGCTTCGTAGTGGTCGACGTGCGGCGCGCCCGCGAGCGGATTCTTTACGAGGATTACCTCCGGATGCTGGGCAACGGCTCGTCGGTGAGCCAGCAGCTGCTGTTCCCCGAACGGCTGGTCCTTTCGGGCGACGAATACGCCCTGCTGGAGGAGAATGCCGTGGAGTTCGCTGCCCTGGGCTTCGACATCGACTTCTGCGGCGAAGGGACCGTCGAAGTGAAGGGCACGCCCGCCGACATGCCCGCCGACGCCGTGGACCGGCTGCTGTTCGACCTGTTGCAGGCCTTTGCGACTCCGGTGTCGCTCTCCGATGTGCGGCGCGAGAAGATCGCCGGCGTGATGGCCCGCTCCGGCGCCAAGGGTGCGGGGCGGACCATGTCGCGCGAGGAGGCCGCGGCGCTGCTCGCACAGCTGGCCGACACGGGCAGTTTCAGTTTTTCGCCCTCGGGCAAGGCGATCACCGCCGAGATCACGCCGGAAGATTTGCGCGCCAAGTTGGGATAATCCGGCGGAAAAGAGTTACATTTGCAAAAATTAAAACGCATGAACCGCTATTTTCAGACCCCTCCGGTGGTCAAGAATTTGATAATCATCAATGTACTGGTTTACATGGCCACGGCGCTGCTGCCCGTCGGCGACACGATCATGCAGTATTGCGCCCTGTCGCTGGGAACGCCCTATTTCCATACCTACCAGTTCATCACCTACATGTTCCTGCATGCCAATTTCGAACATATCTTCTTCAACATGTTCGCATTGTGGATGTTCGGGCGTACGCTCGAATACGAACTCGGCTCGCAGCGTTTCCTGACCTTCTACATGGTCTGCGGCGTGGGTGCGGCGCTGATCCAGTACCTCACGGCGCTGGCGTTCGGCGAGCTGCCGCTGCTGCTGGTCGGCGCGTCGGGCGCGGTGATGGGCCTGCTGCTGGCGTTCGGCGTGATGCATCCCAATGCGGTCATCATGCTGCTGATTCCGCCTATTCCGATGAAGGCCAAGTGGTTCGTCATCATCTATGCCGTCATCGAGCTGTTCCTCGGATGGAGGGGCGTGGGCAACGTGGCCCATTTCGCCCATGTGGGCGGCATGCTGTGGGGATTCCTGCTGCTGCATTGGTGGAAACGCCGGGGAACGATCCGTTTTTAGACGATGGCTTCCGATTACTATAACGGATACGGGGGAGGCCCTTCGGGGAAACGGCGCCGCAGTCTCGTCATGCGGCTCGTCGATCTGGCGCTGACGCTCGTGACGCTGGCCGTGGGCGCGACGATGGTTCTCACCTATTTCGTCCCCTATGTCGATCCGGGCAGCGTGTGGTTCTTTCCCGTGCTGGGGCTGGCCGCTCCGGCGGTCTACGTCGCGTCGGTCGTGCTGACGCTCTACTGGATCATCCGCTGGCGCTGGGTGTGCGCCGGGGCGATGCTGGTCGTCGTCGTGGCGGGGCTTTTCAAGGTCTCGCTCTTCTGGCGTCCTGAAATCCGCCGCAGCTATGCCACGGAGACGGCCTTCGACCGCGCTGCTGTCAAGGTTATGAGCTACAACGTGCGCAGTTTCTACGGCGAGGACGGCCGGAGCAGCGTCGACGACATCCTGCGCCTGATCGAGGAGCAGGCTCCGGACCTGATCTGCCTCCAGGAGTTCAATGCCCGCCTCGCGGAGCAGTCCGAGGAGTTTTCGCTGCTGGGCGAGAAGTACGAGATCGCGCACTTCGGGCGCACGCAGGCCCCGGATTCGGTCTACGGCTCGACGCTGACTATTTTGAGCAAATACCGCATCCTGCGTTCGGACACCGTGCTGACGCCTTCGTCTTCGGTCTGGGCCGACGTGATTGTGGGCGAGGACACCGTGCGGGTTTTCAACAACCACCTGCGCTCGACGGCCATCAACGCTTCGGACAACCAGTTCATCACCAGCCACCAGTTTCTCTCGGACACGGCGCGCGAGACCAAAATCCGCAGTATCGTGACCCGTTTGCGCGAGAATAGCGTGCTTCGGGCCGCGCAGGTCGACAGCATCGCGCAGGTCGTGGGTGCGACGCGCACGCGGCGGATCGTCTGCGGCGATTTCAACGATACGCCCATGTCGTATGTCTACCGCACGATGGCGCGGGGGCTGCGCGACGCCTTCCGTGAGTGCGGGTCGGGCTATTCGCATACGTTCCGCGGTTTCTACAACATGCTGCGCATCGACTACGTGTTGAGCGGCGGTTTCGAACCGCTCTCCTACGAGGTGCTTCCGGTCGACTATTCGGACCACCATCCCGTCGTCGTGCGGCTTCGGAAAAGTTCCTGACGAATTACCCGGAAAACGGGATGCCCCGGCGGAGACACTCTTTCCGCCGGTTTTAATTTGCCGGCAGGTGTTGTCCGGAACGATTTTTTTGCTATCTTGTGGAAAAATTCAGCCAATCGTTCGCCATGATCCGATCCCTTCCGCTCGTAAGGAGAACGCTTTTCCTCTCCGTATGTGGGCTGTTCCTTTTCTCCGGCCGGCTTTTTGCCGGAAATCCGTTGCTGATGCCTTCCGAAGCCCCTTACGGGGCGCCCCGCTTCGACCGTATCCATGCCGCCGACATCATGCCCGCCATTGAGGAGGGCATCCGCGCCTACAAGGCCGGGATTGCGAAAATCAGGGCGCTGGACCCCGCGGAGGCGACTTTCGAAAACGTCGTCGTACCGCTCGACCGTGCCGACAGCCTGCTGGACGTTCCGCGCGCGGTGCTGGGTTACCTGAAATCGAATTTCGGAGGCGACTCCGTCATCCGGATCTCTCTGGAATCCGCGCAGCTGACCGGAGAGGCATACGACGCCGTGACGCTCGACACGGCGATCTTCCGCCTGGTGAAGGCCGTCTACGACCGGCGCGATGCGGCCGGGCTGGATTCGCTCCAGCTGCGGACGCTCGGCAAGGTCTACCGGAGCTACATCCGCGGCGGGGCGCTCTGCACGCCCGGGCAGAAGGTGCGGCTCAAGGAGCTGAACCGCGAGATTTCGCTCAAACGCATCCGCCACGGACAGAATATCACGCAGGCGACCCAGGAGTTCGTCCTGTACGTGCAGGACAGCAGCCTGCTCGACGGGCTTGCGGGGACGACCCGGCAGCGTTTCGCCCGCAATGCGGCCCGGCAGGGGCATCAGGGCGTCTGGGCCGTCGGGTTCACGAACGGCGACTATGCGTCGGTCATGGCTTCGGCCACGAACCGCGATCTGCGCAGGAGACTCTACGAGGCCTACACCTCGCGCTGCATGGACGGGAAGTACGACAACCGCCAGTTGTCGGTCGACATCGTCAACCTGCGTCTCGAACGGGCCCGGATGCTGGGATATGAGAACTATGCCGCCTATACGCTGGAGACGAACATGGCCCGGACGCCCGAAAAGGTCCGTGAACTGCTGCTGCCGCTCAAGGACGCTGCCGCGGGGAAGGGGCGTGCGGAGCGTGCCGAACTGGAGGCTTTCGCCGTGAAATACGAGCGGGATTCAGCCTTCCGGCTGGAACCGTGGGACGTGGCCTTCTATTCGGGCAAGCTGCGCAAGGCGAAATTCGGGTCCGAACTGGGGCGCATGCGCAACTACCTGCTTTTCGACAATGTGCTCAACGACGGCGTTTTCTATGTGGCCAACCGTCTTTTCGGAATCACGCTGACGCAGCGCACGGACATTCCCGTTTTCCACCCCGACGTGCTGACCTTCGAGGCGAAAGACGCCGAAGGCCGCCCCCTCGGACTGCTTTATCTGGATTGCTTCGTCCGCAAGGGCAAACGCGGCGGCGCGTGGTGCTCGCGCCTGCGCGGGTATTCGTGCGCCGGAGAGCGGGAGGTGCTGCCGCTGGTGACCATCAGCTGCAACTTCTCGCGCGCGGCCGAAGGCAGGCCGAAGCTGCTGTCGACCTCCGAGGTCAAGACCCTCTTCCACGAATTCGGACACGCTCTGGCGGGTTTCCTCTCGCGCGGGCCGTATCCGCAGGTGACGGGCAGCTTCCCGCGCGACATGGTCGAACTGCCCTCGCAGTTGAACGAGCATTGGGCCTGGGAGCCGGAGGTGATGAAACACTACGCCCGCGATTACGAGACGGGGCGTCCGATTCCCGATGCGCTGATCGCGAAGTTCAAGGAGTCGGAGAACTTCCTGAAGGGGCTTTACCTGACTGATTTCTATGCCACCGCGCTGCTCGACCTCGAATGGCACACCGTGCTGCGGCCGGTCGAAGGGTGCGACGTGGCGGCTTTCGAACGGGCGTTCCTGAAACGTTACGACTTCCCGGAGCATACCGCTTTACGCTTCCGGACGACCTATTACAACCACATCTTCGCCAGCAGTTACCCCGCGCAGTACTACTCCTACACGTGGTCGGCGGTGCTGGACACCGATGCCTTCGCGGCATTCACCGGCACGGGCGATATTTTCGATCCCGAGACCGCGCGCCGTTACCGCCGCCATATCCTGACCGAAGCGGGCTATGACGAGCCGATGGCGCAGTACGTGCGTTTCCGGGGCGCCGTGCCCGACGCGACACCCCTGATGCGCCGTTACGGACTGGCGGAATAGCGGCCCGGCGGAACGGAACAGCCCCGGCTCATCGGGCCGGGGCTGTTCCGTTCGGTCACTCTCCGATCTTCTTGCGCGGGTGGACCATGTTTTCGGGTTGCAGCACCTTGTGCAACTCCTCTTCGCTCATCAGCTTATGCTCGAGTACGAGGTCGTAGATGCCCTTGCCGGTTTTGAGGGCCTCCTTGGCCAGCATGCTCGACGTTTCGTAGCCCAGATAGGGGTTGAGCGCAGTCACCAGCCCGATGCTGTTAAAGACCATCCGGCGGCAGACCTCCTCGTTGGCCGTGATGCCGGCGATGCACTTTTCGCGCAGCGTGTTCATGGCGTTGATCAGCATTTCGATGCTCTCGAACAGGCAGTGGACGATGATCGGTTCCATGACGTTCAGTTCGAGCTGTCCGGCTTCCGATGCGATCGTCACGGTGAGGTCGTTGCCGATCACGCGGAACGCTACCTGGTTGACGACTTCGGGGATCACGGGGTTGACCTTGCCCGGCATGATCGACGATCCCGGCTGGCGCGGCGGGAGGTTGATCTCGTTCAGCCCGCAGCGGGGACCCGACGAGAGCAGCCGCAGGTCGTTGCAGATTTTCGAGAGTTTCACCGCAAGGCGTTTCTGGGCCGAGGAGTTCATAATGAAGGCGCCCGTGTCGCTCGTGGCCTCGATCATGTTCGACGCCTCGACGAGCGGCAGTCCGGTGATCTCGCGCAGGTAACGGGTGCAAAGCCCGGCGTAGTCGGGGTCGGCGTTGATGCCCGTTCCGATGGCCGTGGCCCCCATGTTGATCTCGAAGAAAAGTTTCATGTTGGCCGTCAGCCGCTCGGTCTCCTCGGTGAGGTTGGCGGCGTAGGCTTCGAACTCCTGTCCGAGGGTCATCGGCACGGCGTCCTGAAGCTGCGTGCGGCCCATCTTGATGATGCCGGAGAACTCCTCGCCCTTGGCGTGGAACGCCGCGATGAGTTCGCGCAGCGAGGCCACCAGTTTCTCGATGCTGCGCACCAGTGCGATCCTCACGGCCGTGGGGTAGGCGTCGTTGGTCGACTGCGAGAGGTTGACGTGGTTGTTGGGGTGGCAGAACTGATATTCGCCCTTTTCATGGCCGAGGAGTTCGAGCGCCCGGTTGGCGATCACCTCGTTGGCGTTCATGTTGGTCGACGTGCCGGCACCGCCCTGCACCATGTCGACGACGAACTGCTCCTTGAGTTTGCCGGCGCGCAGCTCCTCGCAGGCCCGGATGATCGCGTCGGCGATCGCCGGGTCGAGCAGTCCCAGGTCGCGGTTGGCCATCGCGGCGCCCTGCTTGACGTCGGCCAGGGCGCGGATCAGCTCCGGGAAGAAGTTGAGCCGCACGCGGCTGATGTGGAAATTTTCCACCGCGCGCATGGTCTGCACGCCGAAATAATACTCCGCCGGGATTTCCATTTCGCCCAGCAGATCGTGTTCACGACGGGTCTTGCCCGAAAGTCTGATTTCCGTAAAGTCCATGATCGGTATGTTTTTATTAAAGGTACGCAAAAGCGGGGTGGGGTCCAAGCCGAATCGGGCGCGGTCCGGTAAGACGTTCCGACATCAAATATAATGCTTTTTCCGCCACTTTGTCAAAACAAAAAATCTTGTTAACTTTGTATTCGCTCCGCGGGGTCGCAGAATTCGGCGGCGGACGAACGCAGAACCGAAAAACAAATAAAGAATATGATTTTAGACTCTCTGAAAAACAGCGCGCTTTACTACGGCGTAAGCCCGCGCATGAAACAGGCTTTCGAACTGATCGCCTCGACCGACTGGACGACGATGGAACCGGGTATTCACGAACTCGACGGCAAGGACATCTACGTCAACGTCATGGAGCGCGAGCTGAAACAGAAGCCCGACGCCAAACTCGAAATCCACAACGAGTACATCGACATCCAGGTTCTCATCCGGGGCGAGGAGGAGTCCTTCGGCTGGAGCGAGCGCAGGGAGCTCAAGAAGCCGCTGGGCGAATTCAGCGTCGAGAATGACATCCAGCTCTTCGACGACGTGCCGCAGACCTATTACACGATGCGTCCGGGGCAGTTTACGGTGCTTTTCCCCGAGGACGGGCACGCCCCGATGGTGGGCGAGGGCACGGTGCGCAAGATCATCGTCAAGGTGCGCAGGTAGACGCAGTCCATACCTTCCGGGCCGGGATTTCCCGGCCTTTTTTGTGCCCGTCCGGCAGGCCCGCATGGCCGGTCGGGGGCGGAGAACGGCTTCGTCCGACCTCCGGCCGGAAATGAATTGAAAGAAAACCGCCGCGAACTTGCTTGTCTTCCGGATTTGTACTAAATTTGTGGTACGGGTATTTCCGTACGCTATGAAAACATCGGTCTTCATATTCCTCTTTCTGCTGGTCTCCTCCCTCTCGTCCGTCATGGATTCGGGTGCGAAGTCCGGAGTGCCGGCTGCGGCTGCGGTCCGGCAGACGGCGGAATGTTTCCTTGCCGGTTTCAAATACGGGGACTGCGTGGCGACGGAGACCGTCCGGACGGCCGTGCCTTGCCCCGTGCGGTCGCTGCGCAAGCCGGTGGAAGGTCCGCAGCGGGTGTCGGGCGGCGACCGTGACGTCTGCTCCGGGCGGCATTTCCCGCTGGCGCAGGGCTGCTGCACGAAATACGTCGTCTCTTCTTTATTGCGCGGCGGGCAGACCGCCCTGCCTTTCCATCGCGCCGACTACCTCCGGTTCGGCGTTCTGGTCATTTAGCCGTCAAATCCTTTCGCTTTCAAGCGTATGATGCCGTCCGTGCATCGTACGTCGGATTTCCGTGTGCGGACTCCGGGCTGTCGCACCGACGCCGGTGCGGCGAACGACGTTCGGCATGCTTTGCCGCATGCGCAGAATGTTCCGGCACACCCAATGGCAAAACTTTGACGAATGTAAAAAAATGGATTTGATGCATATGATCGGGGAGACGTCGCTGATGATGGGCTTCACGTTTATCGTGGGAATGGCCTTCGCGTACGTACTCAAACTGATGACGTTTTTCTTCTCCCGGCTTAACGGAACGGAGATCTCCGCGCTGTTGAGAAAAGGCCGCATATGGGGCCGCGCCTACCGCATGGACATTGCGCGTACCGACCGCTACATCCGTTCGGTCGCCCGGATCGGCGGGGACGTTTCCGCCGATCCGGATGCGGACCATGCGATGGACGCTCTGGCCGAATACCACCTCGGCACCCCCGGGGATGCCGCACGGCAGGACAGCGAGATGACCCGTTTATACGAGCTGCACCATGGAACGGTTTGATCTTGGCAATATTTTCCAGGGAATCTCGACCCTGCTGCAAGCCGATTCCGCGATCATGTATGCGCGTATCGGGCTGATTCTGTTGGGCATCCTGCTGGTTTACCTGGGGCGCAGGGGCGTGCTCGAACCGCTGGTGATGATTCCGATGGGGCTGGGCATGGCGGCGGTGAACGCCGGGGTGCTGATTTTTCCGGGCGGCATGCACGGCAACCTGTTTCTGGACCCCATGGTCACGGAAACCGACCAGCTGATGAACATTTTGCAGATCGACTTCCTGCAACCGATCTACACCTTCACGTTCAGCAACGGACTGATAGCCTGTCTGATTTTCATGGGCATCGGGACGATGCTCGACATCAATTTCGTGCTGGCAAAGCCCTTGCAGAGCATGTTCCTCGCGCTGTGCGCCGAGCTGGGCACGTTCGCCGTGCTGCCGATCGCCTATTCGATGGGGTTGAGTCCCAGCGACAGCGCCTCGATCGCGATGGTCGGCGGGGCCGACGGGCCGATGGTGCTTTTCACCTCGCTCAACCTCTCGAAGGAGATCTTCGTGCCGATCACCGTCGTCGCCTATCTCTATCTCGGCCTGACCTACGGCGGCTATCCCTACCTGGTGCGGGCGATGGTCCCCAAGCGTCTGCGCGCCATCAAGATGAAACCGGCGAAGAAACCGGTGAAGCAGTACAGCGCCGCGACCAAGATTTCGTTCGCCGTGGTGATGTGCGTGATCCTGTGCCTGCTCTTCCCGGTGGCCGCTCCGCTCTTCTTCTCGCTCTTCATCGGTGTGGTGATCAAAGAGTCGGGACTCAAGCATGTGAACGATTTCATCAGCGGACCGATGCTCTACGGTTCGACGTTTTTCCTGGGAATCCTGCTGGGCGTGCTGTGCGACGCGCACACGCTGCTCGACCCCACGGTGCTTAAACTGCTCGTCCTGGGGATTCTTGCCCTGCTGATCTCGGGCATCGGGGGCATTTTGGGCGGTTACCTCATGTATTTCTTCAAGCGGGGCAATTTCAACCCCGTCATCGGTATCGCCGCCGTCAGCTGCGTGCCTACGACGGCCAAGGTCGCGCAGAAGATCGTCGCGCACGACAACCCTTCGTCGATGATCCTGCCCGACGCGCTGGGAGCCAATATCATGGGCGTCATCACGTCGGCCATCATCGCAGCGATCTACGTGACGGTGGTTCCGATGCTGTGATCCGAAAGAGAACCGGCCCGCTTCCGCGGGCCGGTTTTTTATTTTCCGATGCCGAAGTAGCGGAATCCCGCCGCTTCGACCTCGGGCTTGTCGAAAATGTTGCGGCCGTCGACGACCGCGTCGCCCCGCATCGTCGCGCGCAGCTGTGTCCAGTCGGGCATGCGCAACTCCTTCCATTCGGTCAGGAGGGCCACAGCGTCGACGCCTTCGGCGGCCTCGTACATCGTCTGGGCGTAGCGGATCGGCAGGTCGGCCATCCGGCGGCGGCTTTCGGGCATCGCCACGGGGTCGTAGGCCCGCACTTCGGCTCCGGCATCGAGCAGGCGGCCGATCACCACCGTTGCCGGAGCTTCGCGCATGTCGTCGGTCTCGGGTTTGAAGGCCAGCCCCCAGATTGCGACGACCTTGCCCCGCAGGTCGCCCAACGCGGTCTGCAATTTCTCGAAAACAATCCCTTTCTGCTGCTCGTTGACCCGCTCGACGGCCTCGATGACCTGCATCGTGTAGCCGTGTTCCCGGGCCGTGTGGGCCAGCGCCTTCACGTCCTTCGGGAAGCATGAACCGCCGTAGCCGCAGCCGGGGTAGAGGAACTTGTTGCCGATGCGGGCGTCGGAGCCGATGCCCTTGCGGACCATCTCCACGTCGGCGCCCACGCGGTCGCACAGGTTGGCGATCTCGTTCATAAACGAAATGCGCGTCGCGAGCATGGCGTTGGCTGCGTATTTGGTCATCTCGGCCGAGGGAATGTCCATGAACAGCACACGGAAATTGGTGATCAGGAACGGCCGGTAGAGCTTGGCCATCAGCTTGCGCGCCCGTTCGCTGTCGACGCCCACGACCACGCGGTCGGGCGACATGAAGTCCTTGATCGCCGCACCTTCCTTCAGGAATTCGGGGTTCGAGGCGACGTCGAACGGGACCTTGCAGCCGCGCTTCTCGAGTTCCTCCTCGATCACGGCGCGCACCTTCTGCGCCGTGCCCACGGGGACGGTGCTCTTGGTGACCAGCACGGTGTATTTCCGGATGTGGCGACCGAAGGTGCGGGCCACGTCGAGAACGTATTTCAGGTCGGCCGAACCGTCCTCGTCGGGCGGGGTTCCGACGGCCGAGAAGACCACCTCGACATGGGGCAGGCACTCTGTGAGGTCGGTGGTGAAGTGCAGGCGTCCCGCCTCCACGTTGCGCCGCACAAGCTCCTCAAGTCCCGGCTCGTAGATCGGGATAACGCCTGCGTTCAGACCCTCTATCTTTTCGGCGTCTATGTCCACGCAGGTGATGTCGAGTCCCATTTCGGCGAAGCAGGCCCCCGATACGAGTCCTACGTAACCCGTTCCCACGATTGCAATTTTCATCATAATTCCTGGAGTTTTTTTTCTTTCGGAATGTAAATATAGTCTTTTTTTCGAAATATCCCCGCCGCAGCACGAAAAAGGGCGGTCCGAAGACCGCCCCTGCGTCGTTCTATTTTCCGCACCTGCATCCGGCGACAGTCTCCGCCAGCGTTGCGCAGGGATCGCACATCTCGTGCGAGTAGCCCTGTTTCATCTCCACGGGATCGCACAGGGGGTCCCACTTCATCTTCTGGGCGAACTCCGCGAGCAGGCGCACCGAGGCTCCGGCCCAGCAGAACGAACCGAACCAGCCGAATCTGCGCCGGGGAATGCCGCGCGCGGCGATGCGGTCGAGCAGTTCGGCCACGGGCGGGAACAGGTTGCCGTTGTAGGTCGGGCCGCCGACGATCAGCGTGTCGAAACGGAAAACGTCGCGCAGGACCACTGACGGGTCGGCGTAGGAGAGGTTGTAGACCCGGATCGGGCCGACCTCCCGCGAGGCCAGTTCGCGCGCGATGCGCTCGGCCATCTGCTCCGTGTTGCCGTACATCGAGGCGTAGGCCACGACCACGCCCGGTTCGCCTTCGTAGCGGCTCAGACGGTCGTAAATATCCAGAACCTTTGCGATCTGCCGCTGCCATACGGGTCCGTGCGTCGAACAGATCGTCCCGACGGGCAGCGTGCGGACCTTCTGGAGCGCCTTCTGCACGGGACCGCCGTACTTGCCCACGATGCAGGCGTAGTAGCGGCGCATCTCGTCCCAGTAGCGGTCGGTCTCGACCTGCGAATCGGTGATGCCGCCGTCGAGCGCCCCGAACGTGCCGAAGGCGTCGCCGGAGAAGAGCGTCCGGTCGCCGGCGCACCACGTGACCATCGTCTCGGGCCAGTGCACCATCGGGATCATGTGGAACGACAGCGTCTTGCCGCCCAGATCGAGCGTGTCGCCCTCCTTGACCTCGACCGTGCCCCCGGCGATGCCGTAAAACCCTTCGATCATCTGGAGCGTCTTGGCATTGCCGACGATCTCGATGTCGGGATAGATGCGGCGCAGCGCCGCGATCGACGACGAGTGGTCGGGTTCCATGTGGTTGACGACCAGATAATCAATCTTCCTTTCGCCGATGGCCTCGCGGATGTTGGCTTCGAGGCGGCTGCCGAAGGACTCTTCGACGGTGTCGATCAGGGCGATCTTTTCGCCTGCGACCAGATAGGCGTTGTACGACACGCCCATCGGAAGCGACCAGAGGGCTTCGAAGCGCGTGGTGGTGCGGTCATTGACCCCGACGTAGTGGATGCCGGGAAGTATTTCGGTAATTGCCATAAACCTTTTTTGTTTTGTTTTGGCACAAATTTACGAAAAATATTTTTCCGGCGCTACTGCCGGCTTTTTTATTGCTTCGGCAAGTTGCATGCCGGGGTGCGGAAGAGTCCCGTGCGCGGCGCGGCCTTCGCCCGGAAACAAAACGCCGCAACCCGGTGAAGGGTTGCGGCGCATGCCGGCAGGACGGCGGTTCAGAGGAACCGCGGCATGTCTTCGGCCCTGCTTTGGGGTGTGGACTCCAGCGCGCCGGAGATGATCTCCGACGGGATTTCGGCCTTGACGAAGACCGAGACGTCGCTCGTGCTCGAAGTGCTGGTCAGCGTCATCCGTGTTCCGTCCGCGTTGAACGAAACCCGGTACGAGGCGCTTCCCCACGGGGTGTTGTCGCTGTACCGGCCGTTGAGCGTGGGTTTGTCGTAGGAATACGTGCCGTCCAGGTGGACGTATTCGGGCTTGTAGAGCCGCTGGTAGATGTCGAACGAACCGGACTCGCTGAACGAGAGGTAGACGTCGGCGGACTGGAGCGAACTCCACGAAACCAGATGCCAGCTGCCGACGACGTTGCCGTCGCCCTCGGGTTCGGGCGTATCCTTGGACGAATCGCCGCACCCGGTCAGCGCGAATGCCGCGGCGAGGCCGATCAATAACAGTTTGATGCTTTTCATAATGTGTCCTTGTTTTATAACCAACCTCCGTTCTGGGAATGAACCTCACGTGCGATGAAGGCGAATTCCTTCGTGATCGGCATGCCGTTCATTCCGCTGTTGTTGCCGTTTCCGGCGAGCAGCTTGATCCGGACCACCGCCGAACCGGGTTTGGTGCACTTGAGGATGATCTGGTTGGCGAATATGGTCGGGTTCGCCGAAATGCCCAGCCGGTCCATGTCTTCGGCCGAAATGGAGATTTCCGTAATCTTCAGGTCCAGATTTCCGCCGCCGAGGTACGGTTGCAGGTTCAGCGTGTACTGGCTGCCGACGGGAATCGGGATGCAGGTGATGCCGCGGACGTTCATCAGCACCTGGTAGGCGTCGATGTAACCCGTGCCCATTCCCTTTTTGTACTGCGACAGGTCGAGCGTCGCCAGGCTGCCCTTGTCGGTGAAATACTGTTTCGTTCCGGTGCAGTATTGGTTGATGTCGTTTACCGATGTCAGCAGCAGCGTCGTGAATTCGTTCTGGGTGAAGGTCTTGCCGAGTTGCAGCGCATAGGAGAGCCCGAGCGCCGCCACGCCCGAAACGTGGGGGCAGGCCATCGACGTGCCCTGCATGTAGCCGTACTTTCCGCCGTTGACGGTCGATAACACCTCGGACGCTCCGGTCTTTATGTTTTCCAGATACGACTGGTAGGCGTCGCCGCCGGGAGCCGCAATGTTGCAGCCGGGACCGTAGTTGGTGTAGTAGGCCGGGGTGTAGTCGCACGACATGGCCGTTACGGAGATGTAGTCGCGGTAAGCGCCGGGATAGCCCGATATGCCGGTCAAGTCGTTGCCGGCGGCGAATATGGCCAGTCCGCCGCTGACGGCCGCACAGTTCTGTTTGGCGATGAAGTAGTCGATGGCCTGCTTCTCGGCGCTGGCGCCGCTGGAATAGGCCGTGTCGGAGGTTACCGAGCCGGCAGGATAGCCGTAGCTGCACTGGATGATCGCCGCGCCGTTGTCGGCGGCGTATTTGATGGCCTTGGCCGACGTGGCCGCGTCGCCGCCGTCTTTGTCGTGGAAAATCTGACAGGACATGATCTTCACGCCGTCGTTTTTGCCCGAGCCGCCTGCGATGCCTGCGACGCCCGTGCCGTTGTTGTTCACGGCTGCGACCGTTCCTGCCACGTGCGTGCCGTGGTCCGGTGCATCGCCTTTGGTGCTGATGGTCAGCGTCGTATTGTCGACGAAGTTGAAACCGTGTATGTCGTCGGCATAGCCGTTCGAGTCGTCGTCACGGCCTTCCGAGCCGTTCAGCTCGGCGGTGTTGGTCCACATGTTGGCGGCCAGGTCGGGATGGTCCCACTGCACGCAGTTGTCCACGACCGCGACGATAACGCGCGGGTCGCCCGTGCAGAGCTTCCAAGCCTCGTCGCAGTTGACATCGGCTCCCGCCTTGATCTTCGAATAGATCGACTTGTCGCCGGTGTTGATGTAGTGCCATTGTTTGCCCAGGTGGGGATCGTTGAACCCGACGGCCGCACGGGTCTGCGGCGCAGCGCCGGTTTCGGCCAGCGGGATGACCCTGCCTTCGTGCACGTGCATCAGCTGCTGGTTGAATTCCACCTTGCTCACTTCGGCGATCCGGGCCATGTCGAGGGCCGCCTTGTCGAGATCGGCGGCGTCATCGAACTCCACGACGTACCAGCGGTGCAGACCGGCGGCGCGCGTGCGCTCCTCGTTCTGTTCGTCTACCGGGAACAGGCGCTGTAACGCCTTTACCCCGATGCTGCCGAGCACGGCGTCGAAATCGGCGATGCCCGAACGGGTGGCGACGCCGCCCGAACGCGTAACCTGCATGACCGACGATTCGATGCCCGCTACGGCCTCTTCGCCGAAGCAGACCAGCAGTTCGCCCCTGACGGCGTTCTCCGACGAGAATATGAGTTTGGAGGCCGCTTTCGCTTCCGGTTCGGGACCCGTCGCCTGCTCCGTCGCATCCTTGGTGCACGACCCCAGGGCGAGCGCCGCAGACAGGAGCAGCAGGCTCCATAAAGTTGTTGTCCTTGTCATAATCTTATAATCCTAATATTAGTGCATGTCGTGACCGGTGTTTCGTTTCATTGGACCACAGAACCCGACACGGTCGCTCGGACTGTGTCGGGTCGTGTGGAACAATATGCGTCGGTTATTTCAAAACCGGAAGGTTTTCGCGGATTTTGAAATCGGCGCGGCGGCCGATCTGTTTCGGCAGCGGCTCGCATTTCGCCGTCTTCACGCTCAACGTGCGGACGCCGTGGTTCGTGTTGTCGCTGTTCCTGACGAATGTGGTGTTCATCTGGAGGCCGCGGCTGTCGAGCGACTTCCCGATGTGGCCCGGAACACGGACGCTGCTGAACGGGATCTTCGTGCGGACGCCCTGAACTTTGGCTGCGGATGTCGTTCCGCTCTGCTTCGTGATGGTCGTTCCGTCGGTATAGTATGCTGCCAAGACTCCGATGATCTGTCCGACAGTGAAATCAGCAACGGGAGCCTCGACGTCGGTCGTCAGCGCTGAAACTTGTTTCGACGCCGGATCGATCGTCAATACGATCGGATCGCTGCCTTCGCTCTCTTCGGTTGCGAACGAGAAGATACCGTAACCGCGGGACTGGTCCGGAGTGAGCGCCTCCGTGAATTTGCCGAGCAGGTTGCCGTCGTCCTCCCGGCCGAGCTGCACGCCGCTCATCGTGAGCGTCGACTTGGCCGAGTCATAGGTTGCGTACCATTGGGTGCCGTCCTCTACGGCGAAATCCTTCACGAAAAATTCGGTGTTGCTTCCGACGGTAGGTATTACCTCGAATACATTTTCGAACGTGTCTTCAGCGCTGGCCGCGTAGGACATGCCGTATTTCCCGATGATCAACTCTCCGGTATAGGGCGGTATGTCCGTCACGAACGGTTCGCACACGATCAGTTTTTTCTTGCCGTAGTTGTTCGTTGCTTCGACAACCAGCGTATAGGATGCGCCCGGTGTCAGATTGATCATTATGTTCCAATACTTTCCGGTCGTTGCGAGTTCTTCCATCGCATCGGCATTGAGTTCTTTACCGTATTTATCGACTACATCCTGCAGGGTCAGGCCTCCGGTTTGAATCTCGATATTGTCGATTATGGAAGTTTTGTTGAAGTAGGTTTTGATCTTCTTCATCTCCGTGCCGGTGATCTCGTACACGGCCGATGAGTAATCGGGATACTCCGATACATATGCTGCGGCATCGGGATAGGCGCTGACTTTATAGAGCGAGCCGGCGATGTCGTTGGGAACCGAGGTCCCTCCTATGCCCGGGAAGTAGAACGATGCTGCGGAAGCTTCGCCGGAAACCGGTTTTTGCGCTTTGTCAAGGGGCAGGGCGACTACGGTATAGGTTCCGGGTCCAGGCAGTACGGCTTCGGCGGAGACTTTCTCGCCGCCTACGGTGAAGTCCTGCAACTCGTTGATGTTCTCGGCTGATCCGTCGGCGATCGCTGCGACAAGCGTAGCGGTTTCGGCCTCGGTCAATTCATTTTCGACGAGAACATAGCGGATGTTCGTAACGTCGGCGCCGTAGGTGAAGTCGATGACGGCGCTCGCCGTCTCTCCGTCGGCGCTGACCTTCATGCCGGCGTATACGGCGGAGAGCGTATAGTCGACTATTTCGGCGCCCGGCAGCATGATGCGGAACGTACCTTGACTGTTAGCGGGAAATTCGCGATCCAATCCGACGAGTTTTGCGGTCAATCCGTCCTTCGGGAAGGTGATGACGCCGTTGACCAATGTGCCGGGTTCCGCCGAGGCGATCATAAAGTTTCCGTAACCGTTACTGTTTTCGGTAATACCCGACCATTGTTCTTCAATCGTCACTTGAGTCGCATTGCTGCAATCGATGACGATATTGGACGGAGTGTAGCTGAACTGCTCCGAAAGCTCCTCTTGCGTAGCTCCGAAGAATTCGGTCATATAAGGCCAGCCGAGCATCTCTTCAACCATGTAGATACCTTCTTTCGACTTATGGCTGTGTACCGTGACATCGATTTCGAACATATTGCCGGTGAATACATCGCTCAACCAGCCTTCGCGGAATTTGCCGGTTCCCATTTTCACCCACGGCCAGGGCATAACCGTAATATCGAGGCTGCGGTTGCCGTAGGGCGTCGTGTTGTCCTCGTCGTTGATCAGGAACGAAAGGGGGTATTCCTTGCCGTCTTCGAGTTTGGTGCGGTCGAAGGTGATCAGCAGTTCGGAAGTCTCCTTGCCGGCTGCGAACGATACCGACGACGGAATGGTGAACAGACCCGACTCGTCGCTGGCGAGAACCGCTACGGTCAGCGCCTCGTCCTTGGCGATGCGTTTTACCGGGATGGCGATGGAGGAGACGTCGTCGCTGATGCTATGCTGGGTGGTCACATTCTCGGGGAAGTAGACCTGTGCGCCGTCGACCTCGGGACCTGCTTTGAAGTCATCGTCGCTGCAGGCCGTGAACAGCCCCGCGACGATGGCGACAGTCGCCAGAAAGAATATTTTTATACTTTTCATAAATAGCGATGTTTTTTATTTAACAGACTTGACCGTTTGGGTCGGGTTGGGGTTGTTCTTGCCCGAAAGCGCCTTATTCTGCTGTACGGCGTTCAGCGGGAACACGCAGTTCCACCAGGGGGCGCGTCCGTCCGTGGAAAGCTGGGCCATCGGGGGAGCGTTCGTGCCGGTGTCGCCGTTGTGCATGCCGATGTTCAGACGCTTCAGGTCGTAGATGATGACGCCCTCGCCCCAGAACTCGATCCGCTTCTGGAAAATGATCTCGTCGATCAGGTCGTTAGCCGCCGGAACCGTATAGGCCGGATCGCGGTTGGCCATGAACGACTGCAACAGCGACTTGCCGGTGGTGGCGTCGTAGTGCGCCGTAGCCTCGGCCTCGATCAGGTACATCTCCTCGACACGCATCATCGGGATGCTCGTCACGTTACCCGTGGAATAGTTTCGTTTTTCGCCGTTGGCCGCGTGGAACTTAAACGATGCGTAGGGGGCTATCGTTGCGAACTCCTCCTCGGTCAGGGTCGTATAGGGTGCGATGGCGTCGAACGAGCGGTCGGCTCCGACAAAGCTCTTTTTGCGGAAGTCGCCCGACGAAATGCGGTTGTAGCTGAATACCGAGATACCCGGCTGCGCTCCGTAGCCGTAACCCCAGATAGCCTCGGTCGCCATGTGGGCCGACCACGACAGCAGGTTGTTGAGCACGGTGTCGGTGGTCTGGATCATGGCCCACATCCACGACGAATTGACCGTGTTGAACCCGGTCTTCGGGTCGAGCCACTGGCTTTCGGTCATAATCGTGCAGCCCGAAGCGTCGATGGCCTTGCGGGCGTATTCGGCGGCCAGACGGTAAGCGGCGTCGCCGGTCGGAACTTCCGCATACGATTCGGTGAAGCCGCCCAGCCAGAGGTAGGCGCGGGCCTTGAGTCCGTAGATCACGGCCAGCGAGGGCAGGTTTTTCGTCGCCGGCGTATAGTTGGCCAGCAGGGTCTCGGCGGTGTTGAGGTCCTCGAAGATGAACTTGAACATCTCCTCACGCGATACGCGCGGGTTGTTTTCCAGTTCCTCCATGCTCGTATCTTCCCGGACGATGGGAACGGTCAGCCCCTTGACGGCTTCCAGCTCGGTCTCGTAGGCGGGACGTTCGGGAGCCTTGGCCGGCAGCGCGTCGTAGAGACGGGCCAGGTCGAGGTAGCAGAGCGCGCGGAAAGTCTTGGCAATGCCCATCATCTCCTCTGCGCCTTCGCTCTGGTTTGCGATGTCGATGGCCTCATTGGCCGTGAAGATGAACTTGTAATAGTTGGTGTAGAAGAACGGGGACGCCCAGCCGTTCGCTGCCAATCCGGTCGAGTTGCCCGGATAGAGCCATGCCTGCCAGCGGTCGTAGTACTGGTTGCCGCCCGGCAGGTTGCCGCTGACGGGGAACACCTCGCCGACCATGCGGTCGGTGGCGCCGAAGATGCCCGGGTAGCCGAAGTCGATGTGCTCGCCGAGGTCTGTATAGTTGGTGATGAGCACCGTCGGCATCGCAGTGATAAGACCCTCCTTTGCGAACGGAGATTCGGCAGTCTGATCGCTGGTGGCGTATCCGCTTTCGGGGAAGGTCTCCTTGATACAGCCCGAAAGAAGCACGGATGAACCGAGAAGCAGCGCCGTTGTTTTCAGTATGTTGTTCATTTTCATAATATTCGTCGTTTAACAAATTAGAACGTTACGGTTACACCGCCCGAGAAGGTGCGAATCGGGGCGTAGTAGTACGGGTTCGTGATTCCGTTGATGGCCTGACGCGGGTCGAGACCCTGACGCTTGGACCAGTACCATACATTGTCGCAGGCGAAGTAGATACGCAGATTCTCGACGAGGAACTTGCGCGTGATACGCTTGGGCAGCGTATATCCGAGCGTGATGTTCTGGATGTTCAGGTACGATGCGCTGGTGAGGAAACGGTCCGAGACGGCTGCCTGATTCGAGTCGTTGTAAGCAAAACGCGGAATGTTCGAACCGGAGTTCTCGGGAGTCCACGAATTGAGCAGGTCGTGGTGGTAGTTGTTTCCGGTCGACGTTCCTGCCGGGGAGTCCATGTAGAACATGTAGCCCTGGTCGAGAACCTGGCCGCCGAGCTGGTAGGTGAAGCCGATCGAGAAATCGACGCCGTAGAAGCGCAGCGACGTGCCGAAACCGCCGTAAACGTCCGGCAGGGCGTCTCCGTGCATTTCGCGGCCCTCCTGCGAGGCCACCGAGTAATCGGAGGTCTTGATGCGCTCCTTGTTGCCGGCATCATCGGTCTTGTAGGTGTACCACAGCGATTTTCCGGTCTCGGGGTCTACTCCCGCGTAGGTCGGAACGTAGAACGAGAAGACGGATTCCCCTTCGGTGAGGAATTTGGTGCTCTGCCAGCGGCCCACGTGTTTGCCGTCGGCCGTCGTGTTGTTTTTGAACTGCTCCGGCAGGTGGGTCACCTTGTTCTTGTAGTGGGTCATGTTGAGCGAGAAGTCCCACACGAGGTTTTTGGTCCGGATCAGGTCTGCGTTCAGTTCGATTTCGAGACCGCGGTTGACCATGTCGCCGATGTTGGTGAAAATGGTCGTGTAACCCGACTCGATCGGAGTGGCCAGCTCGAACAGCATGTCGGTGGTCTTGCGGTTGAAGACATCGATGCTACCCGACAGACGGTTGTCCCAGAGGCCGAACTCTACGCCGACATTGAGGTTGGCGTTGGTCTCCCAGGTGATGTCGGGGTTGCCTTTCTGGTAGAGTACGCTCGTAACGCCGTCGCCGCTGCTCAGGATTTCGCGGTAGTCGGTATAGCGGTAGTAGGATTCCGCTCTCGATCCGAGGTTGTCGTTACCCTGCGAACCGTACGATGCTTTGACCTTCAGCATGTTGACCCACGAAGCGTTGAACCAGCTCTCGCGGTTGATGATCCAGGCTGCGCCGAGCGACCAGAAGTTGCCCCAGCGGTGGTCGGGGTGGAAGCGCGACGATGCGTCGCGGCGGTACGATCCCGAGAAATAGATGCGGTTGTCGTAGTCGTACTGTCCGCGGAAGAAGTAGCCCTCGTTGTTGTACTCCAGAACCGACGAACCCGACCGCGACGAGTCGACGACGGCGCCGCTGAGTTCGGTGTTGTCCGGCGAGAACATCATGGTCTTCGAGCCGTACAGACCGTAGGATTTGCGGTTGTACATTTCATGGCCGAAGAGCAGGTCGAGGTTGTGGACGTCGGCGAAGGTGTTGGTGTAGGTCAGGAGCTGCTGCATGTTGTAGGCGATCTCCCGACTGTGGCTCTTGAAAACGGCGCCGCCCGATTCGGCGAACTGTCCGTAGTAGGGGTTCGACACCTCCGTACCGCGGGTTTCGTCGAGCGACACGCTTCCGTTGAGGGTCAGTTTCAGGCCCTTGTACAGGGAGAAATCGGCAAAACCGTTGGCCATGAAGGCATTGCCCTCGTTGATGTATTTGTTGAGCTGAATGTCCTGCAGGTCGTTGCTCTTGCCGCCGTTGGTGCGCAGTGCGCCGCCGTTGCGACCGTCGCCGGTATCGTACATCTTGAATCCGTACTCGTCGATCATAATGTTGCCGTTGCCGTCGCGCATGTAGACCGGATAGATCGGCGCCATGCGGATCGCCGTGGCGAATGCGTTTCCGCCGTCGGCGTTGCCTTCGCCCTGACCGTCGCCGTCGTCGTTGGTTTTGTTGCCGTTGTTCCAGACGAAATGGGTGTAGGACATGTTACCGCCGACTTTCAGCCACTTTTTGGCCTGGTAGTCCGCGCGCAGACGGGCGGTGTAGCGCTCGTTGCTCGAACCGTCGACGATACCCGTGTTGTCCAGATAGCCGAGCGATGCGAAGAAATTGGCGCGGTCCGTCGCGCCGGAAACGCTGACGTTGTACTCCTGACGGAACGACGACGATTTGTAGATTTCGTCGAGCCAGTTGTCGGGTTGCAGGTAGAACTGCTGGCCCTTGGCGTCGGTTACCAGGCGGCCCTGCTTCGCACGCGGATTGAGACGGCCGTTTTCGCCGATGAGGTTCTGGCCGTCGGGCACGGTGAAGACGTTGTAACCCAGACCGCCGGGATCGTTCGACGTCAGCAGCTTGTTGGCGGCGATGTTGGCGGCCAGGGGAGTGTACTTCTGGTCGAGCGTGTAATAGTTGTACAGCGACTTGTAGTGCATCTCGTAGTATTCGCCCGCATCCTCCACGATGTCGTAGGTCTGCAACGCACGGGTGTTGATGCCCCACTTGCCGTCGAAAGTCACGGTGGCCTCGCCGGCCTTCGCACGCTTGGTCGTGACCATGATTACGCCGTTCGCGCCGCGGGAGCCGTACAGGGCGTTCGACGCGGCGTCCTTGAGGACGCTGATCGACTCGATGTCGGCAGCGTTGATGTTGTTGATGTCGCCTTCGTAGGGCACGCCGTCTACAACCCAGAGCGGGTCGTTTTTGGCATTCATCGAACCGTAGCCGCGCACGTAAATCTTCTGACCGGAACCCGGACGGCCCGAGGCGGAGGAGAACTGCACGCCGGCGATTTTGCCGACGAGGGCATCCCCGACGTTCGAAGACTGCGTTTTTATCAGATCGTCGGATTTGATCACCTTCGCCGCTCCGGTGAAGGCGTCTTTCTTGGCTGTACCGAAGGCCACTACGATCACGTCGTCGATGGCCTGTGCGTCTTCTTTGAGCGAGATGTTGATTCGGGTCTTGCCTCCGATGGCCACCTTCTGGGTTTCATAGCCGATGAAGGATACGACCAGCGATCCGTTTCCGGGAGCCGTGATGGTGAAGCTACCGTCTCCGTTTGAGGTCGTGCCGACATGCGAGCCGTCGACCATAACCGTTGCTCCGGCGACCGGTTTCCCGTCGGGACCGGTGACTGTTCCGGAAATTTGCTTACTCTGGGCCAGCGAGAGTAATATTCCCCCCCCCAATAAAGCAATTAACGATAGTAGAATTTTTCTTACCATAAGCGTTAATCTAATAGTTTTTTTAAAATAAAAAGTTCACAAGCAAAGGTATGAAATTGCTAACTCGTTTACAAATAAATTATTAAAATAATTTACCAATATAACATATGTGTAGAAGATTGGTCGATAACGGTTACGATTTTGAAAATATCATCTCAGGAGGATTACAAATTGTAATCCCCTTTTTCGGGTGTTTTCGGGTGTTTTGAGCGAATGTGTTAGCTGCGTGAACTTCTGCGTATATGTGAATCGGTCCTCAAAGGCGCTCCCGGACTTTTTCCAGGTCGGTATCGCGGTACAGCGTATCGAGGCGTTTCGAGAGCCGCTCCATGTCACCGTCGAGTTTCGAGTGGGTGATGGTCGCATAAATCTGCGTAGTCCGTATATTCTTATGCCCCAGCAGCTTGCTGATCGTTTCGATCGCCATTCCCTGCGAAAGCGTGATCGTCGTGGCGAAGGTGTGCCGGGCCGAATGGAACGTGATGTGCCGGGGAATGCCCGCCAGAGACATGATGCGTTCGAGGCAGATGTTGCACCAGCCGTTGCTCGGCAGGCGGAATATCCGCGCATTCCGCTGCATCGGTTTGTATTTCAGCAGAATGGTGTACGGTATCGCGAAGATGCGCACGTTGACCGCAGATCCTGTTTTGCGGCGGGTGGTGCTGATCCACAGCTGTTTGCCGTCCTGCTGGATATGCTGCGGGGTCAGCGTGCAGAGGTCGATGTAGGAGAGTCCCGTGAAGCAACTGAACAAAAATGCATCGCGTACCAACTGTAAGGTCATGTCGTCGAGGTCCAGACGGATCAGCTTGCGGATTTCGGTCATGGACAGGTAGTTTCGCGCGACGAATTCGCTGCGCAGTTTGTAATTCGCGAAGAGGTCCTTGGCCATGTGGCCCCGGCTGCGGGCCAGCATGAGGATGTGCTTGAACGCGATCATGTAGATCCACGTCGTGTTTTTCTTGTGTCCGCACTCCTGTGCGATGTAGTGGTGAAACCCCGTCAGGAACTCTTTGTCGAGTTCTTTGAACAGCAAATCCTTGCGGTTGAATTTGTCGTTGACGTAGTTTTCGAGATGCTTGTAAACACACCTATATTTATAGTAGGTCGTTTTGCTGCGGCTGATGCCCACCATCCGGCTGAACTCCTCGTTGTGATGCCTGAAGAAGGCCAGCAGCGTTTCGTTGCGCTGGTCGTTGCCGAAATACATCTCCTTGACCATTTTCGGAGTGACCAGGGCATGCTCGTAAAACAGCGTGTTGTAACATCTTTCGATGTGGAAACGAATCTGCGAGAGTTGTTCGTTGACATGTGAGGCAACCGCGCTGCGCCCTGCCGCCCGTCCCATACTCACATCCCAGAGATTCGGATTCACGGATAGTTGCGTGGACAGCTGCGTTCGCTGTCCGTTGATCGTAATGCGTCCCATGATCGGCGTGTTTCCATTGCGTAAAGGCGCATTCTTCTTGATGTAAAACAGTACTTTGAACGTGTTTCTCATTCCCTTCCTAACCTTTTTTAAACAATAAACAAACCGCGATAAAGGTAATGATAAAGTTACTGCCAAACGGTATATCAATTGGACCAAATAGCTTATACGGCACGGTTTAACCCTTCTTGTCCGGTAACTATCTGGTAACACAACCCGGACGCACGGAGGTGTCGTCCGTATATCTTACACGCTTAATACCAAACTATTAGGCATTTCTCGGAAAATGCGTTCCGGAACGCTGTAATTATCCTATATCCAGCAGTTTATTATCCGGAATCCGGGGCGATCGTTTTTTATTTTAAAATTTTATTAAAATTAACGCTTATGGTAAGAAAAATTCTACTATCGTTAATTGCCGTTTTGGGGCTTTGTGTATATGGATTCGCCCAAAACCGGCAGGTTTCCGGTAAAGTTGCCGATGCGGAGGGTAAGCCTGTCGCGGGCGCAACCGTTATGGTCGACGGTACGTCGACCGGTACGACCACGGGCACGGACGGTAAATTCACCATCGCCGCACCCGCCGACGCTACGCTGGCGGTTTCGTTCATCGGTTACGAGACCCGGAAAGTGGCTGTTGCCGGAAAGACGCATGTCGAAGTCGTGATGCACGAAGATGCGCAGGCCATCGAGAATGTCGTGGTGACCGCTTTCGGCACGACGACGAAAAAAGATCTTACGGGATCAATCGCCACCATCCGCGGCGAGGAGCTTGCGAAGCGTCAGGTTTCGACCGTTTCGAAAATGCTCGAAGGAGCGGTTCCCGGCGTGCAGCTGACTACGGCCACCAACCAGCCCGGTACGGACGCTGCGATCTACGTCCGCGGCGTCGGTTCGCTCAATGCGGGCACCGGCGCGCTGATCGTGCTCGACGGCTCGCCCTATCAGGGCAGCCTGTCCGACATCAACCCGGCCGACATCGAGTCGATCTCCGTGTCGAAGGACGCCACGGCCAACTCGCTCTACGGTTCGCGCGCCGCGAACGGTGTGGTTTTCATCACGACCAAGCGCGGCAGCCTGGACAATCCCACGATCAGCGTCGACACGCGATTCGGTATCAACACCCGCGCTGTCCCCGAGTATGACATCATCACCGATCCGGGCGAATACCTCGAGGCGCAGTGGCGCACGATGCGCGACACGAAGTGGGCGTCGAGCCCTGAAGAGGGAGGCGGCGATCTGGCTGCCGCGGCGCTCTATGCCTCGCAGGAGGTGCTGGGTGCACACGGAAATTACAACCCCTACAAATATTCGTCGACCTACCTGATCGACCCTGCGACCGGCAAACTGGACCCGTCGGCCCGGCGCATGTACAGCGAGCGCCTGCAGGACGAACTCTTCAAGACCGGATTCCGTAACGAGACGAACGTTTCGGTCAGCGGCGGGAACGAGAAGTCCGACTATTTCATCTCGCTGGGTTACCTCAAGGACGAATCCTATGTGATCGAATCGGATTTCGAGCGTTACAGCGCCCGTGTGAACGTCAACACCAAGCTCCGCAAGTGGATCAAGGTGGGCGCCAACCTCTCCTATGCCCACACGGTGCAGAACAACATCCTGGAGGGCAGCAGCCTTGCTTCGTCGGCGTTCGCCACGGCGCGTTCGTGGGAGCCGGTTTTTCCGGTCTACGCCCGCGATGCCGAGGGGAAAATCAAGTATGACGAAAACGGCGACAAGGTCTACGACCTGGGTACGGGGCAGACCGACGGCACGACGACCCGTCCCGGAACCTCGGGCCAGAACATCATCGCCACGCTGAAGATGGACACGCGCGACATCAAACGCAACAACTTGCAGGGCCGCGCTTACGGGGAGATCTATTTCCTGCGCGACTTCACCTTCACCTCGAGCATGTCGCTGGGCTATCGCGCCTCCGACGAACTGCTGTTCTATAACCCCACGATCGGCGACGGACGCGGTTCCAAGGGCCGGATCAACAAAAAGTCTACGGACGTTTACGATCTGAACCTGATCCAGATGCTCAATTACAAAAAATCCGTCGGACGCCACAATATCAATGCGCTGATCGGGCATGAGTACAACAGCTGGGTGCGCGATTACGCCGAGGTCGAGAAGACGAACATTTACGATCCCAAGAATCCGCAGCTGAACAACGCCGGCGAGATGGGGTCGATCAACGGCTATCAGGACGTGCTGCGCATTCAGGGTTTCTTCGGCAAACTGGAGTACAACTACGACAACCGTTATTATTTCTCGGGCGGTATCCGCCGCGACGGAACCTCGCGTTTCAAATACAATCCCTGGGGCACGTTCTGGTCCGTCGGCGCTTCGTGGCGCATCGGAGCCGAGAAGTTCATGGAGAGTACGCACAGCTGGCTTTCGGAGCTGAAACTCCGCGCCACGTACGGTACGCAGGGTAACGAGGACCTGGCCAACTACTATCCCTATACCGACCAGTATACGGTTACCATTTCCGAAGGCAAGCTGGGTACGGAGATCTATTACTACGGCAATCCCGATCTGACGTGGGAGAAGCAGAAGACGTTCGATCTGGGTCTGGACGTGGGTCTGCTGAACGACCGCATCAACCTGACGATGGACTACTTCATCCGCGTGTCGGACGGTCTGCTCTTCAAGCGTACGAAGGATATTTCGACGGGCCGCGCCTACGACTGGTACAACGTCGGCAAACTGCGCAATTCGGGCTTCGAATTCGACTTGAACGTCAAGCTCATCCAGAAAAAGGACTGGTACTGGGACATGTCGGTCAACGGTTACACCTATGCCAACAAGATGCTCAACCTGCCCGACGAGTACAAAGTCTCGGGCATGCCCAACGGCAACCAGCGCATTTACGAAGGCAAGGACATCTACCGCTGGGAGATGCGGCAGTTCGCAGGTCTGGATGAGAAGGGCAACTCGCTCTGGTATATGGACCGGGATCTCACGGACGGTGAGGGCAACGTTGTGGGCGTGGAGAAAGTCACGACCGGCGATGCTACCGAGGCCACGCAGTACCTGTTGGAGAAGAGCGCGCTTCCCGATTTCACGGGCGGCCTGAACACCACGCTGCGTTGGAAGAGCCTCGACCTGACGATTATGACCAACTTCCAGTTCGGCGGCTACGGCTACGATTACGACTTCTCGGCGTTCAGCAGTGCGAATTTCCCGATGAACCGTCTGAAGAACTATGCCGACGCCTGGAATCCGGAGACCGGGAAAGGTTCGGCGCCGATCTGGAACACGAACGACTCGAACATCAACGCTTCGTCGGATCGTTTCCTGATCAGCAAAACCTACTTCAACCTGCGCAACATCACGCTGGGCTACACCTTCCCGGCGAACTGGATGAGCAAGATCGGCATCAAGAGCGTTCGCGTGTACTTCGCCTGCGACAACGTCTTCTTCGCATCGAAGCGCAAGGGCTACGATCCCCGTACGAGCATGGGCGGTCAGGGCGCGACGGTCGCTTTGAACAGCGTGGACGGTACGTATTATTCGCCGATCCGCACCACTTCGGTAGGTCTCAATATTAACTTCTAAGCAGCGACATTGATATGAAAAAAATACTGATATTTTTAATGAGCGCGGCAGTTGCGGTATCCTGCAGCGACGATATCTTCGACGTGGACCCTTCGGGAAAAGTCTCTTCGGAGACCCGTGACGAGGTGGCCAAGGAGGACCCGGACAAGGTGCTTCAGGGTATCGAGGCGTCCATTTACACCCACTATGCCACCTATTACAAGAACGACCTTCAGTGGCTGACCGGTTTCAAAGGGTTCGAACTTGCGTTCGGCATGGCCGGGCAGGATATGACCCTGCTGCTGCAACACAGCATGAACCTTTACATGTACATCAACGACTACTGGCAGGAGGAGTATACGCCGACTTTCAACGTGTGGAACATGTTCTACATTCCGATCGCCACGGCCAATGAGATTCTCGCGACGGCGACCCTCGACGCTTCCGCCGAGTCGGAGACGATGAAGGCCTACCGCGCCCGTGCGCTGACCTCCCGCGCGTTCGGCTACTACCACCTGATCAACGTGTACCAGTATCCCTACTCGGCGGCGAACAAGGACCTTCCGGGCGTGCCTCTGGCCACCGAGGAGACCCTCGGCCAGAATCTGCCGCGCGCCACGATGGAGCAGGTCTACAAACGCATTACCGACGACCTGGACGAAGCGCTGCGTATTTTCGAGGAGATCGGATACGACGACACCGGTTCCCGGACCGATTTCGACGCCAGCGTGGCCGCCATTCTGCGCGCCCGTGTCGCATTGGTCATGGAGGACTGGGGGAAAGCCGTCTCGCTGGCCGACGATATTCTGGCCAAATACACGCTCGTCTCCAAGGAGAACTACAACAGCGGCTTCAACCGTATCGAGAACGTTCCGAGTCTGATCTTCGGCTTCAAGATGACGGCCGACAACTGCCAGACATGGGCTACCTGGTGTTCGCAGATGGACCCCTACATGAGCGGTTATGCGGGTATGTGGGCCGAGCGTCCGGTCCACTCCTACCTCTATGCGCGTCTGAATCCGACCGACGTGCGTCGCGGCTGGTGGCTCAACAAGGAGGACAATCCGGACCCGGACGCCGCGACGAGCGGTTATGCCTGCCTCCTGCCTTCCAACCTGCCCAATACGCTTGCTTTGGGCGTGAAAGCGCGTTCGGAGTACGTTTCGGTCAAGTTCCGCAGTTACAACGGCGACTGGAACAATACCGATCTGATCTATATGCGCGCCGAAGAGGCCGTCTTCATCAAGGCTGAAGCCGAGGCGCACAGCAACATCGCCGCGGCCAAGAAGACGCTCAAGGATTACGTGACGACCTACCGCGATCCGGGTTATGACATCACGGCCGCTTCGCTCGACGATGTCGTCGAGGAGATCATTCTTCAGAAACGTATCGAGATGTGGATGGAGGGCGCCCTGGAGTGGCTCGACCGCCGGCGTCTGAATATGCCGATTGATCGTCGGGACGATGCCGCTATGACGGCGGCAGGCGTTGCGAACAACCACATTTACAAAGCCATGTGGGAGCAGAACGAATCTGGCATGCGGTTCCAGCTGCCGCGTTCCGTCGTGATTGCCAACCCGGAAATCGGCGAGGCGAACCAGAATAAAACGAATTAAGCGTCTCTGTATCATGCCTGTCAAGTCCGCTGTCCGTTTGGGCAGCGGACTTTTTTCTGATTTCCGGGTCGGTAGTTTTTTTGCCGGGCCGGGAAAAATTTACCGACAAAATTGCATGAGGCATTTGCAGTATTAAATTTTTTGCTTATCTTTGCACCACGATAACAGGGAATACCCCGTTTTTCGCGGATGGTGCCATAGCTCAGTTGGTAGAGCAAAGGACTGAAAATGCCTCGGTCAAGCACTTGAAACAGACTTATAAAACATTAAATACAAGATGGTTACAGAAATGTGACCATCTTTTTTTGTCCCTCGAAATCGGTCGAAAATACACTGGTTTACACAACTTGTGTAAACCAAATGTGTAAACCGAAACGAGGATGTCTGCAACGGGAGTAAACGTACTTTTATACCGTTCCAAAACACTTGCGAACGGAGAACATCCGCTGATGCTCTGCGTAACGAAAGAGCGTAGGCGCAAATATGTCAGCATGGGTATTTCGTTGGCCGCCCGATATTGGGATTTCGACAAGAGCAGGCCGAAACGGAATTGCCCCAACCGAATCTATATTGAAAAGTATATCGCCGACAAACAGCGGGAATATACGGATAAGGTGATTGAACTGACTTGCGAGGAAAAGGCATTTACGGCCAATACACTCGTCGAGAAAGTTTGTGGCGGCTATACGACCAAGACCGTAGGGCAGCTCTTTACCGAGCAAATCGAAGCGTTGCTTGCGGCCAAACGAACAGGGTACGCCTTATCGGTACGGCAGGCATATACCTCGCTCATGCGATTCAACGGGCATCTGAATATCTATTTTTCAGAGATAGATGTTACATGGCTTAAACGCTATGAAACATGGCTGCGTTCGGCAGGGTTGGCGGATAATACAATCGGGATTCGATTCCGTTCATTGCGTATGCTCTACAATCTGGCTATCGAACAGAAAATCGTCAAGGCCGAATACTATCCGTTCCGCAGTTTCAAGGTATCGCGCCTGCATCAGCAGACAGCCAAACGAGCCATTCGCAAGGATGATATTTTACGCATCGTTCACTATTCGACGGATGATGAACGGGTACAGTTGGCAGTCGATTTGTTTGCGTTTTCCTATTACATGGGCGGCATCAATTTCGTGGATATGTGCTATCTGACCGAGAAGAACATCATCGACAATCGGTTGGTCTATATTCGTAAGAAGACAAAGAAACTTATCAAGCTCCCGTTGCAGACGGAAGCCTTGAAGATTCTCGCTCGCTACAATGGAGTATCATTGCCTTATCTGTTTCCTGTTCTCTCCTCGTTCCACAAGACGGAAACGCAACAGCACAACCGCGTGCATAAGGTGATTGCCAAAGTGAATATACGGTTGAAAAAGATCGGAGAGGAATTGAATCTGCCGATAGATATTACCACCTATGTTGCTCGGCACTCCTTCGCTACCGTACTGAAAAGGTCGGGTGTCAGCACCTCGCTGATTTGTGAAACATTGGGGCATAGCTCGGAAAAGGTTACGCAAATTTACTTGGATAGCTTTGAGAACTCTCAAATCGACGCTGCGATGCAGAATTTGCTATGATAGGTGACATATTTTTGGAAAATTTGTTTTATATACCCCTAAAAAAATGCGTCACTACCCAAAAGAGGTTGTCTGGAAACGGACAATCTCTTATTTTTTTGCTATCTTTAAAGGACTAACCAATAAACTTATACCTACTATGAACAGTTATGTAAGCGAAGCCGAGTATGAAGAAATGATGGATGCCGAGAACGCACAGTTCGGAGAACTGAAAGCCGTTCCTGTATCTGCTTTATTAAGCATCGACAATGAAACAGCATCCAATATGCTTTTTTTACTGATGGAGAAAGCACAATACTTGGATTTGGCCTGCCGTGTAAAATCGGGCATGGCCTATTATGAATTTGAGGATGTAAACAATGTCAAGCGTCGGTTGTATCTGAACTCCGACATTGTGGACTTTGTTATAACTTACCTGATGTGTGGCAATAAACGTTCTTACTATCCAAAAATCAACAATATAGACAAGAATGTCGATGAAGCCTATATCCTGCGTTTGTTCAAAAGTGACAGGGACAGGAACGTCGGTCGATATAATACCGTCAGCCAAGAATATAAGGCTGTATATCAGTATGGGCGAATTAATTACGGCACATTCCCCTATACGACGGCAGAATTCGATGAGAAACTAAACAAGCTCCTCTGATTCCTATGAAGATTGATATGGATAACCTTCCACCCATAATTGGTTATAATGTAAGAGAACAGGAACTTTGGGAGTTAAAATTCTCGGATAATGCCCGACACTGCCATATCTTCCATAAGATGGTGCGGGATGGGGTACAAATTAACGGGCAACTCCAACTTGAACGCGGTATTCCCAAATTTCATATAAAGATAGCTGTTGAAGACCTGCCATACGCTATTTCAGTTTGGCTTACACCCGAGTTCGAGAAATTCTTATTGTGCTATCTGTTTACAGGGCATAACGAAGGCTTTCCGACTTACCTTAAACCATTGGAGATTCCGAAACCCAATCCCGATTCGGACTACTTTTACAAGCATATAAAGCGGGAGCTGGAACGGGATGCGGCTATTTTTCGGAATGAAGAACAGGACGGAGTAAAGGGAACGCATGTAATGGCCAAATATCCGTTCGGGAGCATCGACTATGGATTCTTCCCATTGACACAAGCGGATTTATTGGCAACGCTGGCATCCACTACTCCCTATGTCTATTCATTTGTAGCGACCACCATTCCCGACCTGCAAAACAATAAACTGCCGATAGAAGAACGGGATATTGCCGCAGGTCAGCATTTGGACTCGGTATTTAAAGAGATACCCACCAATACGATTATCGACAAGACTATCTGCGGTGTCGGTGCTACATGGCTGGAGATTCATTCCGAACGCAACTCGATTATCATTGAACCGAATGTGCCCGTCATAATCGGCAAGGAACAACAGCATCCGAATATTATCGGTGTGTACGGCGAAACGATGTCGGCGGCAATGGTCAAGCAGCGGATTTCAGAACAGACAGGTCCTGTAAAGCTAATGACCACACCCGACAGTTATCCGAAAGTGATAAATGCACTCAAACAGTTGCGTATCCCTTATCGGCAAGACTATTTCCTGCTGTTCGATGAATGTGAGAAGATCGTCGCCGAGGTGGATTATCGACAGCATATAACCTTGCCGATTGATGATTTCTTTAAGTTCGCCAATAAAGCGATGGTATCGGCAACTCCGATTGTCATTGATGACCCGCGCTTTGAAGAACAGGAATTTAAAATTATCAAGATAAGACCGACATACGATTACAGCAAAGAATTGGAGTTGAAGCCGACCAATAATGTCGAGGTCATGCTGAAACAGACATTGAACAGTCTTAGCATGGAAGATACTCCAATCTGTATATTCTATAATTCGGTGCAGGGTATTAAGGAATTGATTGATTCATTCAAGATAGGAGATTACACGAATGTCTATTGCAGTACGGAAGCACAACGGGAACTCCATAAAGAGGGATATAAGGCTTTTGATTCCGTGACGGACAAGAGCGGAAAAACCGTACTGAACAAATACAATTTCTTTACAAGCCGTTTCTATTCTGCGGTAGATATTACGCTCGATTATAAGCCTGCGGTTATTATGATTACACAGGTCTATAAGGTACTCCCGAACCAAACGCCCTATTCACTCATCGACCCAGAAACGGAAGCCATACAGATTGTGGGCAGATTCCGCAACGGGACAGGTAAAATCACCCATATCACCAATACCAATTCCAAGATGATATGTAAAGACAAAACGGAATTGGAAACGTTTTTACGGGAGGAACACGCAGGTTTTCACAAACTGCTCGATTTGAGAAAGACATTGACGACGCAGGGTGAAATATGTGTTTTAGACCAAGCTATCGAACGGGTGGAATACAAGCGTTTGGGATTTGTAACGGATAAGGGAGAAATCAACTATTTCCGCTATAACAACGCCTATCTGGACGAACGGTTGAAAATGCTATACCGTTATCCTGCAATCCTCCATAAAGCCTATTGCCGCAGCGGTGCATTTAAAGTCGTTTCCAAGGCGGAATATGCGGCCTATACGGACAATGACCGAAAGGTATTGGATGATAAGACCAGATTGAAATCAGAACGGATTACGCTCTTATTTACAATATTCTCCCGTATATGCTTGTCCAGCAAATCGTATGACATAGAATTTCTAAAAGAGTTGCAACGCGAATATGCCCTTTATTACGACGCATATAATATGATAGGATTACGGAAAGTCCGAGAGTTGAATTTTGTGGATTCGGATGTCCGTACAGAGATAAAACGGGTGAAATTCTTAAAACAAGCGACAGACAAAAGTGTCATTAATGAAGTCTATGCCGCCTTTGCTCCGAATACTGTTTATAAGACCTCCGAGATAAATTCGAAGATGAAAGCGATTTTTGACAGTTATTCCATCGAATACGATAGACGGGGAGTAGGCAATTCGATTATGCTCTATTTTGAAGCAACCGAAGCACGGACAGGGACAAAACGAACTTGGAAACTGGGTGCAAAGAAATTTCAGAGTGTGACATAATTTTAGAATTTCTCTTTTATATACCCCTTAAAAATTGCGTCACTACTTACACTATTTTACAATCAATATTTAAATTTAATTTTCTAAAACAATGGGCGATAAATTTGAAGGTATTGTTATAATAATTGTTTCACTCGCTACATATTTTTTCTTGATAAAAGGTGTTATCCCTTTTTTAGAAAGTATTGCAGATAGGGCATCATTGGCACAGGCCAAATTTGAAAGAGAAAAGAGAGAAGCTATCCGACAAGCAGAAGAACGTAAAAAAGAACTTGAAAAAGAACGGCAAATACAAGAAGCCAAGAGAAAAAACCCGTTGTATCCTGCCAAGCCTTTAAGGCATATAGCGTATAACGACCATGAAACGATGCGAAAGATATTAGAGGAACTTAAGGCGAATGGCAAATGGCCTCATAAAAAAGAGGCGGAGTGACATATTTCGGGAATTTCTTATTTATATACCCCTTGAAAATTGCGTCACCGATTTTTCTCTTTACATACACGCCGCAGGCGTTTATCAGAAACAGGCTATAATGCCTGTTTTTTTATAAAATATATCCCCTGCATATACAGATACTGTCTGTTAAAGCCCCCCCCCTTATTGAAATGGGGAATGATAATTATTAAGGATTGCAAACCAAAACTCCAAAATTGGATTTTTTAGTTTAATAATTTACTAATCATCTAATTTGTAGAGTTATGCAATTGAGACAATCCATGCGTCGGGCGGCCAAGATGCGGCTGGCTCTGGCGGGAGCTTCGGGTTCGGGCAAGACCTATTCGTCGCTTCTGATCGCTTACGGAATGACGGGCGACTGGTCGAAAATCGCCGTCATTGATTCCGAGAACTGCTCGGCTGATCTTTATGCCCATCTGGGCGGTTATCAAGTCCTCACCCTTGAAAACTATGCTCCCGAAACCTACATCGAGGCCATCGGCATTTGCGAGCAGGCAGGAGCCGAGGTAATCATCATCGACAGCATTTCCCATTGCTGGGACTATCTGCTGGATTTCCACGCCAACCTGCAGGGAAACTCCTTTGCCAATTGGGCCAAAGTCACACCCCGTCAGAACGCCTTTATCCAACGTATCCTTACCTCGTCCGCTCATGTTATCTGCACCATGCGTAGCAAACAAGATTATGTGCTCTCGGACAAGAACGGCAAGATGGTTCCAGAGAAAGTGGGCTTGAAAGCTGTACAGCGCGACAACGTGGATTACGAGTTTACCGCAGTCCTCGATATAGCCATGAACCACAAGGCCACCACATCCAAAGACCGCACAGGGCTGTTCACGGGGCGTCCCGAATTTCTTATCACGCCTGCTGTCGGTCAGGCCATCCTCAAATGGTGCAACACGACACAGCCTGCACAACCGAGTGTCCAACCTCAAACTCCCTACAATCATGTACCCAGCGTTTCAGCCTAATGCGGAATTTGCCGTCGGTCTGAACTCCGACAATCCTTTTCTCGATAGCCCTGCCGCGGAAGTGGCAACGATTGTAGAGGAACAACCAGCCCAACCTGCAACGACGGGTATTGTCGTTCCTCTGGGTGTTCGTCATAACCGACACTTTATCGAGGCCAACACCAAGCCTGTCGATATAGCCCATTTGAGAGCGGATTGCGTCGTTCCCGTATTCAGCAAGGACAACGAGGTGACCATCTCCCACCAGAGCTTTATCGAAACGGTGCTGGGGGCTGCACACCGTATGTTCCCGCAGGAGGTAATCGACGCTCCCGATATAGTCGTGTCCCATATTATCAAGGGACGGATTCCCGAAGCCATCCACAAGCCCGTGAACCAGCTCTTGGAAACCGACAAGACCATCTACTACGAACGGATGGCTTTCTGTTTCGAGATACCCACGATTTACGAGGATGTGGCAGGGAACAGACTGAACCTTTCGATAGGAGGAGTAAGGGCCTATAACCACGAGAACCTCTATTCCAAGAAGACGGTGGAGAAATTCAAGGTCTTCATCGGTTTCAAGAACCTCGTGTGCTGTAACCTATGCGTTTCAACCGATGGATTCAAAAGCGAACTGCGGGTGATGGGTGTGCAGGATTTGTTCGATGCCACCTTGCGCCTGTTCCGAGAATACGATGCCGAACGTCATGTAAAACTGATGGCAGCGATGCAGGAACGAACCCTTACCGAGCACCAGTTCGCTCAACTCATCGGCAAGACACGGTTGTATCAATACCTGCCCACAGCCGAGAAACGACAGCTTCCTGCTATGGAGTTTACGGACTGCCATATCAACGCTGTGGCAAAGGCATATTATGCTGACGAGAACTTTTCCAGAGGGGACAATCCAGAGATTGATTTGTGGAGGGTTTATAACCTCTTTACGGGAGCCAACAAGTCGAGTTACATAGATACATTCCTTGACCGTTCGCTGAACGCAACCGAACTTATCACAGGTATAGGCAAAGCCATTGAGGGCGATGCAGAGTACAGGTGGTTTGTGGAATAACCGAACGAAGAAGAATACCCTTGCTGTTTCACGACGGCAGGGGTATTTTCTTTGATAGGTAAACAAGACGATAATAACTTATATTCAATGATGCTGTCTGTTGATTTATTGCGCATTATATGGTTTTATATAATTCTGATGCTCAAAATATCGACTTTACGCTGCCATATTCTCGATAATTGAGGGTTGGAATGATTGATAACTCCCGATTAGAGGGGATATGTCGGCTTAAATTTTGAATAACAAAGCATCTAACCCAAGTTACAAGAAACAAAGTTTATTTTCCAGCCCTTTTCCGCTTGTTTGGCAACTTTGTTTTGACGAAATTTGAATCTGCAACAACCTTGAAAAAAGAGTGGTTTTGCCATTGCATTTCCGATGTTTGTTTTTTACTTTTGTGGAAAACATACTGAATACGGAAGTGTAACTTTATTCTCGTGCGACGAACGTAGGAAATTCCAAGCACAATAGAGAGAATAAGTGGCATTGCCCTCCCGTCGTATCTTCACGATACTGGCGCGGGGTTGTTGCTTATTTTATCTATTGGGTTTCCTACGACCTGTCGCACTAAAATAAGTCATCAGCCCTGCGCTTTCTTATTTAACTAATCACATCTGGGGGTTGGAGGTGAAAATTGCAATTGAATAAGATTATGATTATTTCTGTATCATCGAATTGGATTATCCAAGATTCTGCATTTCGCGAAGCACTTCATAGTGCATTTGGGGCGACATTCAACACCGAAGACATTAAAGGAATACAATGCGATGGAATGGACATTTCATCTTTATCTGGCATAGAATATTTCGAAAACTTGGAATGGTTGTCGTGTTCCCATAATTCATTAACAACCCTCGATATTTCCCGAAACCTCAAACTGATAAAATTAGATTGTGGAGAAAATCGGTTGTCGGAACTAAATGTTAATAATAACATTGCTTTGAGATATTTATACTGTTACAACAATAACCTTAATAATTTAGATATATCCAATAACCCCGAGTTAGAAATATTAGAATGTTACGATAACGCGCATTTGCAAATCGAATCAATAGACAATGTCATGTTTAGGCGGAATCCATATGGAACAGGAATTCGCGTGTTGGATACCACAAACAACCTTAAACTTAAGGTATTGAAATGTTCTTCAAATGAAATTGCAAGTCTTGATCTATCAAAAAACTCTCAACTTCTTCATTTGGATTGTGATGATAATTGCATAGAAATATTGGACGTAAGCACAACTCAATTAAATCATTATGTTCCTAAAACTATTGTTTATAGCGAATATCCCCTAAAATGCAAAATGGCGTCATTGAAAGCCCTTTATTTGAAAAGAGATTGGAGGCTAAAAGGTATTAATGATACTTTTCCTGTATGTATAGCTCGCAACACTCAAATTATCTATAAATAACATGGGCTTGTTTGGACGCTCTAACGCAGATAAAATCGCGGATAATATTCGGGAACAGGCAAAATTTATTCTGTTGCAATTTAATGGAATCGACGAGGTTTTTTGTCGAGATGGAGGGGCGACACCTTACAATGCCCAAGAATTAACCTTATATATGCAACGGATAGAACGCACGCATAATGCCATTCAACAAGAATTGGATAAGTTATCGGCCATACAACAAAGTCGAGTGGTCTTGCCTTGGGTCAATGGGAAATTGTATGATTTACACTCATGGAATTTATCATATCAAATGGTTATAAATAAGATAGTTCAAGAAATGAATAAATTATAAAATTATGCCAACATTATTAGGGATTTTCATAATCATTATTCTATTTGTAATCTGGAAATTTATCCGAGAAATGATTAAAGAAAATCGAGATAAGCATTATTAAAAACATTGCCAAAGAATCAGTATTGAAACTTTGGCAATGTTTGTCCCTGCTCTTTCGATAGTGACATAATTTTAAAGGGGTATATAAAAGAGAATTTTGCAAAATGCGTCACAGCTATATTATACACATAACATTATCACCTATGAACCGCTATCTACTAACCGTCGCTTTCATCTTATCGGCTCTATTCACCAATGGACAAACAATAAGCCATGATAACGTCCAGCAAATCCTATCGGACATATTGACGGCTCAAAAAGCCCTGCAAGGAGCTGTAATTCTCTCTGATATGAAAGAAAATGACATTGCATCGGCAGATTGCAGAATGACAAAACGAGGGCCGAAAGCCTGCAAACAAGATTTTATGAATATCGCTGCGGAGAAAAGTAAACAATTCTCCTATGACGATTGCCGAACCGATTATGTTGGGTTGGAAAGTTTGGATATAGCCGCTAAAGGTGCAACAGTCAGAGCCAATAGAAAACGGCATTATTGGGGCAGTCTGACGGCATACTATCCTGCCGAGAATCCGCAATACAGAATCTTCGTAATCATGGAGCAAAATATATATAATGGCACTTACTATGGTGTTCCGCTTTGTGCTCCTGTTGTTGCAAGAATAATTAAATCCCTCAATAACTAATCCATGACCCTCAATCCCACGCTTAAAAGCATACTTGTAAGAACTGCCTACATCGTAGGGAGTTTGACAATCTATTATATTGCCTATAATTATTGCCTTGATTATCTGGATTTTCATTATTGGAGTGATGGAGGACTGATAGACGGGCATCCAACATTACGATATACTTTACTAATGATGGCTGCGGCTATTCTTATCTGGGTGAATATCCGCAAACTGTCACGTCCCAATATACGGCTCTATTTTAGTGCATTTCTATTAGGGCTTGGACTATTGATTGGAGCATGGAAAGTCGGTGCATTTTATCTCTACTCCGAACATGTACTTTTGCGCCATATATATCTGGAAATACTCTTTCATTTTGGATGGTTTAGCGTATTAATATCTTCAATTTTTCCAATATTCTTTGTAAAACAGAAAAATGCAAAATTAGACAGAGGTAGCAAAATAGGCTTACTGATTGTTGTACTATTGTTTGATTTCACGATTGCCATGCCTAATATTTTTGGTGATGAAATAATGGAAGCCAGAATATACGGTAATGAAAACTGTTACTTAATACAAAACGGAGAAGAATGGAGTTGTCATTTATTAAGCGTTACAAATCCCGATGATAAGATATGGACGGATTCAGTTGTAATGCGGACTATCCAATATTTCCCGAAAGATAATTCTTGGTGGGTGGCTGATAATGGTGATTCTATTCGTATAGAAAGTACAAAAGTGTACCACTCAAATCTGCAAATAATACATTCCAACGGGAAAAGCTATCAAGTCCGCACATTGGGTTATGCAGAAACAGAATACGGTAATTGTTGGCAATCTAACATATGGCACAAAATCAAAGGATTGTTTTGCAAAGAAGAAAACGAACGATGAAAAACTACTTACTTATACTGACGGGCATTTTGTTCGTTTGTTGCCAAAGCCAACCCGAAAGACCATTTACAGAGGCCGAGAAATTGGCTGATGAACAATACTCCCAATTCTTTCATTGGATGCTTTTCGGTGATGGAGATGAAGATACCGCAGTCGAAAGTCTGTTTAAGTCTGCGGAAGCAGGAAATTCAGAAGCTCAAAATTTATTGGGAGGATGCTATGCAGAACGACCAGATTTGATTAAACGAGAAAAGCCAGACATTGATTCTGCTGTTATTTGGTGGTTAAGGGCGGCGGAACAGGATGAATGGATGGCCCAGCGGGATTTAGCATACTATTATGCCGACATTCAGGATTGGAAGCAGGCGAAATTCTGGCTGAAACGAGCCAAGAAGAACGGATATAAAGATAAGGAATTACAAAAAAGGATTAACAGGCATTTATAGCATTGGTGACATATTTTTCAAGGGGTATATAAAAGAGAATTTTACAAATTGCGTCACAGATGATGAAGAACTGCATACTAATACTTGCCCTGTTGAGTGCGGGGTGCGGAAATCAATCACGATCACGATGTGATTCTGCGATACTCGTACCCATTGAATCATTCCGTAGGGAGATTGCTGACCCTGCTTTATGGCGAGAACTGTTACATGATGACAATGAATATTTCTCATATATAGATTCGATCCGTTTGGATTGGTCGCAAGTGGTCAATCATTATCTCTCGACAAAACATCCTAATTCTAAACAGTTGATTTTAACATGGGGTGAGAATCAACGGTTTGATATAACACAAATGCCTCGGTTAAACGATATTCATTATATTGATACACTCTTATCATTGTGTTACTATTGTACGACTGGGCAATTATCGTTAGCATTTGAGCGCGAGTTGGAAAAATATTTATCATTACCCATAACATTCAGCCAAACACTACCTCTATTTGAACACAATCCAAAGCATGACGAGGTAGATAGTTTGTTCAGAAAAGCGACAGACGGAATTAGAATCTTCCAAACGCCAGATAGGAAATACAAAATATACTGTTGTGAAGATCGCTATGGAAGTTCTGGCCGATTTGACTGCGTTTATTTACAGTATGTTAAAGAGGGGCAGGCCGAATGGAATCAAATAGCAGATTGGGGACAAAAGAAATATTCCAACCAACAGATTGACAAAATATCTTCATTTCTGCACAATGAACAAACGTATTATGTGCTTATAAGTTCCTGCTATAATGTAGCATATTTTGAGATTATTACAATCGAATATGGAAACTTTACAACCCATTCGGAATTTTATCCTGAACAGTTCCAAAATAATATAAAGGATGGTTGCATAGAGTTTTATGGCGGATTAGATTCTTATGTTAATCTCGAATTTGATCCACAAACATTAACCATCAAGTCTACTTATATGGAGATGGTTGAAAAACAAGGAGGCAATTTCTCCTATAAAGAGAAAGAACAAAAGATTATCAAATTGAATATCGAATGAAATGCTATATTATGAAAATCCACTTACTCCCCATATTCGCTCTGCTGATTGCAGGGTGTGGAAATCACCGTCCACAGCAAACCTATGATGAAATACTGAATGATGTCGTTCTGAATTTCAACGTGGGAACAATAGGCGGCGATAGCGTGTTGAACGCCTTTGTGCGGAAAACGCAAGCTGATTCAGTTGCTCGGCAATATTCCAATCCTGCAATGAAAGAAGAAATGATGCTCAACCTTATTTCTGATTATTTAGTTGCAGGACAAGTAGACAATGCACAGCACCTATACGATAATATGCTGAAATATGCAGAACAGGAATATGGAAAGGTCAGCCAAATGACAGCAACGACCTATTATGAGAAAGCGCATTTATACGAACGTGTAGGAGATTTAGACAATGCTATTAAGATGATGCAAAAGTCCGCAGAGGTGTTTGAACAGTTGCCAATGGATGATAATAATCGGTATGAGGACGCAAAGGAGTTTATAAAGTGGTGGGTAGAAGACTTAAAATACAATTTAAAGACAAAATCAATCAATACCTTTTACTGCTTTTACAAACAGCCAATATGTGGCTATAAAGTAAAAGGGGTAATTACACGAGATACAATAAGCAATGGAGAAAGAGGAGGGGCCTATTATTTACAGATCCCTTATGATGATTATGATATTGATTTGATTTTTACAAGCGAAAATACGAATAAGTCATTTACAATATATGGCGGTAAATTAAGCAGATTACATTATGACCCTTCTCACGATAAAGATAGTGTATATGTAGACTATGAAGAACCTCGAGTTGCAGCCCCTAATATCTACATATCCAACCATGAATTATTTTGTTTTATGGATGTTGATTTCGACGGGCAAGCAGAAATACTTACAGATGTTATCCCGAATATAAGCCAACGAGGTGTAGGGGTGTTTACTGCTATTTATAAGATTATAAATGACAAACCTGTTAATATTATTTCTCGATTACCTCAGCCATTTCAAGGTATAGACCAACATTATTTTGGCATTAATACTCAACGAAAGGAGATATTTAACATATTAAGTGGTGGTGGTGGATATGCTGAGGTTGATATTTATAAATTCAATTTTCGAACACAAAAATACATTTTCAGTAGAATTATTGATTGTGATTGGCATGGAGCAGGCATAGCAGTCTCAATTATTTCGCCGACGCGAGACACTTTAAAAAGATTTAATCTAACCTATGACGAAGAGTCAAAGATATGGGAATACTAAAATGAAAACCAATTTACTCCCCATATTCGCCCTGCTGATTGTAGGGTGTGGGAATAGGAATCCAGCGAATATAGTTGTAGAAAATAGAATAAGGCAAACTGAACAAACCGATTCGATTATAGGAGATAGTTATGAACGAGATACTATACAAGGGGATTTTAACGGTGATGGAAAGATCGAATATGCTTACAGCGAATCAAACCCTGCTGAATATTACAGCCTTGATGAAGTAGATGATGGGAAACCCAACAATATAACATTCAGCAATCCAACAATTCCTGCCATAGAAACTGAATTTCAGATTGAGCGCTTAACCAACGAGGGTGATTTGAATGGTGATGGTACGGATGAAATTGGCTTTATTGAGAGAGCTGTTAGCCGCTTTGTTTTCTATAAGGTATATTCACTTCGTAAGGGAGTGTGGAAAGAAATAGTGAGTGTATATACACATGATGCCTTTTTTGACCCTATAAATGGCGATGCGCCCGATTTAGTAAGGATCGCCCCTAATAAGACAGGGTATGTAATCGTTCAAACGATTGAATGGGACGATGAAACAGAGTGGCACAAAGGGGTTGAAAAATCGGTAAAGATTAAGTGACACATTTTTCAAGGGCTATATAAAATGATTTTTTTGAAATTATGTCACAAGAATATGAAGAACTACAATGCTAATCCTCGGCCATACGGTCGGGGATTTTTTCTTTAGTGGAATTTGCAATCTTATCAAATAATTTCGACATTTGAGTAAATAAACAGCCATGCAAAAATCACCCAATTACATCACTAAACTCCAACCCGACGAAATCTTCGTGTTCGGTAGCAACCTTGCAGGTATGCACGGCGGGGGTGCTGCACGGTTGGCATATCAGAAATTCGGGGCTGTCTGGGGACAAGGTGTCGGATTGCAGGGGCAGAGTTATGCCATACCGACCATGCAGGGCGGAGTGGAAACAATCCAGCCTTATGTGGACGAGTTTATCAAGTTTGCAAAGCAACATCCACAACTGAAATTTTTGGTAACGGAAATCGGTTGCGGAATAGCAGGGTTTAGTCCGTCCGAGATTGCCCCGCTGTTTGAACAGGCAAGAGAGGTGAAGAATATCTACTTGCCCGAACGGTTCTGGATGGTTTTGAAATGACTTGCGAAAAGGTTGATGTTGGATAGAAAGCGGTTCTAATCGCGGCTGTATGATTGTTTGAGGGCAGAAAAGTTGTAAATTTTCGAGGAAACTTTTGCAAGTTTGAGAAATTTGCTTACCTTTGCACTCGCAATGAAACCGAAATAGGTATCGTTCTTTGCAAAAACGACTGTGTAAACCACGTTGTAAACCGAACTGAAAAGGTCGGGTGTCAGAGAAAAAGATCGAGTTTCGTAATCATTTGTAACAGAGTTTTATAACTCAATAGGATGGTGCCATAGCTCAGTTGGTAGAGCAAAGGACTGAAAATCCTTGTGTCCCCGGTTCGATTCCTGGTGGCACCACTTTTACAAAACGAAAAATCATGAAAACCGCTGAAATACAGTTATTTCAGCGGTTTTTTCTTTATGTGCTGTCCGCAAAAATGTGCAATCCGGTGCAATAAAAAATTGCTGATTCGGTGGCTTTTTTTGAGTCCCATGAAAAAACCACCGATATGTACCATACTTCACTTATTCTCAACGATTTGCGTGAATCATTTTCAGGGATGAAATTCTACATTTGCATACCCTACTGAATGACGGATGAAATACAACGTCTGCTAAAGGCTTTCTTATCCGATGATAATGATTGTACCTACAGGCGGATAATAGTAAGAGAAACAAAAAACGGTGGTTTTTTAGAGCCGGCAATAATAAAAGCCACCGAATTTAACATTTCTCTCCAGCCATCCGCTCCATTCAGGATTGACGAAATAACCGAATGTGCAACTTCAAAAAGAAAATGATCATGAAACAAGGAACAATGAACATTCTATTTTTCGTTCTGAAAACAAAACTGCTGAAAAATGGCGAGGCTCCAATCCTAATGAGGATTACCATCAACGGGCAATATGAAGAAATAAGAATACAGAGAAGCGTTCCATTAAAGAACTGGAATCCGGCAAAGGGATGCAGCAAAGGAAAAGACAGGGCTTCCATCGAATTGAATAACTATATTTCCGCCCTCACTACACGCGCATACGAAAAGCACAAGGAACTGACCTTTGAATCGGCACTGATAACTCCAAAGACGATATTAAAGCGTGTGTTCGGAAAGGATGAGACTGTCCGGACGTTGCTTGGAACAGTCAAAGAAGAAATTTCCTCTATGGAAAAGGTTGTTGACATAGACTATTCTCCCGTTACCATCAACCGTTATAAGAATGTGCTCAGAAAACTTGAAACGTTTGTGCCGCGTTTTTATGAGAAGGATGATATTACATTCCATGAACTTTCCCCTGATTTCATCAAGGCTTTTGATGTTTTTCTGAAGACAGAAGCCGGACTGTGCCGTAACACAATAGTCCGCTACATGAAATGTCTGAAGAAAATCACCAATATGGCAATAGCCAAAGAATGGATGCGGAAAGACCCGTTTTACGGATATAAGATGGAACAGGACGAGACTGATCCGGTATTCCTGACAAATAACGAGCTTCAGGCTATAATGAACAGGGAATTTGATATTCCGAGACTGGAGCTTGTCAAGGACATCTTTTTGTTTGCGTGTTTTACCGGTCTGGCGTTCGCTGATGTATCCACATTGAGACCGGAACATCTGGAGCAGGACAATAACGGTGACTGGTGGATAAGAAAAGGACGTGTAAAGCTGGAGAGAAGAAGAAAGTCAAGTTCCATAGCAAATGTTCCGCTTCTTCCTGTTCCATTGGCAATACTGAAGAAATACGAATCACATCCGATATGTCTTAAACAAGGGACATGCCTTCCTGTTGTCTGCAATCAGAAGGCAAACAGCTACCTGAAGGAGATTGCGGACTTCTGCGGCATCAAAAAGAATCTGACCACACATGCAGCCCGACATACATTTGCTACGACCGTCACACTAGCAAACAACGTTCCATTACAGGAGGTGTCTGCCATGCTCGGACATGCCTCCACAAGAATGACACAACATTATGCAAGAGTCATGGACAGAAACCTGAAGGACAACATGAATATAGTAAGGAGCAAGATGGGGTTATAGAGATAAACTTACCCGGGTAAAATTAATTAGTGCATATTTAATTCTGTTCTACGGTTTAGTGTTTTTACATCATACTATTAAAGTTGTCAGGACATTATATTGACATAATACTATGTCCTGACACTATTATAATATAGAGGTGCTATGTTATTGCATTATTATGTTATTAGGGTATTATGTTGTTATGTTATTGTGTTATTGCAATATTATGTTATTAGGGCATTATGTTGTTGTATTATTACGTTATTGCAATGTTATGTTATTACGTTGTCAAGGTATTACACTATTGCAATATTACAACAGAATTTATTTTATATACATACTGATTATCAATATATTACAGAATTTATTAAGCAGTACATACAACCTTACTATAAAATCTACATACTATTATATGATACAGATTGATAGGTAATATCTGTAAATCAGGATACCATAGTACAATACAGCATACAACTTTCAATATTGAATATCTAAATTTCGGCAAATAACTAAATATCAGACACTACCATTCACACGATATTCAATTCTGCATACAGGATTGTCACAAACTGATATTTATATTTTTCATCAAGTAAATACGACTCTATTTTATAGCTATAAATGGGCATGGAGCCACAATCCACTTTAAGTGGATTTTCTGTTCAAACGAACAGAGCAAGTTGTGTTTTTGTCCGACAGAAAGTATTCTGCCAGACAAAAAACAACTTCCTCTCTCCTTAAGCTTCTCCAAAGTCGGAAGAATCAAACTGTTATCTATATTTCTAATCTATTAATATAAAATTATAGGAACAATAAAAAGGAATGCTTTCAGAAAACATGAGACCAAAAGCTACAAATTATTATACAAAAAAGAAGAATAGATAGTCCTATTTATGGCCTAAATAATTATAACACGAGTCACCCATATACCAAACGTGCTGAATTAACAGTTTATTCGTTCATTCGTAAGCATCACTTTCAATTATTCCCAAATACTCCATAATATCGTGTTTCATTTTGCTCAATGGTCTATCAAGAAATTTAGATGGAATTGATTCAGTTCCAAACAACATCTTATACACATCTTCCTGACTAAAACCAACTTTTCCAAGTTCTTCACTAATCTGATTATAAATTTGTTGAAGGTATGTATTACTATATGCTTGTGCAAACTCCATTAATTCTTTGACCTCTAGCGGCCCGTGCATATCATATATTCTATCAAGCTCGAAGGCTTTAATGGTGTTATCTACTTCCGGATGAGTAACTTTATCTCTGTCTAACACTACTGTCCATTCTCCTTTGTCACTTATGCTTGGGACAAATTTGAATTTTGGGTCATCATCTTTTTGCTCGTAAGGATGTACAAATTCAGTCAGTTGAAAAACCTTGTCTCCTTTTGCACCACTATTGCAAATAGCACAACACGGAATCAAATTGTAAAGATTCAAGGACAACAGAGGAAATCGTGATTTAGGGAACCAATGGTCAAAGGCAGGACGGGTTATCCTTTCACCATTATTCTTACCGCTTACAGTAAATGTATATTGCCGGTTGCAATAGGTACATGAATTGTGTCCAATATGTTCTGCCAACCAATAAGATTTACTTTTCGAGTCTCCCAGAGCCCCATCATAATCAAATACACAAGCCAGAATACGTAGCCTTCGTCTGTATTTTTTTGGCAGAATTTTTTGTGTCAAATCCGCTTCACTATAACCAACCACGAGTTTTTTCATCAATTGCTCATTAAGAGCATGAGCCTCTGTCGGTTTTGCTATAAGTAATTTTTCTAAGACATCCGTCTCTACTGGATGATCCCTATTCCAATCTGGCAAAAGTTCCGACCGGAAAGATTTGTACAACGATGTTCCTCCTTTCCAGGTCTTTACACGGGTCACAAGGTCATGCAACATCTTATCTATATATTCCGTCTCAAAAGACTTGTCGATATTCAGTTTCCACATAATCCTATCCTCCTTTTATTATTCCTCCAAAGCTTTGATCTGCTCCATCAATAAAGCCTTCAAAGATTCTTTATAATCTTCTTTTTTTTCAGGGAAAGTCCGCTTATAGTCATCTAGCAGAACACGTCTTATAACAGGTTCCCCAATGAGGTTTATCTGTGACAGAAGAACCTCTGGTGAATACACATATTGAAATCCCTCTTTGCTGAATTGTAGAAGAGTACTTAGAGTCTTATACTTTTCAATGAAAGTGTATTCCTCTGGTATATCCTGCAATGATGTGAAAAACGCAGGTGCGGGTTCTATCTCATTTATCCAACGATGTATCCTTAGGCACTTTGCTATTCGGGTTGTAGTCCATGTTGCTAGGTCTCCGGCAGTTCCATGTTTCAAAAAGAACGAAAGCTTTAGCATCTCGTGAATATTAGAGGCAAAACAAGGAATTTTAGACACCTCATCTCCGTCTTTTCTTAATGCAAGTACGTTGTTTGAAGGTATATCCGATAGTACAAAGGGAGAATGAGTAACGACGCAAATACTAATCCACTTAATGTGCCTAAGGCTGGCTTGCTTTATTCCATCCAGAATATTTTTTATAAGTTGCCTCTGTAATTCTGGATGATAATACAATTCCACTTCTTCCAAGACTAACTGAATATACGGATAAGCAACTCTTTCAGAAGAACTGTTGTCATCACTTACTGAATCAAGGTTCTTTAGATGATAGACAAGGGCACTGATTGAATATGCTTGTTGCTTTTCTCCAGAACTCAGGTATTCAAATGGTACATACACACCTGTATTTAGTTCTACAAGTCCAATTGCAGTGTCAAAGAAAGGTGGTGGGATGGAGGCTTCCGTAATCAACGAAGACCCTATATTGCTAGTTAGTTCAATCCTTCTTTCATTAAATGCATTCCTCCATCTTTTATTGATATCAGCAATTCTAATTTTGAGTGGTTTATCTTTTGTTTCTCCATATATTTCATAAATGTCCCAAATCAGGTAAGCAATAGTTCTGTACAACTTATTGGCTACATGCGAATTGTTGGCGATTGTCATTTGAACTAGCTTCTGAAAAGATTCCTCATCAAAAGGCTCTTCTTGTACAATATGCCTATATCGGAATTTACGATACTCATCGTATGTACAAGCAATCTTTAGAGTTTTATATACAAGGTAATTAATAGCCTGATTTCGATATAAGTATGACTTGCTATTTGCCAAAATATCAAATCCTACAAGCGAGTTCCACGTATTCAGTAAAATAGACTTCATCTTTTCATAATCATCTGATCCAAATTGTCTGAATCCGAGTTTTTGATGAATGTAATTCAAATTATAGTAGCACGGTTTTATTTTCAAATCAAACGATGTCACACGGAGGTGTCCATTGATAACTCTGCCTTCTTCATCTTCCCTTACCATAATGGAGATCAGTCTCTCATAAGCCAATTTATTCTCGACATTTATATCATAGTTGCCTTCAACTCTATATGGTATCAGTACAATGGGAATCTGGTAACCATCGTTTTTATGGAAAAGCCCACTCAACCAACATTTGTCTTCGGTAGAATATGGTATTATTTCATCTTTTTCGTTCTTATTATTTCCATTCCTGACCTTTATCTCATATTTCTCGTCATTGCACTCTGATGCAAAATCGTTCGTGTTATAAGCATAAGCCGATTGGTTCAAAACGATAGTATAGAAGAACCTTGGCAATAGATTCTTCAGTGATTCAAAGTATCTAGTGAAATAGACGCTTTTTATAGGTTCTCCCATCATTGGAGCACCATCTCCATTTATAATCTCAATTGGGTTATTAAAAACAATATAGCCATTATCCTCTTCTTGCCAATGATAGCAGTAAAGTTTCACATCGCGATCTGCTACACACAGCCGATATACATTCTGTTTTAGTAGATAATACAATTCACCCTCAACCCCATCTATAAAATGCAAATGTGGCCATCCATCAACTTTGGCAAACTCTCCAAATACGATAGCCGAAAAGTTGTTGATAAGCCGCATTTCAAACTCTATTACAGAACTTTTCCCGGCTCCATTTTCACCGACAATCGCAGACACTGTAATGTGAGGAGAAGACATCCCGCCATCCATATAATAATCATAGACAGTCTTTATATAGCGATCTTTGCTGACTAGGATTCTGTCTTCATAAATCTCAAATCCATCAAGAAGATAATATGGCTTACCACAGGTAAGTTTTCTCTTACCTGTACTATATTCAGAGTTTACTTGCACTGCAAATATATAGAATGCATCATCAAGATCAGGGCCCTCTAATGGTGCATTCTGCATGCGCTTGAGCAGTTTTTTGACTTTTTTTATTTTATAAGGATTCATATTTCTTAGTTGTATTTACGACTTATTTACCTCTTTCAATTCCCTTCCTGAGAAGGTTCCATAACTCTTGCCTAAAACTTCACCTTTCTTGTAATAGTCACACATGGCCTTAACTACTGTTTCAAAATCTTTGCGGGCATTAATCTTGATATGCCCGTCTTTTCCTATAGGTATTCTTTCACCATATCGCTTGCACACTTTATCCATTTTTCTAATAAGAGTGGTATTAAGTTGGCTTAAGCCACTATTATGGTAAAGTTTAACAAGTTTCTTATGCAAAATTGTATTCGTCTTCAGTTCTTCTTCCATACAATCTAGACCGTCAATCAGCCCGGTGTTTTTCATTAAGCTAACGACCTCAACTGCTCTAGTATGATACTCCTCTTGAAGGCCTACAATCTGCTCAAAGGGGACTTTCTTTAACACATAGAACGTTTCTTCCCAATAGATACAATCTATTTGCTTGTCCAAAGTGACGGCCTCACCCTTCATTAACGTAAGTTTTTTGGACGTGGTATTAAACAATGTTCTTATTTGACGCTTAATAAAATTCTTCTCACTATCATTATTTTCGTCAATAGCAATCTTGCTAGCTATTATTTTCCTAAATGTATATATCCATTCTTCTTTTTCTTCGTCAAGAAAACCGATACAATATGCCCACAAATCTTCATTGTCGGACACTATTCCATCTATACTTTCTACCTTAGGCAACTGCTTTCCTAACTGATTTACTACTACATCAAAAAATGTTGACGTTTCCGCTTTTAATTTGTATGAAAACAAATGATCTGTGTCATCAGAAATAGGATCGTAATCAATCAAGGAATAATCCTTGGACAGTGTTCTTTCCAATTCATTAATTGACAACTCATACAGATATTTCCTAATTTCATCATCCACATCTATTTGATATGCTTTGAAAACGTATTTATTCAAAGACTTTTCACGTTTTCCAATGCCTTCTCTCAGTAATCGAGTGATAAAATGTAGTTTTACGTCTTCGTCTTTCGTGATTTTAATCCTATTTAGAACCTCGTCCAATTTTGAAGGTCCCTTAACTTTCATGTCTTGCTTTGCCATAATATAACTTAAAACCTATTTGATACAACTGATAGTTTTCATCCTCTTTAAAGTTTTTGTTTTCAGTAATGATTAGTGCATCGTGCGTAACTCCTGCCTTATCACCTATCACCATATACTCCACTTCTAACATTGAATACTTTATACCCAAAAGAGGGTTTATAAGTATCATATTTGATTTGGTGTATATAGAATAAATCAGAACCATTACAAAAATGAAGATAGAACTTTCAAACCAATTAGAGAAATCACTAGTTAGAAAGGGAACTATGTATGTTGCAATATAGCCAATGGCTTCATTGTTTCTGTTACTAATCTTCGTTACCTTAACCTTTGTTCCGTTTTTCAGGTTGGACTTCAAGTTATGGAGAAGGACTATGATTCCCACTATTCCTGTTATTGACAATAGCGACAGCATAACAGACATTCCAAAGTGGGACAGAAAACATTTTATTGATTCTTCGCTCCATCCTCCCCAATATAAATAGTCCCAACCATCGTTAAGTTGTTCCACTATCAATATGAAGAATAATGGAACATAAGACGTTATAAATAAAGAGAATAACGCCCCTTGCTTGAGATTATTGTTATTGCTTGTTTTCATATTAAGACATAATATTATATAATAACAGTCATAATAGTATAAATAACAAATATAGCAAAATAAATCTATCTATCGAATATAATTCACTATATTTGCATAATATAATTGCATCTAAAAATGAAATTAAATAGAATAAAGGTCGTTTTATCGGAAAAAGGGATTTCACAAACGTGGTTAGCGAAAAGACTTGATAAGAGTTTTAGCATGGTCAATGCGTATGCTTGTAACAGAATCCAGCCTAATTTGGAAACCTTACAGCAAATTGCTGAAATTCTTCAAGTTGACTTGAAAGATTTGATAACAGACAAGGATGAACGTCAATAGTTCGTTCTTTGTAGATGTTATTTTTCTAGTATGCAACTTCCGATAATATAAAAATATAGGAATATATGACACCAGAAGAAAAAGCGAGGCAAAAAATAGATCAGTGGTTTACTGATGCTAGATGGAAAGTGGTTGATAGAGACAACTACGAACCAAACTGTACTGCTGTAGCCATAAGGGAAGGACTTTTAAAAGGTAACCTAGAGGCTGACTATTTTCTTTTTATTAATGGAAAAGCTGTAGGTGTGCTTGAGGCCAAAAGAGAAGAGATAGATCCTTTTTCCAATACTGTGTGCGAACAGGCTGTTTTATATGCCCGGAATGTTCCTAATATCTATCAAGTATACCAAAAGCCTTTGCCTTTCATATTTACTTCAAATGGGAAAGACTTGTACTTCTGTGACTTTCGTAAACAGGATTCTTGTTTCAAGCAAATTATGACGATTCCAACTCCTCATGAATTGGTTAAGCTGTTGGGAATAAATGATTATTTTGCCGGACTCCCAACTTTGCGAAAAAAAGGATTACGTGATTGTCAGTATGAAGCAGTTACTGAACTGGAAAAAAGTTTCAGGAGCGGGCAAAATCGCGCCTTGATGGTATTGGCAACAGGTGCAGGTAAGACATATACCGCATGCCTTGCTGCATATCGTCTTCTTTCATATACCCCAATGAGAAAAGTGTTATTTCTTGTGGACAGAAATAACCTTGGGAAACAGGCAGAGGGAGAATTTGGAACTTTTCGGCTGACAGAAAATGGAGATGCATTCAATACAATATTTACAGTGAATCGTCTTCGTTCCTCTTCTATACCATCTGATAGCAATGTCGTTATTTCAACAATACAGCGTCTTTTTTCTTTTCTGAAAGGAGATTCTATTGAGGATAATGACAACGATGAAGATAATGAACCTACAGAAGAAGTTGTATTGCCTCCTAATCCCAATTTACCACATGATTACTTTGATTTGATTATCATAGATGAGTGTCACCGCTCCATTTATGGGAATTGGCGTAAGGTATTGGAATATTTTGATACAGCCAGACTTGTAGGATTGACAGCCACACCAATTCCAGAAACAATGGCATTCTTTAACAATAATCGCATAGTTAACTACACATTAGAGAAAAGTATCGTTGATGGTGTAAATGTAGATTGCCGTGTATATCGAATCAAAACTCAAGTTACAGAAAATGGCGGTGCTATATTAGAAGGAGAAAAAATCAAAGAAGAAACACGTTATACCGGAGATGTAAAAACTATTTCCAATAAAGAAACGAAAACATATACCAATAAAGAGCTAAACAGAAGTGTCATTAATCCTGCGCAAATAAAACTTATTCTGTCTACTTATCGTGATGTAGTCTATACGGAGTTATTTAATGATCCACAGCGGGATGCCAATTTTGACTATCTGCCAAAGACTTTGATATTTGCTCTAAATGAGACTCATGCCAGCAATATCGTACAGATAGCTAAAGAGGTATTTGGACGTACAGATGACCGTTTTGTGCAAAAAATAACTTATTCTGCGGGCGATAGTAATGAATTGATACGTCAGTTCCGGAATGACAAGGATTTCAGAATTGCCGTAACTTGTACATTAGTAGCAACTGGTACAGATGTTAAGCCTCTTGAAGTATTGATTTTCATGCGTGATGTAGAATCTTTACCGTTCTATATACAGATGAAAGGACGTGGTGTACGCACAATTGGAGATGAGCAGTTACGAAATGTCACCCCAAATGCGTTCAGCAAAGACTGTTTCTATTTGATTGATGCCGTAGGTGTTACTGAACACGAAAAAACAATACCTACGATAACCGATGAGCCGACTACAAAGATTATTACTCTTAAAGAGCTGTTGGAACAGATTACCCATGGTTACCTTCCTGACGAGTATCTGAAACGTCTTGCTGCAACACTTTCCAGAATATACAACAAAGCTGATAATTCACAGCGAACGGAGTTCGTACGTTTAGCAAATGACGACATGAAAGAACTTGCTTCAAGGATTTACGAAGCATTTGAAAACAATATTCTGCCGCCATTCATAAGTACTAAAGAGCCTAATAACGAACGGAAAGGTTTAGTAGCTCCACTTGCAAATCACGCAGATGCGCGCAGGTATCTGCTCATTCTTGCTGCTGGGTTTGTCAACACGCTGATGCCAGGTGAGGACACGCTTATATCTAAAGGTTTTTCAATAGAAGAAGCTAAAAGTACAACAGAAGCCTTTGAAGATTTCTGCAAAGAACATTGTGATGAAATAGAGGCTCTACGTATAATTTATAATAATGAAGGTGAGCCAATTACCTATTCAATGCTAAAAGATTTGGAAAACAAACTCAAAATGGTTAACAATCATTTTACTTCCAAACAATTGTGGAATTCATATGCCATTCTGAATCCAAACAGTGTTCGACGTTCTTCTACAAAAGAGGAAAGCGATGCTTTAACTAATATCATACAGCTCGTACGTTTTGCTTTACACCAAATTGAGCGGTTAGATAGTGTTGTTTCTACATCTAAACAGTATTTCAATCTATGGTTAGGACAAAACCAGCGTGAAATAACAGATAAACAACGTGAAGTCATCAGTCGTATTGTAGATTATATTGCTTCCAACGGAGCTTGTACAATCAAAGAGATTCGCGAAGATGATGCAACTCAGGCAGCACAGATGATCCGTGCCTTTGGTAATATGCAGAAAGCTAACGAAGCTTTACACTCTCTATATACATTTGTAGTTTTAAGAAAAGCAGCATAATAATGACAACCATACAAATAATAGATAGCATAAGATTAAATCGAACTGGTTTGCAAACAAAAGATGCAAATGGGCGATGGGTCAATGTACATAAGCAACAAGGGGATTTAGATGGCGCATGTTCTATTTATTCCCTTGTGATGGCAATGCTATGCCAAGGGATGATTGAAGAGCAAGATATTAAACTGTATAATTTCCCCGATAGGCGTACTCCAAAAGGCAAATTCTTATATCATTTTTTCTATGAGCAAGGTTTTATTCAAAATGGTTATAACTATACAGCATTAGCACGTGAAATCAACGAACAGCCATTTGAAATTAGGGCAATACACAAAAGACCAAGAACTAATGATGATAGGATTGAATTGATAGGGCAATTCGTAAGCCAGAATACTCCAGTTATAATCTCGACAGAATTCAATGATGGTGCACATGCTTTATTGGCCATAGGAATAGAAAGCGATGAAAATAACATCATAACTAAAATTTTCTGTCTTGACCCCGGAGCTCCATCGCCAAAAGTATCCCCGTGGAATTGTTTTATTGATGTGTCGAAAGAAGGCAAATCGCAATATCCATTCTATTATGTTACAGAAGCAAACACTGATAGAGTTACATTAGATGACATGCTTATAATAGAGCATAAAAATTTTGATTAAAATTATGGCAGCAAATAATACAACAGAGCAATCGCTCACCAAAAAAGTTTGGAATCTGGCAACAACCCTTGCCGGACAAGGTATCGGCTTTACTGACTATATCACACAGCTTACCTATCTTTTATTTTTGAAGATGGATGCTGAGAATGTAGAAATGTTTGGAGAAGAATCAGCAATACCATCTGGTTATCAATGGAGTGATTTAATTTCTCTTGACGGTCTGGATTTAGTAAAGCAATACGAAGATACTCTGAAATTGTTGAGTGAACAGGAAAATCTTATCGGTACAATTTATACAAAAGCGCAAAACAAGATTGACAAGCCAGTCTATTTGAAAAAAGTCATTACCATGATTGATGAAGAGCAATGGCTGATCATGGATGGAGACGTGAAAGGTGCTATCTACGAAAGTATCCTTGAAAAGAATGGGCAGGACAAGAAAAGTGGTGCCGGTCAGTACTTTACTCCACGCCCACTCATCAAAGCAATGGTAGATTGCATAGCTCCACAAATTGGAGAAACAGTTTGTGACCCGGCCTGCGGCACCGGAGGTTTTCTCTTGACTGCATATGATTACATGAAAGAACAGTCTGCCAGTAAGGAAAAACGTGATTTCTTGCGTAACAAGGCACTGCATGGTGTAGATAACACACCATTGGTCGTAACGCTAGCTTCCATGAACCTATATTTGCATGGTGTGGGAACAGACCGAAGTCCGATTGTTTGTGAGGATTCATTGGAGAAAGAACCATCCACCCTTGTAGATGTAATACTTGCCAATCCTCCTTTCGGCACCAGACCGGCAGGTTCTGTGGATATTAACCGTCCGGATTTCTATGTAGAAACGAAGAACAATCAGTTGAACTTTCTTCAACACATGATGCTGATGCTCAAAACCGGAGGTCGTGCAGCCGTAGTATTACCAGACAATGTCCTTTTTGAAGGTGGTGCTGGAGAAACAATTCGCAAGAAGTTACTCTCAGACTTCAACTTACACACGATACTTCGTTTGCCTACAGGTATTTTCTATGCACAAGGTGTAAAAGCAAATGTATTGTTCTTTTCCAAAGGTCAACCAACAAAAGAGATTTGGTTCTATGATTATCGTACTGACATCAAACATACGCTTGCTACTAATAAATTAGAGAGACATCATTTGGATGATTTTGTCACATGCTATAATGCAGGAAACTTAAAAGGACGCAAAGAGATATATGATGCAGACAATAATCCTCAAGGGCGTTGGCGTAAATATCCTGTAGATGATATTCTCACTCGTGACAAGACAAGCCTTGATATAACCTGGATAAAACAAGGAGGAGACTCTGATGACCGCTCCTTGGCAGAATTGATGGCTGACATAAAAGAGAAAAGTAAAACTATTAGCTCAGCAGTTGCAGAACTTGAGAAGCTGCTTGCAAACATAAATGAAGATTAAGCGTATGAAGAATAATGACATCGCAAAATCAATAGAACAACAATTCGGAGAAATCATAGATATTATTCTCCAACATAAAAGTAATGCTTCAAGAGCCGTCAATGAAGAGTTGCTACTCACAGCATGGCATGTAGGTGGATATGTATCTGCTAAACTGAAGAGCGAAGAATGGGGAAGTAAGGTTGTTTCTCAATTGTCCGAATACATACGTTCGCAATATCCCGACATCAAAGGATATAGCAAAAGAAGCATATACAATATGGTAATGTTTTATGATGAGTATTCATCAGAAACGTTCACAGCAACAATAAGCCAATATTTGAATACTGAATTTGTGCAGCCAAAAACTGCACAAATTGAAACAAGAAATCATACACAGGGAACCACTGTAATTGTGCAACCGTTGGCTGCACAATTTGTCCAGCCAGCAATTGGACAAATGCCTAAAATATTGGAGTTAACGACCTTGACTAATCATATAGAAATATTATGCCGATGTAAAAGCAACGAAGAACGGTTGTTTTATATACTCTATGCCAATAAAGAGCATTTAGTAAAACGAGAGCTCCAACGTTGCATTTCTAACCAAACTTATGCAGGATTATTAGGAAGCAAGGACAATATGTCAAAAGGATTACTGGAAAGATATCCTAATGCGCCAGTCATGTTCAAAGACACCCTGTTCGTAGATTTTCTCAACCTGCCGAAAAAGCATAGCGAATCAAAATTAAGAAACGGTTTAGTAGAACACATGAAACAGTTTATTCTTGAACTGGGAAAAGACTTTATATTCATGGATCAGGAATATCGCCTTAATATTGGTGCATCTACATTCAAGGCTGATTTACTGTTCTTTCATCGCGGCTTACAGGCATTGGTCGCTGTAGAATTAAAAAAGACAAAGTTTCATCCTCGCGACCTCGGACAGTTGGAATTTTATCTGGAAGCACTCGACCGGGATGTAAAACGCTCCAACGAAAATCCGTCTATCGGTATTATTCTTTGCCCTGAAGCAGACCGGGTAGTAGTAGAGTACGCTATGAGCCGGAGCATGAGTCCTACGATGATTGCTGAATACAAACGCATACTCATTCCACAAGAACGCATGCAGCAGCAACTGAATGAGTTCTGCAATCTATTCTTAAATAAAGACTGATTCAAATGGATACAAAGAAATTACGTCAAAAAATACTAGACCTTGCCATTCGTGGTAAACTCGTACCGCAGGATCCAAATGATGAGCCAGCATCCGTATTACTTGAACGCATTAAAGCAGAGAAAGAACGTTTAATAAAAGAGGGAAAAATAAAGTGTAGTAAAAAAACAGCTAAAACTTCTGATACGCCCCATTATGAGAATGTTCCATTTGAAGTGCCAAAGGGATGGGTGTGGACGACGATTGAAGAAATATGCTCAAAGATAGGTTCCGGTAGTACACCAAAAGGAAGTAACTATTCTGTGAAAGGGATTCCTTTTTTCCGATCGCAAAATGTATATAATGACAGGCTTGTTTATGATGACATCAAATATATTTCCGAAGAAGTTCATCAGAAGATGAAAGGTACGGAAGTTCTTGCTAACGATTTGTTGTTGAATATTACTGGAGGTTCATTGGGAAGATGTGCCGTGGTTCCTGCTGATTTTAATTGTGGCAATGTCAGTCAACACGTTTGTATTATGCGTTCTGTTTTAGTTGAACCTGAATATTTCCATGCGCTAGTTTTATCTTCATACTTCGCTAAATCTATGAAGATTACGGGTAGTGGTCGTGAAGGATTACCAAAATACAGTTTAGAACAAATGGCTTTTCCTTTACCACCTCTTAGTGAGCAACAGCGCATTGTAATGGAAATAGAGAAATTGTTTGCTTTAATCGACCAAATAGAACATAGCAAAGTAAATTTGCAAACCATCATAAAGCAAACCAAGAGCAAGATTCTTGATCTTGCCATTCACGGAAAACTTGTGCCGCAAGACCCAAACGATGAACCTGCTATCGAATTGTTGAAACGTATAAATCCCGACTTTACACCTTGTGATAACGGGCATTATACGCAGTTGCCTAATGGATGGACTGTTGCACCTATGCAAGTACTATGCTCTTTGGTTGATGGTGATAAGCAAAAAGGAATAGAACGAATAAATCTTGATGTCAAATATTTGCGTGGTGAGCGTGATGCCAAAACTTTGACTTCTGGAAAATATGTTACTGCAAATTCACTTTTGATTTTAGTAGATGGCGAGAACTCTGGTGAGGTATTTAGGACTTCGATTGACGGCTATCAAGGTAGTACTTTCAAACAGTTGCTTATCAACGAAAATATGAACGAAGAATATGTACTACAAGCAATCAACTTGCATAGGAAAGTCTTGCGAGAAAGTAAGGTTGGTTCTGCTATTCCCCACTTGAACAAGAAACTATTCAAAGCAATAGAAATTCCTATTCCACCTTACAAAGAACAACAAAGGATTATAAAGGCTATAACCAAGGCTTTTATGTCTTTAGATTTAATAATGGAGAGTTTATAGGCTCTCCATTATTAAATCTAATTGTGTAAAGATTCCATGGATTGCATGAATAATTCGCTTTTGTTCTGCCTTCGATGGTATTGGTATCTCTAATTTTGAGTATTCAGAAATCCAATATCGTTTATGGGTGTCACCTACCAATTTGGTTATGCTCATAAACATTGCCACATAATCAACTTCAATGTCCTTATGTACTTTTAGAATCTTCATTGCAGATGACTTTACCTTAAAAGGGAAATCAACTAGTTTCGAATCAGTTGTAAAATCATCAAAGATTATACAAGGAAGATTCGAGTATATACCAGTAGCCTCGTTAGTGTAACCAATAATAAATGATTTACCGGCTGTCAGAACTGGGGTTGAATAAGAGTCATCATAAGCTGTCGATTCTACAATATAAGCTGTAGACTGTTCATAACCTATAATTTGGTCAAGCCTACAAAACGTCCATCCATCAGGCAACTGCGTATAATGCCCGATATATTCTATTATATTGTTGCCGTATTCATTATAAATCAATATAATATGGTAACAAAATTCAAAAGCTATCTCGCCAAAACTAATTTGGCAAAAAACACTGTTACATCGTATGTGTGGACAGTACAGTATTTCCTCAATCATTATGGAGAAGTAAACAAAAAGAACCTTTTAACATATAAAGGGTATCTGGTGGAGAACTTTAAACCGCAAACGGTAAACCTACGATTGCAAGGTATCAACAAGTATTTGGAATTTACAAAACAGGAGAAACTGAAGGTAAAGTTCGTCAAAGTACAGCAGAAGAACTTTTTGGAAAACGTAATCAGCGATGCAGACTACAAATTTCTAAAAACACGCTTAAAAGCTGATGGTTATAATGAGTGGTATTTTATCGTATGGTTTATGGCTGCCACAGGCGCACGTGTCAGTGAATTGCTTCACATCAAAGCTGAGCATGTACAAGTTGGCCATCTTGATCTTTACAGTAAAGGTGGAAAAATACGTCGTTTATATATTCCGAAAAATTTGCGTACAGAAGCCACAAAATGGCTCAAAGAAAAAAGTCTTATTTCCGGCTATATATTCCTGAACCGATTTGGGGAACGTATTACAACACGTGGCATAGCCCAACAACTGAAACATTTTGCGGGAAAATACGGAATGAATAAGGAGGTGGTTTATCCTCATTCATTTCGTCATCGTTTTGCCAAG
>ERZ838839.22-NODE-22-length-182815-cov-11.409296_pt1 | contig 182815 bp, 137 predicted proteins | sample MGYA00519909_ERZ838839 | MGnify/ENA primary metagenome ERZ838839 (study PRJEB31850, sample SAMEA3708843) | human gut metagenome | biome: human gut; feature: human-associated habitat; material: faeces | place: China | collected 2014 ...
TCTTAAATAGCTCTAAAACTTTATTTGCATACAAACTTTCCGGAATAAAGAGAGGCGGACGGGCTATTTCACGCAGATTGAACTCCTTCTGATTGCCCATTGTCAGGATAATATCTTTGACGGACACCACACCGATTATCTCATCTTTCCGTTCGTCCACCAACAGATACTTGCTGTAATGTTCTTCTTCGATAGTCTTCATCACCTTCTCCCGCGTATCGTCAGGATGAAGTATCACAACATCTCTGCGGTGCGTCATCAATTCATTGGCACGTTTGTCCGAGAAGCGGAATACATCGCGTATCATTTCCGTCTCTTCCTTGTCGATCACCCCTTGTTCCGAACTTTGGTGCAGAATCATTTTGATTTCCTCCTGTGTCATGGGGCGTTCTTCGCTTTTCAGTCCGATCAGTTTATTCAGCAGGCGGGTGGAGATACTGAGTAACCATACGAAAGGATAAGAGATTTTTGTCAGCAGAATCATTATCGGGCTGAATAAGATTGCATATCTTTCCGGATTGCTGAGAGCTATGGACTTAGGTACCAGTTCCCCGATGATAAGAGAAAGATAAGTGATCACTGCCACGGTAGTAATCATAGCCAGATTGCGCGCATAGGCTTCCGCTCCCGGAATAAGAGAGAACAGAGGAACAAGGTCGTCGGCAATGGCAACTCCACCATAAGCACCGGACACAATACCGATAAGTGTAATACCGATTTGGATAGTAGATAAAAACTTTTCCGGTTCTTCTAATTGCTTTAATACTCCTCGGGCAGATTTGTTACCTTTGGCTACAAGAGTTTCGAGACGTGCTTTGCTGGAAGATACCAGCGCGATTTCGTACATGGCAAAAATGCCATTCAGTACGAGTAAGAAAAGTATAATAAGAAATTCCATAAATGGATTAAAATGGTTATAGCCTCGAAATTACATGAAATCACGACACTATGCAAATCTATGTAATATATTAATGAAAATTTAATAATCGTGTTGTCTTTTTGGGTATTGGAAGTGAGAAAGGGAATACAGAGGCGAAGCCGCCTCTGTATTCCCTTTCTTATATAAGATAAAGCGAGAGATACTCCTTATTTTTTATAGCTGTCTGCTTTGGCTTTGGCGCGTTCGATGCGTTTGGCGGTATCCGGGTGAGAGGAGAACATTCTCTGTACATAAGAAGATTTCGGAGCGTCTTTTGCCAGTTCAGCCAGTTTGGTCAATGCGTTGGCCATGGCATAAGGGTCGATGTTGTTTTTTACACAGAACTCAACACCGTATTCGTCTGCTTCGTTTTCCTGCTTTTGTGAATACTGTGCGCCGGCAAGAGCTTCTGCCATTGCTCCCAGTTCAGAGTCAGTCAGTTTGGCAACTTTGTTGCTGGCTGCACCTGCTGCATTCTTCACTGCCGAGCGAAGGTAGGCATTTTTCATCGCGTCTTTAGAGTCAGTGTGTACAACGTGACCGATTTCATGTCCTACTACTGCCATTACTTCTTCGTCAGTCATCACATCCATTAGTCCGGCGCAGATACGTACACTGCCGTCTCCACAGGCAAAAGCATTCACGTCTACAACTTCATAAACACCGAAGTTCAGTTTCAGCCCGTCCATTTCTTTGATGTGGCCGGTCAGCTTCTCCAGACGTTTGCCGTATTCAGTGTCAGGTTTTGTCAGTGGATTGTGTGCATCCATCCAGACCATGTATTCCTTACTCATGTTGGCGATGTCCGCGTCTGATAAAGTAACTGCCGATACTACGTCTTTTCCAGCTTGCAGGGCTTTCCCTACATTAAACTTCTTTCCGAATTGTGCCGAAGCTGTCATTCCCATACCCAAAAACAACAGGGCAATCATAGCAATTTGTCTTTTCATTCTCGTTTCAATTAATGTTTCAAACTATGGTTAATATTCAAATGTGATTCCCAGTGTCGGAAGCAATGTTCCGCTTGATTGTTTAATGCGCTTCATCCTGTATCGTTGCGCAGCGGCGGGAGCTTCCGGGTTCTCGATGATGCCGGTACTCATAAGCACATCCTGCTGTTTCAGCTTGCTGACTGTGATGTTCTGCAAATCGAGATAAAATCCCAGCATACAATGTTTCAGATAAAACGTTTTGTCCACGCGTACATCCACCTGCGCAAAAGCGGGGAGACGCTCTTTGTTATATTTCGAGTAATCGTAATATGCTTTTCCCTGTGCATCCCATGCTGATACCAAAGACGACTTGGTTTCGTCATAAGGAGTGTACGGAGCACCGCCGATGCAGCTTACCTTCATGCCGAAACTCCATTGATGCGGAAGATTATACGTTCCCCGCAGATTGAATATATAGCGGTTGTCCCACGCGGAGGCGATGTATTCGCTTTCTTTATCGTTGCGATATTCACTCTTGAACAAGGTAAAGGAAGAAGCCAGATTCAGTTTCTTGGCAATAAGCCACTTCACCAAAATCTCCGCACCGTAGGAGCGCCCTTGTGCAGTGGAAGTAAGTAACTCATTACCGACTACTCCATAATCATTTCCTTTGCAGTTAAGAGGAATCCCGTCCGCTACGGAAAGAGGGATCTTATCATAATCTTTGTAGAATCCTTCTACGGATGCTTCGAAGGTATCTCCCTTTCGCCAACTGATTCCCAGACTTCCTTCACTCACTTTCATGTAACGGAGGTTGTATTTATTAGCGAAAGTCCCGTTATTATTCTTAAAGCCGAGAGCCGTGTAGGCAGGGAGTTGATAATACAGTCCCGCATTTCCGCTTGCAAACCAATGATCGGCTAGTTGATAGGAGAGTGACAGGCGGGGAGAAAGCTGGTCGGAAAGGTTCTTCATTGTCGATGAATAATCATTGGCGTCGGCCCGCAGACCTAGAGAGGCAGTGAAGCGGTCGTCCATTGAAGTGTAATTGATCGTTCCGAAAAGTCCCCAGCGCAAGATACCTAAATACGTGTGATAATCAAAAGTTTGCGGCTGGTTAGTGTACACCCGTTGAAAGGTAGTGTTGGTATATTGGCTGTAATCCAGATTGACGCCGAGATTGATTTTCCAATTACGGAAAGTAGTGCTGTTCTCGAGACGGAGTTTCGTTTCCTGTTCGGTGGAACGGAGGCGGAGCATTAAGTTATCCGGATGGCTTTCATCGTTCCGGCGATATTTCGTATTACGGTTGTTCAGATAACTATGGCTGACTACTGCCGATTGCACGTGTGCACCTGCATAATGACGATAGACTGCCCCCACAGTAAATGTCTCCTGTTTTATCTTAGGCAGATAACTCAGGATATATTCATTGTCTTCACTGTCAGCTTTCGTATTCAGCCGCATATTATCAATTCCGCCCAGTCCTAATACCGTCAGTTCATTCTGCTCGTTAAACCGGGTTTTCAGTTTGAATTGTGCATCGGTAAAGGTTGGCAGGAAAGGCAAATCGAGCATATCAAACAGGAATTGCAGATAAGACTGGCGCACGGAAACCAAGTAGGAAGTCTTCTTGCCTATATGTCCGTTGGAAGCCAAAGAAACTTCGGAAGCTCCCAGTGTAGCCTTCAATGAATTGCGTTCCATATCTCCGTCGCGCAACTTGAAGTCGAGTACGGAACTAAGTGCATTTCCCTTATCCGCAGGGAAAGCGCCGGTATAGAAATTTACTTCCCGTATCAGGTCGGCGTTGAGGATTCCTACCGGACCGCCGGATGCGCCTTGCGTACTGAAGTGGTTGATGTTGGGGATTTCCACTCCGTCAAGATAGAAGCGGTTTTCGGAAGGCGCCCCGCCTCGCACAATCAGGTCGTTGCGGTATCCTATCGGTGAAAAGGCGACTCCGGGGTAAGATTGCACGATGCGTGAAATATCCCGGTTGGCTCCCGGACTCTTTTCTATTTCCTGTATTCCGATAATGCGCAGGCTGACGGGACTTTCCACATCGCGCCGGAAAGGGGAGGCGGTGATTGTCACTCCTTCGAGTTCGGTCAGGTTCTCCTCCATTTCTATCGGGATGTTCAGGTTTTTGGTAGATAAGATGTATTCGGAGGTCGTAACGCTCTTGTATCCGATTGCCGATGCTTGCAGGCGGTAAATGCCCGGCGGCACTTGTTCAATGGTGAAACGCCCTTCAGCATTGGTGACACTGCCCATATTCAGCCCGATAATCATCACATTGATAAATTCCAATGGCTGACGACTATTCTTGTCAATCACCGTTCCCTTTATCTGATGCATAGGTTGTGCTTGCAACAGAAGGAGCATAGTATTGAAAAACAGTAGAAGTGTCAACAATCTTTTCATGCGGTTGCAGTTTAGTGCTGCGAAAGTACGAAAAAAGTATTAAAGAATGATATATTCAGTGAATAAAAAAAGAATATGTTCTATATTTGTGGGAAATATAAAAACAGATTCCTTATGAAGACTGTAAAACTGATTACTTGCAATGACGCGATGAAGGCACATATCCTTCAGGGAGCGTTGGAGAACGAAGGGATTGAATCTATTCTGCACAATGAAAACTTCTCTACCTTATATAAGAGTTGTGTGAGCAGCATAGCGGGAGTGGACATTCTGGTGGCGGATGATGATTATGAGAAAGCCGTTCAGGTGTTGAGAGATAACCAGAGTTGGCCGGAAGAATTGACGCTTTGCCCTTATTGCGGGTCGTCGGATATTAAGTTCAGGTTAAAAAAAGGACAGAGGCTGCGTGCTGTCGGTGCGGCAATACTTTCCATGTTGGCGGCAGCCCCTCCGGGAGATAATCATTGGGAATATACCTGCGGACAGTGCCAACGGACTTTTGAGGTGCCTGTTGCCAAGTTCCCTTCTTCAGAGGAAAAGGAGGAAGAATAATTTAATCTAACTATATACGTATAATGAAAAAGAGAAATCTTCTGTTAGCTGCTTTATTATTGATATTGGTGGCCCCCTCTTTTGCTGCCAAAGTAGATACTTTATTAGTTAATAGCCCTTCCATGAATAAGGATGTACAGGTGGTGGTCGTTACGCCGGACGCTGCGTTGGGCAAGAAAGCGGTGGCTTGTCCCGTCATTTATCTGTTGCACGGTTATGGTGGAAATGCTAAAACATGGATCGGGGTGAAACCGGATCTTCCGCAGATTGCGGATGAAAAAGGAATCATCTTTGTTTGTCCGGACGGAAAGAATAGCTGGTACTGGGACAGTCCGAAAGATCCGTCTTACCGTTACGAAACTTTTGTTTCATCGGAACTGGTGAAGTATATTGACGGACATTATAAGACGATTGCTGACAGGAAAGGACGTGCCATAACAGGATTGAGCATGGGAGGACATGGGGCTATGTGGAACGCTATCCGTCATAAAGATACGTTTGGTGCCGGTGGAAGTACCAGTGGCGGGGTAGATATCCGTCCGTTCCCGTTGAACTGGGATATGTCGAAACAGTTGGGCGAATTTGCATACAATAAAAAGGTATGGGATGAACATACGGTTATCAATCAGATTGACAAGATAGAAAACGGGGATTTGGCTATCATTATCGACTGTGGTGAAGCGGATTTCTTTCTGAATGTGAACAAGGATTTGCATAACCGTCTGTTGGCCCGGAAGATTAACCATGACTTTATCACTCGTCCCGGCGGACATAACGGGAAGTATTGGAATAACTCCATTGACTATCAGATTCTGTTCTTTGATAAGTTTTTCAAGAAATAAAAGGGCTAATGCTTGACTTTAGCTTTTGGATGTCGTATCTTTGGATACATAATCATAAAATAGATTGAGGTTAAACTACGATAGAAGGAGAAAGCATTGGCTTTCTCCTTTTTTTATTGTATGCCGGATGTGGGAGAACTTGACCCCGGCTCATAACAGGCGTAAGCTCGGGGATGAAAGCACTTTAGCTGACGGACTACGACAAATTACACGCTCTGTCAGGTTGGAACAGACGCTCTGTTTACCGGAAACAGACGCTCTGTTAAGTAGATTTAGAGCGTGCGTTTTGAAAAAGCGGAGTAATGCCGCTTTCTCTGTTAATGATGCATAAATCTGCTCTTGACAAAAGAATGCCGAAATTGTAGTCTGGCTATTATTTGATTCTTAATCCGCTTCCTCCTATGAACAACCGGCTCGAAGGACTATTCACACTTTTCTCTATCTTGATTCGTGTGCTTGGAGTTTCTTCTTCCTCTTCTTTAGGCGGATAAGTTCCGTTCAATACTCCGAGGGCAACACTCAACAAAGTTTCCTTTTCATCACCGAAAGGCAGGAAAGTTAAGTAATCTGTTGAAGCATTGACTGAGTATGTCGGTTTGAATCCGGGGTAAGTATCATGCTCGGAGTCATAGATAGTAGCTACAACCGGATTGACGGACCATTGGAATTCTTCGTTGATGAATTGTTCCGTGGCTACATTTTGTCCTTTTGTTGAACTGCCGATAGCTATTAATTTTTGAATCTTTCCGTTCAGGCAGTGCATTAGCATTTCCGGTGCTCCTGCTGTTTCTCCGCCAATCAGGACGATAAGGGTTGTTAAGTCCAGGTTCTTGCCGCCGGAGGTATTTAAAAGTTTGGAGTCAAATGTCAGGGTCACATCTTTATCCGTGTTCTTGTCATTATATTCCAGAAATCCCATTGTCTGGTCAAGATAATAAGAAGACACAAGCATCGTACTCAACAACTGTACGCAATCAATGCTTCCTCCTTTGTTGTATCGCAGGTCGAGTATTACCTCGTGAATATTCTTCTGAGCAAGCTCATCCGACCATTCGCGTAATTCGGCGTTGTATTTTTCCGGACTCTCTTTGGTGCCTGCCGTAAAACTGTTGTACATCAGATAGCCGACTTCACTTCCATCGGTCAGTGTCAGTGTTTTCTTACAGTGAACCGGATTGTCTACCAATGGTACGGCTGCACCAATCTTTACCGGATCACCTACCGGAACAACCCGGTAAATTTCTTCTTCTTCACCTTCTACCGGTGGCTCTGTGGGCGGAACTAATTGATATTTTCCTAAAGTAACTTCCAAGGGTTCCGTACCTTGCAGTAGTTGGCTTTCATATTTCTTGCTGATATAGGAGGTGTCTACTTTCACAATCCAGTCGCCCCGTTTCAGTACGGCCGCGGCCGGAGAACCGGGAATGACATAAGTAATCAGTGCGTTGTAAGCAGTGTCAATGTCCGGGTTGCGAACCAATGAATAGTCGAATCCATAGCTTGGCAGCGGAGTCTCCATGACAGAATCGACGAACGAATAACTGTCGTTCTTCGACTTTACTTTTGACAAGAACTGGGCAGGTTCCAGAAACAGATTCGCATCATCGTAGGAAGGTAGGTCTTGATACCACAGATAGTTCTGTTGCATGATATCGTACATCCATGTGTCCAATGCAGTCATGTGGGCATACTCCGGCCAGCGGTCGACACCGCAGGAGAAAAAGCCGCTGATAGATACGATAACCAGGGCAGGTATAAGGATTATCTTTCTTAATTTTGTCATTATAAAAAGCTTTTCACTGTGCAAATGTAGGAAATACTTTGCTTATCTACCACATTTATGGTATAAAAATGCCTTCAATGTGTGATTGGTTGTTAGCGGATATGGCCTTATCTTTGCCATATCAAAGTTATCAATAGGTATTAATAGGATTTTTGGATGGATATAGCTGCATTATTATCGGGAGGTGTCGACAGTTCGGTGGTCGTACATCTCCTTTGTGAGCAAGGATACAAGCCGACTCTTTTTTATATTAAGATCGGCATGGACGGGGCGGAATATATGGATTGTTCGGCAGAGGAAGATATTGAATTGTCTACCGCTACTGCCCGTAAATACGGTCTGTCTTTGGAGGTGGTGGATTTACATCGCGAGTATTGGGACAATGTGGCGGCCTATGCCATTGATAAGATTAAGAAGGGGCTGACACCCAATCCGGATGTGATGTGCAACAAACTTATTAAGTTTGGCTGCTTTGAACAGCGTATCGGAAAAGACTTTGATTATACGGCTACCGGACATTACGCCACTACCTTGCAACGTAACGGTAAGACGTGGCTCGGGACAGCGAAAGATCCTGTAAAGGACCAGACGGACTTCCTTGCACAAATAGATTATCTGCAAGTTTCCAAGCTGATGTTTCCCATTGGCGGACTGATGAAGCATGAAGTGCGTGAGATAGCGTTGAATGCAGGCTTACCGAGTGCCCGGAGAAAAGACAGTCAGGGCATTTGCTTTCTCGGAAAGATAAACTACAATGATTTTGTCCGCCGCTTTTTGGGAGAAAAGGAAGGGATGATTATCGAACTGGAGACTGGTAAGAAACTGGGTACGCATCGGGGTTATTGGTTTCATACGATCGGTCAGCGCAAGGGGCTCGGATTAAGTGGTGGTCCTTGGTTTGTGATAAAGAAAGATATTCAGGAGAATATTATCTATGTGTCCCGTGGTTACGGTGTGAAAACACAATACGGCAATGAACTTCGCATCAACGATTTCCATTTTATTACGGATAATCCGTGGCAGTCAGCAGGAAAGGAGATAGACATCACTTTCAAGATTCGCCATACTCCCGAATTTACGAAAGGGAAACTTGTGCAGGAAGGAGAGAGGCAGTTCCGTATCTTGTCTTCTGAAAAGTTGCAGGGCATTGCTCCCGGACAGTTCGGAGTTGTTTATGATGAGGCTGCGCAGGTTTGCGTGGGGAGTGGGGAAATCGGATGAAGAGCTTCTTGCAGGGATTGACGCCGTGAAGTAGATTGTTTTTAGATATAATATTCCGCCAAATCCACAATCCCTGCCCGCATCGCATATTTAGTCGCTTCGTGCACATTATTCACTCCCAGTTTCCGGAAGATATTTTTGCGGTGGCTGTTAATAGTATGGAAGCTTAGATTTTTTTCCGCTGCAATCTCTTTCGTTGTTTTCCCCAGTGCAATTTCTTTCAGGATATTCTTTTCCGTTTGCGTCAGCAAATGGTCTTCTGTCATTGTGCCGGCTACAGGAGAAGCAGCGCCTGAAAGCAGCAGGTTGCTGACATGATTGCAGATATACCGTTGTTTACGGCCGGCACATTGGATAGCAGTCATGATTTCCTCTTTTGAATTATCTTTCATCACTACCCCGAAAGCCATACTGCTGAACAATACCTGGCGGAGAAAATTAATACTTAACTCATCCGAGAACAGAATCCAGTCGACCTCTTTGAATCTTTCCTGCAAGACAATCAGCTCATCCGCCCCGGCAAAATCGAATAGCGTATAATCCAGCACTACCACCGCTTGCGGATACAACCGGAGCTGCTGAATCAGTTCTGCCTTGTTGTCAGCTTCTAAGAGGGTGGCAACATCTTTCTGCTTGCTTAGCAGAAACATCATCCCCGCTTTACTGATGTCCTGATTGTCTGCGATGATATATTCTCTCATAGGAAATTAATGAATTAAAAAACTCCGCTACAAATGTACGCATTTTGCGCGATTTGTAGCGGAGTTGTTCCAAGATTCTTGTATCCCGATTACCAGGAACGTCCTTTGAAGATGTTGGACTGGTCGAGCGGAATGATATTTCCGTTCAGTGTCAGGTTATTGTTGCTGAAGTTAGGGCTGATTGTAACTGAAGCGTTGTTGTCTCCGTTGCTCATGGTGATAAATACTTGAGCGGAGATACCGATACCTTGAACGCTGAATGAGCAGTTCACATTACCTTTCTTGTCGACATTCATCTTCATGTCCGAAGAATTACCGTCTACTGTGACACCACCGATTCCGTTAGGGCCGGGATAAGGAGTGTTGAAAGCAGTCTGTACTGTGGCTCTGTTGCCGTTCATCAGAACGAAGTTAGTGTTTGAAGTAACAAAAGCGCTCATGCCATTGCGGAATATTACCTGATTGGCTTCCAGAACGAACTGTTTATTCTTCAAAGCCTGTACGGCTTGTTGATAAGCTGCCATGTCCTGCACCTGTTCTTCGGCACGGAGTTTAGCTCTTTCCGCATCTCTTTGAGCTTTTCTTTCTGCGCGGCGTGCTGCTGCGTTACTTTCCTGTGCATACATCATCGTGCTTGCACTTACTAATACTAATGCTAATAATGCAATAAACTTTTTCATAACTTTTTTTTGTTTAGGTTTAATACGTTGTCCGTTTATTGCAAAAACAAAGTCTGTGCCAGATTGTTCACGAGCGTCGCGCAATTTTATATCCGATCGCTGCGACGGCAATACTCATTAAAGGGCTGATAATGTTGAAAAAACAATAGGGAAGATATACCAATGTGGGGACGCTTAGTATTGTAGCCTGCGTCATCCCGCAGGTATTCCAGGGGATCAGCACGGATGTAACGGTTACTGAATCCTCGGTCGTCCGGCTCAGCAAACAACTTTCGTAACCTTTTTTAGCATAAATGTCGCGGAACATATTTCCGGTCAGAATGATACTGATGTATTGGTCGGCAGTTGCCAGATTGAGGAACAACCCGGAACAAACCGTAGCTCCCACCACGCTGACTGTTTTCTTCATAAAACGGACAAAGATAGAAGTGATACTTCCCAACATACCGCTGGCTGTCATCGCCCCGCCAAAGCACATGGCACATAAGATCAGCCAAATCGTATTCATCATGCCGGACATGCCACGTGTAGCGATTAAATCTGTCAAAACGGCATTATCTGTATGCAGACTTGTACTTCCGTAGAAGGTCATCATCAGTCCTTTGAACAGCGAATCGAAGCCGGAGGCAGCCATTCCCGAAATCTCCTGTAATAAATCCGGTTGAAATATCAGGGCAAAGATGCCTGCCAGCAATGTTGACAGGAACAGCGTAATGATAGAAGGTACCTTACGTGCAATCAATATTCCTGTGGCGACCGGAACAATCAGAAGCCATGGTGTGATATGGAACTTCTCATTCAGTGCGGCGGCCACCTCCGTGATATGTTGCGTATTGTTGGCATCATGTGAGAATCCCGCTACGGTGAAAATAATCAGGGTAATGACAAGAGAAGGAATCGTGGTTATCATCATGTAGCGGATATGGCGGAAGAGGGGAGTGTCTGTGACGGAGGCTGCCAATATGGTAGTTTCCGACAATGGAGATACCTTGTCGCCAAAATAGGCACCGGAGATAATCGCTCCAGCAATCCAACCTTCTTCAAATCCCTGTGCCTTACCGATCCCCATTAATGCGATACCGATAGTGGCAATTGTAGTCCACGAACTTCCGGTCATGACTGAAATCAGTACGCAGATAATGCAGGTGGATGCAAGGAAGAAACTTGGGTGGATAATCTGCATTCCATAATAAATCAGCGTAGGCACTACACCGCTAATCATCCAGATACCGCTGAGCGCACCAATAATCAGCAGGATGATGATAGCAGTTGTCACTCCGGCTACGTTGTTTGTAATAGCCAGCTCGTAGTCTTTCCATGGAACTTTGTAGAATGCCATGCCGATAAGGATACAGACTGCGGTGGTAGTAAGCAGTGACACTTGGCTGCCGCCACTCAGTGCGTCGCTGCCGAAAGTATGGATAGTAGCGAATAATAATAGAACAAGTACAATAATCGGTATCAGTGATACGAGTGGGGAAGGAGCTTTTTTCATGCTAAATTCTCTAATCCTTTTTTTGTTGTTTAGCTGATATTTATTTTTGGCTGCAAAGATACAACAAAAAGGTGGAAATCTTTTGCATTATGGGAGCGGGCAATAAAAATTATTATAAGTTTATATTTTCTTGGAATATAGAAAGAGCTAACCTTTAGTTGAGCATGGTTTTACGTTTCAGCCACCAATAGCGGATGAAAAGTATTCCTGTCAGAATCAGCGCAATGGACAATCCGGTGTAGAAGACAGAGATAAAACTTTCGGGTAGCAAATGGAAGCTTCGGATCGTAATTCCGAGAGAAATCATGAATATCATGATTATCCAGCTTTTTACATCGAAGAAAGAGAAAGGACAGTTGCGGGTTTCTTTCTTCTGTTCAATCCGGCGGGTATGCTTGTAGTAGAGTCTTTTAAAAATCAGTACGAAGAATAACAGGAAAACGATAGTGGCTTCCCCTATCTTAAACATCCAGTCGTGTGAGTTGTTCATCCAGGTGACGATTCCTATCCGCAGGATGTTTCCGCCTGCAATAATCCAGACGGTGCCGGCTATGATTAGTAAGATTTGTCTGTTAACTCCGTACTTCATAGTTTACTGATTTTTTGTATTAAACGGTTTTACCATCCATTTTGTTGACTCACTTCTTAAAGAAAATCGTAATTAATAGAGAAATACCGGTTAAAAGGACTCCGATACCGATAACGCCGTGCCAGCCATACAGTTGCCAGAAACTTCCGGCAAGGAATGTTCCCATGGAGCCACCGATGAAGTAGGTAGTCATGAAAATTGTATTGATACGGTTCGAAGCGCGGGGATTCAGTTCGAAGATACTCGTCTGGTTACTGAGTTGGATGCATTGCATTCCTATATCAATCATGATAATGCCGGCGATGATTCCGGCGTAAGTGTTTTCTCCGACGAAGAACAATAACCAGGACAAAAGAATCAATCCGCAGCCGATGAAGTTGAAGCGGCGAACGCCTACCCGTTTTACATATCTTCCCACAAAAGAAGCTGTTAATGCTCCGGCTACTCCGCAAAGTCCCAGCATACCAATCACGTCGCTATTGGCGAAGAATGGAGCTTGTCCCATTTTGAAAGCGAGGCAGGACCACATGGCGAGGAGCGAACCGAAGTTCAGGGCGGCCCGGATAGAGTAGATGCGTAGTTGCGGAAACTCTTTCACCAAAGCCAGCAGGGATTTCATCAGGTCGCTGTACTTTCCCCGGAAGTTGGTCTGAATGTTGGGAAGAACTTTCAGTACGACAACCGCACAGACAAACATCATACCTGCGGCAATATAATACATCTCCCGCCACCCGAACAGTTCACCGACGAATCCGCTGACGACGCGTGAAGCCAGGATGCCGGTCAGTAATCCCGATAAGACGATTCCTACATTTCTGCCTTTATGCTCCGGACGTGAAAACTGGGCGGCCATGGGAATGAATATCTGTGGAATCATAGAACAGGCCCCCGTAAGGAATGAGGCAACAAGTATCACATGGATATTATGCGCCAGGGCAATCGTCAATAGTGAGAATATAAGGACGAGGAAGTTGGCAAGGATAATCTTCTTGCGTTGGTATAAATCACCCAAGGGAGTGATAAACAATAGTCCGGCCGCATAACCTATCTGCGTGACCATGGCAATCAGGTTAGTTCGGAACTCTGATATGCCAAGTTCATGGCGTATCATATTTAGCAGAGGTTGGACGTAATAGATATTGGCTACCGAAATACCCGCCACAATAGCAAGTGTCCAGAGGATAGACGCCGGTAGTCCTCCGTTTTCTTTTAATGGCTGTTTCATGCCGCAAAGATAATAAATAAGCTGTTTATTCGACGAAGAAAGTAGTAGAAACTGTATTGCCCTCATCGTCTACTGCTGTCAGTGAATGTTTACCGGGAGCAGGTTGCAGGGAAATCTTGTGGAAGTCCTGCGTTTGCGTCTGATAAGTTTCGTCGAGGTGCCAGAAGATCGTTGCGTCAGGATTGCTATGAGCCAGTTCCACCGTTATAAAACCTTTACTGCCATCCATTTGTCGGGGCAGTTTGATACGGGCGTTCATCGGAGGATAAATAAATTGCATTGCTTGGAAGGTGTCTTCCCCACAGCCGGGTTTGAAAGGCGGAAGCGACTTGTATTCCGGGTGATGTTGTTTGTAATACCATTCCCATACGGGTGGCAGGACAAACCAGGATTTCTGAATAGTAGGCTCTGTATTTGCACAGTTTTCATAAATACGCCGGCTTTCATCGGCGGATAGTGTGACAAGGTGATGATAAGGGCAAGCTTCTGTCCGCAGTCCGGCGGGCAGAACTAGCAATGTATCTATATCTTCACAAAATCTTCCTTTCAAGTGGCCGGACTGGTGGCATACTTCTGCATCAATGAAAACTCCTGTCGGGCGTTCGAACCATGACGATGAAGGGAGATAATTGAATATGTCGAATAACACGGGACCTGCTGTTTGTGCGCCGACTAATCCGGGCTTTCCCTCTCCGGTTGCATTTCCTACCCATACGCCGACTGCATAACGTGGAGTTACACCCACTGCCCAGGCGTCACGGAAACCATAGCTTGTTCCGGTTTTCCATGCAACCGGCTGCATGGAAGGGATAGCTTTCCAGTCAATTTCTTCGGGGCGGTTGACTTCTTTCAAAGCGTTGAATGTCTGCCACACGGCACCTTTATCCCAGATACTTTTATGCTGTACGGCCCTGTTTTTAGTATCTTCTTCTACTATCATTCTCGCTTCCGCTTCTTTGGAGGAAACGGGAGTTTCTGAATCCGAATGTCCGGTGACAAGGCTTCGCCCCATTTGCGCATAGGCGTTCGTCACGTCCCATAACGTAGCTTCCGCTCCTCCTAAAATCAATGATAACCCATAATGGGAGGATGGGCGACTGATCGTTTTGAATCCTATTTGTTGCAGGAAGTTGTGGAACTTGGGTACTCCGTATCTTTGCAGCATGGTTACTGCCGGGATATTCAATGAGCGTGCCAATGCTTCTGAAGCGGGTACGGCTCCTTCATATTGCATACTGAAGTTCTGTGGAGTATACCCGTTGATGTTGACAGGCACATCCGGCAATAGCATATCGGGCAACATACTTCCTTCCTGCAACATGGCATAATATAAGAAAGGTTTCAATATACTGCCAGTGCTTCTGGGAGCCTGGATCACATCTACCTGATTTCCTCCTTGTTTCCGGTCGAAATGTACATTCCCGCAGTAAGCCACTACTTGACTGGAAGGAATGTCAATCACAAGAATAGCCAGGTTGCGAATATCACTCCGATTGAATTCATTGCTCCAGCGTTCGGCCAAATCCTCTATATGAGTCTGCATTCCTTTGTCGATAGTCGTGCGGGAATACCGGCCGTTTCTTTCCTGATAGAATCGGCTGACCAGATGCGGCGCTATTTGAGGTAAGGGATGAGGTTCGTCAGGCAGCGGTTCGCTGACAGCCAGTTCATAGGTCGATGAGTCGATAATCTCTTTATCAAGAAGCTGTTTCAGGAGACGGTTTCGTTTGGCAAGTAGTGTTTTTCGTCCTTTCGACAAATGAATGATGGCGGGGGCATTGGGCAGGACGGCGAGCATGGCGGATTCTGCCCATGATAAATCCTCGGTGGAGTGACCGAAATAACGCCAGGATGCTGCATCCAATCCTACTACATTTCCTCCGAAAGGTGCGTGTGATACATACATCGACAGGATTTCTTCTTTTGAAGCACGAAACTCCAACCGGGTGGCAAGAATCATTTCAATCACTTTCTCTCCGAAAGTTCGTGACTCATGGCGGGCCAGGCGGATCGTCTGCATTGTGAGGGTACTGCCTCCGCTGACGATACGTTTGTTTTTTAGATTCTGATAAGTAGCTCTCCCTATGGATAACGGGTCTACTCCCCAATGATAATAGAAATTCTTGTCTTCGAAAGTAATGAGGCATTGCCTGATTTTCTCGGGTGTCGTCTTTCGTGGAGGAAATCTCCATTGACCGTCGGAAGCGATACGTGCTCCTAATAACTCTCCATTTCTGTCTGTCACAACGGTAGAGTAGGGAACATGAAACAGTTGCCGGGGAAGACAAAAGATATATCCTATCACTAAAAGAGTAATAATGCCGAGCAATACTCTTTTAATGACGGATAAATGTTTGAAGAAATTCAATATCTTGTTTCCCATGAACCGAGTTTGTTCCATGCACAGAATCTACATTAGCGGCTGACTGTGGTTCTTCCCGCTTTGCTTCGTGCCTGTACATTGACGTCATACATCGCTTCACACTGAACAGCCGGAAGGATAAAGTTACCCGCATAGGTAGCTTGCAGCCTGATTGTAAATATCTTCGTTTCGCCCCGGCGCAGATTGAAATAAGTCAATACACGATCGTCGCGGATATCCTGATAAGTATATTGGCCGCTCACATTACCGGACGAGTCGGTTGTCTCTTGTGGCTCTGCTTCGGGAACCGTCATTCTCTCGTTATACACTTCCCAGCCGGACGGGATGATGTGAGTCAATGCCAAGTTGGTGTAATCGGTGGTCCCGCTTGTGTTGGATATCGAAGCAATAGCCGTGAAGTCCGTTCCCTGCCGGATATCGTTGACAGACATCGGTTTACCATCCATACTTGCATACCTGATATCCATACGAAGATTGTCGGAAATAGCCGGCAACGTATCATTCAACAACTGTGTACGTGTAATAAGGTCTATGCTTAGTGCTCCTTTGCCTTGATTCTTTACGGCAACCGTTCCTGATTTGGGAGAAGTGGAAATCTCTTTCTCGAAGACGGCTTTAGCTGATTTTACGGCAGGTTGTTGTTTGCCGTTCCATGTCCAGGTGAAGTCTAACGAGCCGGACAACTTCTCCGCCAGGCGTCCCATTGCCATAAGGGCGAAAGCGGTGGACTGTGTGCTGAACCAGTTCTCTTGTGACAGATTCTTTGAAACGACTTTCGCTTGCTGTAAAGCATCCCGTTCCCGGTTCATCAGAAGTAATGTTTCCAAGATCATCGCTTCATCCCGGTCGGACGAACCGTAAATCTGATTCATGGAAGAGTAGGGGATGACTGTTGTCTCTGCATTGTACACTAGTTCTTCGGCAGGCTTCATCTTGCCCGTCAGTGCGTAGGCAGCTGCCAGTCTCCATTTAGCTTGGATAGATAATCCCGGTTGTTCTTTCATCCGGTTCATGGCGCCATATTCCGGTGCACCGGCCAGAGCCAGGGTATAGAGGCGGAAAGCCTGTTGCAGTTCTGACTGCCATTGTTGCCAGTTGTTTGCCTCTTGAGGCATACGCCAATTTTGTGCGGCAGCACGTTGGAAGCGTTTCCACTTGTTCAATACATTTGCATGGACGGCATAGCCTTTCTCCTGCGCCAGTGTTAAGAACATTCCTGTGTAAGAACTGATCCATTCGTCAGCAACGGCATTTCCCGGCCAGTAGACAAATCCTCCGTTGGGGAGTTGGCGGGCGTAAATCTGACGGATCGCTTCTTGTACATTTGCTTTTATCTTCTCTGCCTCCCGGGTATCTATTGTTTTGAACTGAGCGATAAACAGGAGTGGCAGTGCTTTTGAAGTCAACTGTTCCGTGCAGTGGTGTTGATAGTTATATAAGAAGTCGAACCGACGGCTGATGTCTACTGATGGAATGCGCGATACTTCCAGTTTTATCTGGTTGTTTGCAGACAAACTTCCTAACTGATAGGATAATTCTTTGTTCTGTCCCGTTTCTATCCATTCGCTGCTGCGTAATGTAACTATCGGATTCGGATTCCGTACTTCTATTTCAATGGTTTCTTTGGTTTGTTGTCCGCCACCGCTTGCCGTCAGTTTGATGGTTGCCTTTCCGGTTTTGTTGCCGGTCTTTAAAGTAAAGAACACAAGTTGGTCGCCGGGCCGGTTGAAGGTGAGCGACTGTTGATGGGAACCTTCTATCTGAACTCCACCACCGGACGCCTGAAGCGATACGGTCACATTCTTCACTTGTTTTTCCATAGCGAAGACATTGACCGGAACAGTGATTTCTTCCTGAATACTAAGTACGCGCGGCAAAGTGGAGAGTAACATTAATGGTGTCCGTACAAATGCAGTCTTTTCTGCATTCCCGTAAGCTCCGTCCTGTCCTGCCACTACCATGGCACGTACCGAACCCACATACATCGGAAGTTTCAATGTATGCGTCTGCTGCCTGCCCTTTTCCAAATAGAATGGCCCTATAAACTTCACTACGGGTTTGAATCGGTTCGCTTTTGCGTCGGCCGGTTTGAGCGTTGCATCTCCACCAACGCTGAAAAGTGAACTGTAAGCTCCGGCAGAAGCTCCCAATACATTGTCGTACATATCCCAAGTGCGGATACCGAGTGCCTCGCGTGAATAGAATTCATTCCAGGGATCAGGTGTCTTGAAATTGGTTAGATCCAATAATCCGTCATCAACAATAGCTAATGTGTAAGTCATCGGTTTCCCACTTTTTTCGCTGACTGTGACGTTGAAGTCTGTCTCCGGTCGCAATACTTCCGGCATCTGTATCTGAGGTTGCAGAACAGTCTGGCGGTTGGTGACAAATACCGGAGCAATGCCATACATACGGATCGGTAAATCATTTATTGTCTGTGCATGAGGTTGTAGCAGACTGATGTGCAGATATACGTTCGGAGTCATTTCCGGAGTAATCTCAAATGTATATTTCGTGTCTCCCTCGTTGGTTACCTCTATCCATTCCCGGTGCAATACGGACGAACCGTTTTCTATGGATACCAACGCACGCCCTCCGGCAGCCGCAGGAATAATTGCCGTAGCTGTTTCTCCTATCTCGTAAGAGTCTTTATCCAGCGAGAAAGTAAGCATCTTGATACCGCTGGGATCGGTCTTGTTCGAACGTCCCCGTGATTCCGGCCAGTCTACATAGATGGTTCCTCCGGTGGCGTGGCCACTATCTTTGTCTTTTACATATACGAGATAGCGTCCCCAAGACGGATAATCGACACGGAATTTAAATGTTGTTTTTCCTCCGCTGGTCTGCAATTTACCACTGGCTACGGGGGTAATGGAACTATTGTTGATGTAAGTGCCGAAAGACTCTTCGCTGTTTTCCCACCACCAGCTCCAACTGATGCGGTATATCTTATATTCCAGGTTGGAACGGTTCACCGGCTGTCCTTGCGAATTAACGGTCACGATATCAAAGACGTGGTCTTTATCCGTTTCGATATATTTTCCTTTCGGTTGATTCAGATTGATTCCTACGTAAGATACAAATGGGGAGAACGGAATGCTTTGTGTATAGATGCTGGCGTCTCCTCCCGGTTCGAATACCCGGGTGGTGAAGGTCGCATTCAGCATACCCGGTGCATTTGTTGCTGCCGGAACTTTCAACGTGACTCCTGCTTTTCCTTCCGCATTAAGTATGCCATCGAACACATCCGTTTTAATGGTTGTGAAATCCGTAGCAGGATCGTTGAATATATATTGTCCGTAGTTCTTGAATTGCGTGTTTACTTTGGACAAAGACATTTCCACTTTAGCTTTCAATTTGGAGGCAGTGGCTCCCGTCAGCCACGCAGAAGCGAGCGGAACAGTGACATTTTTGTCTGTTGATTGAAGAATCTTCGGTAGCGTCAGATTGATTTTCAGTCGGTTGGGCTTTATCGTTTCAATACGCAGGCCTTTGTGGAAAGTAGTTCCTCCTACCTTTATATATGCATTCCAAAGACCGGTCGGGTCACCGGCTTGCGTAGGAACATCAAACGTGTAGAATCCGTTCATACCTTGTGTGGAAATCATTTTGGTATAGAACTGCCCTTTCGGATTATAGATTTCGAGTGCTACGGGATGTTTGTCCGGTATCCTCTTTTCCCGGTCTTCCAATATGAAGGAGATGTGTAGTGTATCTCCCGGTCGCCATACACCTCTTTCACCATAGATGAATCCTTTCAGTCCTTTCTGAATCTCTTTTCCTCCTACATCGAACCGGCTGACAGACTGTTCTTCACCGTCTACCACGCGAACATAAGCCTTTTGTTTTTCTGCTTCTGCCACAACGATGAAGGGTGTTCCTTTTGAGCTGATTTCAACAAAACCCTCTCCATTCGTTTCCCCTTTTCCTATGGGTTGCAATTGGAAGTTGTAAACCGTTACCTGTGCTTTTCCTACCGGATTTGTATCCAATATGTTACTTACGGCAATCCATAGTTTATTCAGAGAATTACGTTTCACGATCATTCCCAGATTAGAGGCAAAAACGTTGCAGGCGGCAGCCCGATCCGAATTCATATAATAGGAAGGGTGACAGGGATTATCCCGTTCTTTCCATCGGTATACACTCCAGTCCATTGTTCCGCCGTTATAGTAATAATAGGCTTCGGGCGTATCCCAAACCGCTTCATCCGCTTCGGGCAAGGCACTTCCGCTTACTTTCATCAAACCGTCCGGCGTATTATTGTCAGCGAACTTGATATTCTGATTGTCGACTCCGCCGCATGGATAAGCGGAGTATTCCTGGCGGAAAGAGAGTATCACCCGGTAAATGGCTCCCGGTTCTTGACGAATCAATCCGGCAAGGTCTATCGAATAGTTTTCCCAGTTATGAATATCTTTTGAGGTATCTTTGCCCAGCCATAATGTTTTCTTGTATACCAACCGTCCCGAACGGCGTAATTCATTAGCGGAAGCAAGCGAATTGGTTTGCATAAACATCAGCACATTATTTTCAAAGATACGAATCACGCTTAAGTCCACAGCATACAGGTTTACAGCCCGGAATGGGATAATCAGGCTTTTTGAATCGGGCAGGATAGCGGTGGTTGTCAACATCTCTACCTGCGGTTTCAGATTTATTTCGCTGAATGAGATCGAATGTGAAGTTCCCAACGTTTTGCCCTGACTACTTTTTACTCCTTCATGGATGTTGAGCGTCAATTTGCTTAGCTGGTTTGCTTCGAAGTAGATGAATACCCTGTTTTCTTTGATCTGGAAAACGGAAGAAGAAAGCTCCGGAATCTCAATCAACCCTTTCAGGTCCTGTGTATCGGATAAAGGGGCGGAGAACACAACCTCAATTCCATTTTCCGGTTCGTCGATGCGTGTGGCGGACAGAAAGCGGAAACTATCTTTCGCTGGAATCAGAACCTCTTCACTTTGAGTTTGATCGATACGTGCGGGACTGCCATTGGCGGTGATGGTCAGTTGGTAATCCTCCGTATCTCTTGGAACCTGGTTGATACAGAATTGGTATCGGGTAAGATTATCTGTTGGTATAATTTCTACCGGATAACTTTTGTTATTCCCGTCCTTGGCGGTCAATATCTTTTCCACCTCTTCCTTTTTTACGATGTCGCTGAAACATATTTCCCCCTTGATATTTATTTCATCCGGTTGGGCATCTGTGATAGGTAGTGGTTCTATGGAAAGTGTGAAATTGCGTTCCTGTACCCGGAAGGAGAAGTTGAACTCCTTTAATTTCTTGTCCACTTCGACGAATTTTCCAAGTTGGAACGTACACTCATAAAGTGATCCCGGCTTCAGTGTACCTTCTTCGGGTACAAATTCAATGGTATTATTACTCACCCAATATGCCTTCCCTTTCAGTGAAGGTGAAAAACTAAACGGATTTTCCTTTAACTCATTATTTAAGTCTACCATTGGTTGCTCGTGTGTCAGTTCAATACGTATGGTAGAGTTCTGTGAAATAACTCCTCCCGTATAGGCATTTACATACGGAGCATATTCGGCAGAAGGAATGATGTCTTTTTGCGTGCGTGTGCATGATGAAAAACTCACGATCATCAAAAGTAGAAAGAATAGTCCGGTAGCACTACTGCTACATTTAGTTTTTATTTGTCCCATAGCGAAGAGGTTTTATAATTCAACAAACAAATATACTGTTTTTATGATAGATTCTTCTCAATTCTACTTATTTTTGTGAACTCTAATAAGATAGTTTATGGGAAAGAAGAAAGAATATAAAGAAGCCAATCGGCGATTTCTGAAAAACCTGTCTTTTCAGGAAGGTGTTTTTGCATTGCCGTGTGGCATCTATTATAAAATACTGGAGACCGGTGAAGGTACGGTTTCTCCGGGTGCGCGGAGCATTGTTACCGTGCATTACAAAGGAAGTCTGATTGACGGTCGGGAGTTTGATAATTCTTATGAACGCAGTTGTCCCGATGCTTTACGTCTCAGTGACGTAATAGAAGGCTGGCAGGTGGCACTTCAGAAAATGCACGTTGGGGATAAATGGATAATTTATATCCCTTATACAATGGGATACGGCAATAAATCAGTTGATTCTATTCCTGCTTACTCAACATTGGTGTTTGAGGTAGAACTGTTGGGAGTTGCTTAGAAACAAGAAAGCAACCCTTCAGATTGCTTTCTCTCTCTTGGTAAACAGCCACTTGGAATAAAGTGGACAAACAGGTAAGATAATAATATTAGCTTTTCATTTTTATACTAAATTAAATATTAAAACGCGGAAATACGGATATAAAAGTTCCTTACCGGAACAAATCCGTATCTCCGTGTACCCATGTTTAATAATAATTATTTATGAAGTTTGATGTTTCGGACATCTCCTTCTTTAAAATCAAAATGCTTCAGTTTCATACCTTTCCGGCTACCTACCGTAAGCGACTTCAACGAGAGGGTGCCATTAATCACTTCTATGGTAACATCATCTTCTGTTACTTGAACCGTACCCCATGAATAGCCGTTGCTCCAGAAATAGTTGCCTGGACGGTCTGTTATCTTCATGCTTTTATCAACACCCGAATATTGGAACTCGCTCAAAGCTATGATAGCAGACCAGCTTGCCATGGAGCGAGCGTAATGGTGTCCGCATTCCGATTCACTGAAAGGATTACGTTTTGCACCATCATGACGGCGCCGGATGGCATTGATACAAGTAAGAGCATCTTCTTCCATGCCTTCATAAAGCATTCCAACGGCAGCACAATATTCAAATCCTGTCATGACTTCGGAAAAGTATGGGAATGGAACTTCCAGACGTCCTTTCGGCCAAGAAGCCATAAGTAAACCTGCTTCATCGCCCATTACGTAAGAACGCATATTGTTAAAATGACGGCTGAAGTCTTCCACGAAGTTATATTTCATGATACTCTTCATTGTTGTTTGTATATTCTTCTTATCACCCAGATAACCTAATCCGCACAAGTGAGCCATATATTGTCCAACAAGCTGGTCGACAAGACAACCTTGTCCTAACTGGAATCCCGGAATCTTAACATCAGGGTCGTTCATGTCAAGAAATTCAAATGTCTTCGGATCTGTAATCTTATGTTCATAGTACTCTCCGTTGAACAGATTTTCGTCCATCCATTCGCTTCCTTTCTCAAACAGTGTACGGCATTTCTTCGCAAAGCTTTTATCTTTCATTGCTATTGACATCTTTTCGGCAGCCTTTAAAGCTCCCATATACCAAAAGCCCATTTGAGGATTAGGTCCAAAGTAGTTTACATCCATGGTATTATGTTGCGAACCTTCCATTACTCCATCCTGATTACCATCCCAGCCTTTTTCTATCCAAGCGTATGAAAGGACTTTCTTCACCTGTTCCCAGTTATTTTTCAGAAAATCATTATCTCCGGAGAGTTGCCATTCGCGATATATTTTCATTATACATCCCATTTGCCCGTCTGCAGCCGGATTGTTCCCTTTGCTTGCTTCAGAAAGTGGGAGAGATGCCCTGAAATTCATCAAACCGTTTTCCTTTGTGGCATAGTTGAACTCTACGTCACGCATGGTTTTTGCCAGTTCCCCGAAAAGATAAGGAGTGGCAGTTTCGTAGTTCCATACATGGGTACAAGAACCTTCACACGAACCGAAACGGTCCATTACACCTTCCCATCCCATCATGTGACCGCTTGGCAAACGAAATACTGTTTGAGAGCGCAATGTAGCTAGATTGAACAAAGCCGCCTCTTTCACCACCTCCGGATAAGAAGTGCCGAGCAGTGCATTAATGAAAGACAATGTCTTATTTTCTAATTCGGGTATTTGTGGGATGATAGTTTCCGCTGCTTTCCAAGCATCAGGATATTGATTGCTATAATAGTTGCCTACTACAACAGAAGACCAAGCTTTCCTGTTCGGGAAACTCCATGTGATATAAAATGTAAATGTTTCAGTACTTTGTGGAGCTATTGTCTTATTTACAGACAATGAAGCCATAGGATCTTCATCTTCCTGCTTACTTCGTTCGGTCAGCATACCATCCGCACTAAAATCATCCCAAAAGTTGAGAATGCTATTGTTCCAGTTATCGGCTTTTGACGAAGTACGGTAAGTCACGCCATTAACTGCCTGAGTGGTAAGCGCAACAGTTCCCCATGCCGAATCATCCTTATCTACACCATCCGAATAAAGGTATATTCCTTTTATATTGTTGCTTTCAACATACTTGTTCTTGTTGTTCTTTGCTCCTGTAGGAATGTAATCACCTTTCCAGTCTGTACGGAATTTACTTCCGTCCTTACCTATAAAGTTGCGTATCGAACCACAGATTGATACATTCATCGGTTGGTCGGTAGTGTTTGTAACTTCATACGAGAGTACGGCCACAGGCAATCCGCTGGCATCGGCATCGCCAGGAATAAACGGGTTAAAACCCTTTACCTTGACTTTTACAGGCAGATTGCTGTCCGATAAAGAAACTTGTCCGAAAGGGTATGCCGCCTCGAATGAAGCTTGTTCAAAACGCGGAAGACCATGATGATTGACAGGACGTCCTTCATAATGTAAATATTCATGCGAATATAATGGTCCTGCCAGCAATGTGGTAGTCGCTTTCTGGTTTTGCGGTTTGGCATAGATTGCAAAGAAAGGAGCATTGTTCCCTGTGGTTACTGTGCTGTATTTCTTTGCCGGGACATTCATTATTTCCCAGTCGCGTAGTTCTCCACGCCCTCCGAGCGATACTGTACCAGTTCCGATACCTCCTAAAGGTAACGCAATTTGGTAAAGATGTTCCTTGTCATATTTCTTTAATACAGGCCATTGTTGCGGCTTCCATTCTTGAGCCTGGACCGTAATAATACCGGAAAGCAATGCTCCGGTTGCAATTAAATAGAGTTTATTCATATCGTAAATATAGTTTTATGTGAGTTCACGATTAGATCAACCGTATCAAAATTCCAATATCCTCTTATTAGAATTTAATGGTAATATTTTTTTTGTTTCCCAAATGGGTTTGTACGGTAAAGATAACTAATTTAGTGATTATAACAAATTTTGTTACAGTTACCATAGGCTTTTACTTCTACCTTCGCCCTAAACTCCTGTAAATGATCAATAAGGATGGAATGTTGTTATTGTCGGATTCAAATAGATTGGCAATATTTGCATAAACTCATAATTATATGAATAAGGAGGGGTGGCTAAAAGTCGGGGTGGTAGGTGCGCCTATCTGTGCATATATTATGCTTGTGCATTTACCTACCACCTCCCCCTACGGGTACTCCTCCTTCCCGAAGGAGGAGAATAGAGATACCACCGACTTGTAAATTACTACTAAATTTGAAGAAGAACCTTCTTATTTTGCTTTTTCTTCTGGTATAGAGAATAAAAATCCCCATAACCTTATCAGTTACAGGGATTTAATATGTTGTAATTGTTATAATTACTTGCTCAAAGCCTGAGCTACGTCAACAGCACAAGCCACTGTACAACCTACCATCGGATTGTTACCAATTCCCAGGAATCCCATCATTTCTACGTGAGCGGGAACTGATGAAGAACCGGCGAACTGTGCGTCAGAGTGCATACGACCCATAGTATCTGTCATACCGTATGAAGCAGTGACACAGCATCCCTGTAATTTAATCAAATCAATCGTAAATGATTGTTTTACAGATAAATATTGAAATATTTTAAAGAACGCTCCAGATTATAAATCTCTCTGTTTTGAATAAATGGTCGTGAATAAGTCACAAACCTTATATATTTAGTAATGCTATTACTTCATTTCTTAGTTTTGGTAAATGATTAATAACCATACTCCAAAATATATCTACTGATAGGCTGTCATAACCATGTATGATATAGTTTCTGGCATCAACAATTTGGTGCGAATTAGTTATGGCTATCTCTTTATCAACTTTTAGTATTTATTCATAGCTTCGCCAATAATCTCTATGTTTCTTTTCGATGGCTCGCCTAAGACATAGGTTACTATAGAAGTCATCATAAATTTTAGGAGTATTGCCAAAGAAACTTTCTACTTCTTCAATAGCAGTTAGAATATCTTGCAAATGTTTCTTTATTAATTCATCCATAGATTAAAGTTTTAGTTGCATCCGCATTCTTCTTCAAATATGGATTCTTAATAGTCTGTTCTTCCAGTAAGTCTACTTTTCTACCAAATAAATTTTCTAAAGCATATTTGAAATCAAAAAAATTATCAAAGTAATCGCTTACTTCTGTCTTATTAAAATCGACAACTAAATCAACATCGCTGTTCTCACTTAAACGATTAGTAAGAACAGAACCAGAGACAAACAGTTTATGCACCTTATGTTTTTTGCATAGGTCAATAATCTTCTGGATATTATTTTCAATCAACTTCATAGGTGTATCTCTTTTCAACGCAAAGATAATTAATGCTTAAAAAATAACTTGTGCAACTTTTGAATGCTCACTCTACAACAAACTTTCTGCTCTTTAAGAGCTAAATACACAATTGAAGTGCATTGATTGCAATTATTTTTTCTTTTTTCACCATTTATAATTCTTCAATTTCTTTTTGGGTTAATCCAGACGCTCCAATTATCAGTTCCATTGAGGCCCCCGATGATTTAAGATAACGAGCGACTTCCATAGCCTTTTTTTTCTCACCTTCTTCTCTTCCTTCTTCTCTTCCTTTCTCCAAGCCCTTTTCCATACCTTTCTCCAATCCTTTCTTTTCCGCCGTAGATATAACACTATACCAGTCACGGAAATTTTTCAGACTGTCCCAATACTCACTCAATTCAGTCTTGGTAAACTTAGCTATCTCGGCAGTTTCAAAAAGACGATCAAAAACTCTGTTCTGTAATGCTCTAGGACGTTCAAGCAAAGAGGCAAGGTTACGCAGAACAAAAAGCCACTTGTCAAACATACTTTCCAACTCATCCTCAGTCTTATTGAATTTGGGCATCTCAAGATAGACAAAGGTAAGTTTGTCATAGAATACCTTGTGCGTATAAAGGTCTACAAGTTTCACCTCATGATGGAAATACTCCTCATCAGAATTGTCAAAAGAGAAATTCAGAATACCCACTACATAAACAGCCTTCAACTCATAATCCCACTCTCCCCGTTTAGCCTGTTCACGAATGGGAAAGGTGGAGTAAAAGACACTGCGGTCCTTGAAGAACTGCTGTTCACCACGCTGCATCTCAACCAGGAACTTCTCTCCCTTCTCATTCTCACAATAAACATCAAATACGGCTCGACGGTCATATTCCTGTGTTCCGAGATGCTCTGCATTAAGGTAAGTTACATCCTTGATTACTTCCTCCTTGAACAAGAGCGCATTTAAAAAGCTAATTAGCAACTCCTTATTCATTGCTGTTCCAAAAAGCAATTTAAATCCAAAATCGGTATATGGATTTACATATTTATCCTGAATTCCTTCTGTTCCCATGTATTTTCTATTTTTATAATTTCAAAATCAAATCGCGGAAATGCCCTATTGTATAACCAACAACATGAGAGACTGTTTAAAATGCCTCAATAAACCTTCCCGACACTTATGTACAAAAGTAGCAATAATCAGGTAAAAATCAAGCAGAAAGAGACTATTTTAACAGAGAAATAAAAAGTAACCAGACTCAGTTATTTGCTATTCATACGACTTCAATGATCATCATAGCTTAAAACAATTTTTAGCCTTAATTCATTCAACAACCCTGTATCTAATATACAATGCACTATTCTTCCAAATATTTTTATCTCTATACGATTTTGCTTGTGACCTTTCCCATAAAGTGATATATTATTTTGACATAAAAAATAGCTATAACTTTTTGGATCTTCCAAAATGTTTCCGTAATTCTGGAAGATTTTCCTTAGTGCTTTATACAAAGGACTTTAGGAGAATTACCCATTTTTGAGGTAATGATTTGGCAACCGTACCTATTTCTGCGCTTTGCTGTGAGTTGCTTTCATTGTTACTCGTCTTGACACAAAGGTATGAAGATTTTTCTATTCACACACAATCTTCAAAGAAAAAAGAGTGAGAAAAGTGTACTTACAAATCAATATAAGGTATTTATTTTTATATCTGAATTTACTTGCTCGTATCTTGTTATATAGTAGTATTATTGCTTAGTTAATAATTTTTATTGTTTACATACCATTTAACAGTTTCATTTAATCCTTCTTGAAAAGAAACCAATGGGGAATAACCCAATAACTGCTTTGCCTTATCTATTGAAGCAAAAGAGTGGGGTATATCACCAAGTCTATATGCCCCATAAATAGGATTTATATCGGAAATTGAAAAATCGTATTGAACCAAACATGATTTTATTTCATTTGCTAACTTGTTGATGCTTGTTCGCCCTCCACCCGCAGTATTGTAGATTTGGTTTACCGCTTGAGTGTTTGTTGTATTTAATGCAAGCATGTTCATATGAAGCACATTGTCAATGTAAGTAAAATCTCTAGTATTCAATCCATCACCATTTATCTTTGGCTGCTTGTGATTTAGAAATTGCTTTATAAACAATGGTATTACAGCTGCATACATACTGTTTGGATCTTGTCTTCTTCCAAACACATTAAAATATCGCAGTCCTATATATTCTATTCCATAGGTTTTAGCAAATACATCAGCATATAACTCATCAACATATTTAGTCAATGCATATGGGGATAAAGGTCTTCCGATGTTATCTTCCTTTTTGGGCAAATCAGTATTATCACCATAGGTAGAGCTACTAGCTGCAAATATGAATCTTCTTATATTGCTGTCTCGGGCTGCTACTAACATATTTAGGAATCCACCAATATTTACATCATTGGTAGTTATTGGGTCATTGATACTTCTTGGTATGCTTCCAAGTGCTGCTTCATGAAGAACATATTGAACTCCGTTGACAGCTCTTACGCAAGTCTCGAAATTACGTATATCGCCTTCTATTAGCTTAAAATTTAGTGGATAACCATCAATTAGGTGCTGAATATTACTCATGTGCCCTGTTGAAAAATTATCAAGGCATACAACATCATATCCATTGAGAACTAGATGTTCACAGAGATTTGACCCAATAAAACCAGCACCACCAGTTACTAATATCTTTTCCATAAAATCTCAATTTCAAAACCACTCACTAATATCTCTCTTAGAAACGCCCCAAGGAATTTTTTCCTCTTGATTAGGCAAACAATACCTACAACAAGGGATGGGACGATTTAGAAACTCAACAATTTCTTCAATATCTTTTGCTTTGAAAATGTCGATTGAATTTTTATCAGATGTATCAAACGCATCAGATTTGTAATATTGTTGAAAATATTTTGCCTTAAACGGTACAACGCACGATGATAGTCTGCCATTTTCAAGCACTATACAACGAGCCTTCCAGAAGCAGTTTTTGAAATTTTCTTCAACGTCCTGACTTCCGCTCAAGTCTCTTCTGTTCTTGAACCAGTTTTTATTTTCCTCTCCCTGAGATTTAATTAAATATAATTTCGTGCCAAACAACTTGACTTTGCGATTGATTTCATCCCAATTCAAGTCAATAGGATACATAGTGATACTTATTATCGTATCTGTTTCAGCGCATAATTGATAGAACTTATCAGGCATTGAACTTAAAAGCACTCCATTAGTACATAAGTATTTTTCTCCAGTCACATATTTTGCTGTTAAGCGGACAATATCATATAGGCGAGGGTGTAAAAGTGATTCACCACCCATTAGCTCAAAACAATGAATATGACCCTGAAGCAATTCATGAAGACGTTTCAAGTCTCTCTCAAAAGTATTTATATCCAAAAATCCTTTTGAAGCCAATGGGGAGAAATGGCCACAGCATTTACAGTTTAGATTGCAATGGTCAACTATATCTACGATAAATCGAATTTTATCTTTCTCTATAATCATGTTCGTTACAATTACTTAATAAATGACTTTGTCAAATATAGATTTTAACTTAGGCATCGATTGGATATTTAATATCTGTTCGGGCGGTATATGAGCTTCCTCAGCTATTTTTATTGCATTATTGATATTTTTAAAGCTATTCAATGTATGCGTGTCTGAATCTAACGAAAAGATAATCCCCTTTTTGACAGCATATTCTATATGCTCAGGCGATAGATCCAACCTATCGGGATCTCCGTTAATTTCAATTACAACTGAATTCTCTTTACAGGCATCTATTATCATTTGAATATCCACATAGAGGCCAACCTTTTTTTGATAAATTCGTGATTGTGGGTGAGCTAAAATATTGGAATTAGGATTTTCAATGGCTTTAATCAAACGCCTTGTCGCTTCCTTTTTACTCATAATTTCATTCCTATGAGCACCAATAATTAAATAATCAAGTTCCTTGAAAATTCCATAATCCATATCTAAAGTTCCGTCAGCAAGTATTTTACATTCAAGACTTTTTAGTATTGTGAAATTTTCATCCTTAGATAATGAATTTATAATAGAAATCTGCCTCATGATTTTCTCCGAGTCAACTCCACCGACACTTGATGAATGATCGGATATTCCGATAAACTTCCGGTTGTACAACTTAGCTAAATTGGCTATCGCTTCTATTGACAATCTTCCATCACTAAAAGTAGTATGATTATGGAAATTACCCAATATAATTTCATTACAAAATAATTCAATTAGCTGAGTTTGTTTACTGGGTATTGAACGATATTGCAATGGGAAATTCTTTACATCTTGATTTTTCACAAAATAACAGTATAAATTGGCATAATCCTCTCCATATCTATTCGCAGCCGCATCAGACTGGAAATAATCTATGAGTTTATTCCTTGACGATATTTGATATTTATTAAAGATAAACTTTAACTCTTCGATCGGGATATACTCGGGCATAATCAGCAACCAAACCCATTTGGGTAAAGATACAATTTTATCCTCAATAAATTGTATTTGTCCGGTTGCTATATATTCATCAATAAACGTTTTTTCCTTATCTGTAAAAATTGTTTTTTTTGTATCATATAACTCTACATCAAAGTTTTCATCACTTATGTTTTTGATTTTATTTAGTACGGAAATTGCGAAATCACATAAGCCTACCTCTCCAGTAAAGCGACTAAGCCTTTGAAGATCTAAAAATTTATAGTAGAGTTTTTTCTTTAGTATATTCATTCCTATATCCTGATGGTTTTTATAAATATAGAGTCTTGGGAAAACACTAAAACATTAAAGCCCTCCAATCCATGTGCAATCTCAAATTTAGGCAATTCGGGTGAAAAAGCGAATCCCACAGAAAAAGGCGATGAATAAACTACATTGTCAATCTGTTTATACATTCCAAAATGAGTATGACCATATAATATCACCTTAACCTTTTCGCTATTTTTAATTATAGCGTTAAACTCTGACCTGTTCTCTAACAACTTCCTATTTAGCCAGCCATCTTGATTAACCGGAGGATGATGAAGGACTATGGCCACAGGACCATTGCTGGATTTTAGCAGCCTCATAAGGACATCAGGGTTGAAATAGCCTCTTGATATATCTGGCACTGCTGAATTGAGCATTATAAAATTCCATCCACAGAGCTCAAACTTTTCGCAAATTTTGTAGTAAGATGGTTTATATCCTTGATAAAACATCTCTAAATTATCGTGATTCCCTGGGCAACAATATGTCGGAACACCGGTTTCTTCAAAAGCTCTATCAATATATTCATAAGTCCATTTACTGCCATCGTTAGACAAATCTCCACTGACTATAATGCCATCAAGACCATCCAATTCCTTTATCTTTTGGATGGCTTTCTGAAAATGTTCATGGGTATTAACGCCCCATATTTCGGTGCCATTTTCAGTAAGGTGAATATCACTAATATGCACTATCTTCATAATTCTAAGCATTAGCTAATAAATCATCCATAGTTAGTGCACTAACATCAAACTTCTCAAGATCTGCAATCTTAGAAAATAGCATTATTCTCTCAACAAGATGGTCATAGTCTTCCGTGAACTCAGGATATTTCAATCTTGCCTCATGCTCTATGGCGTCAAATATTCGTTCTCTATTATTTAGAAGATGCAATGTGGCATATTTCTCCTCGTCCTTAACTAAAGGAGGAATTGAAGCGAGTTCTAATCTCGTACCTTTCGGTATATATACATCTATGACATCTGTGCACGCAAGGGCAAAAGAGTATTGTATCTTACTTTTTAGGATTACTGATTCCAGAGATGTTACAGCTAACGAAACATTTTGAGGAGTTACATAATCATTGAATAGATAAATAATATCACGTAATTCATTGGGTAATTTGCTAAAAGTTTCGGATATAATATTTTGAGGTATTTTTTTATAAAAAGAGGCGGCTATTGCACCCGCTATACTTGCCTGCGTATCTGCATCACCACCTAATGAGACAGCAAGCCTTACTGCATCCTCAAAATTGTCGGAATGCAAGAAAGCTATAATTGCCTCAGGAACACTTCCTTGGCAACTCGAATCAAATGAATATATTTCACGTATTTGATTTAAGTCTCGACTTAAATCATAATTAAAAGTTTTTTCTATATATGCTTTAATATTCTGTTTAGAAAAGCCTTTGTACGCTAAAAACACAGCAACTGCAACAGCCTGTGCTCCTTTAATCCCTTCGAGGTGATTGTGTGTAATGGATGCAGATTGTTCTGCCAGGTTGAGAACATCATGTAAATATTCACATGCCACGCCTATACTGCTAACTCTCATTGCAGATCCATTGCCCCAACTGTTATAAGGTTGAGGATTTTCACTTCTAAGCCAGCACTTGAAAGCATGTCCAAATCCTACATTGATATACTTATTTCCCCAAATATGTAATATCGAAGTTAAGTTTTCATTATTATTCATAACCCATTGTGCAACACCTAATGTCATTACAGTATCGTCTGTATATGTACTCTGTTGACTAAATAATGGGAACTCTTTAGATTTTATTCGAGAGCCATTTAGCTCGTATGGTGAACCTATTATATCTCCGGCAATAGCGCCAATTATAGGTAGCAGATGATTGTTAATCTTTTTTGTCATAACTAAATTTCTCATTAACCTTTTCTCTGATTACTTTAAGAATGCTTTCAATAGCTTCATCATTTCCGGGAAGCATAGTTTCACCTTTCTTTACCTGCATCAATTTATGACAAAGGTCGGCAAAGGCAACCGGACTAATAGACATACAGGCTGGCACAATGGTAGGTATATTCAAATCGTTGATATTGTTAGTTTGTTCAACTTTTCTATATGAACAACCGGAAACGAATGATATAGCCGGGATGCCAAGATATGCAAGTTCACTTAAAGTGTTACGCCCTGACCGTGTAATTACAAGTCCAGCGTTACAGTAATACTGTACGGCAGGTATAATTTCGTCGTGAAGCACAACATTTTCGGAGCTGTTATTTCGATTCAAGACATTGAATATGTTTTGGCTTGAACAAACTATATGCATCGTATATTGCGGAAGTAATGAGGCAACTTTTTGACAAAGTTGTCCGATTGTAATTGTTGAATCAACAAACTGTTGTTCCACATTAACCGTACCTCCGCCAAGTACACAGTATATGTTATTGGTAGGAACATTCTTGATTCCAATTATTTCAGGACGAATAATTGTGCTTATTGAAAGGAACTCATTGTATCTCGAATCCTTATCGATACGTCTTAATCCATGGACTATTGCCAAGTCGCTCAATGAATAAAATTCATTAAAAAAGTCCATAGCCTCTTTATAATTATTAGAATTAACAACATCGGCAGGATTAAGCAATGCTACAACCTTTATGCTCGGATGTGAAATCTTGATTGACTTTATCATCAAGGGCTCGCCATCAACAACAATTAAATCCGGAGTGAACTCTCTAATGCAATTATGGATATATACACCCATTTTATTTGTAGGCAATAAGCCTATTGAACAATAGTCCATAGGAGTTACCTCGTTCAAATTATTATAGCCACGAGAATACAAATACTTGTTGCCTTGTAGATAGCTAATTATTTTAACATCATATCCGTAGCTGTCTCGTAATGTTTCTAAGATAGAAACGCCCGACACAACCCGTCCAAGTCCCGGAAAACCTCTAAGTATGCCTAATATCTTTTTCATGATTCTACAGTTAAAATCTTATAGATTTCCGAGATTGAGTACCTTCTTAATTGATGAGCATCGGCAGACAAAGACGTTCCTCCTTGATTAACTGCAAAAGCATATTTGTAATAAGGTGAAACACATTGTTGAATGTAGGCATTGTTTGCTCCATAAGGATAAGCCAAACAGTCAGACGAGCCAAATAGACTATCTATCTGTTCTTTAGATTGTTTAATTTCATTTTCCAATTCAATATCTGTCAATTTCAAGAAGTTATAATGATGCACTCCATGTGAGGCAATCTCCCATCCTTGATTATTCAAAGTTGAAAGCTCATCCATGTTGAGATGTCTTCTCATCTTGGAGTCTTTATTATTCCATTTATTGTCATGGCCGATTAAAGATGTGCATATAAAAACAGTTGCGCTAAAACCATACTTGGACAATATTGGTAAAGCATGATTATATAATCCGACATATCCGTCATCAAATGTACAGACAATCCAAGATTGTCGTTCCTTAGGAGGCATCGACAAGTAATATCTCATTGAGCACAAGCCCATGCCATGATTATATATGAAATCTACGAACTGCCAGAATACATCTATCGGTGTAGTGATACTGTCATGCACCTCTCCTTGAACATCATGTAAACCAACCGAAAGGATATTATCGCCATCAAAAGCACAACGCACTTCTTTCGATGGTGATTCAAGTAATTTATACCATAGATCTTTAATGGCATTGGAATCAGACGATTTCAGAAGGTTATCTCGAAGCTGTTCGCTTCTGGGCGCAAGTTTTTTATCGTTTATGAGGGCTAAGATACCTTTTAGCATAGAAGCCGGGGTATTATCATCAAAGAAGAACTCGGGGAAATCGCAATGCAATTTCTCAAAGATGTAGCCAGTTCTGGTGCTAATGAAGCCTACGCCATTTTCTAATGACTCTATGACGGAATTGGGATGGCCTTCACATACAGATGTTTGAACGTACAAATCCCAATTCTTCATTAGCAATGAAAGCTCAGATCTGCTGACACGCCCATGAAAAGTTATATGGTCTGAGATTTCAAAGTTGTTTATAATCTTTATATACGACTCATATAAATCCGCATCAACCTCACCGACTAATTCCAAATTGATCTCAATACCACCTTCCTTTGCAAGTTTCACCATTGAAAGAAGGTTTGCAACTCCTTTCTTTTCATTTAAGTGAGTTGATGCAGTTCCAATTACAATGGCCGGATTTCGTTTCGCTGTAAACGCTACGCCCTCACCACTAACAATAGGGTTCGGAATCAACACACATTTAGCGCAAAAAGAGTTGTCAATCAGGCGCAAGTTTTCTATCATTTCTCTGGATAGACAAACTACTTTATAGGAATGGATTGCCGACTCTCTTAAATAGAATGTTTCAGTGGGTGACCATTTTGCCAGATTTACATCAGTGCCCCGTAGGCAAAGAATGAAAGATGAATTTATTCTTTGAGCCAGAATAGAGGCATAATAACCGTTAAAACCTCCACTAAATGCGATAACATAGTCAATATCCTTATCTTGGTATTGATAAGCATCTATCTTCAAATTATTTTCATGTCTAATCGCACTTGCCAATTCTTGATTATATCCACCATCAGCTACTAACACCTGTGGATTCTTTGGGTTGACAATTTGTACTGAATACCTTTCGCTTAAGTAATTAAATACGCGCTCAGAAGAAAGCGAGAGGCCCCCTCCATTACTTCCAAATTCCGATGTAACGAACAAGATTTTCATGCTTCCTCAATCAAATATAATGTTTTACTCTTTTTGTTGATGGGATATTTATACGTTTCCCATGATAAAATCTTATATTCTGGGAACATAGACTCTACATCTTCTTTGGATAGACGTATATGTTTCGGGAATTGTGCATTATCCCGTGTGTATGACGAGTCAATAACCTCCATAATGAAATATTGCGGCTTTCCTGCTTGATTATAATAATCAAGCAATAAGGCCATATACTCATCTTTTGAATCTGCGAGATCAGCGTATGCGCAGTTTACCATTAAAAGTAAATCACTATCATAGAAAACAGCGCCAGGATAATCTTGATTATTGACAATATTGCCACGATTAAAAAGGTCATCAAGACGACGAACAGCCCTTTTGTATATTTCAGGATTCTTCTCAAACGATATGATTTTGTCGAAGCCCAGATAGCATGGGATTGTGGTTACATCTCCAAGACCACATCCAATTTCTATAATGCGCAACTTTCTATCCAACTTTTCTAAAATTGAATAGACCACCTGCCAATATCGAGGGAACTCATTCGCACAGTATTGCTTACTCCAAGGAGCGACTTCCATGTCATCTAAATGGCTCAAATTATAATTTCTCAGCAATGATTGAAGTTCTTCCATAAGTTGTTGAGTTGAGTTATTATTACATCATTGGAGTTGGCCAAGTTGATGGTCTCTATCGGTGAACCTAAAATGCAAGCCTGCACTTCCATATTTGGCTGTATTCGTAATTCACCATAATTACGACATTGCTTTATGTCTTTAGTAAAACACGGAGCATCAATATAAAGCACCGTGGTTTTCTTTCCGTTCTTTTCTATATACCATTTGAGTGCGCCATTATTTTTGTCAATGGTCTTGACTGCAATAGCATCAAGCATCGGCCGGATATGGTTTAGGAACAGTTCACTACCACTTAAACCAATTTGCGGCAATAACTTTAAGGGCAATCCACGTTCCAAAGCAAAATCAATCAATGTGGGAATTGAAGTAAAATCATCTGACTGTAAGACAGTATTAAGTCCCACTTGAATATTTTCGGCACGCAACAGATCTATACTGTTAAGTATTCTATCAAGATTACCGGTAACTGTACTCCGTTTGAATGCCTCGGCTGTTGCAAAAGGAAATTGAATGTTGAATTTTATTCTTGTTCTGCTTAATGCATTTATATGCTCAGGTTTAATGAGCGATAAATTGGTAGCACAACTTATGTCGCAATCCAGATTATCATTGATATATAAAATCATATCTACAATATCTTCGTTCAAGAACGGCTCTCCACCGCTAATATTAAACTCAGATATGGGTTGGTCAGAAAGAACATCTACCAATCTCTTAAAAGATTGCAGCGACATCCGTTCTTTAGTCGTTGCCTTGTCTTGCCCCTCATTGTGACAAAAGGGGCATTTATAGTTGCAATAGTTAGCAACCAAGACTCTTACTTTATCCCATTGAAGTTTTTCCATATTATCCTAAAATGATTTTAGCATTATAATAAGTTTCTAACTGGGTTGTATGCTCTCCTAAAAGATCGAGTCCATCAACATTATACATCTCTTCTGGTACTATCATCACATCATTTTTATCAGGATTAAACTGAGCACGTATATCCTGGTGATTTAATAGACCGGCAACAGAGACTGAGCCTCCATACAAATGATTCTCGATAAGATTCGTTTTTACATTAGGCATTCCCATAAACGCCTTTGTAAAATAATCATATCCCGAGAATGGGCATATAAGATTTACAAATGTTCCTTCCGGCAAAGATGAAATAATATCTCTTTGTCGAGCTATTCGTTGATCAGCATCAATAAAGTATTCATTATTGCTGCCCCTAAAAACATCTTTAAGGATAGGGACAGTAAATACGACATCAGGATAGTTTTGTTTTACCCAAGAGATACATTCTTCATATTTGTCAATGCAAGCCTGTGACAATTCTTTCAGACGAGGTTGTGAAGTTGCAGTGTGCTCCACCCGTCTCACCAAAATTTGGCGGACACGTTTGTTTACTTCAAGTTTATGAAGCAGTTCCAAATCCCTCCTTACCTCGTCAAGATTCCCAGTGAACATAAGTGTACATTTGTTCAGCGGAGCATATTTCAGTAGATACATTGTCCGTTCCCGTTCTGAATGTGGAATTATTTTCTCGCGCTGCTCTTGCATAGTTATTAACGACAAGTCAATACCAAAATTCGGAATAGAGTTCAGAAAATCCATTTTATCCTCTCTAATGTATGCTCCGGTTGTTACTGTCGTAATTTTTTTTGTCGGAAAATGTTCGGAAGCTATCTTTATGAAATCATAAATCTTCGGATGTAGAAATGGGTCTGTATGTGGAGCGACCAAAACGCCTGCTCCAAGACGGACATAGTTGACATTGGGATTGATGTATTCAAACCCTTTAAGCAAGTCCTCTCGGTCAATAGGCGGTATCTTTGGATAGTGCCCAAGATAAGAATCTGTATGTACTTTACAGAACACACATCCAATTCCACAATATTGACTTAGAATTGGAATGTTACCGAATGTGGCTATTTCCATGCGAAACGCATCAAATTGTTCTTGATTTAGTACCATAATTATTTCTTTTTACAAATATACAAATCTTCTAATGGATTTAAACCATTCTTATTATACCGTGCCGAAATGTTATAGACCTCAACTACAAATCCAACACTTGTAAGAAGCTTGACATATTCTTTGTCATTATAGATTCTTTCATGGTAGCCATACCCATAAGCAACTTCTCGTTCTTCTTTTGTGTAAACATTTGGATATTCTACAGTTTTAGATATTTTTGTAATAGGAACCTGTAATATAGCTTTGCCTCCGGTTTTTAAAATGCGTAAAATCTCCATCAATGCTGTTTTGTCCTCTTTAATGTCACATATCACATGATTACAAATTATATAATCGAATTGATTGTTGCAGAACTCTGTTTGTCTTATATCTACAAATTGAACTTTACCTATAAATTTCTGGTTTTGTAAGAACGCATCTCCTGCAATGTACTTATCAGAAATGGATTGAAGCCATATTTGTAGATTACTCTCAGGAGCTATGTGCAATATACTTAGACTTTTTGTTTTTTCTACTTCTTTCAAATAAGTATATACAAGTCTTTCTTTGTCTGAGGACTTACATTTAGGACATCTTGCAGCTCTTCTTCCCGCACCAATAACTTGAAGGGTCCGAAGCACTGGAAATCTATCTGCACCCATTAAATCCAATGAACCATTGTAGCCACAAAAAGGACAACTAAAAGGTGAAATATTTCCAGATTCAATGACATTACCCAATAATAAGTTCTCCATATCTAAAATATGTTATAATCTTGAAAATCATTGCACCGCACACATAATCCTATGCGTTTGTTGTCAAGCAGCGATAGTCTTATAGTATTTAGTTCTGGATTGTTCCAGCAATCTATAAGGTTGTCTGTCATAACATTTCCAAAACTTGTTTTGTACATGAAATCATCACAGCACAGCAACACATCGCCATTGTAAGCAATGGTTAGTTTACGGAAAGGATAGTTGCAGAAGCCTAAATTTTCCTTACTGAAAGTCTGTGGAATATTCCCTGCATAATTTGGCAATGATTCATCAAATCTCCTGCGTTTGAAACTTACTTTTGGATTGTTCCAGTATGCAGCATAGATAGGTTCAAGACAAGCAGACCACTTTTCTGGATATTTGTTCCTATCTCCCCGATAGTCATTGATGTTTATATTATCCAATCCCAATCTAAAAAGCCTGTCAACCAATTCAACAGTCAACAATCTGCCATTAGTAGTTATGTCAAGGAACAAACGCTGTGATTTTGCTTTGGCATAGACAATCATGTCTTCCAGCCTGTCATCTAATAAAGGTTCGTTGGAAAGCATTAGAGCGACACGACCATTATAGTTTATCTCATATAGTTGGTCTATGATGGTCGTATAGCATTTCCATTCCATAATACCCAATGTTTTTTTTCTGAAAGCATGTGGGCAAAACGGACAATGATTATTGCAATCAGTTCTTGTCTCTATTAGGACTTGCTGAAACACTGGAAAATGACTGTGCTCTACATAGAATTTTCTCAAGAAGTCTATGTCTGATTCATGCATTTCTGTGTCTCTAATGGAGTTGTTGTTTATTTGTTGAATCATAACAAATCTTTTAGTTTAATAAATGTAGCATCGGTGAATCCCATTTCGTTAAAAACATTGTGGTTCACCAGTTGCACTACTAAATCGTAATCTGTCTGCACTTCTTCTTTGGAATGAATAATCGAAATTCCATAATCTTTGCTTACTTTCTTTGTGTCCACCAGCGGGTCGAAACAATCAACAACTAGACAGTGTCGTTTGAGTTCATTGTAAACATCTGCCACTTTTGTATTTCTGCAATCCGGAGTGTTTGCTTTATAAGAAAAGCCTAACAACAAAATACGCTGTGCGTTTATAAACACAGCATAGTTCTTAATTTGAGTGGCAACCTTTTTAGGCTCTGCCTCATTTATATGCCGAGCTGTCTGCACCAAATTCATCCTTCGTTTTTTGTCTTTTGCACGTTTCATAAGATAATAGGTATCAACACCAATGCAATGACCACCCACCAATCCAGGATTGACCTTTGCAAAGTTCCATTTACTTGCAGCACATTCTGTGACTTCATTGATATTTATTCCCTCTGATTTACAGAAATCCGCATATTCATTTGCCAATGCAATTAAGACATCACGTTGCACATTTTCATACATTTTTGCCGTTTCAGCTATTTTTATACTTGATGCCTCTATTACAGGCGCATCAAGAATAATTGAATAAATATCTCTCATAACATTCAAAGATTCTATATTTGATGCAGAAATGATTTTGGGAGTGGATGCTATCCTATGACATTCATCCCCCACGTTAATTCGTTCAGGTGAATATCCGACTGAAAAATCCTCATTAACTTTCATCATAGAATATTTTTCCAAAATAGGTATGCATAATTCTTCGGTTGCTCCGGGAAATACTGTTGATTCAAAAATCACAATATCACCACGTTTTAAAATTTTACCAAGCGACTTACAGACGTTCTTCAGTGGTTTCAATTCTGGAAGTTTATTTTCATCAATACCCGTTGGAATACAAACAAAGAATACATTATATCCCGTCAAATCTGAATATGTGGAAGTTAATAAACTTCGTTGTAATGCCATTTTTATGTTATGCTGATTTTCACATTCCCGATAATCAACTCCATCTTTCAATTGAGTAACACGAACCGTATCCTTGTCTATACCAATACAAGGGAAGTACTTGGATAAAAGACAAAATAAGGGTAACCCAACGTATCCTAATCCAATAACGGCTATATTTATTTCCTTTTTCATTCCAATGCTTTTGCCTTATGATTGATATTCATTTAATATTGTCCATATTTTGTAAGAGTTTCACGCAATATCTTTAAACACTAAAAGCATTTAGTCTAAGTGTAAAACACAAAGCGTGAACTGTTTTGCCACACTTAACTTGAAGGTTGTAGGAAACCTTGGATACAGATGCAACAATAGCAGCCCACGCTATAGCGTGAGAACCACTATGCTATCCTTGTATCCAATTTGAAAATTTCCTACGTTTTCAAGCACAAGATGAGCATAACGCTTCTTTCTTTTCTAATATGTCTTGGAAAGAGTTGCCTCAAGACAATTACAAAATTACTAAAAAGCCGCAATAAATCACTCAATATAGGCGAATTATTACGACCTTTTCATTGAAATAGAATATCCAGACTTTATAGTCTTAATCCTTTTTTTCGCTTCTTCCTGCGCACCATTTCCGCCGTCACGAACGCCTCACGGTCGGAAAGTTTCTGGTAGTGTCTGATGATTTGCGCCTTGATGTTGTCAAGGGCAAGATTGATGTCCCGTGCCCCTTGGCTCTTGCCTTTCGCCCTGTTCCCTTTCACGTCCCAAAGCGTCTTCGGGATGTTCTGTTTGCAACTGAACTGCGCCACAGTTCCGTTGATTGTCACCCGCCCCATGATAGGGACAATACCGTTCTTCTCCTTGCTGCCGTTCACGTAGAACAGCACTTTGAATGTGCTTCTTGCCATACTCGTCTTTTTTTGATTGCAAAATTAAGTATCAACGAGTTAGACCTTGTAAGCCAAACACAGCCACACGTAGAAAATGTCAGTGCCACGTGTTAAAAATCACATTTCGTCGGGTAATGATTTGAAAACCTAACGGCTTCATAAATCCGCTTTCCTTTGCATTACCCCGTTTTTTCGCCTGTCCTCTTTTGTCTTCGCAAACCCTTTATTAACAGGCGTTACGAAGACTTTTCTACCTTTTTATTAGCCTTTTCCAGAGATTTTAATTAATATTGCCTATGTTTATAATGATAAGTAAAATTCGATTGGTACATAATCAATGAAACTGGTTAAGAGTACAAACTTTTATTTTCGGACAACCACTCCTTTTTGTTAAAGAGAAAATGGAAAAACATGAAAAACAAAATTACGATAAATCTTCTTGTTGATATCATGATGTTGGTAACAATAGGTATAGTTAGCATAAGTGGATTCATATTGGAAATTGTTATCCCCTCCCGTTACGCCGTCAAACATGAAGGAGCATATTCATGCGCTTCACAATTATGGGGACTGGGAAGACATGAATGGGGAAATATACATCTATGGGCTGGAATAATCCTGATCATCTTACTGGCTATTCATATTTTGTTACATATGAAAATGATAAATTCGTTCTTAAAGAAAATATGTCCCAACCATATATCAAGAGCAATATGCTACATTTTGTTAATGATAATATTGCTAACAACATTCATTCCTTGGCTTTGTTTATTCTGACGAGGTGTAAATGAAACGGTTACTAAATAAAAAAAATCATCTTTAACCTTCAGCAGAGTTTACTCATGGATTTCAAATTAATTACATCTATTATATTTCTAATATGAGCATATTAAGTTCATTTTATCTTCAGAAGGAAGCGGTGTAGCTACAATTTTCTCCCTCTCTCACCCCCTCAAACTCTTATAGATGAGAATAAATTGAAGCACGGAGATTGCACCAGTACTAAATGGTGCACATAAGCTTCAAACAAGATTAAACAATTTCCGGGTTGATCCCAATACTTAGAAGATCATTGGGAGATTCAATTCGAAGGATAGCAGCGGTATCGGTAATTATCACAGCTACAGTCTGGGTAATGAAAGTATGACAGCCTATCAAAGAGCCAAGTCAGGACGAAGAGTCTTGATAACGGCTCTTTATTTTTTCTTCTCCTTCCCTCTTCACCTTAAACCCTTATATATGACAAGAATAAGAAATAAGAATAAAAGACAAGAGAACAAGAACATATTATTAACCAACAACAAAAAACAAGAAAAAAAATGAAACATTTAATGAAAGGAATCAGAATCGCAGCATACATTGCTGAGATCATTGTGGCAGGTTCAACTATTGTGGAACTTGTAGAGAAGTATAGTGGCAGGAGCAAACGTAAATCCGCCGCAAGTAAAGTTGATACAGGCAATGTAGCAACTGAAAACCCATAGAACGTCTAGTGAATGGATTATGATAAGGCACAGGACGTAATTATAACAATCCTTGAGGTAACCACATCCATACTCAAGGGAATCAAGAAGCTAAGAGGAATATTTGTAAAAGCAAAGAAATGAACCTCTTGGCTTTTTCTTTTATCGGATTTTATTAACCAATTAAAAATTATAGAAATATGGAAACTACAAGAGAACTGTCTGTCGTTCCACCACAAGGAATGATGACAAGAATGGGTATGATCAACCCAACCTTTATCGAAGATGCAGTAATCGTATCAGAAAAGGAACAGGAGAAGGAACATCCCAATTTTATTGAATCAAACACTTCAGGCATTACACTTGAAGAACTGGAAACGAACTGTATTGTACCCAGCTTTGGAGACAACCAGCTTACAATCAGCCACCAGACTTTTATACATCGTATCGAGGAGGCGGCAAGCATGTTTTTTGCAGGAGAAACTTTCGGTAATACGGAAATCAGAGTCTCACACAAGATTTTAGGCAGACATCCTTCCGCACTGACAAAGAGGAAGGAAGAACTCAAACCTGAAGACGAAACCATCTATTATCAGAGAATGGCATTCTGTTTTCATATCCGAACCATATGTCGGGAAATGAACGGTGAGGAAGTGCATCTTTGTATCGGTGGCGTAAGAAGCCTGAACGAAGAGAACCTGTACGGAAAAAAATCCCCTGAAAAATTTAAAATCTTTATCGGATGGAGAGTCAGGGTATGCAGTAATCTTATGCTGACATGTGACGGCTTGACAGGACGTTTGGAAGTGATGGGCGATATGGATATCTATATAGCCGCACTAAAACTGTTCCGGGAATTCAACCTCGAACAAAATCTGAGGCTTCTTGAGAATCTGGGAAGAACAATGATATCCCAGGAACAGTTCTGCCAAATAATCGGACGTTTACGGCTTTACCAGGTATTACCGGCATCACAAATGAAAGAATTACCAAAAGTTATCTTAGGTGATTCAAACATCAATGCAGCTACCAAAGGCTATATTGACAACCCTAACTTCGGCTTACGCGGAAGAGCAAAAATTTCATGCTGGGACCTGATGCAGCTTCTTAACGAGGCGGCCAAACAGTCCTATATCGACAAATTCCTCGAAAGGAATCAGAACGCCACAGACTTTGCAGTGGGCATTCAGAAAGCCTTGAAAGGAGAAGACACTGAAAATTACGGATGGTTTCTGAGATAAACCGGAACATCTAAAAATCTTATGAAGGGAGAAAGATCTAAAAATAACAAACAAGGTCTTTCTTCCTTCTTTTGTTGAATTAAAATCAGAAAGGAGAAAATATATGAGCGTAACATGTATACAGGACATATACCATTGTGACACCTGTAAATCAGCACTAGACGAGCACGGAAGGAATTGCAGGCACGGGATGTTATTTCCCCTGCTTCTTTTAATGGGAAACTTTAAAAAGTGCATGAATTATGAATTTGATGCGGAGAAGGTGGAACTTCAGTTGCTAAGAAAAGAAAATGAACGGACAGAGCACATCGGTGAGTAAAACGGGAATGGTTCTGAATAAAATGGAAAGGAATAAAGCATGGCACATTACACCTTCGATATAATCAAATATACCTTAATTACCGAAGAGGGGGAAACGTATAAGGACTTCATAGAAATGATGCCCTCGCTGACGGTACAAGCAACAAATTATATTGCAGCCACTTTAAAAGCCGAAAAGGCATATCCGTCAGATAAATATGTACACCAGCTCATTGATACTGACGCAGAAAAATGGCCGGTCAATGCAACTATATTTTAACTAAAAACGAATCAGAAAGAAAAATGGAAAGATTTGAAATTGAAAACAGCAGAGAGTTCAAGGCGGCACAGGAATTGGCAAGGGCCTTGAATGATTACGGGTGGAATGAAAAAAGATTCGCACTTGCAACGACAACATTTCACCAAACCCTACAACAGACATTATTCAGGAATATTGTAGAGATATTGAAAGTGTATGCAGATCCTCAAAGAAGGACGGACCTAAGAAATGAAGCATTTAAAAAAGGTGCAAAAAAGTTAATGGAAGTGCTGGAAGAACTACATATTCCATTCATTTGAGAGACGGTTGAAACATACCGGAATTATATCCGAAGAGGATATCACCAAAGAAGAAAGGTGGTAGTCTCTTTTTTTGTTACCAAAAATTTCATTAAAAAAGAAAGGAGAAAAATATGAAAAAGGACATGAATAAAATTAAGAAAACAGGTATACCAAAAACCAGAAAAATCCTGATGACCTTTGAAGAGTATCAGGCTGTCCAATTAGGATTATCTGAAATAGAAGCTACAACAGGCTATGGAAATTTGCTAGAAAAAGATATAAGCAGATACAAGGAGGTTGAAGCATCACTCCGTAGCCTTATCAGTAAATTCACAACAACAGAAAAGAAGCGTTATGGCAACAATTAATTTGACAAAAAAAGAAAAAGAATGGATCAAGGAACTGAAGGCATTAATTCGAAAAAAGCCGAAGTCATTGATTCTCTTTGCCGACGGGCATCTGAATATCCTGAAAGGAAGTAAAGAAAATCCTTCATGTGAAACGGAAGACGGTCGAATGGATAAAGAAAGAGTTGCAGATTCCATTTTATTTGCTTGTGAGGGTGGAGGATTTTAATTTAAAACAATAATAGTAATGGAGTTTAATACGGTAGTCTTCGGGCTGCCACACAATTAAGAATAAATAAAACAAGGTAAGTATGTTGACAATAGAAATTCCAGAATCAAACAGAAGAAAATCTGAGGAGGATGCACTTGCAGCTTTCATCCTCTCGGAACTTAAAGAGAAAGACGAATGTGTCTACTTCCACTATGGCGTAGGATGGGGAAATAACTGGCCTCATAGTTGGGCAAAAAATACCGGAAGTGACGCCAAGGACAGATATCCAATTTCGGAACTGGCACACGATAACGTCATAAGGGCGTTTATAACCAAAGGCTATTCTATCGAGTATAGAAACGAGATAGCCGCCGGAAGATACGTGATTATTAGAGGATAGAAAGGAAATATTATGGCATGGCTGGCAACAGACAAAACCGGGAGAGAGACAATATCTCCCGGCAGACCTGAATTTGATGGTTTTGAGTGGTGTTATACCGAAGAAACCTCTATAGAAGGCGAATATGGGAATATAGAATATTCCATGGACCTGCCTGATGGAACAATTGAAAAGATATTGGGCAGAAAGTTAACATATGAGGAAAGTCCTGTAGAAATCAAATAGAAAAGAATTATGGGAAAATATGAACTTGAAAACAGCAATGAGTTCAAGGTGGCACAGGAACTGGAAGACGCCTTGAACAATATGTCATGGAACAGCGAGAAGTTTGCAGAGTCAGTGGTGTATTATCACAGGACACTCCAACAAAAACTGTTCGACACTATGGTAAAGGTCATAGAGATGATAGGAAGAGAGGACTATGGATATGACCCGAGAAACGAGGCTTCACACAGGATAGCCCGAAAAATAGTTGAATCAGGAATACTTGACGAAACTATACCGATCATTTGAGAGACGGTTGAAACATACCGGAATTATATCTGAGGAGGATATCACAATCAACGTGGTGTCCTCCTTTTTTATTTACCAACATTTTAAAACAAGAAAGATTATGTTATACTACAAATTTAAAAATTACGAAGAATTCAAGGACATGTTTGGAATTATCAAGCATGGAAACGGGGTATGCAGCAGAAAAAACAAGATACTGCTGGCATATATCAGGAACAGGAGATTACTACATGAAGCAATAGAGACAAACAATTATACGCTGCTTCATATTTCCTCAATGACGGAATTGAAGAAGACCATTACCCGGACAATAATTATAAGCGGGCACTCAGATATGTCATTACGTTATGTTCTGGAGCTGGACGGAGACTTCTTTTACTCCAGGAACTTTGAAACGGACGAACTGAAAGGGCTGTGTAAAGACGGGGATACCAGGTCAATCCGCTACATTAATCATGAAAACGGAGGAAAGGTGTTTAAAATGAAAGCGGGGAAACTCTACCGTTCCCTTATACTGGAAACAGAATTCGGCAAAACTCTCCCTGAACAGGTAGTGACTTATCTGTGCGAGGAATTCTCGGTGGACTGGCAAGTGTATACTTACGGCAGGTTACCGAAGAATAAACTGCATGTTGACAAAGACTTTGAGAGAATCTATTCATCAGACTGCTGTAAAGGAGATTTTCATTCCTGCATGGTAGACAGGAAACTGCATTATTTCTATACGAATTCAGTCGATGCAAGCGCGGCATACCTGATCAATGAAGAAGGAAAGGTGACAGCAAGGTGTGTCATCTACAACAAGGTTACAGACCAGAATGGAAAAATATGGAGACTGGCGGAAAGACAATACGCTACGGATGAAAGCAATACCCTCAAACGTGCTCTGATAGATGCCCTGATTAAGGGAGGACACATTGACGGTTATAAGAAAGTCGGTGCCGGATGTGGTGATGCAAGGGCTTTTGTTGACCTGGAGGAGAATTCATTGTCAGACAGGAAATTCAGGATAGAATGTGACCTGGACTATGACGATACTCTAAGCTATCAGGATTCATTCAAATGGTACAATCAATCCGAGGAGACAGCAGATAATTACGGAAATGGTGACATTGCGCTTGATATTACTGACGGTTCTCTGAATGGTGAGGAGGAATACGATGATTTCCACGAATACCATTGTCACGAAACCACCACCGTATATTATCACGGACACGAGTATTACTGTGACGTGGAAAATCTGGACGAATTCATATGGATGGAAAAACTCGGGGAATACCATCATGAGTTGGATGTTACGGAATGTCCGGAATGTAGCGGGCATTTTCTGGAAGAGGATAATTTCTATTCGGACATAACGGAAGAGTACTATTGCTGTGAAGAATGCCGGAAAAAAGCGGAACAGACATACAAAAAGGAAAACTGGCATTATTCCGACTATGATGAGGAATACTACGAGCATGCAGAAGACATAATCATATATCGGGTATGGAACAATATCCTTTGTGAATATGAGATAAAGACAATATCCGTAGAGTCGGCACAAAGACTGCTGGAAGCGGGAGAACTTCATAAATTGAATGACATGTTTTATGACAGGATAGATGAGGAAACCGGACTGCCTTATACATACGAAATGAATGAAATAAATGTTTGACCCACAAAAAAAATAAAAATTATGGAATTGCTTAAGAAATTATACAAGGTTTATAGCCCGAGCGGAAAAGAACGGGCTATGATCAAGTTTATATGGAATTATACCAAGAGAATTACCGGTACCAAAGTTGAAACAGACGCAGCTGGGAACTTGTATATAACAAAGGGGGAAGCGGAATCATATCCCTGTATCGTAGCACACCTTGACCAGGTACAGAGGTTACATTCAAAAGATTTCACGGCTATTGAAACGGGAGAAATCATATTCGGTTACAGCTCCCGAAATAAAAGACAGGAAGGACTCGGAGCCGATGACAAAAATGGAATCTGGATAGCACTCAAATGTCTGGAAAAGTATGACTCCTTAAAACTGGCGTTCTTTGTCAGTGAAGAGACAGGATGTGTCGGGTCAGGAAAAGCGGTGATGGATTTTTTCAATGACTGCCGCTTTGTTATACAGCCTGACAGACGGGGATACCAGGACATTGTTACAGAAATAGGCTGGACTTCACTATGTTCTCCCGAGTTCCTTCAAGCTGCCGGATATAAAAAGTTCGGATACAGGGAAACACATGGAATGATGACGGATGTGCAGGAACTAAAGGAACGGGGGATTCAGGTCAGTTGCGTCAATCTTAGCTGTGGATATTACGAACCACATACGGACCATGAGTTTACGATAAAGAAAGACCTCATGAACTGCCTGTCACTGGTAGAGCATATCATTGAGAATTGTACTGAACCTTATCCTCACCAACCTAAGATACCAGCAAGACGATGGAGGAGTTATGATGAATTTGACGAAGCTGTAGACGAAATATTTGCACTGCTCGATCAGGGGGAATTATGGAGTGCGGAAGACCTCTATTATATGTACCACTCCGTTTTTCCGAAACTGGATATGGAGGATTACCGGAGAATTTACACTGAATATTACAACTTAAATACAATCGAATATGGAAAACAAAAATTATGATCTGAAACTGGCAGGATATATATGGTCAATCCTAAAGACACAACCCGTTATAGTAATGTCGTGGGGAGTAGATATGGATACGATAAAACCGGTCAAAGGCGGACTGGAATTTCATGTGCAGGGATTCAAGCATACGGGAATGGTACAAATCATTCTCGATGAAGGAAAGGACCTGTTTGAAATACATCTTATCCCTGACTCTGAAGGAGAAAGAAAAATAATAGAAGACGTTTACTTTGATATGCTCGTTTCTATAATAGACGAGAATGTGGAGAAAACGGATGATTATGAAAAAAGGATTTCTGATACATACGATATTATAAGGTATTAGGGAATCTCTGAGAAATTCAGAATCTAAAAATACGGCTTTCTGTGAAAAAGTAGAGTTTATAGGAACTTGAAATCTCACGGAAAGCCTTTTTTATGTAATAATATGACCGGTTCCATAGATTAGACGAGCATCTAGTCAGCGGAACCACTGTTAAAACTATTAAAATTTAAAATCAATGAACAATCAATATGTAGCTTATCTTCGGGTAAGCACACAGAAACAAGGATATTCAGGACTGGGACTTGAGGCACAAAGGGAAATTATACAGAAATATCTTCGTGACAAAATTCCGGTTGCTGAATTTGTTGAAATTGAATCGGGCCGAAAAAAGGACAGACCTAAACTTAAAGAGGCATTAAGCCTTTGCAGAAAAACGGAAGCGACACTGATCGTTGCCAAACTGGACCGGTTGGCTAGAAATGTTTCCTTCCTGTCAAATCTTCTGGAGAATGATGTGGAGATCGTGTTTTGCGATTTCCCACAAGCCAATAAAATGGTGTTGCATATCCTGTCGGCAATCTCACAATACGAAGCGGAACTAATAGCAGCGAGAACAAAATCCGCTCTGCAGGCAAAGAAGGCAAGGGGATTCAGGCTGGGTAATCCGGAACACTTAATAGATAAACATGAACAGGCTATTCAGAATAGTATCAGAACCTGCAGGGAGAAAGCGGACAATAATCCCAATAACAAGAGAGCCGTCGCCATGCTGCGTACATTAGTAAAAGAGGAACATACCCTGCAGGAGGTAGCGGATATTCTTAATAAAGAAGGATTCGTAACTTCTAAAGTAGGCAGGTTTTACAAATCAACCGTTTATAAATTAATTAGAAGGTATAATCTGAAATGAGAAAGTTTATGATCTGTTATATGACAATCAATGGTAACATGAGTCTTCAGTAACAGAAAATCTTTACAAAGAGAGAGGCTAAGGAATGACTTAGCTTCTTTTTTTCTTCATCAGGTAAGTCAGAGACAGAGAGTCTACGATAGTAAATACATAGCCGTCAGGATAATGTAGATGTTATAAAATATACTACAAAAAATGTACTTCTATTATAAAATGTACACGATTTGCACACTTTTTTATAACACTTTTATCTCCTTCCAGGAGTTATGTATATCATCATTCACTTCGTTCACTGACTTTTTGCCTCCAGCCAACCCTAAAAATGAAATGCCGTCAATATTATGTATGTAGATGTCGGAAATCTCGGAACTATCGGGATTATACTCCTAATACGATACTGGCATCAATATTCAATTTCCGCCTGATCTCACGGGCCTCTTTTGAAATTTGTTCACATTTGTCGGAATATGGTCACTGAAACGTGATGGACTTACACCGATCAGCTTGCCAGGGATTTTTTTTATACTTTCCATTTTGTATGGAGTTGCTGGAGAATGCTTGTCCGGAATGAGGTCACGAAAGGATATGCAGACAGTGAGCCTGATGTGTATAGGCGACACGGCAGTTCAATGTACATAGGCTTATTATGAAGACAGTCTTTAATGTGTATGGTAAGTGGATATCGTCCGAGACAGGACAGCTTGATAGTGTTTCCTAAAACCATGTATCAGACTGTGACGAATGACAATATCATCATCCCGAAGAAGAAGTTTTGTGGGTTAGGCTTACAGGCAGAATTTTGTTATCCGGGCAGTTGGCATGTTGGGGTAGGAATAAGCTGTAATTTGATTATGTGGTAATGAAAAAGGAAATATAATACGCTAGTATTTATAGATTACTTCTCTATTATTTTTTACAGCTAAATTATTTTTGGATATTTCACATATTATTTATAATTTTGTATTTATATTTTAATCTCATCTTATGATGTAACTTATCTAAATTATATTGAAGGTATGAAATATATATGTTTATTTCTTTTTGTGTGTATTTCAATAATATCCAAAGCACAAACTTTAATTCTATCAGAAAATGATTCTACGGTTATGACAGAATATAAAGATGGAAATCTTTGGGCATATAGAAATGTGAATGGTTTTATTGTTGGCCTTACGACTTATGAAACGCAGGATGATTATGGAAAATATTATCGGGTTGATATTTTCATCAAGAATGAGTGTGATTCGTCGGTCATATTTACGCCGGACGATGTTACTTCTCATTTGCTGACTAATAGGGGAGATAATTATCAATTAATGGTATACACAAATGAAGCTTTTCAGAAAAAGATAAGAAAGTCTCAAAACTGGGCTATGGCCTTATATGGCTTTTCTTCTGGGCTTAGTGCAGGAAGTGCCGGATATTCTACATCTTATTCCACATCGTATTCGTCAAATGGTACCGCTTATACAACAGTGACCAACCATTATGATGCAAATGCGGCTTTTCAAGCTAATATGGTATCATCTTACCAACTACAAACATTGGGTAAAATGATGGATAATGATAGGGAAATAAAAAGGCAAGGATATCTAAAGAAGACAACAGTACATCCCAATGAGGGTATAATAGGATATATGAACATTAAAAGAAAAAAGGGAAAGATTCTAACTATAAATATACCTATCAATGGTTATGTCTATTCTTTTGATTGGGATGTAAGTAAATAATTGGATTGAAGGTAAATGAAAGGCAGCTTATTAGGCCAGGAGTGGTCGGAAGAAATTTCGGTCACTCTTTCTTTATCTTGAAAAATAAGTTTGGGTCTCCCCCGCATTGCAGGACAATCATGGCTATTGCCAGATCGCGAACTTCCATAGCAAATCGCCGTTTAGCGGTTTTATAACCTATCTTGTTGGCTTTTTTGTATATCAACACGAGCATGGCTACAATCAAAGTCATGTAAAGCATCACCTCTATTCCATTCTTATTCAGTGATATAAGATGGCTTGCGTTTAATTCCTGCTTGATGAAGCGAAAAAAGACTTCAATATCCCATCGTTTACGGTAGGCATCGGTAATTTCCTTTGCCGTGAGTTCAAAGTCATTGGTAATAAACCAATACTCCATCGCTGGATCAGTTTTGCTTCGGGCAACAATAAGTCTTAAAGGTTCTTTGACCAATACCTGCCGGTAATGTTTATTACCGCGCTTATTGATAACAGGCTGTCCTGTGTACAGATACACCTTACTGTCGCGAATAAGTTCCAAAGTGGCTAAGTCGCTGTTAGAAAACGGTATCGGCTCCAGTTCTACATACTTACGGTTTTCTTTACTTCGAGCAATAAAAGTAGTTCTCTGATCGCAAAACTCTTTCATCGTTCTGGTTGACTGAAAACCTCTATCCAATACATATACGTTGCGATGTCCGGACTGCTGCTTAACGTGACTGGTTACTATTTGGGGCAGGGAAATATCCTCGCTCGAAAATACTGGATCTGTAAACAGGTTTACTTCACAAGGTAACATACCATCGAAAGCTATACTATACTTTACAGCCTTTCCGCCACAGTTGCCCAACCCCTCTGCCATCCTGCCGGATGTGTCTGAAACAATGGAACTGTCAACCCGGATAAGGTTGTATTGTGCTATCTCTGTATCGGAATAGCACTCCGAGAACTGGTCATAGACACAATCGTAAATCTGACGGAAGTAATCCGGTGATATCTTCGACAACCTCTCAGAGAGAGAACTCCGGCGTACTTTTTCATCTTCGTCCAACCCGAACAAAATCTTGAATACAGAGTCGTTAAAAGTATCTTCAAGCGTTCGCTGACTAAGGCGATCATTTTCCAGAATACCGTACAATAGCAGATAGAACACCTTTTTACCGTGGAGAACTTTGGTGTAGTAATCGATGGGTGTTGTGGTTGACAGGTGTGAAATCAGGCTTTCGGGAATCATTCCCAATAGGTCGTTAACCCTTACTTTGTGATCTTTAAAAATTGCCATAATATTTTGATTATCAATGATTAAAGATAAGCAAAATAAATAACAAAAACAAATGCAATCACCTGAATATCAAAATAATAACCAAAAAAATGCAGATGCAGATATTAAAATATGTACACATTAAAATACGAAAAGGGTCGAAAGAAAAATCTTCCGACCACTCCTGCTTATTAGGCTGCCTTTTTTGTAATCCTTCCTATCAACAACACACGAATCAACAAATTCTCAAGAAGGGTTACATAAGATATATTACATGGGAGTTGTAACCTATTTCCGAGAAGTATTATTCTATGATATAACAATTATACCCAGAAGCAGATTCCTTGGAGACAATGGGAAATAATCTATTCCCCCCCAACGATAAAACGATAAAGAGATGTATAATTCACAGAAGCCCTTATTGGAGTAATACACAAATTTTACGAGAGATTGCAACAAAAGCATACGGTGCTAGTGTAAAATATGTTAATGACTGCATTTTTCTTCATATATACAGTCTGATTCAAAATAAAGTAGTACATTCGCGCCCTATTTTTTAAGCCCCTGCATTTTTTTATGCACATAGGAGCTGAATTTAACTTAAAAATAAAGACTTATGAAAAATAATACAATAAAAAAAATAACAGATATTGTTGCTTTTTGTAATGCATGCCTAAAATTAATCAGAGAGGGTATAAAATTCTTTAATACTATCAAGACCTGTTTCCCAAAGAAAGAAAAGGAGGTTCAGCCTTCCCAGCAGCCCTCTAGAAACGTCAAATCCATAACACTGAATGATATTTTCAGACGTAACAAGGGACAAAGCGCAGTGTCCCTGCCACGAGGCCTTTTCGCCCCTGGAGAACTCCACGTAATCTGTGCGCAGACAGGTATGGGAAAATCCATTTTTGCTGTAGAAATGGGTCTGGCGATGGCTGGGGGGAAAGAATCCAAGCCCTATGCGATAGTTAAGAACATATTGGGTGACAAGTGGGACGCCACGAAGCAGAGGGTGGAGTACCTTGACGGAGAAAACGGTGAGGACGAACTGTATGAACGTTATGGTAGAGGAGACGTCGATTATCCCGACACTTTTACTGTGGTTCCTTCCGGAGAGATATCATCCATTGATGACTTGGAAAAGTACATCCGTCAGCGTGCGGAAGAAAGTAAATACAGGGAAGACTGCACGATCATCATTGACCATCCCGGATGTTATGATGGAAGCGACAATCCCCATCGTATGCAGAAGTTTTATAAATTTCTGAAAAGTATTATAGTAAACTATCGGCAGGGAGGTCATTGTCTAACTGTCTTTGTTCTGAGCTTCGTTAAGACAGACAAACCATGGAAACCTGTATACTCGGAGGATATTATGGGTACGAAGGAACTCAAGAATATAGCCCATACGATCGTAGCCTTGTGCCCGTGTCGGAAGGGAGGAGAATACCGTTTCCTTAAGGTTGTCAAATCGAGGAGCGGGGAGAAAAATGAAGAGGTGCCCATTCTCAAAATCAGCAAGGAGGGTGGACTGTTTCTTCACTTTGTCGGCAGGATGAATGAAAAGGATGCTTTACCCTTACTTGTGAAATCCCGGAAAACTCCCGTAACTTCTCCCGATCTCAAGCAAGATATCTTTGAAGTCACCGGAACCTCTATTGCTTCAAGTGAGTCGGTTCTCCAGGATGAGAAGCCTGAAACGGTGGAGGAGGTAACCGGTTCTGCTGTGAAACCGAACAAACGCAGAAAGGTAACATCTGGGATATTACAGCGTATGAAGCAAATGTACAAAGAAGGGCTGAAACAGGGGGAAATAGCCAAAGCCTTGGGTTTGTGCAGAAAAACTGTCAATAAGTACCTGCAATGTATCAACCAGGAAGAGCCTCAGTGTAACCTGTCACCATTGCTCTGCTGATACCCATTCCTACAGGAAGCGTCCTTTCCTCTCTTGTAACCTATTTATGTTTTTGTAAATGGGTTACAATATTGACAAGGATAAGGTTCCAGTATCATCTTTTCCTTCAATGTTCATCCCGGATCGGTTATGCTGAATTTTCACAGAATTTCTGGGATGCATATTGTTATTGTATCATGTGATGAAGCTGATCAGATCAGAACAGATTCCGTTTTTGAAATGGCTAAAGGCAGATACTATATTAGGCAAGATATCAAAGCTTGCTTCTCCTTATATTCTTTGGGATTATTGTCGTGTAACCTGTTATGTGAAGCATATGGAAGGCATACTCTAATAGACTACAATCTATACTATTTGGGAATAAATAATAGGTTGTAGTTACATGTAATGCTTTAATAATCAAAGGGAAATGTCTTGTAAATTACAGCTTATGTTACAGCTTGAGTTACAGTTTATGTTACAGATTATGTTACAGTTTGAGCCATTATATAAAAGATAAGTACTCAGGTTTATTTCGTAAGCAACTGCTCAACTACATCTTGTGTATTTGATTTTTTAGTAAGGTGCACTCCATTGTAAGTGCCTCTCAATTTTCATATACTAACTTATCTCAGATTTGTTTTTGAGTGGCAGTCTCTTTTTTTCCCGTTTTTTGCTGCATTTTCCCGGGACTGTCCCGATTATTTTCTCCATACACATCCGGCAGCAGTTCTTTCAAGTCTCTGTCTGATTTGGGAACTAGATAATAAGGGAGTCTGCCGATCACATCATTCAGCCACTCTTTGGGGTTGACACCACGTTCCTTACATGAGCCAAGCAAGGAGCAGATTATAGCCATATTCTCAGCCACTTACCATATAATTTGCGTATTTACATTCTTCCTTGAAGTCAGTTATGCTTTGTATGCATTTCGAGGGAAATGGATTTCTTCTGTTATAAGAAACAATATGTTTTTTTGTAATATTCTTCGTACATTTTATCCTCTGAAATGTGGCAAATATTTTTTCTGTCGTATCTTTGCAGTACACACATTTGTAATATAGATACCAATGGATCAATTTCGATACAAGATCATAGAAGAATCATGGTCTAAAAAAAGGCTTCGTGATTATTTGCTTGTTCTTCAGAAGGAGGACCACCCGGCTTCTGAGCAATACATCCTGTCTTTCTTTGAAAAGTTGTTTGTTCTTCTGGTAACTTCTTATATGAGCCAGGATTTAGAGAAAGGTGATAATTATTTGCAGCTGGCTGCTGATGGATTGGGCAATGAAACTTTATGGAAAACTGCAGCCAAGATGTCCATGCATGTTCCGGGTGTTTTAGGCAAGAGCGTAACTTTTGTTTCTGTCTATCTGGCCTTGGGTTCTGCCTTGTTGGGAGTGAAGAAATGGCAGTCTTTAAGACGCGAGGACCGTCATGCCCTGCAATCCCATATAAGCGGTTTCCTGATCGTCAGTAAGGAACTGCCCCTGAAGTCCTTCTCCAATTATGTCCGTTGGCGTGATTACAGTCTTACGCATAAAACGATTCTTCCTTTATCCGCATTATTTCCTGAGTTTATCCGGTGTATTATAAGTTTTCCTGTTTATGACAAATATCTTGATTTTATAACCTTGATCTATTCTGCGCATTATTACCTTTATGATGAGGAGTCTCCCCAATTTTCGGATTATATATTTGATATGCTCCGTTCCCGGGATTGTAAGGTGAATGACAGATTATATGATGATTTATGCCATTCGTCTTTTCTCTATGAGATACAGACTGAATACCGTGATTATTGTGTCAGAAAAAATATAAAGGAGCAGTCTCTCTTTTCAATGGATCCGCCTTCTCCGCAGGATCCTGTCTCTCCGTCCGGTCGACAACCGGATCCTGCTGCCTCCTCTTCCTGTGGTACTTCAATCAGTAAGAAAGAGTATTTCCCCAACCTGTCATTGGATGAGAGGAAGATTCGTGTCCTTTATAATGTATTGATAAAGAACGGCTTTATTTCACCAGCTACCGCTTATTCCGTTTTTCATTTTCGTTTTTCAGGGAAAGACAAACCTGTGGAAACATTGCCTATATGTTGGGAAAAGAATAAGAATGATCTTGCTTATTTAATTTATCGTTTAACCCGTAAGGATATTCGTGACACGAATTGTAAAGCATCGCTTACCAGCAATGATATTTTCTCAAAAACTAAAAAGTTCTTTATAGTTAAAGGGAATAGCTGGCGTTCTTCCGATAATCTTAGTGACATGGCTTCCAAATTGAATTTTGCGGACAAAGAAACGGTTGATGGCCTGTTGGATGAACTGTTTGAATGCAGCTGATTATTTTTTGATCCCTTCTGCCGGTTGAAAGGGATGGCCGTTTTATAGAGAAGCGTTCATCTTGATGTTTGCGGATTACTGTCTGTTGAAGTCTATCGAGTCTTATCCTTTTACGACTTCTGTTGATTTTTGATTCCTTTTTGATAGCGGATGCTATTTTACCACAGTATTCTGTGTATCCATGTTTCTATCCACATTTCTATAGCAAGGAATATTGTTTCTATCATCGTGCATAAATGCTTCTATCGTTTCTATCGGGTGGTATATCGGGGCCTGTAAATGCTTATTTTTGCACACAAGAACCAAAAACACAATATATGATGAAAATATTAGATTCGATCAGGATTATTGAAACCATTGGAAAGCTGGGTGCCAGAAAGAGCATCAAATATGCTTTCATAGGGACAGGTTGCATACTGGTTGTTGCAGTTCCTGTTTGTTATGCTGTTACGTCCGTCAAATCTCGCGCTAAGACTAAGGAGCAGAATAATGCGTCTGCGAACAAACAGGGGGAAATTGAGCGTACTTCTGAATGTAAGATGCGGGAGGAGGATCAGGGCCACGATCATCGTATGGAGGAAAATGAACAAGTTCACGAACATCATATGGAAGAGATTGAGGCTAAGAAAAATGCAGATATTGAAATAAGGGTAAAATGTGCCGAACTTCGCAAGGAGAGGGATGCGGCAAAAGCCAATCAGCCCCTTGTCGATCTCCATTTGAACAGTATACCTGAAAGCTACCATGAAGCTGTGAAAAACGGTACTGTTCATGCCAGCCGGGAAAGGACTCTTGGATTCTCCTGGCTGCGTGAGGGTTATGATACCGGTCTTGTCGGTCCGACCGACTGTGGAAAATCAGTATTCGTCATGCAGGTTGCTATGGCTCTGGCGCGAGGTCGTTGTGATGTAAACTTGTCTTCAGAATGGCATGACATCCCCCCGATGCCGGTCGTCATGTTCTCTCTTGAGCAGAGCAACCATGAGATCAGGGAGTATTATGGCTCCGTTATTGACAATCTGTCCACCCTCAAATTATATGCCGGCAGCCGGATCACCCCTGCCCATATTATCACTGTCATTAAGGAAGAGCTGGAGAAAGCCGGTGGTTCGGGAGTGGTTGCCATCATTGATAATTATACCAAGCTTGAAGAACGTGCGGGTGTTAAAGCCATGAGGCAGTTCTGTGCGGATTTGGACTGTCTCCGCCAGCAAGGCCTGGAAAAGGGGAGCCCTCTGACACCTCTTAAGGTCTATCATGCCAGGTCAGACTGGAAACTGAGCAGTCCTTTGACACCGGCAAGTGTAAGAGGGGACAAGAAGAATGTTTGTTTTACGAACAATTTTCTGTATCTTACATATTGCAAACAGGGTTCTGACAAGCATGTACTCGGCTTCATGAAACTGAAGCATGGTAATAAGGAAGCCGTTTCCATATTGGAGTTTGCCGGTACAAAAATAGATCAGTTCCGTTACGTTGGAAAAGGCGGTAAGAAAGATCTTGGTGAACCGGCAGAACCGGCTGAAGAGAGCGGTGACAATAAAGGTGGCCCGGGTCGGAAATCTAAATATAGTCTTGAGGAGGTCATGGGCTTCTACAATAAGGTCCAAGCAAAGGAATGTACCTACAAAGATATTGAGAGGGATTATGGCATTTCGAGAAGTGCGATCAGGAAAAGGGTCTGTCGTGCCTGTAAGTACATGACGCACATGGGTGATAAAAGATTACAATAACACGCATAGGTGGTGATCTTATTTCATGTGCTTTGTTGTCGGTGGCAGGGGGGGGACAAATTCAAAGGGGACAAATCTTACTGGTTGTATAAATTGCATATAATCAGAAAGATATAAAAATAAAGAGGTGTGTGTAATTTGTCCCCCTTTCGTGTGGCGCTTCCGAATACATGTCAATTTTTCATTGATCTGTTTATAGTACATGATCAATGACACTACTTCGAATGTACAGGTCTCTGCTTTCATTTGTCCTACTGTGTTTTCTTGAAAACACCTAAGATAACTATCGAAACTAATTTCTCTCGATACTCACTGAGGTTTCATTTTCATCAACTCCCTTTTGTATTATGAGCAACCGGACTCTGCATTGAATGGTTGTTAAGAACTGATCTGTCCAGCCCACCTATGGCTTATTTACGAAAAGTATGGAAATTCGGACAGGTTATTGAAACAGATACTGGTGGACGCTATACAGGAAGGGAATGCGCAATATGAAATATTTGTAGGAACAACTGAAAACCAATTCGGAAGATATCTTTTTAATCGTCCGAATACCGGTATGAACAATTATATAAAATCAAAAAAACATCATGAATAAAAATATCAAAAAGCAGCCGTTTGAAAAAGAGATCGACGGCAGAAGAATGAGATATTGTATGAAATATAATATCTGGGTAAACCGTGAAGGTACATATGTCTATAGGGAATATAAAGACCCAGCCTGGAACCATGTCTTGCAAATCCATACCCGCCCGGACGGAAGTAAATACCTGGACACGAAAAGCCATGGGGAAATACCTCTTGATGAAGCTGTAGCCATCTGTTTCAGTCTTATGCCCCGGGATGGCAGGAAATATGTACCGGTTCATAAGGATAATAATCCGGGCAATTGTCATGCCTTCAATCTTACATGGAAACAGGTCCCGAAGTATTCTCCGACCGACAAAGAAAGCTGGATAACGGACTGGTGGTACGGTCGGATAGTACCATATTTGATAAAAGGAAAAACCTGTTTGTAGTCACGGTAATCGGTGACAGCGATACGGACCGGCTGGTTTCTGTGGATCCTTACGTATGCTATTATCGTAAGAACCGTTATGGTTCTATTGACGAGAGACGTGCGCGTGTTGATGCTCTTATGGCGGAAGCGGAATTTGTAGCCGGTGATAACTCCCTGATGAGCAGGCCGCGGGTACTGCATAAGGATCAGGATTACCTGAATTACAACTCCTTCAATCTTGAATGGGCGGAAGAGGACAGTCCGGAGTATCAGGCTTATATGTGGCAGAAAAAGGATGATCTGGACCGGTTGACCATTCAGGAGAATCCGAATCATCCCAATCCCTTAATGAAACCTCTACATTGATCTAAATTTCGGGATAATCCATAAGCGGATGGTTAGGGACGGAGTGAGTGAAGATGATGTAACTTGTAAGAGAAATAAGATTTAGTAGATATATTTACAAATTGTATGCATTTTATGATATGGATAGTTTTTGTAAAAAATATATCCTCTTGTCGTCAAACTATACTTTCCTCTGTTTTCGACTAATCTTAATAAATCTATAAAACTAGTGGTTCTTTGTAGAATTTCGTGAAATTTTTGAAGCAAACGGATTTGAATTACTAACTTTTATGATTTGAATATATTAAAGCTGTAATTACTTAATATTCAATATTCGTTTTTTGAAAAGATTATATTTTAAAGTCTTTTCTATATTTACGAGGCACAAATGATCTAACTGTATAACTAACCAATTAGCTTTTCTGGTATCCAATTTTAGTTGTGCCACTTTTTTAAACGGGATGATGCCTGCGTAGAATAGTGCAGTAGTTAATCAACAGATATCTTGCCCCAGAATGTAGACGATGGTTTGGTAGTTGCAGGTACAAGGATATGAAGTAGTTGTTATCGGAAAAACAGCTTATTGAAAAGAACATACTCAGATACGTGGGTTCGACTATTTAGCATGGGAAATCAACTGAAAATAGATTGCACTGTATTGGTGGTTTATCTGAAAAGCGGAAAATCCGACAAACTTTTATGTTTACTGATAGGTAATAGGTGTTTTCATGTGACGTGAATAAAAAAAGCGGATATGACTAGATGTGTGTTTACCGAACTATCTGGCTCTATCCATTTGGATATTTTGCGCAAAGATAGTAAGGGTGGATAGGGATTCTTGGGGTAAGAAAGCAAAAACAAATCGACATGCTTTTTAATTGATAAAAAGATATTACCAATTTTCTGTTGTGGAATTCTATAATATGATAAACGATCTGCAAGGGCGGAACAATCTGCCGGAATCATTTGAATATAAATTCATATTGAAAAAATGGGAAACGAAGTTGGATAAGTGGATGCATTTCCGGGGAGACTGATAAGGATTGTTGAAAAACATATCCTGTTACGGTACCTGTCCTTCACGAAGTCTTGATATAACAAGGTAAAAGAACCTGATGAATGATTTTTACCCCTTTTTTGATTGAATAATAGTATAGTCTCTCTTAAAAGAAAACTTAATTTTGCCGCATTAAAAAGTCAATTTGGTAAACATAAAACGAGTACCTAGTATGAATTTGATAAAAAGCATATCTTGCCTAGGGGCGGGACTAGTGCCATTGACGGCTGCTCAGGCGGAAACGAAACCGAACGTAGTGATTATTTATATCGATGATATGGGAATCGGTGATATCGGTTGTTATGGGGGGAAATTTGTGCCTACGCCCCATATAGACAAACTGGCGCAGGACGGGTTGCTTTTCCGGCAATATTATTCGGCTGCTCCGGTAAGTTCCGCTTCCCGTTGCGGATTACTGACGGGGATGTTCCCGATCCGGCACCACATCAATACTTTCCTGAGCAAACGCGCATACAACCGACATTGTGAGCAACGGGATTTTCTGGATGATGGCGCTCCTTCGATGGCGCGGGCTTTCCAGCAAGCCGGTTATGCTACTGCCCATATTGGAAAATGGCATCTGGGTGGCGGACGTGATGTGGATAATGCCCCTTCTATCAATGACTATGGTTTTGATGAGTATATTTCAACCTACGAGAGTCCTGATCCCGATCCGGCACTGACAGCATCCGAATGGATCTGGTGTGATAATGACAGTGTCAAGCGTTGGAAGCGAACCGAGTATTTCGTAGATCGGAGTATCGAATTCGTCAAACGTCATACGGATGAACCGTTCTTTCTGAATCTATGGCCCGACGATATGCATACGCCCTGGGTGCCGGAAGGCAAACAGAAAAAGAAAAAAGAGTGGAAATCCGAAGAGACGTTTATACCTGTGTTGGCAGAAATGGATAAGCAGATAGGTCGTTTTATTAATGCATTGGACGAGTTGGGGTTGTCGGAGAACACGATTGTCATTTTTACCAGTGATAATGGTCCTGACCCGAGTTTTGAATCCGCACGCTCCGCTTATCTGAGGGGAATGAAGAACAGTCTTTACGAAGGGGGGATCCGGATGCCGTTCATAATCAAGTATCCGAAGAAAATTAAAGCGGGACAAGTCAACAGGTATTCGGTACTGTCGGCTGTTGATTTATATCCGTCTCTGTGTGCGATAGCGGACATTGACGTGGAAAAAGGATATCGGGGAGACGGGCAGAATTATGTGAAGGTGCTTCTTGGAAAGTCGGAAGCGAAGCGCAAAACGGATCTGATGTGGGATTTTGGGCGTAATGAGGCATTTAACAAACCGTCCGATCCTTATGACAGAAGTCCGCATTTGGCGATTCGCAGCGGCAAGTGGAAACTGCTGGTGAATGGCGACGGGAGCGATGTCCGTTTGTATGATATGGAAAGGGACAAGTACGAAAAGAATGATATAGCAAGTGAGTATCCGGATGTTGCGGGTAAGTTGAGTAAAAAGGTATGCCGGTGGTTTGCCGAATACAGAGCTGAGAGATAAAAGTTTTGTCAGTGATGAGAAGACTTGGTTATAAAAACTGTAACATAGAACATAACATGAGAAACTTAGTAAAGACACTTATTTTGTCAGTAGCCTTATCAGGCACGGTTTTTTCTTCTTTTGCCCAGAAATATGGTAAAGCCGATACGTGTGATCCGAAAACTCGCATTCCGTCTTTTGTAAAGCCGGAGTTTGATTACTGGATGCGGGATACATGGACGACCTTAGGACCGGACGGTTATTATTATATGACGGGAACCACTGCTACTCCGGAACGGCATTTTCCGGGGCAGTTGCACTGTTGGGATTGGAACGACGGGCTTTACCTTTGGCGTTCCAAAGATATGAAAACGTGGGAAGCGCGCGGGTTGATATGGTCGATGGAACGTGACGGTACATGGCAAAAGAATCCGAAGGTATATAAAGAAGGTGAGAAATATCCAAAGAAGTCAATCAATGGTGACCCGTTGGACAATCGTTTCCATGCCGTCTGGGCACCGGAGATGCACTATATTAAAAGTGCGAAGAATTGGTTTATCGTCGCTTGTCTGAACCAGTCGGCAGGTGGAAAGGGTTCTTTTATATTAAGAAGTACGACCGGAAAACCGGAAGGACCTTATGAAAATATCGAAGGAAACGAAGATAAACCGATATTCAAGCAAATAGACGGCAGCCTCTTTGAAGATACGGACGGGACGGTATATTTTGTAGGACATAATCACTACATCACCCGGATGAAGCCCGATATGAGCGGATTTGCCGAGGAACTCCGAAAACTGAAAGAGACGGAATATACTCCGGAACCGTATATCGAAGGGGCCATAATCTTCAAGCATGACGGGAAGTATCATTTGGTGCAGGCTATTTGGTCACATCGTACTTCGGAAGGGGATACGTATGTCGAGAAAAAAGGGGTAACCAATAAAAAGACCCGTTACAGTTACGATTGTGTGATAGCTACTTCCGATAATGTGTACGGACCTTATGGCAAGCGTTATAATGCGATTACGGGAGGCGGGCATAACAACCTGTTTCAAGATAAGGACGGCAACTGGTGGGCAACCATGTTTTTTAATCCCAGAGGAGCTCAGGCGGCTGAGTATGAGGTGACTTGCCGTCCCGGATTGATTCCGATGAAATATGAAGGTGGGTGCTTTGCTCCTGATCATAACAGGAAAACGAAATAACGAATTCTATCAAGATAATAGCATGAAAAAACAATTGTTACTGGCAGGCGGGTTGATGACGCTCGGGCTCTCTGCTTTTACACAGGAAAAGCCGAACATCATCGTAATATTGGCGGATGACTTGGGGTTCTCCGACCTGGGATGTTTCGGAGGAGAAATCCAGACCCCTGTTCTCGACGGTATGGCGGAGAAAGGTCTTCGTATGACTCAGATGTACAACAGTGCCCGTAGTTGCCCGTCACGTGCCAACCTACTTACCGGACTCTATCCTCACCAGACGGGGCTGGGACACATGGAAGGTAATCGTCCGGCTTGGCCTCATGGGTATTCGGGCTTTCGTTCTAATTCGGACAATGTGACGATAGCCGAAGTGTTGAAAGAGGCTGGTTATTTCACGGCAATGGCGGGTAAATGGCATTTGGGAAAAACGTCCAATCCGGTTCAACGCGGTTTTCAGGAATATTACGGACTGTTGGGAGGATTCAATTCGTTCTGGAATCCGGATGTGTACACTCGTCTGCCCAAAGACCGTCCTTTGCGGACGTATAAGGAAGGCAAGTTCTATGCCACCGATGTGATAACCGATTACGCTATTGACTTTATTAATCAGGCTGACAGACAGAAACAGCCGTTATTCTTATATCTGGCTTACAATGCTCCTCATTTTCCGTTGCATGCTCCGAAAGAAGTGACGGATAGATATATGAAAACCTACATGCAAGGTTGGGACAAGATACGAGACCACCGCTGGAAGAAAATTTGCAAACTGGGATTGATGCAGGGAAATCCTAAAATGAGCCCGCGCGGGGTCGTGCCCGAGAGCCTCTTTCAGGATGAACCGAATTACGAGCTTCCGGCATGGGATAGTCTGCCCAAAGACCGGCAGAAAGATTTGGTACGTCGGATGGCAATCTTTGCCGCTATGGTCGATATCATGGATCGGAATATCGGACGGGTACTGAATACGCTGGAGAAGAACGGTGAACTGGACAACACGTTTATCGTTTTCCTCTCCGACAACGGGGCTTGTGCGGAATGGCATGAGTTCGGCTTCGACAAAAAAACGGGAACTCAATATCATACGCATATTGGTGACGAACTCGACACGATGGGGCTTCCGGGCACCTATCATCATTATGGAACCGGCTGGGCGAATGTCGGTTGCACACCGTTAACTCTATACAAACATTATGCTCATGAGGGGGGGATTTCCACTCCATGTATCATTTCCTGGGGGAAAAACGTTAAAAAAGAAGGGGGGATCGATCATCAACCTGCACAATTTTCAGATATAATGGCTACTTGTATCGAACTGGCGGGGACGTCTTATCCGGAAACATATCAAGGGAGAAAGATTACGCCGGCGACAGGAATGTCCATTCTTCCGATAGTGGAAGGTAGGCAAATGCCCGAGCGTTATATCTATGCCGAGCATGAAGGCAACCGGATGGTCCGCAAGGGAGACTGGAAACTGGTGTCGGCCAATTGCAAAGGTGATGAGTGGGAATTGTATAATATCAAGGAAGATCGAACGGAACAGAACAATCTGGCTGCGAAGTATCCGGAAAAGGTAGAGATGATGGAAGCCGCCTACTTCGAATGGGCGGATAAGAATGATGTGGAGTATTTCCCGAAAGTATGGAATACCTATAATAAAGGTAGGCGTAAAGATTTCAAAGAATATAAGTCGAAGTAGAAATTGATAAACTATATTAAGATGACCAGAATTATAATAAGCGCGTTATTGACTTGCTATGTTATAGGGGTAATGGCATGGAGCCCTCAAAGTAATAAAATAAAGACATCCTGGACGGAGACTGTGACACCGGATAATGTGTGGCATAGTTATCCTCGTCCGCAATTGAAGCGTAGTGAGTGGATTAATTTGAACGGACTATGGAGTTATGCCGTTACAAATATGGAAACTCCCCGAAAGAAAGTCTGTTATGACGGAGAGATTTTGGTACCGTTTGCCATAGAGTCTTCTTTGTCGGGAGTACAAAAGGTTTTTCTCCCGACTGACAAATTATGGTACCAACTCGAATTTACGGTCAAACCTTCGTGGAAGGGGAAACAAATTATTCTGCATTTCGGTGCTGTTGATTATGAATGTAACGTTTGGGTGAACGGCAAAATGGTTGGAGCACATAAAGGTGGAAACAATTCTTTCTCTTTTGACATAACAAAATATCTGAAAGGCAACGGTAAGCAAACGCTGGAGTTGAGTGTGACAGATCCTACTGACGAAGAATCTGTTTCACGTGGCAAGCAGCAACTGAATCAGAAAGGAATTTGGTATACTCCGGTTTCCGGAATTTGGAAAACGGTATGGGTGGAAGCGGTCAATAAGGAACATATCCGTCAGATATTGCCCGAAGCCCATATTCATGCCGGAAAAGTGGTATTGAAAATTGATGCTGTTGTCAGAGATGCCAGGACATTGAGGATTAAAGTATTGGATGGGAAAAACGTAGTGAAAGAAATAGAATCGCCCGTACGTGAGACTGTTGAAATTCCGATGCCCGGAGCAGTGTTATGGACTCCTGAAACACCGAAACTATACTCCCTTCATGTTCAGTTATGCCATGGAGCTAAAGTATTGGATGATGTAACCAGTTATTTTTCCATGCGTGAAGTATCTGTAAGAAAGGATAATTGCGGCTATCAGCGTATATGCCTGAATAATGAGCCGATTTTCCAGTACGGAACGCTGGACCAGGGATGGTGGCCCGATGGCTTGCTCACTCCACCTTCGGAGGAAGCGATGTTGTGGGATATGGTGAAACTGAAAGAAATGGGTTTTAATACGATACGTAAACATATCAAAGTGGAGCCGGAACTTTATTATTACTATGCCGATTCTTTGGGTTTGATGATGTGGCAGGATATGGTGTCCGGTTTTGCTACCGCACGTAAGAAAGAAGAACATATCTCTCACATGGCATCAGCAGACTGGAATGCTCCGGTTATTCACTCCGTACAATGGCAGAAGGAATTGTTCGAGATGATTGATTGCCTGCGTTTCTATTCCTGTATCACTACATGGGTGATTTTTAACGAAGGCTGGGGACAGCATAATACGGTCGAAATAGTGAATAAAGTAATGGATTACGATCGTTCCCGTATCATAGATGGTGTATCAGGATGGACCGATCGTGGAGTAGGCCACATGTATGATGTTCATAATTATCCGGTCAGTTCAATGGGATTACCGGAGTATAATGGTAACCGTGTTTCTGTTCTTGGAGAATTCGGAGGATACGGTTTGTCGTTGAAAGGGCATCTTTGGAACCCGGATATGCGCAATTGGGGATATAAGAATATTGATGGAGGAGTGGACTTGCTCGCTAATTATGCCCGAGTGGTTTATGATTTGGAATCGTTGGTAGCTCAGGGGTTGAGTGCTGCAATTTATACGCAGACCACTGATGTGGAAGGTGAAGTAAACGGCCTGATTTCGTATGACAGGAAAGTTGTGAAGGTTCCGGTTGAGTTGATGCGCATTCTTCATGATAAATTATATAAAGCCCAATCGGTAAGAACTGTTACTCTGATAGCCGACGGGCAAGGAGGAGGCAAAAACAAGCGTGAAGTTGAAATGGGGGGCAAGAAAGCGGTAATGGAACTTCCGGCCTTGTTGAAGGGGAAGCAGAAGATTCGTTCAGTTTGCAAATTCGGTATAGGTAAGCCCTATCAATACTTGTCTTTGTGGTTGTATATGCCCGGTAAAGTGAAAGTATGGTTAAACGGAACGAAAGTGTTCGAGCAGGACTCACATCAAACGCGGCATTACAATCAATATAACCTGAGTGATTATGCCAGTTATCTGGTGAACGGAGAAAATGAACTTGTCATTGAACTTGATAATCAGAGAAACAAGGAAATGAAGTTCGATTATGGTTTGAGAGCTTATTAAGTTTTTGGAGAAAGAATAAGGATTCCGGCAGCCTGAAAATGTTAACTTGCCGGTGAAAGGGCAGGTATTTGGGAATAAATCCTATATTTGCCCTTGTTTTTGATAAACACATCTGGTAATAGTAAAAACGTCTGTATAATTATGAAACGCACGGCCTTTATTCTTTGTTTGTTATTGACTGCTTTTCAAACTTCTTTTGCTGCCGATAAAATACAATCGAAGATTGATATTATAAATCTGAATGTCAATTCGGGGTTGGCAAGCAACGAAGTAACCTGCATCGTTCAGGATAATTTGGGATTTATGTGGTTTGGTACGACAAACGGGCTTTGTCGTTATGATGGTTATCAGTTTAAGACATATCGTTCCGATTACTTGTCTCCCTCGTTTTTCGTATCCAACCATATACTTTTGATGGAAAAGGATGTGGAGGGAAATCTATGGATAGTGACGACCAAGGAGTTTGTGAAGTTTAATCCGGTGACGGGGCGTACAACTCCCGTCAATATAGATACCTATTTGCTGAACAAGATAAAGAGCTTGTTGATTACTAGGAAAGGAGAGATTCTGATTGGAACGACTGTCGGAATCTATAAATATAGTAAGGAAGAAGATAACTTTGTATTTCTGAAAAAAGCTTATATCCGGTCTCTATATGAAGATTCGCGAGGGACTATTTGGGTGGGGACATGGGGAAGTGGCTTCTTTACTTTCAGACTGGATAACTCTCAAGTTGTGGAATACTGGACCACCTTTCTTGACAAGCCGCTGAATGTGACAGGATTTGTAGAAGACGAAGAACATCGGATGTGGATTTCGACTTGGGATAACGGAGGACTTTTGAGACTTAATGACCCTTTTAATGCACATTCGGAGGATTATACCTTGTATCCCTCTTCGGAACATAACGGGCATTTGCCGAGTGGTGTATTATATAAATTGATGTATGATGCTGACAATGATGAAATATGGGTAGGTACCGCCAAAGGACTGGTAGTCTTGAATGATTTGGAGAAGACAGACGGTTTCATGGTTTATGGTGCGGATGTGCTGGGAAGTAGTGAAATTTGGACCTTATACGGAAATGGCGGGGATATATTGTGGGCTTCTGCTCTGGGAGGCGGAGTCAATAAAATGGTAAGGCGGAATGTTTCTTTTGCCTACAATTCATTGCCGGACAAGAAATCAGGTAGTGCTGTTGTTACTTCGTTATATGAAGATGAGAATGAGACAGTCTGGATGGGAACCCGTTTGGACGTGTTGTTATTATGGGATAGAAAGACAGGCAGGCAATATTCTTATAAAATGGTGGGTGTACTGAAGGAATTGTCCAAAGAAGGAAATGCGGTCCAGTCCATCTTGAAGCATCGTATTACTGGAAGCTTATGGTTGGGGACACGTTATGACGGAGTGTATGTGCTTAAATATAAGAATGATAAACCTTTCTCTTTGAAGCGGCTGCGTGATGAGATGCCGGGGTTGAAAAATATAAATGCTTTGGCGCAGGATGCTGTCGGACGTGTGTGGATTGCTTCCGAACAGGGACTTTATATCGGTAACTCTATTCAAGACGAGAAGTATAATATACAGCCGGTTGAGAAAGTCAATGAGGCGATAAAGGGAGAATGTGTACAGGCTTTGTTGTGTGATAGTGGTGGAACCTGGATCGGGACAAAGAGCTATGGCGCCTTTCATTTGTCGGTGGACGGAAATTTGGCGAAATATGATCAGGCGGGCAAGAAGTTGAACTATGACAATGTGTTGTGCTTCTGTCGTGATACGAATGATAAGTTATGGATTGGAACCCAAGGGGGAGGACTGAGCATATACAATGAGTCGGCAGACCAGTTTGAGATGCTGGAAGTGGTAAGGAGTTTCTCGGATAATGCTGTTTATTCTATCGTTGAAGACGGACAGCAGAATTTATGGTTGGCCACGGGAAAAGGATTGGTGTATATGAGCCTCTCGCAAAAGGATTATGTGATTCTTTATACACAGAGTGACGGCATTGTAAACACCCAGTTTGTACCGGGGGCTTCTTTGTTGCTTTCAAATTCCGAGATTTTATTCGGAGGATACAATGGAGTCGATTGTTATGTCCCTCATAAGAGTAAGATAGATTCCGTTCCGCCCCGGACAGTGATTGTTGACGTATCGATAATGAATGTACCCTTGCAGGAGTTGATAGACCGGGGAGAAATAGACGAGTGTCAACAGCCGCCTTATACAAGGGCATTGACGCTAATGTACGACCAAAATAATGTGATGCTTAACTTCAGCAGTTTATCGTATACCAATCCGCAAGCGAACCGATATGCTTACCGGATGAAAGGAGTTGATAAGGATTGGATATATGTAGATGCCAATAAGAGATATATTTCTTACAATAACCTGATGAAGGGTGAGTATGTCTTTGAAGTAAAATCGTGCAATGAGAACAGTATTTGGTCTGAACCGGTAGAAATGAAACTGACCGTGTTGCCGCCGCCTTGGCTGACTTGGTGGGCTTATTTGATTTATGTGTTGTTAGTGATAGCAGGGACTAGTATTGTAGTACGCACGATCAGAAAGAGAATTCTACTACAGAATGCATTGAAGATAGAGCAGATTGAGCATAAAAAGTCCGAAGAAGTAAATCAGGCGAAACTGAAGTTCTTTACGAACATTTCCCACGAACTGTTCACGCCTCTTAGCGTGATGCAATGTTCTATTGATAGCCTGAAACAGGAAGGGCAGGCGGACGGACAGACATTGAATATAATGAAGATGAATTTGAAACGTCTTCAGCGGTTGTTGCAGCAGATTATGGAATTCAGAAAGGCGGAAAGCGGTAATCTGAAGCTGAAAGTAAGCTGTAACAATGTGGTGGTGTTTGTCAGGGACTTGTGCGAGGAGAACTTCTACCCCTTGTTGCAGGCAAAAAACATTACGCTGAATTTCCAGGCGGAAGAAGAAGTTATAACCGGGTATTTTGATGTGGATAAGCTGGATAAGATTCTTTATAACCTCTTGTCCAATGCCCTGAAATATAATTATCAGGACGGGATTGTGTCTGTATCCGTGGCGCAAACGGTGCGGGAGGAAAAGAGATGGCTGGTGTTGAAAGTGGAAAATACAGGGGATGGTATTCCGGAAAACAAGCTGCCATTGCTCTTCAAGCGATTCTATGAGGGAGACTACCGCAAGTTTAAGACGAAAGGAACCGGTATTGGTCTTTCGTTGACTAAAGACTTGGTGGAGTTACATCAAGGTACTATTTCTGTAGAAAGTATTCCGGGTGAAACGACGTTGTTTACTGTAATGATTCCCGCAGACCGAGAGAATTATGCAGACGAACAGATAGACGAGGAACCGGAACGTCCGAGTGACGAGCCTACCGGAACGGATGACAAGGCAGAGACGGAAGTTGTACCGGAAGAACCGACACATGTGTTGGTAGTGGAAGATGATGTAGACCTGCTGACCGTCATGACGAAGGTGCTCGGAAAACATTTCAAGGTGAGTACTGCCACCAACGGACTGGAAGCGCTGGCTGTTTTAAAAGGGTCGGACCGGATAGAAGTGGTGGTGACGGATTATGTAATGCCTGAAATGAACGGAATTGAACTCTGCCGGGAAATCAGAAAGGACGTTGCTCTCAGTCATCTTCCGCTGGTCATGCTTACGGCAAAGACACAGACGGAATATCATCTGGAAGGATATGACGCGGGTGCGGATGTATATCTGACTAAACCGGTGGAAATGGCTGTACTTACCGCGCAACTGAAAGCATTGATAGCCAATCGCAAACGGTTGATTCAGAAGTTCCGTCAAAAAGAGGATTTGAATGTGCAGGAATTGGGACTTTCCGAACTTGACCGGGAATTCATGGATAAAGCCATATCAACCGTGGAACAGCAAATGGAAGATAGTGAATTTTCTAACGAGGTTTTCTGCCAGATGATGAATATGACCCAGTCTACCTTGTATCGCAAATTGAAGTCGTTGACCGGAATGTCTCCTAATGAGTTTATTCGTGATGTCCGGATAAAGAAGGCGTGTATGTTGTTACAGCGTCCTGATTTGCAGGTTTCCGATGTGGCCTATATGGTCGGTTTTACAGATCCCAAGTACTTTAGCCTGATCTTTAAGAAAGAGAAAGGAATGTCGCCTACTAAGTATATCGAATCGTTAGGGTGCTGAGGGGGATGACTGATTTTTCACCGGTGTTTGATTGAAAATTATCCGGTATGTGGCAGAAAAAAGGCATAGCTTTGCTCACAATAACTTTTAAAACCATATACCAAGTGAAAAGACATATTTATAGGTGGTGTTGTTTGTTTGGCGTATTGATGATAAATACGCTTACCGGGAGCGCGTGTGCTGAGAGTAACGGGCTTTATCCGAATTCCGCATTGAATGCGGTAGAATTTAATGAAGTGAAGATTGATGATCCGTTCTGGAATGAGCGTATAGCGACTATTCAGGAGGTAACACTTCCTTTATTATTCCAATTGGCGGAAAAACAGGGTAAAATTGATAATTTCCGGATTGTGTCCGGCAGGAAGCAAGGAAAGCTGAAATTATATAATGCTCCGGACTCGGATGTGTATAAATTATTGGAGGCGGCAGGGTATTCGATGAGCTTTCTACGTAATGAAAATTTGGAAGCGGTCTGCGATTCGATTATTGATGATATTGTTGCTGCGCAGGATAGTACCGGGTATCTACACACCCAATACATGCTTGAATTCAGCCATCCGGCGGCTCCTTCTCCCGACCAGAAAAATGTCAAAACCTTTGGCTTCGGGCCGTCCAACCGATGGAAATCTTTGAAAAACAACTGGCCTTTTGCTTATAGTCAGCTTTATTGTGCGGGGCACATGATGGAAGCCGGAGTAGCCTATTACAGGGGAACGGGTAAAAAGGCTCTGTTGGATACGGCTGTCCGTTTCGCCGATTTGATTTGTCGGGTGTTTGATGAAGAGAAGATAAAGACGTACGCTGATCATCCGGAAGTAGAAATTGGCTTGATGAAAATATACGAGGTGACGGGTGATGTCAAATATCTTCGTATGGCAGATTTGATGAGCCGTTATGTGAATTTTTCCCGGCCTGTCGATATTAATAAGGTGGAGAATTCAAAACCGTTGCATGAACAGTCTTGTGCATTCGGACATTGTGTCCGGACGGCTTATATTTATTCCGGTGCGACAGATGTGATACGGGCAACGGGTGCCGGAGATTTAACCAGTGGAATAAACAGGCTGTGGAAAAGTATCGTGCAGGGAAAGATGTATCTGCATGGTGGAACGGGGAATGGTACAAAAGCGGAACAGCACGGGGAAATGTACGACTTGCCTGTTGCGCCTACGTATAGTGAATGTTGTGCCAACATCGCCCAGGCACAATGGAATCATCGGCTGAATTTATTGTCGGCGGACGCCAAATATGCAGCTTTGGTCGAATTGGAAATGTTCAATAGCGCTTTATCCGGCATCAGTCTGGATGGAACGAAGTTTTTCTATTCCAATAAGATTAATATAGACGGTCAGAAACGGAAGAACAAGCATTCGGGGGTCAGAGAGACTTATCTGTTCTGTTGTCCTTCGAAGTTACCGGGGTTTATTACCGGAATCGCTCGTTGGATATATGCGAAGGATGAGGGAGGTGTCTATGTCAATCAATTTGTAGGAAGTCATCTGCGAACTCGCTTGAAAGGAAAAGAAGTGGCTTTGCGGCAATTGTCGGATTATGCTTATCAAGGTAAGTCGGAATTCCGGATAGAGGCGGACGCTCGTTTTGCTTTGCACATACGTTTGCCGCAATGGCTGAAAAAGAATCATATTGTTGATTCTCCTTATTATTATGAGACGGGTAAGGAGAATGGATATACATTACGGCTCAATGGTAAAGAAATAAAAGTTCCTGTCAGTGAGAAAGGATATCTGACCTTGGAACGTGACTGGAAAAAGGGAGACAAGATTGATGTTGCGTTTGATATGAGTGTCCGACGGATGTATACTGATGCAAAAATTAAAGCAAATAGAGGACGTATAGCTTTGATGAGAGGCCCTTTGCTATATTGTCTGGAAGGGGTTGACAATGATTTTGATATCCTTTCTATGGTGTTGCCGGCGCAGAATGAAGTGACAGCTGCTTACTCGGAAAGTACATTGGGTGGTACGATGGTATTGGAAGGAACGGGGCTGGTCGGTGATGCAAAGACGCATTTTAAAGCTGTACCTTACTTTATGTGGGAAAACCGGGGGATTGCGCCAATGGCTCTTTTATTGGTTGAGAATCCCGATAAGTTGTATCAAGAGAAAGAAGAAGAGATAACAGATTATAATACGAACGGTTAATTTATATTTTATGCTATGAAAAGGAATTTATTTATTGGGTTATCATTGCTTACTGGTGTGCCGATGGCTGCGCAGCAGAAACAACAAGAACACCCGAACCTGATTTTTGTGATTACAGACCAATTGCGGAATGATGTTTTTGGCTGCCGCGGAGATGAAATTGCGAAAACCCCGAATATCGATCGCTTTAAATCCGAAAGTGCGGATTTTACGAATGCGATTGCGGTCACGCCTGTATCGGCAGCGGCAAGAGCTTCTCTTTTTACCGGAAAATACTCTACAAGTACGGGAATGGTCATCAATGAGTTACGTTTGAATCCCAATCAACGTGCTTGGGGACATGTGCTGACAGAAAATGGATATAATACGTCCTATATAGGCAAATGGCATCTTTATGGAACGTGCTCCGATCATCACCAGGATGAATGTGCTTTCATTCCCAAAGGGCCTGATCGCCTGGGATTTGACGGCGAATGGAAGGCGTATAACTTTCATCATAATAACATGAACTCATATTATTATGAAGACAAGAAAGAGAAGATTTATTATGGCGAAGGAACCTATGAACCGGAAGAGCAGTTTAAAATGGCAATCCATTCATTGGAGCGGCTTCATGACGAAAAGAAACCTTTTGCATTGTTTCTTTCGGTAGGTGTTCCTCATGACCCGTGGACAAAAGATAATGTACCTGCAAAATACTATGACCGCTACAAGGATGCTCCTTTTACATTGCCTTCCAACTGGAGTGATGTTCCTGATAAATATATGGATCGGAATGCAAATCCTCAGAAATGGGTGAACTATTGGAAGAAAAATATTCCCGAAATGAAACGGGTTTATTATTCCATGGTATCCAGCATTGATGATTATATGGGTGAATTAATGGATAAAGTTAGCGAGTTGGGATTGGATGAGAACACGATTATCGTATTCTTTTCTGATCATGGAGAGATGTTTGGAGAAAATGGACGTATATTCAAGATGATATTCTATGATAGTGCGGCCAAGGTTCCTTTTCTGGTGCGCTGGAAAGGAAAAATACAGCCTGGATTGGAAATAGACGCTTGTCTGAACACGCCGGATATTATGCCGACATTATTGGGAATGATGCAGCTTCCTGTACCCGAAACGGTGGAAGGCATGGATTTGTCGCCTCTGGCTTTCGGGAAAAAGTGTGAGGAACCCGATTTTGCTTTTATGCAGGGAATGGGGCATACATTCCAATGGAAAGACGGACACGAATGGAGAGCTGTGCGTGACAAGCGGTATACCTATGCAAAATATCTGGTAGACGGTAAGGAACTTTTGTTTGATAACGTTAATGACCCGAAACAGACTAAAAACTTGGTTGCGGAACCGGAATTTGCTGAAATACTGGTCGGGAAAAGGCAACAAATGGCTTCTAAAATGAAAGAACTGAATGACGAATTCAAGCCTTGTTCCTGGTATCGTGGGCACTGGGTGGATGAAAACAGATGTATTCGGGCGGCTGCTAAAGGGAAGTTCTGTCAGGATGGATTTTAATAGTATATATACTACGAAGTATAGAGAAAGGCTTTTCTGTTTACAAAGTCTTATGTGCATGATGAAATGGTAGCGGAGGATATTGTTTCGGATGTATTGATAAAGCTATGGGAAATTTTGAAGGAGCGTCCCATTGATTCTTTTGAAGGTATGTTGGCTATGTGGTATCCGTATAGATTGCTATAAATTGATGTTCTTTTATGGAGACTATGTTAATGAATGGGAATTGTATGATTTGAAATCAGATTCGACAGAGATGAAAAATATTTATAATGAATGTAGGGAATCAGAACTGATAATATCTCTTAAAACTGAATTAAAAGAACTTCAGAAGCAATATAATGATTCGATAGTGAATGAACAATTTTGAAAATAAAAACATATTGATGCATAAAACCATGAATAAAATAGGATTATCTTTAATAGCTATGTCGTTTGTAGGAGTATCATGCACAACGGCGGTTAATGTAAAAAATAAAATTCTTATTCCTTTGCAGCTGGATGAAATACAGGTCGGAGGGTGGATGAAGAACCAGATTGAAAGGGATATAACTTCTGGTTATATTTCTGTGTATGAGGAATTGCAGCCAAGTATGCGTAAAAATGCATTTGGTCCTGTTAAAGCTACAAACTATATGAAGAACAGAAAAGGTGAGTGGGAAAACCGCCGCGAGACCTGGTGCCGGGCGAACATGAAGGTTATATGGCTGAAATTACAGTTCGTAGTGCTTTTCTTACAGGTAATGAAGAATGGCTAAAGAAAGCTAAAACAATTCTTGATAATGTTATTGCTAATCAGGGAGAAGACGGATACATTGGAATATACAATGAAGAGGTTCGTCTTGACAATCTTCTTAACGAGAACGGAGAGTTATGGACTCAGAGTCGGATGATGGCTGCTTTACTTGCATATTATGAATACTCTAAGGATGAGAAGTATTTTAATGCGGCAAAGAAGGCTGTTGACTTGGTAATTGACAGATATACAAAGAGCGGAAAGAGTTATTTCAAACAACCAAAGCCCAATGGAGGAGGTTTGACACATGGGTTGATGTATATCGAGACTCTTGAATGGATGCATCGCTTGACTGGAGATAAGAAGTATGTTGACTTTGCTGACTGGATGTACAAGGATTATAGTGCTGCAGAAAAGAAACTTGGTAATACGGACAATCAGTTGGGTAACCTGCTTGACAAGGATAAGTTGTATATGCAGCATTCGGTTCATGTAGTGGAACATCTCAGGACAATTTTTTGGCTTGCTTCCATTACGGGAAATGAAGAATATAGGCAGGCTGTAGAAAATGCGTTGTATAAATATAAATGTTCTCAGGCTCCAACAGGGGCTGTCGTGATGGATAAGAGGATTCACGAGAGTGTTGCTGGGAACTATGGTTCTTCATGGTTACCATATGAATATTGCAGCATGACAGAAGGAGTCATCAGTCTGGCTTCTGCTGTCCAGAAGTTTCATTATGCTTATTTAGGAGATATTGTTGAGAATATTGCTTTCAATGCGGCTCAAGGTGCGAGACTTGCTGATGGTAAGGGAATTTCGTATGCTACTATCGACAATCGTTTTGATGCTCTTGAAGAAGACAATGCGCGTTACCAGCTGGCTGCATGCCATAATACAGCCTGCTGTCAGCTTCAGGCGGCCAAGCTTATGCCATATTATGTAGCCAATATGTGGGCTAAGTCAGCCGATAATAGTAGCATTATACTTGCTTTGTATGGTGAATCGAATGTTTCTACAACATTGAATAATACAGTAGTAAACCTGTCGGAAGAGACAAACTATCCTTTCGACAACAAGGTAAAAATTACTATAAATCCTGAAAGAGATGTCTGCTTCAAGCTTACTCTGCGTAATCCGGGATGGTCGGAAAATACCCAAATAACAGTACAGGGCGTAGAAGCTGTAGTTGCCGATGGATGGATATTGATGGATAAGGTCTGGAAAAAGGGGGATGTGGTAGAGTTGACATTCAATGACAAACCTGTAGCGAAACGTTTTATCGACAATGAAATGTATTTCCAGAAAGGATGCCTTATTTACGCATTACCTGTTGCTGAGAAAAGAATCATTACAAAAGATTTCGGTAATGGATATGTAAATTATGATTTGGCTCCACAGGATATGGAGGACGCAGTAAGAAAGTTCGAGGATTTGAGAGTCCCTTCAAATTTGGACAATACAAGTCGTGCTAAAAAGAACAAGGATATATATACGTTTATTGCTAATTCTGATTTTAATAAGGAATATCCATACGATAAACCATACGGATTTATGAACGTCAAGTTTATTAAGAAATCAAATGGCGAGACAGAAACACTTCAGTTGGTTCCGGTAGGTTCAACTATATTGAGAAAACTGTCATTCACAGAAGAAAAGTTTTATTAATAAGCAAATTGAATTGCTTATGACAACTTTCCAGAGTATGGACATATTTACTTGCCGATATTTGTTAGCAGGTGTTCATGTCCGGACTTTTATATAAAACGTTATAAAATGAAACTTAATAAGTAATAATTATGGTTACTGATTCAATTAAAATAATATCATTGTCAGTCTTGGTAGCAATGGGAAACAATGTTGGTGCGGCTGAACAGGCATGCAAGAAGAGACCTAACATTTTGTTCTGTATAGCGGACGATGCAAGTCTTTTGGGGCATACGGAATAGATTGGGTAAAGACACCTGCATTCGACAGGGTGGCAAAAGATGGTATATTGTTCAATAATATGTTTACTTGTAATGCAAAGTCTGCGCCCTCGAGAGCTACAATTATAACAGGTAGAAACTCGTGGCAGCTTGACGAGGCATGTAATCACTGGCCTCAGTTTCCTGTTAAGTACAAGACATTTGTAGAAGTTCTTGAAGAAAACGATTATTATGTTGGTATTACAGGAAAAGGTTGGAGTCCAGGTATCGCATTGGATATAAATGGTAATAAAAGAGAACTTACAGGACCAAGATGGGATAAATGTAAGTTTACGAAATTCAAGACAAAAGCAATTTCAAAACTTGATTATGCGGCTAACTTCACTGACTTTCTTGCCAGTTGGGATAGGAGCAAGCCATTTTCGTTTTGGTACGGATGTCATGAACCGCACAGGGGGTTTGAGTATGGGGCGTCTGTAAGATACGGGAAACGTCTTGAAGAGATAGATAGTGTGCCGGGGTATCTGCCGGACAACAACATAATAAGAAGAGATCTTCTTGATTATGCAATTGAAGTGGAGCATTTTGATGAACATATAGGACTGATGCTACAGGCTTTGGAAGAAATAGGTGAGTTGGACAACACGGTAGTAATAATCACTTCCGATCACGGGATGTCATTCCCGAGAATAAAAGGTCAGGCTTACTTTGATTCAAACCATATACCAATGGCTATAATGTGGAAGAATGGAATAAAGAATCCTGGTCGTGTGGAAGATGATTATTTCAGTACGATAGATATTGCACCTACAATTCTTGAACTTGCAGGTGTTTCCGGTGAAAAAGAAGGTATGGCTCCTATTACAGGTCATAGTATGGTAGATGTCATGAAGAATAAAAAAAAGGCCGATATTGATAGGGGATTCGTCATGATAGGTAAGGAGAGACATGATGTCGGTCGTCCTAACGATTGGGGATATCCCATCCGTGGTATCATAAGAGGAGGTTATCTTTATTTAAGAAACTTTGAACCTGAAAGATGGCCTGCCGGAAATCCTGAAACCGGATATAGTAATGTTGATGCAAGTCCAAGCAAGACCGAGACGATACAAGCGAGAAGGAAAAGCGAAACGGAATATCTATGGAAACTGTCTTTCGGGAAAAGACTGGCAGAAGAATTGTATAATATAATGGACGATTCTTATTGTATCTATAATTTGGCGGATAAGCAGGAATATAATTCTATAAAGGAGAAGTTGAGAAAAGAGATGTTCTCAAAACTTGTTGAACAGGGCGATCCTCGAGTGTTCGGTTTCGGAGAGATTTTTGATATTTATTCCAATGTGAGTCCTCGTAACAATTATTATACCAGGTGGAAGAATGGAGAGAAAATAAATCCGGTTGGAGCTGTCCTTACTGATTTTGAACCATGGGCGACAGGTTTGGGCGTGTCGGATACATTGCTTCTTGTAAATCCACTCAAGTAAGAGCCTGTTTAAATTTTCCTCAATAATAATCTTATAGTTGCTAATTTGACCATTTCCGAGGCTGTAATCTGAACTCTGTCCAAAAAATAATTAACTTTGTATTATGGATAGAACTAGTGAAGAGTACCAACAAATGCGTGATAAGCCTTTATTTGGGTCAGTCCGAAAACCCGGTTGCAGTGCTGACTTGATCTATTAATTGCTAACCTTTGTTGCATGAAACAGTGGGAAGTCTTAAAAACAGTGTTTCCTGAATTAATCACAATTAATTTTGAGTTTATGGATTACAAGGAAACTGATACAAGTTTAGAGTATTGGCTTGATGAACGTGAGTATCTGTCTGGTGAGGACTATAAAAAAGGGTGTGTTCACCCCTATGGTTTATCGATTCCAAGACCATTCAGGATTTTCCTATTCGTGGTCTTTCAGTTTATCTGCATGTTAGGTGGCGTAAATGGATAGATCGTTCTACTGGTGAAATATTCTCCTATACTTATGATAACTTAAGTGAAGATGGTTCCAAACTTTCCCCTGAGTTTGTTGCTTTTTTTTAAGATTCCAAAGCTGGAACGAGCACTGGCAAAACTTAGAAATGCATCCGCAGTTGTTTAATCCTGTTGTAGTCGAGGTAATGACCGAGCCTTCATATAAAACGATGCTGTCAGCTTATGAAAAAGGTGAACTGCCGGCTGTTCAACAAGATTGTTTTATCTCTCCACGACCGGAAGAGGAACTTTTTAATACTATTAAAGACATACATTGCTTGAAGAATATAGCAAATAAAAAGTCAATGAAGAAAATTAAAGAGAAATTCAATCTAGTCATGGAGACTTGGCAAATGAGTATCGGTGATATTTTTGATGAAAACAAGTTAAAACAGGATACTTCAGATAGAATAACAGGAAAATCACTCAAACGTTGAACTATTTCTGATTGAGGAATAAGAACTTTCAGTGCATAGATTTAGGATTTTCAGTGCAGAAATCTATTATTGTTTGTGCAGTCGGATAGTTGGCCCATTATAATGGGATAATAGTCACCTTATAACGAGACAAATGTCATTTTATAAGGTGACTATTGTCATTTTATAAGGTGACAATCAGACTTTGAAGAGATGAAAAACACTAAAATACAAAATTAATTAGTAAAAAGCAATAGTGAAGTAAGTATTTATACTGTACCACAGAATGTTTTAGTTCATTTTTGTACAATGATGAACAATTTCTCGGTATATTTTGAATGATTTATATACCTCTTTTGGAGAAACAAAACCGAACTTTGCGTAGTCTATTAGAACAAGTATTTATATTTTTGGTATAGGATTAGTTTTTAGGATTATTTAGGGTCGAGTGCGTTATTTGGGAGTTATGGCGGGATAGGGCTTTGTAGATAGACATCGTTTATCCTGCCTTTTTAATTGAATAATTAACTTTAAATTGCTATATGATGAAAGATTTACTTGTTTTCTGTACTGAATGTCGGAGGAAACTGATTCTGTACGTTATGTTTATAACCTTGTGTGGTTGTAGTGATAGTCAAGACAATTGCACCCATTTACCTTTAGTTGAATCATTTCGAGTTAAAGTAAATAATGAATATATAAACGGGACGATTGATGAAACAACTAATCGAATCATTTTGGAAGGAGTTCAAGAGGGGAGCCTGATTGTGGAAGTAGATTATGGGATGGCAGAAAATGCTACAATCTATCCCAAACCTGAAACCCGTGTGAATGATTGGCAACCCGAAGAACGTTTTGTCATAGTTTGCAATGGAAAGCAGCGTCTTTATACTGTTATTTTGGCAGATTACGAGGATCCGGTGCCTGAAGAAAATTTAGGAGATGCAGTGATCTCTCCCGAGAAGTACTATGGAAGACAAATCAAGGATTTCTTTTATGATTTGAAATTAAACGCCAGTGCAATTAACACAGCCGCTAAAGCTAATGAATTTTTTGTAGAAGATGGTATGAATGGAGTGCGTGTTTCTATTTATGGAGATGCAACTAGACCTGCTCATCCGGAGCCGGGAAAAATCGATGAGTCATATTACACAAAGATGATTGCATCCATTAACAGGGCTAAAACAGCAAGAGGAGATAAGGGACTGACTATCTTTGCCAGTAAAAAACTGGATGGTAAGAATTCATTTCCGGACTGGGTGAAGGATAAGAACGGAGTAATTCCTGAGAAATATGGACAAATGCTGGTTGATTATATCTTATACATGAAAGAACTGAATATCATAGTGGATGTGCTGGGCATTGACAATGAGATAAACTTCAATGAAGGGAATATAACGCCTCAGAAACATATGCAGATAGTGGATTATTTGAAAGAACAATCTATCAAACAGAATTTTAAGATGCCCTTGATTGTAGGTCCGGAGCGTTACGAACCAATGGGAGACGTCGAAAATTGCTGGTGGAAAAAGTTTTTGGATAGCGGTTGGGGAGAGAGGATTGATATTTACGGTACTCATTATTATCCCGAGCATCGTTATTATGATAAGTTACGTTTTGAACTATCTTTGATTGGTGAACGTCCGTTTTGGGCAACAGAACCTCATTGGGGATCAGAGACAGCACAGCCGGATATCTTGAATCATGCTGAAACTGCCATTTGCACATTGTGGGATCAGACAGATTTGGGAATGGACGGATTTATGTGGTGGGATTACAAGCGGGCCGGTAATTTGAGAGGATGTTTGATGCGTGCCGTATCCGTTCCTTTGCGTGGTGCCCGTCCTGTAGAAATGACCGATCATGACGGTACGGGGACATTCGCCAAAGGTAAACTTCAGACACGTGCTTTCAGAGAAGGTAATTTACTGAATGTATATGCTATTAATATGTGTCCCAAGGAGGAAGTGGCAGATGCCGTTGGTTATGAAAATTATGAATTTGGATTGGACAAAGGTATGATTGACGGTGAGGTTACTTATACCCAATGGCGGGATGATACTCCCGTTGAAGGAGAAAATGCGGTAGCTGTCAAAGTAAACGACAGGAAGTTTTCTGTAAACTTGCCGGTACGTTCGATTACACATTTCCAATTTCAACTAAAATAACACGAGATGGATAAAAAGATTATGTATTCTTTTGCAACACTTGCTTTAAGTGTTCATTCAATTGCGTTGCAAGCCAAAGTAACACAGCCCAATATCGTCTTTATCATGGCAGATGATTTAGGGTGGACTGATTTGGGAGTGACGGGAAGTGATTTTTACGAGACTCCGAATATTGATAGGTTAGCGTCTCAGGGTATGTTGTTTACTAACGCCTATGCTGCTGCGGCTAATTCAGCTCCGAGTCGTGCCTGTTTTATGACGGGGATGTATACTCCGCGTCACGGAGTATTTACGGTCAACCCACCCGATCGTGGAGACAAGGCTAAACGTAAACTTATTCCTATTCCTAACAACGAAGATGTATGTGCTGACTTTGTGACAATGGCTGAAGCTTTACAGGCTAACGGATATCAATGCGGGCATGTCGGAAAGTGGCATTTAGGGGATGATAAGGAGGGTACGGGACCTTTATCGCAGGGTTTTATTTTTAATATAGCAGGAGAACGGGCAGGAACCCCTTATTCTTATTTCTATCCGTATTGTAATCCAAAGAAGAAAAAATGTCATTTGGGATTGGATGAGGGAACTCCCGGCGAGTATCTGACAGACAGGCTTACTACTGAAGCTATCGGATTTATGAAAGAGCACAAAGAGCAGCCTTTCTTTTTATATTTGGCGCACCACGCAGTACATACACCTTTGCGTGCTCCTCAGCAATTGATTGATAAATATGAGAAGAAAGCGAAAGGCAAATATCACACGAATCCTGTATATGCTGCTATGATTGAAAGTCTTGACCAGAATGTAGGTAGAGTTTGTCGGGCTGTCGACTCATTGGGGATTGCGGATAACACGATTATTGTGTTTTATTCGGATAATGGCGGTTCGGAACCTGTAACAGATAATTTTCCTCTTCGTGAAGGAAAAGGCTCTCCTTACGAAGGCGGCACTCGTGTTCCTTTAATCATAAAATGGCCGGGAAAGGTAAAACCGGGTGTTACTTCTGATGTTCCGGTTTCTGGAGTCGACTTCTATCCTACATTTGTAAAGATAGCCGGAGGTAAGCCGTCATCGGATTTGGACGGTAAGGATATCTTTACGCTGCTTCGTAAACGAATGACCGGAAGAGATTTATTCTGGCATTTTCCCGCTTATCTGGAGTCTTACAAAAAAAGTGGCAAAGACTGGCGTGCTACCCCATATTCCAGTATACGTTCGGGTGAGTGGAAACTCATATATTATTATGAAGATGAAACAATGGAATTGTATAATCTGAAGAACGATTTAAGTGAAGTGAATGACCTGTCCGACAGCCAGCCCGCAAAGAAGGAGGAGCTTTACAAAAAGTTGTCGACATGGTTGAAACAGACCAAGGCTCCCATTCCTACGGAATTGAATCCTGATTATCAAGGAGGTAAGTAAAAGGTATATTGAAAAAAAGAAAAGCTTATGATGAGATATTTTATATACGCCGGCTGGAGATTTAAAATGGTTTCTTTATTGATTCTTTTATCTATGAGCATGTTTCATGTTTGCTGTTCAAACGATAACAAGATGATGAATGAAGTGTTAATAAGTTCTTTTACAGTGTGGTCGGGTGAGCAAAAGATAGATGCTGTGATAGATAATGAACAGCAAAAAATAATGATTAGTGGAATTGAGGATGGGAATCAAATAACTAATATAGAATATGCTTTGACTTCCGGAGTCACTTTTTATCCGGAACCCCACACATTTTTGAATAACTGGAAGAAAGAAATGAACCTTGTTGCAAGGACTACGGACAATCAAAAGGTCTATACAATTGTACTCAAGGATTATGAGAAGCCTTTAAATAATGCTTTGAAGATTAAGTTGGATGAGAGAAAACAGCAAATAATGTTGGTAGGCGGAGATATGGAACGCAGTCAGTTCTTTTTGCAGAAAGCGGCTGTACCGGAAGAAATAGCCCAATGGTGTTTTCAGGATATCCATTTTGATGTGTGCCGGGTTTCTTATGATAAAAAGCAGGAATTAGAAGAGGGAAAGAAAAACCTGGCTTTTTATGAGGATGCCGTTAAAAGCATGCAGTTGTTAAGAAGGGTAAACCCGGATATTCAGTTTTGGGCAACAATGAAAAGCGATTATAATGGGTATAACAATGAAAATAATCTTCCGGATTGGATTTGTGATTATAAACCGACAACTCGCTTTGACTGTGACAAATATGCCATATTTCTTGCGGATTATTTGGAATATATGCAGCAGAATGGAGTTGCAATTAAATATTTGGCTGTTGCTAAAGAGTGGGTAGGGGTGATAAATGCTGAACGAGCCAGGCAGATCATAGTCCGGTTGAACAAAGAATGTGTAGCTCGAGACGTAGTTAAGCCTTTGTATGTAGATCCGGCAAGTTGGGGAATTACTCAAGGAGTTAACTTTATAAAATCAGCCGAAGAAATAGGTAGCCTTGATTTGTATTATGGATTTTCGACCCATAATTTGAATAATAATGAACATGATAAGTTCTTGTATGAAACATTTGTAGCTGAAGCGAATAAATATCAGAAGTATGCCTTTGCTGATGAGACGGGAACTGGCTCCGGCGGACGTACGAATGGCGAGGAACCGGAAACATTGGCGGCTTTGCTGGATGCTTATCAGGAGAAGACAGAATATTACAAAGATGGCATTCAAGGAGAAATCCTTTTCGAACCTTTTTCTCGGGGAGTAAATTCTGAGACAAGAGCTATTTATTTTAAGAAAGAGGAGCAGGCTAAAAGAATGCGTTCTTATTACGTTATGCAGACTTTTGTAAATGGGATAGCAGGTAAAGATATGTATTATGTGCCTGCTCATATCTATAACGTGAAACCGGAAGTTCATGTGATGGCTTTTGTGAATGATGATGAGTTGTTTCTTGCTTTGATTAATAGAAGTCAGGATGACTTAGAAGGACTTTCAGTTCTTTGGGAAGGAGCATTTTCTCATGAAAAGGCAGAACAGACCCAATTTGATATATCGCTTCCAATAGAGGGGCAAAAGGAGGAACTGGATATCACAGATAACTCGTTGGTAATCAGCCTTTCTTCTGAAAGTATTACATTCCTAAAAATACAGTTATGATTATAATGAATAAGAATAAGGTTTTGTTTCTTTTGCTGGCACATCTGTGTGTGTTGAGTGTTTGGGGGCAAGGTTTCGGCAAACGTATATTGACCAATGAAGATTGGTATTTTAATCCGGGTGACGGCAAATATTGGGGGGCTGAATATTACGACCATTCTCAATGGCGGAAACTGGATTTGCCGCACGATTGGAGTATAGAATCAGTGGCAAGCCCGAATTTGGCCAGTTGTACCGGATATTTGCCGGGTGGTATCGGCTGGTATCGCAAAGAATTGGAAATTTCTGCCGGTGAAAAGGGAAACCGTGTATATATCTATTTTGAGGGCGTTTATAATAACAGTGAAGTATTCATCAATGGAAAATGGATTGGTAAACGTCCGAATGGTTATGTGTCTTTTATGTATGACTTGACGCCATACGTCAATTTTGGTGGCAGAAATGTTCTGGCAGTACGTGTAGACCATTCTCAAGATGCTGATTCGAGGTGGTATACCGGTTCAGGAATTTACAGGGATGTATATCTGGTATATGCCAGTCCTGTGCATATCAACCAATGGGGGATAAGTTATTCTGCCGAAGTTAAAAAGAATAAGGCGGGTTTAGCCGTTCAAACGGAGATTATGAACACGAGTTCGATTTCATCCAAAGTAAAAATAGTACATGAGATATATTCATCGGATAAGAAGAAGGTGGCCGGTGGAAGTGTATCTTGTTTAGCTTTGCCCGGTGAAGTTACAAAGAGTGAAAGTAATCTGACTATTTCTCAGCCTGAACTTTGGAGTTTGGAGAATCCTAATTTATATACTATCCGGACTACCATTCTGCAAGGTGGAAAGGTGATTGACGAGACCGAGACTAAAGCAGGAATCCGTTCATTGACTTTCGATCCGGATAAAGGTTTTGCCTTGAACGGTAAGTTTATGAAAGTAAAAGGTGTGTGTATTCATCATGATGCAGGCTGTCTGGGGGCCGCGGTTCCCAAAGAAGTCTGGCGTCGCCGGTTGATGCAGTTAAAGGAAATAGGTTGCAATGCTATTCGTATGAGCCATAATCCGCAGGCTACTTCTGTTTATGAACTTTGTGATGAAATCGGTTTGCTGGTAAAAGATGAGGCTTTTGATGAATGGGAATATCCTAAAAAGAAATGGATAGAGGGGTGGAATAAAGGCAAACCCGGTTTCCAGGGAGCGGCATCCTATTTTCGTGAATGGAGCAAGCGGGATTTGGCAGACATGATTCGTCGCGACCGCAATCATCCTTCCATTATCATGTGGAGCATTGGCAATGAAGTCGATTATCCGAATGACCCCTATTCACATCCGGTATTGGATAAAGAAGGGATTGGGCAGCAACACGTGAAAGGATATCAGAAGAATCAGCCCCGTGCCGAACGTTTGGGGGACATTGCCAAAGAACTGGTGGCTGAAGCAAAGAAATATGATTTGTCCCGTCCGGTGACTGCGGCTTTGGCAGGTGCTGTAATGTCTAATGAGACTGACTATCCGGGAGCCTTGGATGTGGTGGGTTATAACTACACGGAATATCGTTACAAACAGGACCATGAAAAATATCCACACCGGGTACTTTATGGCAGTGAAACCCGTCATGATCTGAAAGCTTGGAAAGCTGTCCGGGATAATGATTTTATTTTCGGGCAGTTCATTTGGACAGGATTTGATTATCTGGGTGAAGCGGGACCTTGGCCTTCAAGGGGCTTTACTACCGGAATGATTGATTTGGCCGGTAATATCAAACCTAACGGATATTTTCGTCGTGCTTTGTGGTTGGATTCTCCTACGGTATACATCGGTACATATAAATCGGATAAGGCGAAGAAAATATCGACAAATGCTCCCTCGGTTTGGAATTATGAATCCGGTGAGATGATTCGTGTGGTAGCTTATACAAATTGTGAAGAAGCTGCTCTATATTTGAATGGTAAAGAGATAGGAGACAGGAAACCATACAATGACGAAACGGCGGTCATCTATTGGGATATACCATATACAGCCGGACATCTGGAAGTCGTAGGATATAAAGAAGATAAGCCTGTGGCGAAAGCTGCTTTACGGAGTAGCGGCTTGCCTTATGCTGTTAAAGCCTCATTGGATAAGAAAGAAAATATAAAAGCAAAAGACTGCCTGCATTTACAGATTCAGATTGAAGATGAGAATGGTATTCCGGTGGCGTTGGCAGATAATCAGGTGACTTGTAAAATAGAAGGACCTGCAAAGTTGCTGGGTTTGGAAAGTGGTGACAATAACGTAGCAGATAATTATCGTGATAATAAGCAACGGTGTAAGAATGGAAAATTATTGGGCTATATTCAAGCTACCGGCAAGGGGAAGGTTTACATTAATTTGACTTCTCCGTTATTGCAATCTTCAACGATAGAATTTGATGTTGAATAAGTAAAATGTAGTATGATGAGAAACGTAATATGTTCTTTGGCGGCAATATCCACATTTGTTGCCCCCTCTTTGGCAAAGGCGGATAGTCCGGTACAAAAGCCGAATATACTGGTTTTTATTGCCGATGATCTCGGTTGGGAAGAAATAGGAGCTTATGGGCATCCGGTGATCAAAACCCCTAACATTGATTGGTTGGCGCAAAATGGAATACGGTTTGATAACTTCTATTTGGCGGCAAGTTCCAGTAGTCCGAGCCGCTGTTCTATTCTTACCGGAATGTATCCGAGTTGTACAGGTGCGGTTAATCTGCATGAGAATATGCCTGAACACATAAATTTATTTCCGGACAGGTTGCATGACGCAGGATATTACACAATGCTTGTAGGTAAAACGCATGGCACGAATCATCCTAAGGTAAAAGCACGCTTTGATTATGGAAAGTTTATCGACTGGTCCAAACCCTGGACAATGGTTGATTTGTGGAAAGAAGCATTGACACAACGACCTAAAGACCAGCCTTTCTTTATGTTTGCTGCATCTATCGACCCGCACCGTCCGTACAAGCAAGGACATTTTGAACATCCTTATCATCCTGACCAAGTAGTAGTTCCGCCTTATTTGCAAGATTCACCGGAGATGCGTGAAGAGTTGGCTGATTATTATGATGAGATAGGACGATTTGATGACCATATCGGACAAGTGCTGAATTTGTTACGCGAAGAGGGTACTTTGGAGAATACGCTTATTATAGTTATGACAGATAACGGGCGCCCGTTCCCTCAGTGCAAAACCCGGGTGAACGTACAAGGTCTGAAATCTCCGTTTATAGTCTATTGTCCTTCTTTGATAAAGAGAGGGAGTGTTACAAAAAGTCTGGCCAGCGCTGTTGATATTGCTCCGACTTTATTGGAGGTGGCGGGAGTCAAGCGTTCTCCGGGATTACAAGGAATAAGTTTGTTGCCTATACTGGGAAATCCTTCGGTTGAAATACGTAAATATGCTTTTGCAGAACACAACTGGCATGTCTTTAGGGCTTATGAGCGTTCGGTAATCACGGAGAATTATGTTTATATCAAGAATTGGCTGCCTCATTTGCCTAATCCTTCTGTTGGCGAAACAATGCGTATGCCTGCATATAAAAAGATGTTGGACAGTTATCTGAAAGGTGAACTTCCTCAGGTGCAGCAGGATTGTTTTATTGCTCCTCGTCCGGCGGAGGAATTATATAAGATACCCGATGACGTACATTGTGTGAATAATCTGATTGGAGAAAAAGAGAAGAAAGCAATTGTGGAAGAAATGAGACTGGTACTTGATGTTTGGCAACAGTCGATGGGCGATTCCTATCCGGGAGAGAAAAAACTGAAAGGTGACACATCCGACAGGCGGACAGGAGAAAAACTTAAAAAGGAGAACACTGCTGATGTTGCAGATTGAATGGATATAATAATTAGATACAATGAAAACGAATATTACATTGAAAAGTATTGCTTTTCTTTATACAGCGGGAAGCTTGATGCCGCTGTCGGCACAAGAAGGGCAGCAGGAACGTCCCAATTTTGTCTGGTTTATGACAGAAGATGTATCCAAGCATTATCTGAGTTTGTATAATGAAGGAAAATGCGGTGCTGTCACTCCTAATGTGGAGCGACTGGCTGATGAAGGCATTGTTTTTAATAATGCTTATAGTAATGCTCCTGTTAGTTCGGCGGCACGTTCTACTTTGATAACGGGATGTTATGCCCCGCGTTTGGGAGTCAGTTTTCATCGGAAGTTGGAACAGGTTCCGATGCCTGAAGGACTTAATATGTTTCCTTCTTATTTGCGCAAAGTAGGTTATCATACATCCAATGCAGCCAAAACCGATTACAACTGCTTTATGGACAAGACAGCTTGGGATGTTGTGAATGGTAAAATGGGAGAATGGCGTAATCGTCCGGATAAGAGTAAACCCTTTTTCCATGTACGTACCAATGCGGTGACTCATGAGGGGAAGTTGCAGTTTAAAAAGACAGTTCTAAGGGAAACTCCTACAGTAAATTCTCCTTCTGATGTTTTTGTTCATCCTTATCATCCGGATACCGAGCTTTTCAGATATACTTATGCTACTTTCTATGACCGTATTCAAGATTCGGACAAGGAATTGGGCGAGTTGATAAGTATGTTGGAAACTGACGGAGAACTGGATAACACATTTATTTTCTATTTTGGCGATAACGGTGGTTCTCTTCCCGGAACAAAGGGGTATACTACAGAAACAGGCTTACAAGTACCTTTAGTAGTGTATGTCCCTAAAAAATGGAGAGATAAATTGCCGGTAAAAGTCGGTACAAGAGCGGATGGCTTTGTTTGTTTTATGGACTTGGGCCCCACGCTGCTTCATTTGGCAGGCATTCAAGTCCCTGAACAGATGGATGGTACTCCTTTTCTGGGTACGGACATTTCATTGAAGAAATTGAATGCCCGTGACGAAGTATATGGTTATGGTGATCGTTTTGATGAACTGTATGCTTTCAATCGTACTTTACGTAAGGGAAATTTTAAATATTCCCGTAACTTCCAACCTTACCACTCGAAGTCTCTTTATGCTTTTTATCGTTATAAGCAGGCGGCTTTTCGTGAATGGCTGTCGCTGTACGAGAGTGGTAAACTGAATGACGCACAAAGTCGTTTCTTCGAGCCGCAGGGCGCAGAGGAACTATATGATTTGTCTGTCGATCCATACGAAACCAGGAATTTAGTAGGTGACCCGGCTTACTCTTCCAAGTTGAAGGAATTGCGGGGAATTTTGAAGACTACGATGATAAAAGAGTGTGACTTGGGATTCTTCCCCGAATGTGTCTGGCTGGAGAAAGGCCGGCAGAATCCGACAGCATTCGGTTTGGCTAATGCTTCTTCTATCAGGAGTTATTCTGACATTGCAGATTTGGAGATGTTTTCTTTCAAGCAAGGAGAAGCCACTCTTCGAAAGGCGTTAAAGTCTTCTGATCCTGTCGAACGTTATTGGGGGGCTACCGTTTGTGCTTCTTTTGGCGAAAAGGCCGCCTCTTTATATCCGGAATTGAAATCATTATTGAAGGACTCTCACAGTTATGTAAAAAGCCGTGCCGTCGTTGCTTTGGCAAAAGTGAAGCAGGTAGAACCGGTTGCATTGATGAAAGAAGCCTTGCTTGCTGCAAAAACAGGAGCTGAATCACTATTGATATTGAATGACGTTACTTATTTGCAAGATACCGGTCTGGGTTATCATTTTACTTTGGAACCGGCAGATGTTCCGCAAAAATGTAGTGGGGTAGACTGGAGATTGAAATACTTGAAATCAAAATAGTTTTTGGATATGAAAGGGTATATAATCATTTGTCTGTTATTGCTTTCATGTGGAGTGAAGGCACAACAAACCGAAGAGTTGTCGGCTCCAATCTATGCCGACCCTTATTATTGTGGTTCTTGTGATCCGGAAATAGTCTGGAACTCTGCAATTGGTGAGTGGCTCTTTTTTTATACAGGCAGACGTCCGGCTTTGGGAGTGGCTGCCACGTGTGGCAATCCGATAGGAGTGGCAACTTCCAGGGATTTTAAGAATTGGGCGTTTAAAGGGTATTGTCTTTTTGATGGCAAAGGAGGAAAACCGGATAGTGAGCATACATTTTGGGCTCCGGGAGTCATCATTGACGGAGATGAAGCCCACATGTTTGTTACGTATAAAGAAGATGCTACGCCACCGTGGGGAACGGGCGGGTGTATAGCTCATTATAAAGCTCCGGTAACAGACATGTTAAATGGCTGGAAGCGTGTGGATGTCACCATTGGCGAGGATAACTGCTTGGATGCTTCGGTTGTAAAATTGGGAAATGGTAAATTCCGGATGTACTATGTAGGCGGAATCAATAACCCGGAAACAAAAGGGCGTAAAACTATCCGGTACGCTGAAAGTGACGATTTGGACAATTGGATAGTAAAAGGAAATGTGCTGGGTGATGTGAATGATAAAAAGGTGCATGGATTAGGCTATCAGGAGGGTGTTTATGTCTTTCGGTTGAAGGGGCGCTTTTACATGCTGACCGATCCGCACAAAGGACTTGCTACTTATAGTTCTGACGATGGCGTTACGTGGAAGTATCACGGTCAGATAATGAAAACAGGTTCGTCTTCACGTACATTAGACTGGAGTCAGGCCCGGCATCCGAGTGTGATCGTGAAAGATGGTAAAGCATATATCATTTATCACGTAGAACCATTCCGCCCGGAAAATGCCAAAGGTTCTAAGCTGGAAAAACATCAACGGTATGCTTTTATACAGATGGCTGCGTTGGAATGCACTCAAAACGGTATAAAAAGGCTCAAATGACTAGTTTTTACCCATTGAATGACTTATTTATCACCAATATATTATTGACTTTGAGCTTATTTTTGTCCGGTGAAAATGAATGTTTAACTTTTAATTTAATGAAGGAATGAAATCACAAATGAATGGAGTAAACAAAATTCTATTAGCATCAACTACATTGATACTTCCTTTTGTTTCCGGGCATGCCCAGAAGCAGAATTCAAAGGAGAAAAGCCCTAATGTAATATTTATAATGGCTGATGATTTAGGAATTGGCGATTTAGGATGTTATGGGCAAGAAAGAATAAAGACTCCTGCCATTGATGCGCTGGCGGAACAAGGAATGAAATTCACTCAACATTATTCGGGTTCAACGGTGAGTGCACCTTCCCGCTGCGTTTTGCTGACTGGGAAACATACGGGGCATTCTTTTATTAGAGGTAATAAAGGATATAAGGCGGAAGACGGTCGTCATTATGACTTGAATCTGGCAGATGAAGAGATAACTTTGGGTGAAGTCTTCAAGACAAAGAATTATACCACGGCTTGTGTCGGGAAATGGGGATTGGGTGGACCTTCGGCCGAAGGGCATCCTAATAAGCAAGGTTTTGACTATTTTTTTGGATATTTGGGACAAGGAAACGCTCATAATTATTATCCGACGCAACTGTTTGAGAACAATACTCCTGTACAACTCGGCGGAAAAGTATATACACATGATCTGATAATGGAAAAAGCATTGGGCTTTCTGGACAAGAATGCTGAAAAGCCTTTCTTTCTATATTTGACTCCTACCATTCCTCATGCAGACATTATAGTTCCTAACAATGAATTATTTGACTATGACGGTAAATTTGAGGAAGTGCCTTATCCGGGTAAAGGATATCGTCCGCAAGAGAAGCCGAGAGCAACTTTTGCTGCTATGGTAACACGTCTGGACAGGGATGTTAAAAGAGTAGTTGACTTATTGGCAGAAAAAGGGGTGTTGGATAATACTATAATTATTTTTACTTCAGATAATGGTACGCATAAAGAAGGAGGACATGACCCACGATATTTTGATAGTAACGGACCTTTCCGCGGAACAAAACGTGACTTGTATGAAGGCGGTATACGTACTCCGTTTATCGTGAAATGGCCGGGAGTAATTCAGGAGGGTTCAGTTTCTTATCAGGTTTCTACATTTTGGGATTTTATGCCGACTGTATGCGAGCTAATCGGTGCGACTGTTCCGGCTGATATTGACGGCATTTCTTACTTGCCGACTTTGACAGGGAAAGGAAAGCAGAAACAACACGATTATCTCTATTTCGAGTTTCATGAACAAGGAGGTAAACAAGCGGTGATTAAAGACGGCTGGAAATTACTGCATCTGCAAGTGAATAATCCGAAGAAAGAGAAATATGAATTGTATAATTTAGCTACCGACCCCGGTGAGATAGCTGATGTGGTGAAACAATATCCTCAAAAGGTTCAGGAGCTGAAAAGTATTATGCAGAAAGCAAGGACGTCCAATGAAAATTGGAAGTTTGCATTTGAACAATAACACATTTAATTTTTAGTATATGAAGAACATGAAAGTCAAGTCTATACTTGCCTTATTGCTCGTGGTGTGCTCGATTGGAATCGGATATGCTCAGCAGATGACAGTGAAAGGGCAAGTTTGGGATGAGGTGTTGAATGAACCTCTGATTGGGGTAAATGTCACAGTGAAAGGAACGACCAATGGGGTAATAACCGATATGGATGGTAATTTCTCCATTAATGTACAAAAGAATCAGGTCCTGATTTTTTCATTTATCGGTTATAAGGATGTTGAGATTGTGGTAAAACCGAATCTTAATTTATCCAAGGTCGTGATGTCCGAAAGCATGCAACAGATTGATGAAGTGGTTGTCGTAGGATACGGGCAGCAGAAAAAGGCTTCCAGCGTGGGCTCTATTGCAACGGCAAAAGGAGACGACTTACTGAAAGTGGGTAGCGTAACTACTGTTTCTGAAGCATTGCAAGGACAGATGCCGGGAGTGGTGGCTATTAATACTTCTTCCAAGCCGGGGGCGGATGCTGCAGATATCTTTATTCGTGGTAAAGCAACTTGGGGAAATGCGTCTCCACTGGTTTTGGTGGATGGTATGGAACGAAATTTCAATGACGTAGACGTGAATGAGATCGAATCTATTTCAGTCTTGAAAGACGCTTCCGCTACTGCCGTTTATGGTGTAAAAGGAGCTAATGGTGTTATTCTGGTGACAACCAAACGTGGTAAAAATAAAAAGACAGTAGTAAATTTCAGTGCCAATTTCGGATTCAAACAGCCTACGACAGAGTTGAAATGGGCTGATTACCCTACCTCAATGCGGATGTATAATGAAGCTGCCGCCAATGATGGAATGTGGGATAAGATTATTCCAGAATCTACTATTTCTGCTTGGGACCATGCGTATGCAACTGGTAATTACGGACCTTATAATGACTACTTCCCTCAAGTGGACTGGTGGAATGAAATGGTTGGCAATTTTGGTTTTCAACAGAACTATAATTTGAATATAAGCGGCGGAACGGAACGTATGGCATATTTTGCCTCGATAGGTATGTTGAATGACGGCGATATCTATAATACAAAGAAACAACAGGATTTTGACCCCCGCTTTTATTATAAGAGATATAATTGGCGTTCTAATTTCGACTTTAAAATAACGAAATCAACCACACTTTCTGTTAATATTGCCGGTAAAATGGGATATAGAAACCAGCCGGGATATCGGGATGCAGATAAAGGAGATGGTTATATTTTTGATCCGTTTATCCAGACTCCTACAAACTTGTTTCCTATTAAATATTCGGATGGGGAATGGGGAGCCGACGGACAGGGTAATGGTAATATCGTTGCTCAGATGAACAATCAGGGACAACGCCATTATAAATCGTTTCAAGGTTTCTATGATGTTATTTTGAAGCAAAACCTGGATATGATAACGAAAGGGCTTTCTGTAAAAGCCACAGTCTCATACAATACATATTCGGACAGGCAGTCAAGTATTTTTAAGGCTCGTATTTATGGGGCGAATGATGCTCAGGCTTCCGGAGATGCTATTATACGTTATCATAGAGTTTATGATTACGCTAATCCTATAGTAAATGCCGATGGCTCCATTGATTATCCGTTGATTAGGGAGGAGCGTTTCCCGACTTCACAAATGGAGGAGGATCGTCCGATTGGAGCAAGTCATGACAATTTTAAAGATTACGGAAGAAAACTGTATTATGAAGTTGCCTTGAATTACCAAAGAAGTTTTAATGACCACAATGTAACAGCATTGGCTGTATTCAATCGCAAAATAACCGAGGATATTGATACAAGTGACACCAATAGACAAAAAATGAAATTTGCTTCTTATGAAGAAGACTGGGTTGGACGTGTTACCTACAATTGGAAAGAACGTTATTTGGCAGAAGTGAATGCGGCATATACCGGTTCGGAGAAGTTTGCACCGGGTAAACGTTTCGGTTTTTTCCCTTCTTTCTCGGTGGGTTGGAGAGTGACGGAAGAACCTTTCATGAAGAAAATCCAGGAAAAGTGGCTGACTAACTTAAAGCTCCGTTATTCTTATGGAGAAGTTGGTAGTGATAAAGGTGCTCCTCGCTTCAATTATATTCAGTTGTTTGAATCAGGAGGAAATGTGACTTTCGGTAAAAACCAGAATGTGACTTATGGTCCTCTTTATACAGAAGGTAAATTGGCTTATCAGAATGCTACTTGGGAAACAGCTATCAAGCAGAATCTTGGTATTGAAATGACTATTTTGAGAAAGTTGAAATTGAATTTGGATTTGTTTGACGAGAGACGTACTGGTATTTTGATGGAACGTAATACTGTAGCTCCATGGATGGGTACCGGGCTTCCTTCTGTGAATATCGGTGAAACTAAAAATCATGGTCTTGAGTTGGAACTTGGATGGAATGATAAAATCGGAAAAGACTTCTCTTACTTTGCCAAATTTAATTTCGCAACGAGTGAAAACCGCATCGTGTATAAGGATGACCCCAATCGGTTGGATGATTATTTGAAGGCTGCGGGTAAACCGATAGGTTACGTGAGAAAATATTTGGTGTCCGGCAATTTATCATCTATAGATGATATATTTAATTACACACAGAGTGGCATCGTGAACGGTTCGCAAGATAAATTAATTCCGGGTGATTTGGCTTATATGGATTATAATGGCGACGGAGTGATTGATGCAAAAGATACTGCTCCTGTCGAACATTTGAATTATCCGTTGACCACTTACGGATTGACACTAGGCTTTACTTATAAGGGCTTTGGAGTGAATGCCTTATTTTATGCAGCCACTGGAGTTTATAAAGAACAAATTGGTGCTTTTCTGTGGGACTTCCCTCAAGGAAATATAAAAGCACAGCCCAATACTTTGGACCGTTGGACGCCTGAAGATGCCTTGTCCGGTGATATTCTCCGTCCTTCTGTTCATTTGGTAAATGATTATAATAGTAAAGAAAACACTTACTCATATACCAACCATTCTTATCTCCGGCTTAAGAATCTGGAAGTGAACTATGCATTTCCGAAAGAATGGATTAAGAAAATGAATATAAGTAGTTGCCAGTTGTATGTGAATGGGAATAACTTATTCACAATATCCGGAGTCGACGACCGGAGAGATCCGGAAACAGGTGGCGGTAGTGTTTATCCGATTGTTCGCCGGTATAATGTCGGAGTTCGGCTTTCATTCTAAGAACATATAATTATGATGAATATGAAAATAAATAATATACTGATAGGTGTGTCTTGCCTGTTTTTGTTATGTCTGCACACCTCTTGCGAGGATTTCCTGGACAAATCTCCGGATATGGGATTGTCCGAAGAAGATGTTTATAAGGACTATGCTTCTATGAGAGGCTTTATGGATCGTGCTTATAACTTCTTGGATAATTTCCATAAATACGATTCTTATAAGAATGGTCGTACACATATTGGTGCCATTTCTGATGAGTTTGCATCCCTTTATAATAGTTCCGAAGCCAAATTGGTTAATTCAGGAAACTGGCTGTCTAAAGAAGGGGCTGATTTTGAAGTCGGTATGAGTGATGCAAAAGGAGGAACTTCTATTTGGAAAGCATATAAGGGTATACGTATTGTGAATCGTGTGATTCGTGATATAGATATGGTTCCCGGACTGACTCAGAATCAGAGAGATGAACTGTTGGGACAGTCTCATTTTCTGAGAGCCTGGTTTTATTTCCAATTGATAAAACGCTACGGTGGAATGCCTATCTTTGATCAATTGTTCATCGGTGAAGGAGATGAAGATTTGCCACGCAAGACCTATCATGAATCTCACGATTGGATGATGACGGACATTGAAAAGGCTATCACTATGTTGCCGGACGTATGGGATGACAATAATACCGGACGTCCCAATAAGGTGGCGGCAATGGCATTCAAGTCAATGGCACAATTGTATGATGCCAGTCCTTTGATGCAAAACGATTTATCGTCAGTACAGATTAAAGGATATGATAAAGAACGTTTGAAAGTGGCGGCTCAATCTGCAACGGCAGTACTGGATTATATAAAAACACACCCTCAGACCGAAAACCGGCTGATGACGAAGGAGGAATATCCTACTATTTTCTATTGGACGGTTCCCCCTTACATGCAACCTGAATATTTATGGTACAACAGGAAGCAGGAGGAGCAAGGTAGCTATAATTATAAAAGATATATACGAGCTTTCTGGCTGCCGGGCGAATATGCGTCAGGTACCGGAAATGATGCCGTTGCCTACAATGCACCTACACAGAATATGGTAGACCTGTACGAAAAAAAGGGACCGGACGGTTCTTATTATCCTATAACTCATGCAAAGGCAGGTTATAATAGTCAGGAGCCTTATGCGGACAGAGACCCCCGTTTCTATAATAATATTCTTTATTTCGGAAATAAGTGGGGAGAAGACAAGAGTGGTAAGAAACAGTATATAACGACCTATAAAGACGGTAATATGTATAATACTGTGATTAAAAATAATCAGACTAACAAACGTCAGCAAACAGGCTACCTTTGTAAGAAGTTCCTGTGGGAGGGTGCCGACCAGTGGAAAGAATTATATGGGTTATATCGTGTGATTACTGTCTTTATCCGTGTATCCCAAGTTTATCTGGATTTGGCGGAAGCTTCTTTCGAAGCAACGGGAAGCGCTACTGCTAAAGTAGAGGGGTGTGAACTGTCCGCTCTAGATGCTATTAATGTAATTCGCAATCGTATTGGTATCGGTGATGTTCCTGCCGACATATATAATGACGAGCAGGCATTCAGGGAAGCTATCCGTCGGGAGCGTGCCGTTGAGTTGATGTTTGAAGATCATCGTTGGTGGGATATCCGTCGCTGGATGATTGCTCATGAACTTTTCGCGGGACAATATCCTATAAAGGGAATGTTGGCTACTCCGAAGGATAAGAACCATTCAAAAGTGCAGGATAAGAGTACGTTAGAGTTTACTTATGAAGTAACTGATGTGATTCCGGAAGAGCGTAAATTTGGAATGAAAAACTATTGGTATCCGTTCTCAATGAATGATGCTTCGTCTCTGAATAATTTGGTTCAGAATCCGGGGTGGGAGTAATTAAGTTGTTACTATTTTAAAGATAAAACTATGAATAAGTATAAGATATATGCAGGTAGTTTAATTCTGGCATTTGGTCTTTGTGCAGCTATGCCTGTCGGTGCGCAAAACAAGAAGAACAAGAAGAAGCCGAAAACTGCGAAAGCTGCCTTAATTATAAATATTGAGACGACTATTGTAGACGAGAATAATAATCCGATAAGACATGCCGAGATTATAGCCGGCGAAGGAGCAATTTCACACTTCTCGGATAAGGCGGGAAAAGTCTCCATACAGACGAAGGCGAACGGTGTCTTGTTGGTAGAAGCTTTGGGATATGAGGATGCGATTATTGATTTGTCCAAACAGCAGTTTCCAAAGGTGTTGAAACTGAAGAAGACAGAAATGCTGGCTTCCGGAAAATATAAGATCAATCGCCCGGATGGAGGGACAACGAACCAGAAAGATTTGGTAGGGGCTATCAGCTCCGTGACGGGGGAAGAACTTACCACCTATCCGGACTTTTCATTGTCGAACACATTACAAGGACGTATACCGGGCTTGGTGGTACGTTCTAATTCAGGAGCATTTGCATTGAACAGTTCAAGCTTGTTTGTACGCGGATTGCATGGTAAAGATAACAATCAGGCAATTGTCATTGTCGACGGAATCGAACGTAGCATGGAAGATATCATTCCCGAAGAGATAGCGACCATTGAGGTACTGAAAGATGCGACGGCAAAAATTCTGTACGGTGCCCGTGCGGCCAATGGCGTGCTAGTGGTGACTACCAGACGGGGGGAAGCGAACAAACGTGTAATACGCGCTTCCGTTGAAGCCGGTGTGATGATGACCACCCGTACGCCGGAATATTTGGATTCTTATAATTATGCCAGTCTGTATAATGAAGCCAGACGTAACGACGGACTGCCGAATTTTTATACGGATAGCCAGTTGAATGGATATAAGAATTCCACGGGACCCAATGATTTACTGTATCCGAATGTGGATTATTATGATTACTTCCTGCAGAAGCAGAGCATGTATCGCAGAGCCATGATCGATTTGAACGGCGGTAGTAATAAAGTGAAGTATTCCATGATTGCTAATTACGTAGGTGGTAATGGCTTCGAAAAAATAGGCGACCGTCCGGATTTGAATCGCTTGAATGTACGTGGTAATCTGGATATTCAGGTGACCGACTATTTGAGTGTAATAGCCGATGCCGCTGCTCGTTTGGAAATGAAAAATTGGAGTAGTGTGGGACATGGGGAGGTGTTTACAGCACTGTCTTCTACTCGCCCGAATGAATACCCGTTGACGATTTCACCGGATGATTTAGGAATGGCCCCTGATGAAAAAGGGATTCCTTATTTCGGCTCCAGTCTGCGTCATCCGGCCAACTTATTTGCAGATATGCAATACGGTGGTTTTATGTCTGAGAGATACGTAACGAGCCAGACCAATATCGCGCTTGACTTTACATTGGACAAATTTGTGAAAGGACTGTCGGCAAGTGCGTTTATTACTTTCGATAACTATAATTATTTCAAACAGGGGCAGTCGAACGTCTATCCGACCTATGCTATCCGTGGCATCGTCAACGGAACTCCGGAATTCTTGCAGATGAAGAAGTTGAGTTTACAGGATGACCAGTCACGCCTGGGCGAAGAAACGCGGAGAATACTGGGGTGGCGTGCCAATGTAGGATATACGAACCGCTTTGGCAAACATGACGTTACGGCTATATTGGCTTATAATTATTATCAGAATGAAACGAAAGGGGGCGGTCAGGACATTAAAAATGCGAATACAACTCTTCGCATGAACTATGTATATGACAATCGTTATGCCGTAGAAGGCGATTTGGCATTGATGGGAAGCAACCGTTTCGAGAATGGCAACCGGTATTTCCTGTCCGGAGCGATAGGAGCCGGCTGGATACTTTCCAATGAAGGATTTTTGGCCGACTATGAATCAATCAATTACTTGAAGTTAAAAGCAAGTTTCGGTGTATTGGGATATGATAGAGCTACTGACTTCCTTTTGTATAACACAGCCTGGCAGAACGGTGATAACCTCGCTTTTGGCGAGCAGAACAAGACAACTGTTCATACGACCCAATTTGTCCGCTTTGGAAATAAAGACCTGAAGTGGGAACGTTCTACGGAGTGGAACATCGGTATAGAAGGTTTCTTTTTCCAGAATCGCTTGAAAGCGGAGTTAAACTACTTTAATGAAGTGCGTGACCAGATTATAGGAAGCAAGAGTGCCATGCAGATGGATATCTTAGGTCCTTTTGTTAGTTTCGCCAATATGGGAAAAGTGCGCAATAACGGTATAGATGCCTACGTGCAGTGGAACGATAGAAACGGTGACTTGTATTATCAGGTGGGAGCCAATCTGACTTGGTCTAAGAATAAACTGCTGAAATGGAACGAAGTCGATTTCCCTGACAAATATACCAAAGCTGTAGGAAAACCCACGGATGCCATGTTCGGCTACCAGTCACAAGGTTTGTTCGGCAAAGATGTTCCTTTGCAGGGAAGCAACCAGTTGCTCGGAAGTTATCAGGAAGGTGACATTGCTTACGCCGACCTTAACGGTGACGGATATATCGACGGAAGGGATAAAAAGATGTTGGGCAACTCTCATCCGAGAACGGCTTTAGGTATTGATGTCAATTTGCAGTACAAGAATTGGGGACTGTATATTCTGGGAACTGCCGAATTCGGTCTGGACGCATTTAAGAACAATTCTTATTACTGGAACAAGGGAGAAGAAAAATATTCGAAGGTAGTGCTCGACAGATATCATTCGGAGAATAATCCGAACGGAGCCTATCCGAGATTGACAACCACTCAGGGAGATAATAACTTTGTGAACTCCAGTTTCTGGATAGAAAATGCCTCATTCTTCCGTCTGAAGAACGTGGAACTTAGCTATACGTTTACCAACAAAAAGGAAAACAGCCTAGTGAAGAAAGTGAAACTGTTTGGCCGGGGAACCAATCTTTTCGTTTTGTCGAAAGAGAAAGATCTGGATCCGGAGATGATGAATGCTGGTGTTACGAACTATCCTGTATACACAACGCTGACCGGTGGTTTGACTGTAACCTTTTAACTAACTCTTAATAGATACAATGATGAAATTAGTAAAGTACTTATATATCACCCCGTTACTTTTGGGTACATTGGCGGCTTGCGATGATACCTTCGAGGAAAAGCCCAACAATGAGTGGGAACAGAAATATATCTGGAGTGTGTCTGATATTGCGCAGGGCGTTCTGAATAATGCCTATGCCGCTATCCCTAAACGTCCGGACAATTATGGTGAAAACTTTCTGGATGCTGCCACGGACAATGCCCTGACAAGCCAGTACGGCTCATCGGTCTATAAATTGGTGACTGGTAACTTCTCTGCTACCAATAACCCACTGGGCAACTGGGTTACTTGCTATCAGCAGTTCCAGTATATCAACACTTTCTTGGAAAATGGATTGACCGACGCGACTTTGTATGATAAGGTGGACAAAGAAAAGGACGCCGCATATAAGAAACGTCTGCGTGGCGAGGCCTATTTTCTGCGTGCTTTCTGGGGCTTTCAGCTCTTACAACAGTATGGAGGTAAGACAGACGACGGCAGAGCTTTGGGATATCCGTTGGCATTACATTTTATAACGGAGGAAGAAGCGGAGCAACTGACTGCCTTTGAACGTAATACGTATCAAGAGTGTGCGGAACAAATAATGAAAGACTGCGATGACGCGATAGAGAACTTGCCATTGTCCTATTCCGGATCGGATCCGGTATTGGGTGCGACAGAGATAGGACGTGCCACTCAACTGTCTGCTGCTGTTTTAAAAAGTAAAGTGGCTTTGTATGCTGCTAGTCCGGCGTATCAGACGGATGAATGTACGAAGATTCAAGGAATGGGGCAGTTTACCGTGATAAATGATGCTGTTTATAAAAGTCAGTGGGAAACTGCCGCGAAAGTGGCGGATGAAGTATTGAAGATGTCCGGCTTCGGCAACTTCTATGCTTTGCAGGCAACAGATCTGGCAGATGCAGGCAATACGACTCCGGCAGAATTTGTATTCCGTGCCTTCCATAATACAAAGGAATTGGAAACCAGACATTTTACTCCTTATTATCTAGGAAAAGCAAACACAATCCCTTCTCAAAACCTGATAGACGCATTCCCAATGAAAGAGAGCGGATATCCCATTGCTGATACGGGAAATTCAGGCTATGATGCGTCAGATCCTTATAACGGACGTGATAACCGCTTTTATTTGACTGTTTATTATCATGGAGCTACGTATGGAGGCACCGGATTACCTTTGGATGTGGTTTATGGCGGTAAAGATTCTCCGTCCTATGACTTTAAGGCTTCACGCTCCGGCTACTACCTGGCGAAATTCCTGAGCAAGAAAGAAGCTATGCTTGATCCGATTACGTCCACTAATGCACAACATTATTATCCGATTCTTCGTAAAGCGGAAGTTTTTCTTAACTTTGCCGAAGCCGCCAATGAGGCATGGGGTCCAAAAGTGAAGGGAACTTATCAGGATGCGGAAGGCAATATCGTGACTTGCAAATATTCAGCTTATGACGTGATTAAAACAATCCGTAAAGCATCGGGTGGAATCACAGATACGCGATATCTGGATGAAATGGCAGCTGATAAGGAAAGTTTCCGCGAACTGATACAGAATGAAAGACGGTTGGAACTGGCTTTTGAGAACCACCGTTATTATGATATGCGCAGGTGCCTGTTGCCGTTGAATGAGCCGGTAAGGGGAGTTGAGGTGACGGAACAGAATGGCGTTTTGCATTATGATACATCCAAAGAAGTGGAGGCGCGTAAGTTTGACGACATCCGTTACTACTATTCTCCACTGCCTTATAATGAATGTGTGAAGAATCCGAATCTTGTCAATAACTTAGGTTGGAAATGATAACTAATAAACTGTAGAATGATGAAAAAGATAAATATTTGCTGGTATTGCATGATGTGTCTGTTGTTGATGACATCTTGTTATGAGGAGTATGCGAAAGACTACGAATACTCGACCACTTACTTTGCTTCTCAAAAGCCTTTGCGTACGGTGATTGCCGATAGAGATATGTCTATAAAAGTGGGAGTGGCTATTGGCGGCAAAAGAGAAGTGGACACGGGCGACTGGGCGGAATTTGAGATTGACCCGGCCTTGCTGGACGGAACTGGATTGACACTTCTTCCCAAAGAGTATTACACGTTGTCGGATGCGAATACCTTCAGAGTCTCTAAAAGTTCTTTGGCGGTAGCGGATGTCACAATTAACTTTACCGATGCTTTTTATGCCGACGAGAATGCGACGAAGGTATATTATGCCCTTCCTTTTAAGATAACGGACAGTTCTTTAGACAAAATGCTGGAAGGACAAGAAACCAGTGTTGTGGCAATTAAATACATCAGCACCTATCATGGAACTTACTATGTGAAAGGTAAACTGAAAGAATTGAATGCTACGGGTGAAGTGGTGGAAACTAAAATATACGAGAATAAAGACTTGTCACAAAATATCACTCGCAATGTAAGCTCGCTGTCCAAAAATGTGATTGTAAGGGAAGGTGTCGCGGACTATACGGTAGCCAGTACGGAAAATGTGAAAATGACAATGCAACCGGACCATACGGTAATCGTAGAGGCGCTTGACGGAGGACTTGCGATTACCGATGGAAGTGGAAGTTTTGATGACACGAAAGAACGTCTTGAAATCTCATTGAAGTATCGCTTCATGAAAGAAGGCAAGCAGTATGAGGTAGAAGAAACCTTGATTCGCAGGCAAGACCCGTTGAAGGATTTGCGTTTTGAAGAATGGTAATCAATAAGAAACATTTGATGAAGAATGTTTATTTATGGGGATGGATACTTGTATGGGTATCCATTTTCCCTTTGAAAGCACAAGAAGCGTGTCCCGTGCCTCTTTACACAGATCCTGTATATAAAGGGGCAGCCGATCCGGAAGTGATATGGAATGAATACGAAGAAGAATGGTGGATGTTCTACACATCTCGTCGGGCAGTTTGTGAAGGCGCACCGTTGCCGGCTTTGGCTATCGGGGTGGCGGTTTCTAAGGGTTGGAAGCAATGGAAGCACAAAGGATATATAAAAATAGACGGTGTTGGCGGTGAACCGATGGGTGGAGATGTGCTTTGGGCACCCGGCATTGTGAAAGAAGGCAAACGATACCACATGTTTCTGACCTTTAAGAAAGGAAACGGAAGGGGTGGGCGTTGGGGAATCCCGGAAAGTCTCCTGTTGCATTTGCAGGCATCTGCCGACGATTTACTGAACGGCTGGCAGACGTATAAGATTATGCACGTACCTTTCAGTTCGATAGACGCCACTCTGGTGAAGAAAGACGGGATATGGAATCTGTATCACAGGGATATTGTGAAGGGACAGAAAGGTGTGAACACGTTTCGTATGACGACGGACAACTTGGATAAACCGGCTGACAAATGGAAATATATGGGACCTGTCAAGGGAGATGTGAATGATATCAAACTGACCGGATACGGTTATCAGGAAGCTCCATACGCTTTCTTTTGGAAAGGATATTACTGGCTGATGACCGACCATACTTCTGCCGGGTTTCCCGTATATCGTTCGGAGGACTTGGAGTCGTGGAAATTCATGGGAGAACTGATGAAAGGAGACGGAGAACATGAATTGCAGAAAGGGCCGGTACGTCATCCGGGAGTTGTCGTATTGGGTGAGCGTGCCTTTGTCTTTTACTTCTGCCAGCCGTTTTTGGATAAGAAAAACAAACAGGCGGCAGATAGACGACCGGACGAACAGACTTGCTACGTGCACGTCACCGAACTGTTTTATAAAGAAGGCAAATTGACTGCCGACCGCAATAAAAAGGTGATTCCCCCTGCTGACTTGCGTCCCGCAAACGGAACTTGGGGATTTGTAGCCGACTAAGCCAAGGATATAGCTAACTAAAATAAATAAACAGCATGAAGAACTTTTATATATTATTACCGGCAATCTGTTTTGCCGGATGTACTTCGGAGACAGCAGAAAAACCAAACGTTATTGTCATCCTTGCAGATGATTTAGGCTTCGGTGATGTGAGTGCGTATGGCTCTGCCACAATACATACTCCGCATATCGACAAGCTGGCTAACGAAGGGGTATGTTTCACAAATGGCTACGCTACATCCGCCACATCTACTCCCAGCCGGTATGCGCTTATGACCGGCATGTATCCGTGGAAAAACAAAGACGCCAAAATTCTGCCCGGAGACGCTCCTTTGATTATCGACGAACATCAGTTCACTCTGCCTAAAATGATGCAGTCCGCCGGTTATACGACAGGAGCTATCGGCAAATGGCATCTGGGTATGGGCAATGGTAATGTAAACTGGAACGAAGTTGTGAAACCGGGAGCAAAGGAAATAGGTTTTGATTATTCATGCCTCATTGCCGCGACGAACGACTGTGTGCCTACGGTATATGTAGAAGATGGGAAGGTGGTCGGCTTGGATCCGGACGACCCGATAGAAGTGAGCTATGAGAAGAACTTTGAGGGTGAACCCACCGCATTGTCCAACCCTGAATTATTGAAAATGGAGTGGGCGCACGGGCACAACAACTCAATTGTAAACGGTATCCCTCGCATCGGCTATATGAAAGGCGGCAAAGCTGCCCGTTGGGTGGATGAGGACATGGCGGATTATTTTGTCGGTAAAGTGAAGGATTTTGTGTCCGGACATAAAAACGAGCCTTTCTTCCTCTACTATGGGCTTCATCAGCCACACGTACCCCGCGCACCTCATAGCCGTTTTGCAGGTACAACTACAATGGGGCCCCGCGGAGATGCAATTGTTGAGGCGGATTGGTGTGTCGGCGAACTCATTGCTCATCTGGAGAAGGAAGGTTTGCTGGAAAATACGATGATAATCTTCTCCAGCGATAACGGCCCGGTGCTGAACGACGGCTATAAAGACGGCGCTGCCGAAAAAGTGGGTGAGCATAAACCTGCCGGTGGATTGCGCGGGGGAAAGTATAGTCTCTTTGACGGCGGAACCCACATCCCGTTATTCGTCTATTGGAAAGGAACGATTTCTCCCGTTATATCGGATGCGTTGATTTGTCAAATGGACCTGATAGCTTCGTTGGGCAAATTGGTGAACGCTTCCTTGCCCGAAGGGCTTGACAGCCGTGAGTATCTGGATGCTTTTATGGGCAAAAAACTTCAGGCGCGTGAAAATCTAGTTGTCGAAGCGCAAGGCCGTATGGCGTATCGTCAGGGCGACTGGATGATGATTCCACCGTATCGTGGGCAGGAAAGAAATCTTACCGGCAACGAACTGGGTAATTTGCCCGAATATGCCTTATTCAATCTTAAAGAAGATAAAGCTCAGCAGGAAAACAGGGTTGCGGGAAACGAACCGTTGCTGGAGGAAATGAAAGAGAATTTCTTTACACTGACAGCCGGTTATTATAAGAGTGAAGTTGAAGAAGAGCCGTTGAAGTAATTGGGCTTGATGGTGCGGATTGTTTCCTGACGGTAGATAAAGTGTTCCATTACTTGATTTTGAAGTGACAACTTGCCTTGTGCACACTTGGATTAGGTATCTATCTCAGTACAGTTTGTATCCAACTCGCTCGGAAGCATTCCGAATTCTTTTTTAAAACATATACTGAAATATTTCGGATCGTTGAATCCGACTGCATAGGCAATTTCGGAAATACGTGGATTGCCTTTTTTCTTTAACATCTCGTACGCTGTCTTTAATCGAATATCTTTAATGAGGTTTGATGCAGACATTCCTGCCAGTGATTTCAATTTCCGGTGCATTGTTGATTTACTTATTCCCATCAGGTTTGCAAGTTTGTTTTGGTCAAATTCGGTATCTACATAATTATTATTTATACATTCTAAGATTGATTTCAGGAAAATTTCATCATGTGTCGTATAATTCAGCGCTTGCGGTTCAAAAGCAGATTGTTGTTTAAATAAAGTCCTGTTTTGAGCTCTGGTATTTAACAAATTTGTAATTCGTGCTTGCAGTCTACTGACAGAAAAAGGTTTTGTCAGGTATGCATCGGCACCAGATTCATACGCATTGACAGCATCTTCGTCGGATATTTTGGCAGTCAGCAGGATGATTGGTATGTGACTGAATTCGATGTCTTGTTTTACTTTCCGGCATAATTCATATCCGTTCATCTCGGGCATCATGACGTCCGACACGATTAGACTAATATCTTCCTGTGTCATCACTTCTATGGCTTCTTTTCCATTTGTAGCAGTATAGATATTATATCGTTTAGAGAGCATATTTTTTAAGAGCAAAAGTAAATCCTGATTATCTTCTACAACGAGAAGATTGTACAAAGTGTCATTATCCGAAAGTTCTTCTACAATATCTGTAGTCAGAAACGCATCGTTTTGCTGGTTGTTTTCATTGCGTTCATCATTCGTGTAGTCGGCAGACGTTATTGGGAATTGTATGGTGAAACAGACTCCCTTGCCGGGATAATTTTCCACATTGATTTCTCCTTTATGTAAGGTTATCAGATCTTTTACTAATGAAAGACCGATACCGGTGCCTATTGTATTATATTTCCTGAAATCTCCGTCGTAGAATCGTTTAAAGAGGTTCTTCATAGTACTTTCGGAGAGACCGTTACCATTATCTTTCACTGAGATGCGGGCATATTTTTCATCTTGGATATATGAAAGATGAACCTCGACAAGAGCGCCTTCTTTATTATATTTTAGAGCATTTGATAATAGATTGTAAAGTATTTTGTCTAATTTGTCTGCATCATAATATACTTCTCTTTCGTCGGTTTCATTTATAAGAGTGATATCAATATTTTTTTGTTTCATCAAAGGCTGGAAACTTTCTATATTTTTTGCAATAAAATGAGACAAGTTATGTTTGGAAACCTGAAGCCGAAGATTGCCGGTTTCTGCTTTTCTAAATTCCAGTATTTGTTGAATGAGCCTTATTAGCCTGTTGGTATTAGTAGTTATGACATCATATTCCCGCTGGGTTATGAGTTTACGGATTTCTTCCGTTGCCGCTGCAATAATGGTGATAGGTGTGAAAAGTTCGTGTGTAATGTTAGTAAAAAAACGTAGTTTAGCTTGGTTTACCTCATCGTTCTTCTCTCTTTCAATTTGCTGAATATGTATTTCAGTCCGTAACTTTAATCGTTGTTTAATGGAGTGATAGATATACATAATAAAAGATAAGATCAGGCAGGTGTATAGAAGATATGCCCACCAAGTTTTCCATAATGGGGGAATAATGGTGATTTTTAAGAATCTTGTTGTTTCATTCCAATTACCATATTCGTTTGTTGATTTCAATTTGAATTGGTAGACACCTGCGGGGATATTGGCATAGTGGGCAAACCGTTTGCCGGAGGTTGTATATTGCCATTCCTTGTCATATCCTTCTAATTGGTAAGCATACCTGACTTTATTGGGGGCAGTGTATATCATTGGGGCGAATTCTATCGTGAAATTGGAATAATTATGTGGAATCCTGATTTGTTCAGAGAATCCGGGTATTAACGGGCATATTTTTTTCCTGTTGATAGAATCGAGTGATGAAATAGAATGGTTGTCAAGTTTTAAATCTGTGATAAAAACATTGCTGTTTCTTTCCGGGGTATTTATTTCCGAAGGAAAAAAATGTATATACCCTTGGTGTGTGCCGAAATATATTTCTCCTTGTTCTGTTTGGCTGACGGCTCCGGGAAGAAATGTGTTATCAGGAAGTCCGTTACTTTTATTGTATAATCGGAAACTGGAGTTTTTCAGGTTGTTCGAAGGATAGAATCTGATGAGGCCGATATTACTTCCCAACCATAAAGTTCCTTCTTTGTCTTCAGTGATGCTGGTGATCAGGTCAGTAGGAAAATCTGTTATTTGATTAATTGAGACAAATTTATCTTCATTTTCGTCATAGACACACAGCCCTCCGCCATCTGTACCTGCCCATATATTTTTTTTATTGTCTTGATACAGGTATTTTACATTTGCTGCTGCTAGTAATCCATTTTGGATATTGTATTTTTTTATTTGTTTCACCTTTAAGGTTTGTGGGTCAATCTTTATTTGGATAATACCATCAGAAGTCGTTCCTGCCCAGATTGTACTATGATTGGATTGTATGATCGTGTTATAGTCATTCTTTTCATTTAATACCATAATTTCTTGTTGATTATTTCCATCCTGATGGCAGATAAAGTTTTTACCGGTAATCCAATAACCTTCAAATTGGGATTCGATAACCTGATAAATGGGTTGTCGGAATTTGGTTGATTTTTTGATTTTCATAGGTGGCTGCTCAGATAGGTTAGGGTGGTAAACATATAGTCCGTTTTGGGTACCTAACAGAATGTTCCCGTTGACGGAAGATTGCACCATCGAATGAATTCTGGTGAAAAAATTGATACTGGAAGACCTGTCAAGACTTTGATAAGTTCGTATTTCTCCAGTTTTTGTATTCAGGATAGCCAACCCGCTGGTCCCGATACCTGTCCATATTTGCTGTTGCTTGTCAATGAGCAGACTTCTTACCGAATTCGATTGAAACAGACTACGAATTTTAGGCATTTTATCAGTCTGGAATCCCAGATATTTTGTTTTAACATAACAGATACCTCCTCCCAAAGTGCCTATCCAGATATTCCCTTGTTTGTCGTTGATCAAGGCGTCAACTTCGTTGAAAGGAAGTGCTTTAGGAGTATCTGAAGGGTATATATTGTTCCACTTTATATCACTTTGCTGCGAAGACACAGTAGTGATACTGATTCCTTTTCTTGTACCGAACCAAAGTGTTTTTGTTTCTTTGTTTTCGGTAATTGCGTAAATATAATTGTCGGAAATCTTATTTGTCGGGTCTTCGGCGGAAAAAGTAATCCAACTCAGTTTCTTCATGTCGTAGGGGTGTTGTAATAAGGTTATTCCTTTACCGAAGCTACCTATCCAGATCCGATTTTGTGAATCTTCAAAAATGACATGTGCTGAATTATATTCATTTAACTGTGGGTATTCTATCCATTTTTTATCTTTCGGATGATATCTGAAAAGTCCTTCCGACCAAGTGCCCACCCAAATGTTTTGTTTACTGTCGACAAGCATCCCTTTGATTGTTTTGTCTAGTATTTTATGGCACGAATCCTTTTCCAGACAATAATTGTATAAGCCGTTGTTAGTTCCGACCCATATTTCTCCTTCTGCGGTTTGGGTAATGCTGGCAATATAGTTTCTAGAAAATTGCGGATGTTTGCTTTTTATTATATGCCCTGTTTTTTTATTCAGGATATTGAGTCCTTCATTTGTACCTATGTAGAGATTTTTTTGTTCATCTTCTTTCAGACAAGTGATACGGTTGTGTGTTAACAGATTAAAATTGTATACGTTAGAACGGTATTCGGTAAGGTCATATCCGTCAAATTGATACAATCCTCCGGTGGTGGCAAGCCATATAAATCCGTCACTGTCCTGATACAGGCTCAATATTTCATTGTTGGGTAGATTGTCCAAGTGGGACACTTTCTCAAACTGGAAATTCTGTGCCTCTTCCGAATAAATATTCTGTCGGAATATAATTATTGTAAGAATGAACAATATCAATATTCTCATTGTATTTATAAATGTGATTTTAGACAAAGGTACGATTATTAAGCTAAATTTACCAGTTTTTATTAATTGAATTTACTCTATGTTAAAACGAGACCCACGGGTCCCCTATTTCATGCAGGCGCTTGGTCAGGATGTTTGTGAAGCTCTTGATAAGTTCGGGATGTTCAGAAGCGACATTTTTTAATTGATACGGATCCTCCCGGTTGTCGAAGAGAATCGTTTTAGTGATTCCTTTTTTGGCAGATTTTGCCAACACAAATGTGTAACGGTTGGTTCGTAGGCCTCGCATATTTCCTTTTGACAGACTTTCCCCGGGCTTTATGTAGAGGGCAAAATCCGGGCGTTTATTGTTTTTTCCCAGTAAAATACTGCTGTAATCCTTGCCATCTATATTTTGTGGAATTGCTTTTTCCAATCCAGCCAGTCCTAAAAGTGTGGGCATTATATCCGGACTTCCTAAATGTAATGGTTCTATGCCGGGACGAATCCGTTCCGGCCAGCAAATGATGAAAGGAATGCGGAAAGATTCTTCGTAATAAACTACTTTTTGCATCAAACCGTGACTTCCTAACATTTCTCCATGATCAGCGGTGAATACGACAATTGTGTTTTCTTTTTGTCCGGAAGCTTCTAAAGCTTTTAGAATACGACCGATTTGTTCATCGACTCCTGTGACGCAGGCGAAGTAATCTTGTACGGAACGACGACCGGCATCTCCTTTGTTGTCTTGCGGGACATTGGGACGGACCAACAGTTTTTTTGCCGGAATGTTTTGATATAGATTCTTATATTTTGATGGAACTTGGTTATATGGCCCGTGTGGCGGATTTATAGAAACAAATAATGCCCATGGCTTTGACTGTTCTCGTTTCTTGGCAGTTCCTTTGGCTGTGATAAAATCAATTGCTTTATCTGCTTCAAATTCAGGTCCCCATTTGTGGGCGTATGTCGTATCGTTTACTGTTGCATCGTTTATCCAATAGTAGGGATTCATGTGACGGTTATGGCAACCATATGAACACCAGTATTCAAAGCCGTGTCGTTTTGCTCCTTTGGGTGTATATGTATCCCATACGGCATTCTGCCATTTGGAGGCAACGGGGCCTTCCGGTGCATCAAGATGCCATTTGCCGATGTATCCGCAATAATATCCACCGGCTTTCAGTACGTCGGATATGCAAGTTTCATCTTCACGAAGATAAGTGCCGAATTGATTGGCATAGGTGTTGCAGTTTGTGCGGATGTGATTGTTATGAGGATATTTTCCTGTCATCAGCATACCTCTGTAAGGACTGCTCAGAGGCATACAACTGACTGCATTCTCGCAATACATTCCTTCCGATGCAAGACGGTCCAAGTTGGGAGTTTTCACCGGGTCCTCGTTCAGGAATCCCAATGACTGCACCCTGTATTGGTCCGGAAAAATAAACAGAATGTTGGGTTTTTTTGATTGTTGCGCTTTGGCAAGGCAGCCTGTTCCAATGCAGGCAAGTGTGATGAATCCGGCTTGTAATATACGTGTGGTCATATTCATTGTTTTAAGGTGTGATTATTTTTGATGTTTTCTTTTCCATTCTCCCGGACTGAAGCAAGACGCTTTGCGGTTTTCCATCAGATCCTTATGTATTTGCCGGGTGACTTCATTCCATACCCCTTCTCCCCATAAGATAGGATTGACAAGACCTTTCTCCCAGGTTTCGATTGCTTTATTCATCTCCCGGCTTTTATTTGGGAGCCGACTTTGCAAATCTTCTGTTTCTTCCAGGTTATCTTTAAGATTATAAAGCTTTTCGCCTACTCCTTTCACGCGTATCAGTTTGTAGTCTCCCATTCGCATAGCTGCCATATCTTCTTTTCTCCAGAATAATTCTGAATGTGGTGCTCCTTTTTTCTTTCCGTTGACGTATGGCATCAGGTTGACACCGTCTAATGGCTTTTTTAATGTTTTTTCGCTGATACCTGCCGCATGGATTGCCGTAGCAAATATATCGAGTGATGAGGTCAGTCCCTCATAATATCCTTTTATTCTGTTTCCATATACCATAAAGAAAGGAACACGGTGCCCACCTTCGAATTTGTTTCCTTTAAATCCTTTCAGAGGATAGTTGCTTGACTGGTTGTTGTGTGCCCCACCGTTGTCGCTCAGGAAAAAAATCAGCGTATTTTCGTACTCTCCAGTTTCTTTGAGTGCATCTATTACGTTACCTATTCCTCTGTCTACTGCCCATGTCATGGCTGCTAACTTTTGTCTTGGGTGTTCTTTGAATCTGTCAAGATCTTCTAGAGTAGTTTCCATGGGTGTATGTACGGCATTAAATGCCAGGTACATCATAAATGGTTTCTGTTGTTTACTTTGTGCTTTGATATATTTGCTGGCAGCGTCAGCGAGTAAGTCTGTCATGTATCCGTCAAAACTCAACTGTTTTCCGTTTAACTGTAAATTGTGTGTACTGCCTGGTTTATCATCTTTCTCTGGTTGATAGAAATAAGAACGGCTTCCGGATATAAACCCGTAGAAAAACTCGAATCCGCGTTTATTAGGGTGATATTCGGGAGCATCTCCTTGATGCCATTTACCGATACAGGCGGTGGTATAACCATTTTCCAGAAAAATATCTCCTATGGTGGATTCTTGCAGTCCGAGCCCTAAAGTATCTCCCAGATTACATTCATATCCGGAACGTTGTTGATAACGTCCGGTCAGTATGCCGGCTCTGGAAGGGCCGCTGACGGTTGCTGATACGTGTGCGTCTCGGAAGATCACTCCATTTTTGGCGAGATTATCAATATTAGGTGTTTGTATGTCCTTACTTCCCATGAATCCGAAGTCATTGTATCCGGCATCATCAAGCACGATGACAAGTATGTTGGGCTTTTCTGTTTGGGATGAAGTTAGACTGTTACAAGCTGTACCCGCTAAAGTGGTAGTGCTGAATAAACATAAAGAAAGCGATGTGAATTTCATGTTTCTGTTTTTTTTTGTTTAGGATACAAAAATCGTGATTTTTTAGTAATGTCAGGTTGAATATCCTGTCAAATAGGATAATTTTCGGTTCAGATTTATGAATATACCGTTATGAATCCCTTTGAATGGGGAATGATTTTGCAATATTGGGTAGGAATATTTTCGTAACAGAATAGGATGAAAAAAATATCAAATTAGATAAAAAACGCATTATGTGGCTTGGGTTGACACGGAAAACGACTTCTTTGATATGATTTTAATCATTGCTTGTTGTTTAATTGTCTTTCTTTGTGCTGTGAAAAATTAATTCTATAAATGCTATGAAATTTAAAGATGTCTTAAGTGGAAAACGGTTACGCACATACGTTAGTATGCCTTTCTTTGTTTTCTTTGTAGGTACACCTTGCTTGTTGAATGCGGAAGGAACACATGGAAATGAAGTGTTGCAACAGAAAACGAAACGGGTGACGGGTACTGTGGTAGACGAAAGTGGGGAACCTGTAATTGGTGCGAATGTGTTAGTAAAAGGAGTTGCCAAAGTGGGAGTTGTGACGGATATAGACGGCAAGTTCACACTAGCTTTGCCTTCGGGTGCGACGACTATTGTTATTTCTTTTATCGGATACGAGGAGAAAGAAGTGAAAGTGAAAGACGGTAAACCGTTGCAGGTTGTGCTGTCGGAAAATGCAGAGTTGCTTGATGAGGTACAGGTGATCGCTTACGGAACTCAATCCAAGGTTTCGGTTACGGGAGCTATGTCTAGTGTCCGTACCGAAGAATTACTTAAGGTGCCCAATGCTAGTATCACGAATGCGTTGGCTGGTGCGATGACGGGAGTTTCGTCTGTACAGAGCATAGGTCAACCGGGAAATGAAGATGCTACCTTATATATACGTGGTAGTTCTACGTTGAGTGGAGACGGCAGTGACGCACCGCTTGTGTTGGTGGACGGGATAGAACGTCCGTTTTCACAGATCGATCCCAATGAAGTGGCAGATATAACTGTTCTGAAAGACGCTTCCGCTACAGCTGTCTTCGGTGTGCGTGGGGCGAATGGAGTTATTTTGGTGACAACCCGTCGGGGAGAACAGGGTAAAGCCAAAATCTCAATATCCAGCAACGTGAGTATTCAGACACCGACCCGTCTGATAGAAAATTGTGATAGTTATCATACTGCTTTATATTATAATGAGAAACTGGATAATGACGGTAGTTCGAAGGAGCGCTTCAGTGATTATGCCTTGAATGCTTTTAGAACCGGTTCTGACCCTGTTATCTACCCCAATACGGATTGGCGTAAGTATATCTTTAAAGATACTTACCTGCAGACTCAACATAATATCAATATTTCCGGAGGTACGGACAGAGTACGCTATTTTACTTCTTTAGGATATTTGTATCAGGATGGTATGATAAAACAGTTTGATAAGTTGGATTATGATAATAAGTTTTCATACAATCGTTTCAACTATCGCGCTAATTTGGATATAGATGTGACTAAGACCACCCTTTTCAAGATCAATATTGGTGGACGGGTAGGTGTCACGCATGAACCTCGCGGGCATTCGGACGGACTTTGGAGACAAGTGAACTGGGCATCCCCGTTTGCGAGTCCGGGACTTAGTAAAGACGGTTATCCTATTGAAATTGGAAAAGGATATTTACCGGTAGCTCTTAAGACAGGTTTGGCTGCATTTTACGGTTTGGGGTATAGCGAGAAGACAAAGAATGACTTGAATATTGACATTGCCGTAGAACAAAAGCTGGATTTTATAACAAAAGGGTTGAAAGCGCATGTGAAAGGGTCGTATAATACGTATTATACGATGACTGTCAACCGTAATTCAAATATGCAGCGGTATACAGCCTATTATGAAGGGACGAAAACGCAACCGGGGGTTGCTATTGATGATCCGGCTTTTAATAAGAATCTTATCTATGAGATTGTCGGGACAAATCAGTCCCTGCAATACAGCGAGAGTTTCGCTAAGGCGCGTAACTGGTATATAGAAGGGGGATTGAATTATAACCGTACGTTTAAGAAAATACACAAGGTCACCGGACTTTTTCTTTATAATCAGAATAGGGTATATTATCCGACTAAGCCTAATGGAGGGGCGATGGATTATCAATATATTCCCCGTAGCTATGTTGGCTTTGTAGGACGTGCCAGTTATGGTTATAACAGCCGTTACCTTGTGGATATTAATGTCGGCTATAATGGCTCCGAGAACTTTGCACCGGGAAAAACCCGTTTTGGTGTATTTCCTTCAGGGTCTGTAGGCTGGGTGGTGTCTGAAGAAAATTTTATGAAGAAGCAATCGGTGATTTCTTTCTTGAAATTGCGTGCTTCATACGGTATTGTCGGAAATGATAAGATAGGGGGCGATCGTTTTCTTTATATAGATGGTGTTTGGGACGTAGATGGTGGAGGTTATAATTTTGGTACTGATATTACGTCAAAAGCTCCGGCTGCTATAGAAGGGCAGTTGGGGAATCCGAAAGTGACTTGGGAAAGAGCATCCAAACAAAATTATGGTATTGATTTGAAATTGTTCAAAGATCGCTTAAGTCTCAGTGCCGATTATTTTCGTGAGAATCGTACCGATATTCTTATTAGTCGTAATACCACTCCCGGAATTCTTGCTATCACTCTTCCTATGTTGAATATGGGTGAAGTGTTGAATCAGGGATATGAGTTGAGCCTGAAATGGGCGAACGGTTACAAAGATATGCGTTATTGGATTGGTGCAAACGTATCATATGCGAAGAATAAGATTCTATATATGGACGAAGTGAAGCATGTCAATGACTTTAATAATCAGACCGGGCGTTCTACCGGACTTACCTATGGGTATGAATTCGAACGCTTCTATACCGAAGATGACTTTACAGATGTAAAAAAAGGAATTTTGAAAGATGATGTTCCCAAACCTTCTTTTGGAACGCCATTCCCAGGGGATTGTAAATATGTAGATAAGGACGGCAATGGAGTCATTGATACTGATGACCGGACTTATTTGGGATATTCTACCCAAAGACCCGAATATGTATTTGGATTGAATGGTGGTATTGATTGGAAGGGCTGGAGTTTCTCTATGCAATGGACGGGTGCTACCCACGTATCCCGTAATTTGGCTACAGAATATCGTATTCCATTTTCGCCAAATGGGGCGCGTGCCTTGTTCAAATACCATGCGGATGAGCGTTGGACACCGGAAACTGCTAAAACGGCAACAATGCCGCGTTTTTCGGATTCGAGCAAGGCTCTTAATTATGACCAGAACTCTTCACTTTGGGTGAAAGACGCATCTTATATTCGTCTTAAGAATGTACAGTTAGGCTATACTTTTAATAAGAAAGGTTGGTTAAGAACAATCGGATTAAACAGCCTGAATGTATATGTAAGCGGATACAATTTGCTGACATTTGACAAGATTAAGTTTATTGATCCGGAAGCTCCGACCAATGGGGGAAATTCGAACCAATATCCTATTGCAAAGATGGTTACAGCAGGAATAAAGCTGAACTTCTAACTTAATATAGAGTCGTTTAATACTAAAAATACGCTGATGATGAAATATATATATAAGAAAATCTTAAGTATTCTGCCGGTCGGCTTGTTCATTGCTGTGTTGTCTTTCAGCAGCTGTGAGGAGTTGAAGTTCGGAAATGATTTTCTGGATCAAAAACCGGAGCAAATCGGTATCAATCTGGATACTGTATTCTCTAAAAAATATTATGCCATGCAGGTGCTGACTAAGGCATATACGACATTGCCTTACGGAATACCAGCTGCGACTGGTCCGAAACTGGCAGGTGATTTGTTGGATGCTATTACAGATTTAAGTTACTCTACGCTTACTTATGGCGGAGGAAAACTTCTGTATTACGTTGGGGCATATAGTGCGGGAAAAGAAGGCAATCAGTCGAAATATCTTTTTAATAACGCCAGTGCTTGGAATGGTATCCGTTATGGATGGCTGATGGTTGAGAATGTGGACCGGGTGCCTGATATGACAGAACTTGAGAAAAAAAGAGCTAAGGCGGAAGCAAAATTGATTATTGCGACACATTATGCTGATTTATTGCGACACTTTGGAGGTTTCCCTTATTTGGATCATGCTGTTACAGTAAATGAAGCGCATTATTTTGAAAGGCAGACGTTCGAACAGAGCGTGTCGAAGATTGTAGGGTTGATAAACGATGCCATGTATGATCTGGAATGGAGAGTCAGTGATAAAAATGACGACGGGCGTATGACGAGGGCTTATGCGATGGGACTGAAATTACGTGTTCTTTTATTTGCTGCAAGTCCCTTGTTTAATGACAACGAACCTTATTTGGCTGGTGATGCGAGTGATGCGAAAATGACTTGGTATGGTAACTATGATGTGAATAGGTGGAAAGAGGCCGAAGCTGCTGGCAAGGCGTTTATGGAAGAATTGGAAAGAAACAGTCAATATGATTTGGTACAGCCTGTTACGGAAACGGTAGACGGATACCGGGAAGCTTTCCGAAAGGCATATTTTACGAGAGATAACGGTGAGGTATTGTTGTCTGTGCGTCGTAATTACAAAAATAATTATGCCGATATTTTTTGTGGAGATCCGAATAATTACGCGCAAGTGCAATGTCCTACATTAGCTTATGCGAATCTGTTCCCAATGGCGGACGGTAATGACTTTCCGGCAGACTTTGATTGGGCAAGCGCTCCGGTCGATCCTTTTGCTAACAGAGACCCGCGTTTTTACGAAACCATTCTGACCAATGACCGGCCTTATAAAAATCGTAAGAGCCAGTTGTATGTGGGAGGACTCGACCGCACATCCGCTTCAAAAGACGGTACTGGTTTGTTACTTTATAAATTTTCACAAGATTATACAACTGCGACTTCAGTCGGGGCAGTAGATATATGGCCTGCAATGAGGTTGGCGGAAGTGCTTTTGAGTTATGCGGAAGCTATTAATGAAGCCAACGGAGGGCCGAATACCGAAGCATTCGATTTGGTTGACCGTGTTAGAAAACGTGTCGGGTTGTCCGGACTGGACAGGAGTATGGACCAGAAAGAATTCCGCCAAGCTGTTTTGCGGGAGAGAGCTTGCGAGTTCGGATATGAAGAAGTGAGGTGGTTCGATATCGTGCGTTGGAAAAATGCAGAAGCTTTTAAAGCCCCTATCCAAGGTGTGAATATGTTTATAGATAAAACGAAGCCTACCGGTTATAGATATGAGATATTTACTATTACTCCGGAGCGGGTATGGAAAAACCAGTGGAGTCCGAAGTGGTATCTAAGTGCTTTCCCGACGAATGAAATAGATAAGGCTTACGGCCTGGTTCAGAATCCGGGTTGGTAATGAATAATCTAAATTAATAGTGATGAAAATATATATGAAAACAAGAAATATTATCTGTGTTGCAGGCTTGCTGTTCGTTCAGGCCGGCATGGCGCAGCCTATTGAAAAAGATACGTTGGCACTCAAATTCGGCAATGTTGTGAGTGGTGAGACAATCAACCGTTCGGTTCGGACGAATCCTGCGAATGCCTTGTTCGGGCAGTTGACTGGGCTGTATATGATGCAGACTGCTGCTGAGACAAATGTACTTGACGATCAGGCTACTTTCCGTATCCGGGGTATCAGTACTTTCGGAACCGCCACTCCGTTGATATTGGTTGACGGGGTACAGCGTAGCATTGAGAATCTTACATTGGCCGAAATAGAACGTGTGGAAGTGTTGAAAGATGCCGTATCCTCTGCCATGTATGGAGTGCAGGGAGCCAATGGGGCTGTACTGATTACCACTAAACGCGGGAAGGAAGGTTTCAGAGCTGCTGCCAATTATAGGGTTAGCTTTGATACCCCTTTTCGCTTGCCGGAATTTGCTGATGCGGCGACTTATGCTAGCGCGATGAATGAGGCATTAACGTTGGATGGGCTGTCACCGAGATATAGTGATACAGAAATCGGATATTTTCGCAATGGTATGAACCGGGAACTTTATCCGAATGTAGACTGGCAGGATATGGCTTATCGTAATTATGGAATGACTCATCAGGCAGATGTGGAGTTTGAAGGGGGTACGAGCCGTTTTAAGTATTATACTTCTCTTAATTTTGCCAACGCGTCCGGTATTTTAGGACATACGGATATGTTCTCCCAATATAAGTCTCAATTAAATAAAGTATACTTGAATTTACGTGCAAATATTGATGTTAAATTAGCCGAATCTACATCGTTGAAGTTGAATTTATTGGGGAGAATAAAAGAGCAGAACCGTCCCGGAACAGGTATGAGTGATATTATCTCTCGGCTATATAATACTCCGGCTGCGGCTTTTCCTGTCAAAACCGGTACAGGGAAATGGAGTGGAACGAGTATTTATGGTTATAATCCGATTGCGGACATTGCTGATAGGGGAACTGTGAAGGCTATCAGAAGAAGTATGCTGGCGGATATGACTTTGCGACAGGGTTTGGATTTTATAACTAAGGGATTGTATGCAGAGGTAATGGTAGCTTATGATAATATGGCTAATTACAATGACGGGCGTACGCGTACGTATGAATATGAAATGGTTACACCGGTATTGGGTGAGAACGACGAAATATTGGGTGCGGAACGCACTATGTTGGGTACAAAAGGTGAATTGGGCTGGAATTCGGCTTTGAATGATCAGGAAATGTTTTCCATGCTGCGTGGAAAGGTGGGTTATAGCAAAAGCTTTGGTAGAAATCAGATAAACGGAGAACTTATTTATGAACAATTGTCCTCTAAGCCGGATGGACGCAATTCCACACGGAAACGTCAGTCCATTATAGGGGTAGCTAATTATCAGTATGATAACCGTTACGATCTTGCTGCTGTCTTAAATTATTCGGGTACTGCTGTTTTGCCGACAGGTTCTCAGTTTAATATCTATCCTGCCGTCAGTTTGGGTTGGACTGTTTCGAATGAAGACTTTCTCAAAGGTAATAAAGTAGTCAATTATTTGAAAGTGAAAACATCTGTCGGACTCTCCGGAAGTGATTTGTTTGGCCATGATTTGGACCGCCAGACTTTTGGAGTGACGGGTGCCAACTATTGGTTTGGAAGTGGTAATACGGCCAGCACGGGGCTGAAAGAAGGAGACCTTCCGGTGGTTGATTTGTGGGCAGAGAAATCCCGGAAATTCGACTTTGGAGTAGATATGGGATTATGGAACAAGCTTTATCTATCGATGAATTATTTTAATGAGCAACGTTCTAATATCCTGGTGAATGGAGCAACGGTTGTTTCCGGAGTGATTGGTATCGGTATACCTCAGCTCTGTGAGGGAAAAGTCCGCAATCAGGGTCTTGAGTTCAGTGCGAACATCTCCGATAAAATTGGAAAACTGGGATATAGTCTCACAGGTAACATTACCTATGCGAAAAATAAGATTATCAATAACAACGAAGGATTCCAGCCGGAAGATTATTTGTATAAAACCGGACAAAGCCTGAATCAATATTATGGATTGAAAAGTGACGGATTCTACAATTCATGGGACGAAATAAACAGTGCGGGCGTAACGCAGACTTACGGTGAACTTCGTCCCGGAGATGTGCGCTATGTAGACCAGAATGGAGATAAATTGGTGAACGAGCATGATGTGGTGCGTTTGGGATATTCTACCCTGCCGGAAGTCTATTATGGGTTCAATGTCGGTCTGTCATATCAGGGATTCAGTCTGAATGCCCATTTTCAAGGAGTTGCCAACCGTTCTATTTATTTAAGTACGTCAAGTATATATGCGCCTTTGAAAAACAATACCAATATTTCAACCTGGTATCTGAAAGAAAATGTACGTTGGACTCCCGAAACTGCGGGTACTGCTAATTTGCCTCGTCTTACTTCAGAAGCTAATCCTAATAACTTCCAGAAAAGTGACGTGTGGCTGGCCAACGGTAATTTCCTTAAGTTGCGTGACTTGGAACTGGCTTATACTATTGAACGGAAATTCCTGAGGAGATGTGCAATGAAACTGTTTCTGCGCGGGACCAATCTGTTCTCTGCCGATCATTTGGGATATGCGGATCCTGAGAATTACGGTGTGGCTTATCCGACGATGAGAAGTTACACGATAGGTGTTGATCTTAAGTTCTAATCTGATTAAAACAATGAAAACAATGAAAGTAGAAAATAATTTGATGAGCCGGTGCATTTTAAGAGGCAAAATGTCGGTAGGCGGTTTACTGCTTCTTACCGGAATGGGATTGTCTTCCTGTAATTTCCTGGACTTCGACCAGTCTATCGGATTCGACAGTCAGGAAGAGGTTTATGAGGTGTTCAGCCGCGCGGAACAGTCTCTTACGCAGGTTTATACTTATCTGGAACATGATTTTGGTAGTATAGGCGGTGCTATGCGCGATTGTGCGACGGACGATGCGCATTATGTATGGTCTAATGGAGAAGTACATACCTTCACGAACGGACGTTGGAGCGCCACGAATACAATAGATGCGGAATGGAACAACTATTATACGGGTATTCGTGCCGCTAACCTGTTTATAAAAAGTATGGAAGAAAATGATTTTTCCAAATATAAATGGAACAATGATTATGACACGTGGATGGAGAAATCACAGTACTGGATTTATGAAGCACGTTTTTTGCGGAGCCTTTATTTATTTGAATTAGCGAAGCGTTATGGGGATATACCGTTGGCTACCGGTATTTATACTGTTGAAGACGTGAATCTGCTACCTAAAAGTAAGTTTGCCGATGTCATTGCTTATATAGCGCAAGAGTGCAAAGAGGTAGCAGATAGATTGCCGGAAAGCTTTGAGAAAGTCACGGGAAAGCAAACCGGGCGTATCACGAAAGGGGCGGCATTGGCGTTGAGAGCGCGTGCCTTGCTGTATGCGGCAAGTCCTTTGCATAGTGAAGATGACCAGAGTAAATGGATTGCGGCTGCTAAAGCTGCTAAAGATGTGATGGATTTGGGATTATACAGTTTAATTGAAGAGGAGAATATAAATAACCTTGCGTCCAAAGAATTGATATTGGAACGTCGTATGGCTTCTTCTTGCGATTTTGAAAAAAAGAACTTTCCCATTAGCTTTGATAAAGGAAATACGGGAACCTGTCCGAGTCAGAATCTGGTAGATGCATTCCAGACAATCAATGGTTATGATGTGACGTTGACCGAAGAAGGATGGAAATCGGACGATCCGCTCTTTAACCCTAAATATCCGTATGCTGACAGAGACAAGCGTTTTTATAAGACTGTTTTGTATGACGGAGTCATGTTTAAGGGAAAAGAACTGGCCTGTTATGAAGGCGGTGCGGAAGGGCTGCCGGTTGTAGGAGCATCGGAAACAGGATATTATTTGAGGAAGTATATTATTGAAGGGGTCGATCTTGCGCCTAATGAACGCCCGATGAACCATTATTGGGTACTGTTCAGATATGCCGAAGTGGTGTTGAATTATGCCGAAGCGATGAATAATGCGTATGGTCCCGATAAAGTAGAAAATGACTTTACGATGACGGCCTGCGAAGCTCTTAATTTGGTGCGTAAGCGTTCTGTGAAAACACTGATACCAACCGGACTGGACCGTGTCGCTTTCCAAAAAGTACTGGAAAGGGAAAAAAGAGTGGAGTTTGCTTTCGAGAACCAGCGTTTTTGGGATATCCGCCGTTGGAAGACAGGCAAATTTACACAAACCGGAATAGACGGAGTCAGGATTACCAAATCGGGTGATGCTAAATCTTATAAGCGTGTGTCTGTCGAGACAAGGACATGGCATGATAAGATGAATCTGTATCCTATTCCAATGACGGAGTTGTATAAAAACAATAATTTATATCCTCAAAATCCGGGTTGGTAAGAGGAAAAACAGGAAATATGATTATGAAGACATTTGTATATATATTATTGCTGGCATGCAACGTGTTTTTTCTTTCTGCATGCAATGAAAGTACGGAGATTGAAGTACTGGCGCCTACGCCCACAACTGGCGATGAGGGAGGAAGCAATGTGGAGTTTACTCCCGAGCAATTGAAGTTACCTTACAAGAAAGGGGCCTGCTTTACACTCAGAGATAACAACTATGTTCAAAATATGTTGAGAGTGGCTACTTTGAGAGTCGGTTGGAATTACAGTTGGGGAGGAGATTATGTGTCGAACCAGTTGGCTTATGTAGAGTTTGTGCCGATGGCATGGGGGAGTGCGAGCGATGCATTTGTTACCAAGATAAAAGGTTATGTGAACAAAGGAAAATGCAAGCGGGTATTGGGCTTTAACGAACCCGATGGCAAAGAACAGGCAAATATGTCTGTAGAGAAGGCGATTGAACTGTGGCCTTTACTTGAATCGCTGAAGATTCCTTTAGGGAGTCCGGCTGTAGTGGATGCGGAAAATGGTGAATGGCTGGAGCAGTTTATGGCTGAGGTGGAAAATCGTGGATATCGCGTAGACTATCTGTGTGTCCATAATTACGGAGGTGGCAATGCAGCGGAATTCAAAAGAAAGATGACTGCGATTTATAAAAAATATGGTTTGCCTATTCTTATTACAGAATTTGCCGTGGCGGACTGGAAAGCCACTACTCCTGCAAACAACAAGCATAGCAAAGCAAAGGTGTTACAGTTTATGAAGGATATATTACCTTGGCTGGAAGAAACGGAGTTTATTTATGGGTATGCCTGGTTTTCGTTTGGACAGGATTCTGCTGCCGGATGTACGTCGGCTCTGTTTGATAAAGAAAATAACTTGACAGAATTAGGGAAATATTACGCAGACTTTCCAGATAATGGTTCTGTGGAACCGCCTGTAGAAACTACTAACTTGTTGCTCAATCCTGGATTTGAAGAGGGAGGAACGAACTGGACGGGAAAGCTCAATGTCAATTATGATAATAAGACGACTAATCCGAAGATAGAGGGTAACGTAATTTCAGGTAATGTTACTTTGCGTTTTTCTGGCGCGACTGCTTTCGCTGAGATCTATCAGTCTGTGAAAGTTGAAAAGGGGAAGACTTATAGATTTGGATTTACAGGGCGTATTCAAGATACACCGGGACCGGAAGGGACTGCTAGTACAAACCGCTCTTTCAGGATGAGTGTCAGAAAAGATAAGGATAATGTTTATGCAACTACTGCAACTATTACGGGAAGCAGTAATGTTACCGTCAGCGGAGAAGTGACGGTTGATGCTGATTTTCCGGAAACTGTGCAGGTTTATATATCCAAGAATAATGGCATCGCTTATATAGATGATGTATTCTTTATGGAAGTCGCGAAATAATTAGAAATATGATTACCTGTTGGTGAATCATCGTAAGGTTGGTTTGCCAACAGGCTATTATTTAAAATTTGATAGAATTATGGTAAAGAGATGTTGGAAAGCTTGCCTGATAGGTATAGTTGTGGCAATGTGGGTAGGTTGTTCTCAGGATCGCCCTACACAATATGAAGGCTGGGAGTTGGTGTGGCATGACGAGTTTGATAAAGACGGAATTCCCGATCCGGAGTCCTGGACTTTCGAAGAAGGGTTTGTGCGTAACAAGGAGTTACAATGGTATCAGACTGCCAATGCAACGTGTAAGGACGGGCTTTTGGTTATAGAGGGGCGTAAAGAGCAAGTGAAGAATCCGGAATATGATGCCGGTAGTACTTCATGGAGGAAGAAAAGGGAATTGGCGGAGTATACCTCATCGTCTATTCAGACACGTGGAAAACGCGAGTTTTTGTACGGGCGTTTTGAAGTACGCGCAAAGATTCCGGTTACTTCGGGAGCATGGCCTGCAATCTGGACATTGGGCGTACGGAAACCATGGCCCTCATGTGGAGAGATTGATATCATGGAGTATTACCAGATAGGCGGTGAACCGCATATTCTGGCAAATGCCGCTTGGGGAACCGATAAAAAGAATGTTGCCAAATGGGATAGTGCAAAGTTACCTTATTCAAAATTTATCAGTAAAGATCCGGAATGGGCGAATAAATTCCACGTTTGGCGTATGGACTGGGATCAAGAATTCATCCGTTTGTATCTTGATGATGAGTTGCTGAACGAAATTCCTCTTTCTGCCACAGTGAACGGAAGCGAGGGAAACCACATCAATCCCTTCAAAACGCCTCATTATGTTTTGCTTAATCTGGCTATGGGAAGTAATGGTGGGAAGATAGACGAAACACTCTTGCCTATGCGCTATGAGATAGACTATGTGCGTGTATATCAGAAAGAGAAGAAGCCGTACGAGGCATTTCATCCCGGTGCAATATGGGAAGATACAGACGGAGTACATATCAACGCACATGGTGGTGGAATCCTTTATCACGACGGTGTTTATTATTGGTATGGCGAACATAAAAGCGAACATAGCAGTTCGGCTTTGGTAGGTGTAAATGTTTACTCTTCCACCGATTTGTATAACTGGAAAAATGAGGGGATAGCTCTTTCCGTGATGCCGGACGGAAGCGGACATAAGATAGAAAAAGGCTGTGTGATAGAACGTCCGAAAGTGATATATAACGAGAAAACAAAGAAGTTTGTGATGTGGTTTCATCTGGAATTGAAAGGACAGGGTTATAAGTCTGCCGAATATGGGGTAGCCGAAAGCGATACGCCGGCAGGACCTTTTCGCTTTCTCTATGCAAGTCGTTCCTGTCCGGGCGTTTGGCCGGAGAATATGACTGAAGCGGAGATTACGAAGGCTAAATCCTTGAAAGAACCTGACCGGAAAGATAAGGAATGGAAACAGTATGTCAAAGACGGCGTGTGGGTGGCACGTGATTTAGAGACCGGACAAATGGCTCGTGATATGACCTTGTTTGTGGACGATGATGGCAAAGCTTACCATATTTTTTCTTCCGAGGAAAATCATACGTTGCATATAGTTGAATTGACGGACGATTATTTGCGTCATACCGACCGCTATGTTCGAATACTTCCTGGAGGGCATAATGAAGCTCCCGCTATATTTAAGAAAGAGGGAGTATATTGGATGATTACTTCCGGATGTACCGGTTGGAAACCTAATGCTGCTCGTCTGTCTAAAGCGACAAGTATTTGGGGACCTTGGGAAACCCGGTCTAATCCTTGTGTCGGAGAAAAGGCGAATATTACATTTGACTCTCAGAGTACGTATATTTTGCCGGTAGAGGGTAAAGAGAATACGTGGATATTTATGGCAGACCGCTGGCGGCCGAAAAATCCGGTTGATGCGCGTTATATATGGCTGCCTATAGAATTTGAAAAAGGAACACCAGTATTGAAATGGAAAGACGAATGGAAACTGCCGCAATGAAAAAATACATATTGTTATTGCTGCTTTGCTACCTGGCGGCTCCGGTCACTGCCGTTACGTATTATATTGATTCACAGGAGGGGGCAGATGCAAACAGCGGAACATCCGTGAATAAACCTTTCCGCACATTGGAAAGGCTGAAATCTTTAAGACTGAACCCGGGGGATTCGATTCTTCTACATACGGGGAGTGTACATTCCGGCGGAGTGGCACTGGCGGATATTACCGGCAGTGCTGATGAACCTATTGTTATCTCTGCTTATGACACGCAACTGGGAAGGAGACGTATCGCCCATATTAATGCTGGGAATAATGCAGCGGGGATTCTGCTGGAAAATTGTCGTTATCTAACTGTTTCACGCCTGCACATTACTGCTGACGGTGGAGAGGTTGACGATTTGACCCAGAAGCTAGCAATGCGTTGCGGGGTATTGGTAAGAGTTACCAAAACAGGTGTATACGGGAATATTTGCTTGGAGCAACTTCATATTCGGGATATTTTCTACAATGCACCGGGAACGAAACGTGGAAAGCAGGAGGTGCGTACTGCCAATGGCACTCAGCCCTATGGTTGGGGGATTCGTTTTATAAATACAGTAGAGGGCGCACAGCTGAATGACCTGACAGTGAGTCAATGTACGGTGGAAAATGTAGCGCATACGGGTATCAAGTTTACAGGTAAGCAGCATAATATCAATCGCTTCATGCTGATGCATAATGTGCTGACACGTACCGGAGGTCCCGGTATACAGGTTTCGGGAGTGATTCATGGCCATGTCTGTCAGAATCATATAAGTTATTCGGGAACAGAGGATGACAGTCGGAAGTGGGGGCGTGGAAGTGGTTTGTGGACGTGGGGAGCTGAAGATATACTCATCGAAAAGAACTATTTCTTGTTTGCCAACGGACCGGGGGATTCTGCAGGAGCTCATATTGATTATAATTGTAAAGATATTGTTTTACAATATAATTTTAGTGCTTATAATGCCGGAGGATTCTGTGAGATATTGGGCAACAACTACAATTGCGCCTATCGTTATAATATCAGCGTGAATGACGGATTTCGCAACAAAGGGGAAGGCGGAGCTTTTCAGGAGGGAAAAACACTCTGGACAAGCGGTTATGTGGGAAACAGGAAAAGAACAGGACCTTTTAATAGCTATATTTACAACAATACGATTTATGCGGATGATACGCAGACTTCCCGTATTGCCATTGGTAATACCACCGATGGATTGTTGATAGCTAATAATATATTTTATCTGGCAGGAGATGTTCGGCAAGTATTGGGTGATCAGTATAATCCGGAAAAGCAGGGTGAGAAAGAGGCTAAAAATATTTTGTTCAGGAATAACCTGTTTTTATCAATAGAAAATTGGACACGTGCCCTTCCGGTATGTGATGAGACGCCTTTGCAGGGAGAACCCGGTTTTCGGAATGCAGGCGGATTGTCACTTACGGATTATGTTCCAACAAATACTTCTTTGATAAAAGATAGGGGAATTGAGATTCCCTTGTTGCCGGGAGATACGAGAGGAGTGTGTGGAGGACTGGGAATGTCTTGTGATATACTGGGTAATAAAATAGAAGGACTTCCTGACTTGGGGGCTGTTGAGTGGGTAGACTGGAGAGGAAAGTAGTTATCTTTGATTTTATCCTTTGAAATATGAATTGTCTCAGGGGATCCGAGTTGTTTCATTACTTGAAACAACTCATTCCGCAAAGGAAAACAGTTCATAGGGTTGCCGCTTGAATATTTTTTTGTATAATTGTAAACTTAAATAGATATGCTTCTGATAAGGAAAGATTATTATCGCTTGTTATTATGTACCTTTATAAACGAATTATATTATGAATAAACTGTATTATATTCTTCCAGTAGGAACGATGGCCTTGGCGGCCTGTTCTGCAAATAAGAAAGTGTCTAACGACCTCGAAGGACAGCGTCCTAACGTCTTGCTGATTTATGCGGACGACATTGGTTATGGTGATTTAAGCTGTAACGAGACGTCTTCTGTTAAGACTCCTCATGTGGATAAGCTGGCATCCGAAGGTATTCGTTTCACGAATGCTCATTGTGCAGCTGCAACCAGTACTCCCTCACGTTATGCTTTATTGACAGGAGAGTATGCTTGGAGGCGTAAAGGTACCGGTATCGCTGCCGGAAATGCTGCCATGATTATAAAACCGGACCGTTATACGCTGGCGGATATGTTTAAAGAGGCCGGTTATCATACCGGTGTGATTGGTAAATGGCATTTGGGGTTAGGAGATGAAACCGGTGCTCAAGACTGGAATGATGTCGTGAAGCCGAATCCTGCCGATATTGGTTTTGATTATTCGTACATTATGGCTGCTACCGCCGACCGCACTCCTTGTATGTTTATGGAAAACGGCAAAGGTGTCGGGCTGGATCCGAATGACCCGGTATATGTCAGCTATGAGAAAAATTTTCTCGGTGAACCGACAGGCAAGGATAATCCCGAACTGTTGAGGCTTCATCCTTCGCATGGGCACGATCAGTCCATCGTGAATGGAATTTCCCGTATCGGCTACATGAAAGGGGGAGAGAAGGCGCGTTGGCGTGATGAAGATATTGCGGATAGTATTGTAAACCATGCGATTCGTTTTCTGGAACGTAATAAAGATGCAGACGAGCCTTTCTTCTTATATCTGGCAACGAATGATATTCATGTGCCCCGTGTACCTCATGAAAGATTTGTCGGTAAAAGTGGCTTGGGTGCCCGCGGTGATGCACTACTTTCGTTCGACTGGAGTGTGGGACAAGTTATGGAAGCGTTGAAGCGTTTGGGAATGGATGAGAATACGATTGTGATTCTTTCGAGTGATAACGGAGCAGTAATAGATGACGGATATAAAGATCAGGCGGTAGAATTGTTGGGCGAACATAAAGCTACGGGAGTATACCGGGGTGGTAAATATAGCATTTATGAAGGAGGAACCCGTGTACCTTGCCTATTGCGTTGGAAAGGGAAAGTCGCTCCCGGTGTCTCGGAACAGTTGATGAGCCAAGTGGACTGGTTTGCTTCTTTTGCTGAAATGTTGGGAATAAATATTCCGCAGGGAGGAGCACCGGATAGTAAGAATTATTTAGATTCATGGATGCATGTGGATGAAAAGGGACGTGATTTTCTGGTGGAGCAGAATTTACAAAATAATCTTGCCATAACAGATGGTGAATGGAAATATATACCTGCTGCCAAAGGACCTGCCATGAATCGGCAGACAAATACGGAACTGGGAAATCAATTTCCAAAGGCTCAACTTTATCATCTGACGAATGATCCGGGCGAAAAGAATAATTTGGTTGATGAACATCCCGAACAGGCGGAGAAGCTTGCAATTGAGTTGGAAAAGGTGATAGAAAGTGGAGTATATTATAGGAAATAACTGATAAACTAGCAGGTATTGCTTGAATAATAATAAAATGAGAAGACTACTATTCTTATTTTTTATTTTGTGGAGTCTGTCGACACTTGCTCGTGAGCAATTATTGTTGATATCCTGGAAATTTCATTTGGGAGACGTTCCTGAGGCTGTCCGCCCTTCTTTTGATGATAGAAGTTGGGAACGGGTGCGTGTACCTCATGACTGGGCGATAAGTCATCCTTTTGATATGCGTGTTGACATGCAGTCCGTACAGGTGTTGGAGGACGGTGATGAGGCTCCGAAAATGCGTACCGGGCGTACGGGGGCTTTGCCGGCTTTCGGAGTCGGATACTATCGGACGGAGATCATCTCTGATGCTTCCATGGCGGGAAAGAGAATCCGGGTGGAATTTGACGGGGCGATGAGCTTGTCTAAAGTTTATCTGAACGGAACATATATAGGCGAGTGGCCTTATGGTTATTCCTCTTTCGCTTTTGACCTGACGGAGAAATGGAATTACAGTGGAAAGAATATTTTGGCAGTACGTTTGGAAAATAAGTCGGAATCTTCCCGTTGGTATTCGGGGGCGGGATTGTACCGGCATGTCCGTCTGGTGGCGACCGCTCCGGTAAGTGTCGGGCATTGGGGGACCTTTGTGACTACTCCCGATGTTTCGGAACGGAAAGGGAAGGTACGTGTAGCTACCCGGGTAGAGAATCATACCGGTGGTTCCCGGAAGGTATGTTTGGAAAGCCTTGTTCTTGATGCGAGCGGTAAGATAGTTGGGAAGACAAATACTGAGAAGAGTATAAACGGAGAGAGTGGCTTGTTCGAACAGGAGTGTGTGGTAGCCCGTCCCTTGCTTTGGAGTATGGAGACGCCACATTTATACCGGCTTGTTTCCAATGTATATGTGAATAGTGAATTGTGGGACACTTATGAGACCTGTTTCGGTTTTCGTACCATTCGTTTTGATAAAGACAAAGGGTTCTTTTTGAATGGGCAATCGGTGAAATTGAAAGGAATTTGTCTGCATCATGATTTGGGACCTTTAGGGGCTGCTGTGAATATGCGTGCGATAGAACGTCAGTTGGAAATAATGCAGGAAATGGGATGTAACGCCATTCGTACATCGCATAATCCGCCTGCGCCGGAACTTCTTGAGTTGTGCGACCGTATGGGATTTGTGGTGCAGGTGGAAGCTTTTGACGAATGGCGGACAGGCAAGAATACCAATGGCTATCATTGTTATTTTGATGATTGGGCGGAACGCGACTTGCAGGCTATGATCCGTCGCGACCGGAATCATCCTTCGGTTATCATGTGGAGTATCGGCAATGAAGTACGTGAACAGGGAAAGGTGGAAGGTGCGGAAATAGCTAGATGGCTGACTGAAATTTGTCATCGGGAGGATCCTACCCGTCCTACAACGGCGGGCTTCAACGGACATATTGCTGCCATTAAAAATGGATTGGCTGATGCTGTAGATCTTGTAGGGTTTAATTATAAACCGCATGATTATCAGAAAAAGCATGAAGCGTATCCGAATTATATACTTTATGGCAGCGAGACTGCCTCTACTGTAAGCAGCCGGGGGGAGTATAAGTTTCCTGTTGCCGAGAAAAGAAAGGCATATTATGAGGACTATCATGTATCTTCCTATGATTTGGAGTATCCGAACTGGGCATCTACACCTGATACAGAGTTCGAACAACAGGATGATTGTGAGTTTATATTCGGTGAGTTTGTTTGGACGGGATTCGATTATTTGGGAGAACCTACTCCTTATAATGCGGGAACTCCGGCGCGGAGTTCCTATTTCGGTATTGTGGATTTGGCAGGGATAAAGAAAGACCGTTATTATCTTTACCAAAGCAAATGGAGTAACCATCCGGTGTTACACCTGCTTCCACATTGGAATTGGGAAGATCGTTTGGGGCAGAATGTCCCTGTTTTTTGCTATACGAATTATCCGAAAGCGGAATTGTTTGTTAATGGCAAAAGTATGGGTGTGAAAGGGAAGAACAGACGCAATAAGTATGAACGGTACCGTTTGATGTGGAAAGATGTCATTTATCAGCCGGGGGAGATAAAAGTTGTGGCGTATGGAGATGATGGTATTCCTGCCGATACGGTCAGTATAAAGACAGCGGGAAACACTTACCGGTTACGTACAGTTGTCGACCGGCGGGAAATAACGGCAGACGGACGGGATTTGGCCTTTGTGACAGTTGAGGTGGTTGATAAGGAAGGGAATTTATGTCCCCGGGCTGATAATCTTCTGTTTTTTGAAGTCGGGGGAGCTGTCCGTTTAAAGGCTGCTTGTAATGGTGACCCGACGGATCAGACTTCGTTCTCTTCTTCTTATATGCGGGCTTTTAATGGCAAGTTGATGTTGGTTTTAGAGGCTTCCGAAACTTCTGGGAAAGGTATATTAAAGGTGTATGGAGGACATTTGCTTCCGGCTGTTGAGAAAATAGATGTTGTAATAAATAAGTAGTGTTATGGTGAACTTATCTTCTGTCGGCAGAGTAGCTCTGCCTTTAGGGTTGATGACCCTTTCGCTTCATCTTCATGCGCGTGAAGATGAACATCCTAATGTAATCTTTATTTTGGCGGATGATTATGGCTGGAATGATTTGAGTTGTATGGGAAGTCAGTATTATGAGACTCCCAATCTGGACCGTTTGGCAAAACACGGCGTGAAATTTACGAATGCTTATGCCGCGTGTCAGGTATCCAGCCCTTCACGAGCCAGCATTATGACAGGCAAATACACGCCACGCCATGGGGTGACAGACTGGATAGGCGAAAAGTCAGGTGAGGATTGGCGTAGCATGAAACGTCATAGTAAACTTCTGCCTGCTGATTATGCATGGAGTCTTCCAGCGGATGAATATACATTGGCGGAATGTTTGCGGGATAACGGATATACAACTTTCATTGCCGGTAAATGGCACTTGGGGGATGAGGGCTCGTGGCCGGAGGATCACGGTTTTGAGATTAATAAGGGCGGTTGGACAGCAGGTAGTCCTTCTGGCGGTTATTTTACTCCTTACAAGAATCCGAAATTGAAGGATGGACCTGCAGGAGAAAATTTATCCATGCGTCTGGGGAATGAGACAGTGAATTTTATGCGCGCGCATAAGAAAGAAAATAAAAAGAAACCGTTTTTTGCTTTCCTTTCTTTTTATGCTGTTCATGGCCCGATTCAGACGACCGAGGAAAACTGGGCTTATTTCAGAGAGAAGGCAGAACAACTTGGAATAAAGGAAAATGGATTTCTTGTGGATCGTACATTGCCTGTTCGCCAAACTCAGGACAATCCGGTATATGCTGGCTTGATTAAGCAAATGGATGATGCTATTGGGGTTGTTCTGGACGCCATAGAGGAGATGGGGTTGGATAAGAATACGATGGTTATTTTTACGAGTGATAATGGCGGAGTTACTTCCGGTGATGCTTACTCGTCTTCGTTGCTCCCTTTACGTGGCGGTAAAGGAAGACAGTGGGAAGGTGGAATACGTGTACCTTTGTTGGTACAGTATCCGAACTGCCCTTCCGGCATCACTTGTGATGTTCCTGTGATTGGAACGGATTTTTATCCGACCATCCTTGATTTCGCAGGTCTCTCGTTACAACCGGAACAGCATAAAGACGGTGTTAGCCTGCTACCTGTTGTAAATGCAGGAAAGGGACCTGAACGGGCACTCTTTTGGCATTATCCGCATTATGGAAATCAGGGTGGAGAGCCTTCTTCGATTATTCGTAAAGGCGACTGGAAATTGATATACTATTATGAAGATTTTCGTTGTGAACTGTATAACCTGGCTATTGATATAAGTGAAAGTGAACCGTTGAACATTCAATATCCGGAGAAAGTGAAGGAATTGAAAACGTTGCTTGATGCCTGGCTGATTGAGGTCGATGCCAAAATTCCGCTTGCTGATCCCGAATATAATCCTCAACAGGAAGCGAAAGTGAAATCGGGTTGGCGGACAAGTATATTGCAGAAGCAGGAGAAACTTCGTAAACAGATGCTTGCTCCTGATTGGAAGCCTAATCAGGACTGGTGGGGAAGTATGGTTACGGTAGACTAAAGTTTTTGACTTTTCCAACATGAAACAGATAGTTCCAAGCGTACATGGAACTATCTGCCCGTCATTTGCATAAATCCTCTACCTCTTTGCCTGATTTTTCTCCTACGGTTATGCAGGCCGTGTGCTACTTTTGTGTCGGATTGAAAACATAAAATGATAGACATATAAATTATGATGAGAAAAATCTTTCTGACAGTATTGGTAGGAATCAGCAGTCTTTCCATTCATGCTTCCGGTGTTTTGAAGGAATGGGAAGACAATCAGGTGACAGGAATCAACAGGGAAGACGGCAGAGCTACATTCTGGTATTATCCGACTCGCGAAGCTGCTCTAACCGGAGGATACTACCATTGTCCCTCTAACATTTCTTTGAACGGCAAGTGGAAATTCTCTTTTGCAACCTGTCCGGACGAGCGGAAAGCGGATTTCTATCAACCGGCTTTTGACGTGTCCGGTTGGGATGAAATACAAGTCCCCGGCAGTTGGCCGTTGCAGGGATATGATAAAGCAATTTATTTGAACCACCCTTACGAATTTGCGGTGAAGAACCCTTATCCGCCCCGTGTGCGTCACGATTGGAATCCGGTGGGTTCGTTCCGGCGTACGTTTACGGTTCCCCACGAATGGAAAGACAAGCGTGTCGTATTGCATTTCGGGGCTGTAAAATCTGCCTTTTATGTATGGGTGAACGGACGGAAAGTCGGTTATTCCCAAGACTCGAAGATGCAGGCGGAATTTGATATAACTTCCTGTTTGCAACCGGGGGAAAATGTGCTGGCTGTTGAGGTCTATCGCTTTTCGATAGGTTCTTATCTGGAATGTCAGGATTTCTGGCGTTTGGCAGGGATTAAGCGGGATGTCTGGCTATATGCCACTTCCAAGACGTATGTCAAGGATTTCCGGGTCAATGCCTCATTGGAGAACGGATATAAAGATGGACGGCTGGATGTAGAAGTCGAAATGGCAACTGTTACGGCTAGTTCCGCGCAGCAACTCAATGTGCAGTTGGTGGATGAAAAGGGTAGTGTGATATATAGCGGGAACGAAACAGTAAAGGTGGCTAAAGGAAAGGGAACGGTAGCACGCTTTATGGTTGCTTTACCGGGAGTAAAACCATGGACGGCGGAGACACCGGACTTGTATACGTTGCTGATTTCTTCGGGAAAGAACGGAGAGGAACCTACTTACGTATCTTCCAAAATCGGTTTCCGGACAGTCGAACTGAAAGACGCACAGTTGCTGGTGAACGGTCGTCCTGTTTATATACGTGGCGTGAATCGCCATGAACATCATCCGAAGTACGGACATTACGTACCCCGTGAGACTGTGGAGAAGGACATAGAACTGATGAAGAAACTGAATGTCAACGCAATCCGTACTTGTCATTATCCGGCAGACCCGTATTTGTATGAGTTGTGCGACCGTTACGGACTCTATATCTGTGATGAGGCCAACATTGAATCTCACGGCTTGGGAGCGGCATTACAAGCTCCTTATGATTTCGACAAACATATTGCTGACGACCCTTCATGGGAAAAGATACATCATGACCGTATTTTCCGGATGTTCGAACGGGATAAAAATCATCCTTCCGTCATTATCTGGTCGTTGGGAAATGAATGTGGGGACGGAAGTATATTCAGAAACGGGTATCACCGGCTGAAAGAAACTGATCCGACCCGTCTTGTTCAGTTCGAGCAGGCTGGTACACAAGCGCATACCGATATATATTGTCCGATGTACATGCGGATGGACAAAATCCGTAATTACGCACTTTCGAATGACGTGTATCGTCCGTTGATTTTGTGCGAATATGCCCATGCAATGGGAAACAGTTTAGGAAATTTCCAGGATTATTGGGATTTGTTTGAAGCATATCCTGTGTTGCAGGGCGGTTTCATTTGGGACTGGGTAGATCAGGGAATGGAAGATTTTCGCGACGGTGTTCGTTTTCTTGATTATGGAGGCGCTTTCGGTTTGCAGAACGAACGCAATGACAAAGCTTTTTGCCTGAATGGTCTGATTAATGCTGACCGGGGATTGAATCCTCATGCCTATGAAGCGAAAAAGGTGATGCAAGGTATTCGTGTAAAAGCGATTTCCAACATGAAAGGAGAATTCGAATTAGTGAACAATCTGAGTTTTACGGATGTGTCCCATTATCGGCAGTGCTGGAAGTTGGAAGAAAATGGGGTGAAGGTAGAGGAGGGTGAACTTCACTTGAAGCTGGCGCCTCTTGGTTCGATGCGTTTCCGGGTTCCTTTCCGGACAAAAATGGATGACGGCAAAGAATATTTTGTTACTTTTGAGTTTAAAACGTTCGAGACTGAAGGGGTGCTTCCGGAAGATTATTGCGTAGCGTATGACCAACACCGGATACAGGGATGCAGGGCATTCGATTATCAGCCGGATGCCTTGAACGGCAGTTTGACGATAAACGAGACAGAAGAAAAGATAACAGTTGGAAATGAAAATTTTAGTTCTATATTCGACAAGCGTTCGGGAGCTCTGACCGGATTGTCGTTGGGCGGTTTTAATTATATGGATACACCGGTCCGTCCTGATTTCTGGCGGGTGAAGATAGATAATGACGGTTGGTTTAAAGACGGAAAGTACTGGAAAAACGCTCATCAGCGTTGTCGCTTGGATACTTTTACCCTATCGTGTGAGAGACGGAAGGAGGGTAAAAGGGAGATGATAAAGTCCGTGAAACTTTCGTTTAAAGTATTAGTGAACGTAGACCCGGAAGATGAGACACCCGATTTGTCGGAAGTTTGGTTTAATACGACGTATACAGTCTATCCGGATGCGACGGTGAAAGTGGAGAACGAATTCCTGCCCGTTTACTATCATGCGGAGCGAGAGATGTCTGTTCCGCGTATAGGACAGTTGTTCAAGTTGAAGGGTGCGTTGGAGACGGTCGACTGGTATGGTAGGGGGCCGTGGGAAAATTATGCTGACCGAAAAACGTCTGCTTTGGTAGGGCGATACCGGATGCTCGTAAAAGAGTTGGCGTATGCGTATGTACGTCCGCAGGAAAACGGCTATCGGACGGATGTGCGTGAATTGACTTTGAGTTCGCCCGAAGGAAATGGGATGAAAGTGACCGGATTGCCATTCTTCTGCTTCAATGCCCAGTATGCCCCTAAGGAGAACTATGAAATAAATGGGAAACCTATTCGGAATACAATCGACTTAAAACATGAGAAAGATGTTTTTCTGAATATCGATTATGGTCAAATGGGAGTTGGTGGAGATAACTCATGGGGGAATCCGGTGCATGTGGATTATCGGGTTCTGTTGAGGAATTACCGTTATGGTTATGTGATTCAACTATTTAAAGAATAAATGCGATGGATAAATCTGTATTGTTAATGAGTGCCGTGTTAGCTTCCGCTTCTTTGGAGGCTTCGGCACAGGCGAAAGACAAGTCGCCTAATATCGTTTTTGTGTTGGCGGACGATATGGGCATCGGTGATTTGGGCTGTTATGGTCAGAAGAAAATTAAAACGCCCAACATTGATTTGTTGGCGGAAAAGGGATTACTGTTTACCAATCACTATTGCGGTTCTACGGTTAGCGCTCCTTCACGTTGTAGTTTGCTCACCGGCAAACATACCGGACATGGATATATTCGTGGTAATAAAGGGGTGAAGTCTGAAGAAGGATTTTTTGATCTTCATTTACCAAAGGAGGAAGTGACCGTAGCTGAGGTGCTGAAAGAAAAAGGGTACGCTACGATGTGTGTCGGGAAATGGGGGTTGGGTGGTCCGCATACGTCCGGTAGCCCCGTTAATAAAGGCTTTGATTACTTCTTTGGTTATTTAAGTCAGGGAGCCGCTCATCGTTACTATCCGGAATATCTTTATGAAAATGAGGAGAAGGTGATGCTGAACAAGCAGGTATACAGTCATTTCATGATCATGGAGAAGGGACTCGATTTTATCAGGAAGAATGCTGACCGTCCTTTTTTTGCGTATTTTGCCATTACACCACCTCATGCTGATTTGGATTATCCTGATTTAAGCCAGTATGAAGATGCTTTTCCCGAGACACCTTATATCAATAACAAATCCAAGGGATTTAAAACGCAGATGAAGCCCAAGGCTGCATACGCTTCTATGGTGAGTGAGGTGGATAAGAATGTGGGGCAGATTATTCGGTTGTTGAAAGAGAAAGGCATTTGGGATAATACAATATTCATTTTTTCGTCCGACAACGGGGTGCACTGTGTAGGCGGACATGATCCCGATTTCTTCGACAGTAACGGTCCGTATCGCGGATATAAGAGAGATTTGTATGAAGGTGGAGTCCGTGCTCCGTTTGTGGTAAACTGGCCGGACAAGATAAAAGAGAGACGGACCGTGGATAATGTCACCACTTTCTGGGATTTTCTTCCTACGATGACCGAACTTGTCGGTGCAAAACCGATCAAGGACATTGACGGCATCTCTTATTTTTCTTTGCTTACCGGTGAAGGGAAAGAACCTCGTAAGCATGATTATATCTACTATGAATTTTATGAGCAGGGCGGGAAGCAGTCTATCTTAAAAGAAGGCTGGAAATTGGTCCGTCTCAATATGTCCAAACCGGAGAAGTTGAAAGAAGAACTTTATTATCTGCCGGATGATATCGGAGAGGAAAAGAATCTGATCGGGCAGAATCCTGCTAAAGCGGACGAGCTACGTTCTCTTGCGATGAAAGCTCGTACGGAAAGTGAACATTTCAAGTGGGAGAGTTCAAAATAAAAGAAATGATGAAGACTAAGAATATATCTTTCGCTGCTTTTGCTTTTTTGTCGGCACTTTCGTTGTCGGCAAAAGAGGAGTGTGGTCAGTCACCCAATGTTGTGATGTTTTTGATAGACGACTTGGGATGGAACGATTTCGGCTGCTATGGTAGTCGGTTTTATCAGACTCCCACTATCGACAGCCTGGCGCATGCCGGGGTTTTGTTCACAGACGGATATGCTGCCTGTACGGTCAGTTCACCTACCAGGGCTGCATTGATGACCGGCAAATACCCGGCACGTCTTCACCTTACTGATTGGATAGCGGGCTGGAATTATCCTTGGGCCAAATTACGGATACCGGAGTGGACCAAATATCTTCCGTTGGAGGAGAAAACCGTAGCTGAGTATTTGAAAGACTCCGGTTACCAAACGTGGCATGTCGGCAAATGGCATTTAGGGGATGATGAGAAATATTGGCCGGAGAATCAAGGGTTCGATGTGAATATCGGCGGAAATTACAAAGGAGCTCCTATCAAGAACAAAGAGGGGTGCAACGGTTATTTTTCTCCTTATTGCCTGCCGCGGCTAGAAAACGGAGAAGAAGGCGAATATTTGACCGACAGACTGACAGATGAGGCTGAACGTCTGATTGAAAAACAAGGTGACCGGCCTTTCTTTCTGAATATGTCACATTATGCCGTACATACTCCACTGGGAGCTAAACCGGAATTAGAAAGGAAATACGAAGCCTTGGCTGATAGTTCTTATTTTCATAATAATGCTACGTATGCGGCGATGATTCAAAGTGTGGACGAAAGTTTGAATCGTATATTGGAGGTCTTGAAACGGAAAGGAGTGCTTGATAATACCTTGATTATCGTAACAAGTGATAACGGAGCTGTACATAAGATATCGAAAAGTTATCCTTTGCGTAAAGGTAAAGGTGCCGAATATGAGGGTGGAGTACGCGTACCGTTGATTGTGTATTGGAAAGGACATACTCCTGTGAATAAGAAAGTGCATACTCCTGTTATCACAATGGATTTATTCAGTACGATAATCGACGCTGCCGGTGTGAAAGCGAAAGATGAAACAATTGACGGAGTTTCTCTATGGCCTGTGATAAAAGGGGAAAAGGAGAGTGAACGTCCTATCTTCTGGCATTATCCCCATTATCATAATGGGGGAGCACGGCCATATTCTGCAGTTCGCTTGGGTGATTGGAAGCTGATTAAACAATATGAATCCGACACCTGTGAATTGTATAATCTGAAAGAAGATATCGGCGAAAGAAAAAATCTGAGAGATGATTGTCCTCAGAAAGCAGATGAACTTAGTCGTGTCTTGGAGAAATGGTTGAAAACGGTTGATGCGCAATTACCTTCAGAAAATCCGACTTGGGATGCGAAAAGAGAAAGAAAGACTGGAAAATATGCAGGATTGGATTGATAAATATGTAAAAATGAATACAACTATAATGCCTTTTTCCAAGCCTCTGTATGTGATGACAAAGCCTGTTGGAGCGGTCTGCAATTTGGCTTGTGATTATTGCTATTATCTCGAGAAATTAAATTTATATAAGGATACGTCCAAGTATGTGATGAGTGACGAACTTCTGGAGCGTTTCATCAAAGAGTATATCAGCTCGCAGACTATGCCGCAAGTACTCTTTACCTGGCACGGAGGAGAAACGTTGATGCGTCCGCTCAGCTTCTATAAGAGGGCAGTGGAACTGCAGAAGCAGTATGCAGAGGGAAGAACTATTGACAACTGCATACAGACTAACGGTACATTGCTCACTGATGAGTGGTGCCAGTTCTTCAAGGAAAACAACTGGCTGGTGGGAGTGTCTATTGATGGACCGCAAGAGTTTCACGACGAGTATCGCCACAATAAGCAGGGGCTTCCTTCTTTTGTGAAGGTGATGCGAGGCATAGAACTTCTTGATAAGCATGGAGTCGAATGGAATGCTATGGCTGTAGTGAACGACTATAATGCCGATTATCCTGTGGAATTCTATAATTTCTTCAAGTCTATGGGTTGTCATTATATCCAGTTTGCTCCAATTGTGGAAAGAATCTTCAAGCATAATGATGGTCGCCATCTAGCATTGCCCATGCAGGCGGGAGATAAACTAGCTGACTTCTCGGTAACTCCCGAACAGTGGGGAAATTTCCTTTGCAAGCTTTTCGATGAATGGGTAAAGAACGATGTGGGAGAGTATTTCATACAGATATTCGATTCTACACTTGCTAACTGGGTAGGAGAGCAACCTGGGGTATGTTCTATGGCAAAGACCTGCGGACATGCCGGCGTTATGGAGTTTAATGGCGATGTATATTCGTGCGATCACTATGTATTCCCCGAATATAAGCTTGGCAATATCTATCAGAAAACCCTTGTTGAAATGATGTACAGCGAAAGACAGCATGAGTTCGGAGTAATGAAACAGAAGTCACTGCCTACACAGTGCAAGGAATGTGAATTTCTGTTTGCCTGCAATGGTGATTGTCCGAAGAACCGTTTTGCCATGACGGCTACGGGTGAGGGCGGATTGAATTATCTTTGTAAGGGATATTATCAGTTCTTTAAGCATGTGGCCCCATATATGGATTATATGAAAAGAGAATTACTGGCCGAGCGTGCTCCTGCAAATGTTATGAAGGCTATAAGAGAAAATCAGATAAGTGTTGATTAAGGAATAATAGTAATATAACGCAAATCAGTAGTTGAATTCTGATTCTTTGTTTTAGAAAATGCTTTTTCTTAACTTTTCACTATGTACGGAAATACGCCGGCAACCGTTATGTGAAATATTTCACTTGCTGGAATCAGTTCTTGTAATGATGTTCGGCCAATTTAGTAATCGTGAAAGTCTTCGTGGCTTAATTGTAGCTTTGGAAGCTCATCAAGGAAAGCGTTATCATTTGTGGTGGGGCGTGATCTATTTTTCCAGCATAATAAAGAAGGTATGCGAAAAACGTGCTACCAATATCCTGGATATTTCAGGAGGAAAGTATGCGTTTGATCCTACTACGATTCCTTTATGTCTGGTTACATTTCCTTGGGCAAAGTTTCGTAAAAAAAAACATTCTATCTAAGGAATTGTTTGACGGTCCATAGTGCTTAATATGTAATTTTTCAATTCGTAGTCACTCTCTATTTTCGCAGCAAACCATAATGATATACTAAATGGCAAGTAAAAATCTTTGGTATCGCTATCAGAAGGAGGGTTTCCCAAATCGATGTCCATCGTCCTGTTCTGTTAAATGAATGGTGTGGCTTATTTCCAGTTCGGGAGATGGTACAAGTAGCATCGCACTTCTGAGGTAATTTTGTACACTAACAGAAATAAAAAAGCAGAGAAGACAGCTATCCCTAACTATCTTCTCTCTTGCTTTAAAATATCAATCTCATCACTATCTTCTCCGGTTGTGCTGTAATCTTAACTCTCTTTACCTGATCCGCTCCAAGTAGTACAGCCGAATTCTTATAGCACCCTATAAATTCTCTCTTCGACATGAAAAACGTGTACCCGAATGGAACTCCTCCCCAGTAATCCGGTATCCTGAAACCATTAAAACTATGCCCGGTGATTATGTTGGCATCAATATTATAGATCATTTTTGGATCATAATTCAGCCAGTCTATTTCTCCCTCCCTGTACTTACGGAAAAATGTTAGTTCCAATGTTTTCCCTGATACTTCTCTAAGCTTAAATCTGACTCCACCGGCATTAAAGACCTTATCCAGATCCGCCTGAACAGCATTTTCAACCTCATTGACTCCTAGTGTACTCAGATCATACACCTTGCCCATTGTAAATATTTTCTCTTTCATGTTACTCCAGGTCTCTTTCAATTAATATTTTAACTTTCCCCGTTCCCCTGGTCTGTATATAGATTACACTCGATACCCCTAAAGCTGCTAGGGCATCATTATACCAATCCCCAATCCACCGGACCGGAACAAAAAGATTCTTGTCTTCATCCGAATACAACTTATTATCCCTTCTTGCCTCTTCTATGATATCCTCCTCCTCTACATTCAATATGTCGGCTGCAATAAGAATGGATAGATATTTGGGATCGTCTGCTTGCGGTATCTCCTCTGAATAGGTATAAAGCAGATACAATGCATCCTCAAAACTGCTGACTTTGTGTCTGCTCAAGTTACTGGTCTGTATCCTTGTATCGAGCATCAGTTCTACAACGGAATATGAAAAGTACTCCTCATTGCCTGTATAGTATTTCTTCAGTTCGTTCTCATTGGTGAAACTTAGGATAGCGAGATCCCGTAACGGCATCTGTGTTAATTTAGGCAGTACCGTTTTTCCGTCTGGGGTTATATAGTTCTCGCTGTCTATGTCCTTCACACGGTTATAATCACTCTCTTCTATTGTACCTTTATAAATTATCTTCTTCATGGTCGTTTGGTTTAGTTTTTTGTGAATAAATGGTTAGTGTAATTCCGTATTCTTCTTGCAGATACTTAGTCAGCCCGTCATATGCGTCAACCCTTTTTCGGTTACGTGGCATCATCCCCAGTGCTTCCTTCAGTGTGATCCGAACACAGAGTCCGGTTATAAAAGAGTTTTCGAATTTCTCCCTGAGTGCTGTAATATCCTGTTCGTACTTCTCGTTATGCCTGCTTCCTGTTTTTTCGCTAACATCAGGACCAGAAGCCTTTTCTCCAACCTGACGCTTCAGTGATTCCTCTGGGGGACCACCAAAGAATAAATTCATAATACTCCACATTTCAAATATGCTGTTTTTTCATCATTAGTTAGGAATTGGCGGGATACTAAGAGCGTTTTGTCATTTTTTAGCGGACAGAAAAAATAGAGAGTACCTTCCGCCATTGTATCCCCTTTGCTTCTTGAGCAGTATGATAGTTCAAGTAGTAGGATACTTTCGGTTTCAGGTACTCTTCATATGTGAGTATTATTTCTTCATGGATAAGGCTATGGGGCGATCTGAAGCGTACTTGTGTTATTTCCCGTATTTACCTCATCCAACAATAAGCATTTGCCTTAACCTCCACTTTTGTAAATTTCTCCAGTTCTGCCTTTAACATCTTCACTTCATTCGCAGTCGGTTCGGGAAGGGGGATATCATACCGTGAGTTACGACCGATATTCACCTGCTGTGGCGAACACATACCGACCAGTTCCACTAATTCTCTCAAATCGAATTTCATCAGGGGTTCACAGGTTACATAGGTAGGAATTCCATAGTTGGCGATCCTCTGCATAGCAACCGCACGTTCCTGAGGTACCGGAGTATTCCGCATTATATCCGGATAAAAACGGTTCGTCTCAATGGTTGTACAAAGAACGGATTTTTTCATAACCGGATGATTCATATATTCCAGAAAACGGGCGGGATTCTTTGACTGGAAGAGATACCAGTTATCAAAACCGTCACAATAGTCCAGTACCTGCTCAATCCACTCTGACGGAACATTAGCCGCCCATTCATCCGTACTGCTGCCTACAAAGATAAAGTTGCCTTCACCCAGATTCACTTTCAGTTCCTTCTGCTCCAGACGCAAGGGAGAAAGAGAACGGTTACGTTTCATAAAACAATAAGGACAGGAGTGTTCACATTCACCTTTCAACGGGTTATATGTATGTGAAACGAAAGCATACATATTCCCTGTACTTTTATTCAGTGCCATACCGGTTAATTTTTTAAGTTTGTTAATAAATTGTTGTCTGTCGCAGTCATTCTGCTGCATTTATATTTTCATTTTTTGCTTCTGTACCGCATACGCTCACATCCGAATATATTATGGGTGTAAGCGTACCCGACTATTTCCGTTATATCAAAGCCTGGGATAAGTTCCTCTATAAATGCCTTTGCCTTATCCGGCTCAACACCGGCCTTACATAAGATACCGGCATAGGACATCGCTGTATTATTCCTGCCATTGCTCAAAGATTTCCCGTTCCATGCTTTTCTCAGTATCCGTATAATGCTGTCATCAGAAATGACTTGTCTGCTCAACTGGTTCAGGAAACCTTCCACCCAGGATTCGTCCCGTACCAGAACTGGCTCTCCTTGTACATCCCTGATAACGGTTTCTGTCATCGTATTTGGTATGACAGGTTCCGGTGTTCCTAGTACAAAGTGAAAAGGTATCGGATTTGGATTTTTCCACAAGGCCGGATCATAGGAGAGATAATTCCCTCTGGCCAGGTCGGTGGTGCTCTTGTCTATCCAGGGACAATCAAACAGCTTTACTAATTGCCCGTACAGGTCATAGTGATAAAGCGGTTCACAGTTATCATGCAGGATGATCGCTTTATACCCCGTTCCACCTGGAGTGACAAAACAGGCATATACACATGGAAATCCCTGCAGCCACCTGACAAATGCCGGCATATCCTTTGGTTCAATATGGTCAAAATCAAGGGCTGTATAGGAAGAATAGACTGTGCACTCATTTTTATGCCTGGACTTGAAGGTTCCATTCCATGTAACTACGGGGAGAAGGGCTTTCTTCCTGTTTTTCTCATCTTTAGTTCCGGCACTCCTGACGGCTTCCACTTTAAGTTTCAGATGATAGTAGGTGCCATCCCGGATAATTTCCAGTAGCTTGTCCACGTCATATTCCTTCGGTTGGTTTACATCGGTGATTCTGGAAAACAGGGAGACTTTCTCCCGTGCATGTGAGATAATTCTGAACATTGCCTTCACTGTCCTTTTGGTCCTAATGGTCTTCTCTTCACAAATCAGGTAGCCGGTAATATCGGATGCACTCGGTTTACCCTGTATACCCAGGTCATGATAGATTCCCCGAAGGATTTCCTTTACTTCCGATCTTGTATATTCACCTCCCACTTTCAGTACATTCATCAGTCGACCGGCGATTTCATTCCTGGGTAATAATTTCATGGGAACCGGGGCAAGAGCCTGTTTTATATAGTCCTCCCGCCAGTATGAGCTCTCAAAGCCCTCCCTTCCCAGGGCATCGTAGTAATCCTTGTATTTCCTTTCGATAAAGTTGCATTCCTCCAAAAGCAGCGGAGTATTTTCATGCAGGTCACAATACATCCTGGCCTTTCTGTCGAACCGGTTGTCCATATTCCATTCTCTGAAGATCCTTTGTATCTCCGGATTATTGCTGTCGGTAGCTTTTGTTACATTCACCCCGGCTTTCAATGCACGGTACATGGAGAAATCGTTATTATAGATCATGTTTGTCACTTCCCAGGCTCTCCTGTCTGCTATCTCCAGAATTTCATTTTCGATGACACATACTCTGCCATTACTATCCCTGACAATGCAGCAGTAGTGCTCCTTATGCCCATACTTTCTGATCGTGTCTTCCATCATTTGGAGCATTTCATTCTTATAGGGGACGACCGCATAGTTCTTAATTTGCCTTTGGGTCTTCTCCTTCTTTTCCCGGACCGCTTCCTCAAGTGTCTGCCGGTCCACTCTGGATTCTTTGGTGTTGAAATAAAGTGTGGCTGAATTCCTGAAAGGATTCTCTTCCAGCCTTTGCCGTCCTATTATTTGCTGCAGGTCCACTGATACATCCACGGTCATGCTGCTGATACGGGGATTGGCGAAGATATAGGAATATGCGTTGGTTGAATAGAAGTCGGCACCTATATATACGGTTGAGGTACAGAAAGTGAACATTTTGTGTGGTTCTCCTCTTTGTGGTATATCCCCGATTCTGAACTTCATGCCCGTCTTTTGTGAGAGTTCGTCCAGTTTTCTGATATTCTCCGGTTTTGATGAACAGATGATATTGGCTTCTTCCGGACGTATGTTGTTTTCCAGTATGATCTTTTTTATCTCCGAAATGCTGTTGATATAGAATACGGCTTCCCCGGCAATAAACTTCCCACCGTCCACCATAATAGCTTTACCGTTTCCTTTCCGATAGTCATCCACCAGTCGGGCACACAGGCAGGCAACGGATTTTCTGGACCTGATCACTTCCACTTCCGGAATTTGTGTCATGTTCGCGGGCCATAGGAGTTCATACACCGTCAGACCTCCGAATTGTCCGGTCATATCCAGATAGGATTCAAGAAACGGTGTGGCGGAGAGATAAACTACGGTGGAGAACATTCCGAGTATCATGCTGAACTCATACTCTGTCGTCGCTTTGTACTGGCAGTCACAGAATATGGACTGGAATTCATCCACAACAACGATCCACTCCTGCAGGCATTCTCCCGAATTAAGCAGAACTTCCACGATTTTCCCGAGTGAATCGTAGGTAGTCAGTATCTTTCTTCCCCCGGATTGTACGTATCTTCCCAGTTCGTCATTGAAGGCAAGAATATCTTTTTCCGTATTGCCCGTATTCTCAAAATACCTCTTCTTATCCCCCAGGTAACGGTACAGGTGCAGGTTGTCGGAGAGGTGCTGGGAATACTTGTTATAGAGCAGATGTTTTCTGGGACTGGCTAATATGACTTTCCTGCCTGATCTTAGATAGGCTTCAGTAGCTCCGCATCCGCATATACGTTTATTTAGGATGTAATGTTGTCCTTCCGGCAGCAGGGTATTCCATAAGTTGTGCCAGTCTGAAAGGTATCTGATCCCCTCAGGGACATTTAATGTAATTTTATGCATTGTTTCACTTTTAAGATTAATGGGGTAAGTCGGAGACAGAGGGTATACGATAGTAGAGAGTATGTAATACATAACCGGTAGGATAATGTAGATGTTATAAAATATACTACAAAAAATGTACTTCTATTATAAAAAGTACACGATTTGCAAACTTTTTTATAACATTTTGTCTCCCTCCGGGGAGTTATGTATATCACTTCACTACGTTCCTCTACTCCCTGCCTCCAGCTAACCCCGGTTATACAAAATTTATGGTTCATCTGTATTTTTATCGAAATCACCCTTTGTTTTTTGTGAGTGGATATTCAGGGTTACTCCGAAAGTACGTAGCAGGTATTTCCTTAATCCCAGGTATGCTTCGATCTTTGGATAATCCCTTTCACATATCCCCCTGAACTCTTTGAGAGACACATTAATGACCAAGCCTTCCTGTAGACCGTATTTCTCTTGTAACCTTTTGATATCCTCCCTGTATCTTCTGGGTATTCTCTGTGGAACTGTTTTTTCGTTGACATCAGGACAATCCCGTACCTGACGGTCTAGTATTGAGCTATCGTTTTTACTTGACAATATTATATTTTTTGTTTTCATACATATATCAAGCTTTCGAGGGATTTGAACGGCGAAACAGACTTTTTTGATAAGAGAAGAGGGGAATGCTATTATTATAGCACTATTATTAAAATGGTAACTTTATGGTGTAATGACTCGTTTACAATGAAGGATAGGAAAGAAGTACTCTGCGTGTTCTTGATAATCGATATATTTATTATCAACTAGGTATTCTCTGTTAATAATGATAGATTAATTTTCCCCATACGAGTTACTTTAAAAATAATCCTCACCTGCATTTGCTGCAAGTGAGGAATTTGTGGATAGGATATGCTTTAGTAATCAGAATCTCCTGTAAACGTATCCATGAGTTTATCCATCTGCTCGCCTATGCATTTGTCTATTAGCTTTGCATAGTGGGCAGTCATTCTTGTGTTAGTATGCCCCAACATTTTAGAAACGACTTCTAAAGATATGTTATTGGCTAATGTAACGGTACTTGCAAACGTGTGGCGGCTTGTGTGGAAGCAGATTCGCTTATTAATTCCACAAAGTATAGCTATATCCTTTAGATATTTGTTGATGTCCGCAGGGTCTTGAATAGGGAGTAGTTTCTCTCCACCCTTGTACTTATCCAATATCAATTTGGCGATAGGAAGTAGGGGGATTCTTGAAAGTATACCTGTTTTGATTCTACGCTTCTTAATCCATATTCTGCCTGCACTGTCTTTCTCAAAGTGTTCTGGTGCTAATGTTTTAATATCAATGTAGCTTAATCCGGTGAAACACCCAAAGAGAAAGAAATCTCTAGCTTTTTCAAAACGTGGGATAGGAGTATCAAAGTTGATAATTTTCCTCAATTCTTCTTCATCCAAGAAATCCACTTCTACGGGTTCGCGTTCTACTTTATAAGCGTTTACAGGATTGTAGGATATATAAGAGTTGGCGACAGCTAAATTTAGCAACTTCTTTAAGAACTTTAAATGCTTAGTGCAGGAGTTTTGCCCCATCTTCTTTTCACTTAATAGGAATGAGTGAAAGCCTTGAATAAAACCAATGTTCAATTCTCTTAGATACAAATCCTCTCTGTTATATTTCTTTAGAATGAACTCTCTGAGTAATCTGCCTGTATATTCAAATATCCAATAAGTAGCAGGTGCAACAGTTTTACCTACCATTGCTTTACGCTCTGTGTTATGCTCTTCCAGTACACTTAATAGGCTTCTTTCTTTTAAACACTCTACTTTGTCAAAGTAAGCATCATATAAAAGTTGGGCTGTAATAATGAACCCTCTGTCTAATAATTCAGCTTCTTTCTCATATAACTTAGCTCTGACTGATTTAAGGTAGTTGTTGAGGCTTGTAGCTTCCTCATCTTTACCCTTTACTAATTGTCTGTTCTTATCCCAACTGGTAACTTTAATTTGTTTTCCTGTTGAGAATGAGCATCTTTCTCCATTGATTGTGATTGTAACCTCAATAGGAGTATTACCATTTTTTCTTGCTTTACTTTCTCTTATTGAGAAGAGAATTGAAAATGAACTTCTTTCCATGGTTTAATCAATTAAAATTAGACATTTGGAAGTTCTTTAAATATGCTATATCTATCTGTAATGTAGGTAGTTATCCTATGTTTTGCGACCACTTGTAAGAAAATAGAAAAATGGTCGCGAATAAGTCGCAAGATAATTGCCATTTTAGCTCAAATTTACCCTAAATCAACTTTTAATCGTGCAACCCATTTACGACCTAAAGAGTCAATTTCTTACAGTAATTTCAGCCAATTATTTGCAATATTCTTGATTGATTTAGAAAGGTCGAAGAAGAGGTAAATCAGCTGTTCAACCTACGAACATACTGAAAATAAAAATCCCCATAACCTTATCAGTTACAGGGATTTACTATATGGTAATTATTTGAATTACTTACTCAAGGCCTGAGCTACGTCAACAGCGCAAGCCACTGTACAACCTACCATAGGATTGTTACCAATTCCAAGGAATCCCATCATTTCTACGTGAGCAGGAACTGAGGATGAACCGGCGAACTGAGCGTCTGAGTGCATACGACCCATCGTATCTGTCATACCGTATGAAGCAGGACCGGCAGCCATGTTATCCGGGTGAAGAGTACGACCTGTACCACCACCTGAAGCTACAGAGAAATATGGTTTACCAGCAAGAACACGTTCTTTCTTGTAAGTACCTGCAACTGGATGTTGGAAACGAGTCGGGTTAGTAGAGTTACCTGTGATAGATACGTCTACACCTTCTTTCCACATGATAGCTACACCTTCACGAACGTCGTCAGCTCCGTAGCATTTTACTTTTGCACGAGGACCGTCTGAGTAAGCGATTTCTTTTACAACTTTCAGTTCGCCAGTGTAGTAGTCAAACTGAGTCTGAACGTATGTAAATCCGTTGATACGAGAGATAATCTGTGCAGCGTCCTTACCCAGACCGTTCAAGATACAACGCAAAGGTTCTTTACGTACTTTGTCTGCTTTAGCAGCGATTTTGATAGCACCTTCCGCAGCAGCGAATGATTCGTGACCTGCCAGGAACGCGAAACATTTAGTTTCTTCGCGCAGCAACATTGCAGCCAAATTACCGTGACCCAAACCTACTTTACGGTCATCGGCAACTGAACCCGGGATACAGAATGACTGCAAACCGATACCGATTGCTTCAGCAGCTTCAGCAGCGTTTTTGCAACCTTTCTTGATAGCGATGGCGCAACCTACCACGTAAGCCCATTTTGCATTTTCGAAGCAGATAGGCTGAGTTTCTTCACAAGTTTTATAAGGATCAAGACCATATTGTTCGCAGATAGCGTTAGCTTCTTCGATGTCTTTGATACCGTTAGCGTTCAAAGCAGCAAGAATCTGTTTGATACGACGGTCCTGGCTTTCAAATTTTACTTCTCTAATCATATGTTCTTTCCTCCTTATATTATTCGTGACGTGGGTCAATATGTTTAACTGCACCTTGTTCTGCTGTGAAGCGTCCGTAAGTACCAGTTACTTTCTTCAAAGCTTCGTTTGCGTCAGTGCCTTTCTTGATCTCATCCATGAACTTGCCCAGGTGAACGAATTCGTATCCGCAGATTTCGTCGTTCTTGTCAAGAGCGATAGTTTTGATATAGCCTTCAGCCATTTCCAGGTAACGAGGACCTTTTGCCAAAGTACCGTACAGCGTACCTACCTGGCTACGCAGACCTTTACCCAAGTCTTCCAGACCAGCACCGATCATCAGACCGCCTTCAGAGAAAGCCGACTGAGTACGTCCGTACACAATCTGCAAGAACAGTTCACGCATAGCAGTGTTGATAGCGTCGCAAACCAAGTCGGTGTTCAATGCTTCGAGGATGGTTTTTCCCGGCAGGATTTCAGATGCCATAGCAGCTGAGTGAGTCATACCAGAGCAACCGATTGTTTCCACCAGTGCTTCCTGGATGACACCTTCTTTCACGTTCAGTGTCAATTTGCAGGCACCCTGCTGAGGAGCACACCAACCGATACCGTGAGTTAAACCAGAGATGTCTTTGATTTCTTTTGATTTCACCCATTTCCCTTCTTCAGGAATTGGAGCCGGACCGTGGTTAGGTCCTTTTTTTACAACACACATGTGTTCAACTTCGTGTGAATAAGTCATATTCTTTACGTTTTATTGGTAATAAAAAATAGGTATTTCGTAAACCTTGATTTAGGAAATTTCTTCCTTAATCCATTCGCAAAGTTAGTCGTTTTATTTCGTTCTGCAACGGGGGAAACCAAACTTTTTGTTACATTTTAATGATATTTTTTTCGGTTTGGGTCGTTTTGCAAAGTCCGCTTGACAAAATGTTTTTTATCTTCTGAGAGAAACTTGTATCTTTGCCCTGAATACGGCGATATGCCCAGTGAAGGGTTTACATAAAAATAGGTAACAATTATTAGGTATAGAATGGAAATGAATCAGATTACGGTTTCGGATGCGGATTTACGCAAGGGGGCAGAAGAGGGTATGGATGCTTTTTTGAAAGTATTTATTGACAAATACCTGGAAGTGACAGGAGGGAAGATTAATGCGGATACCATGCCGTTGCTGAACGGGTATCAGCATACATTGTTAGGTTATCATTTCTTTCGTGAGGAGGTGATGGAAGGAGGGTTCGTGCAGCTTATCCAGAATGGATACGGACCGTATATCTTTGATAATCCGTTTGCCAAAGCGATGCGTATGTTTGGGGCAAAAGATTTCTCTAAGTTGATTTACGAAGCAAAAAAGATTTACGATGCCCATCGTGCGGATTTGGAGAAGGAACGTACGGAAGAGGAGTTCATGGCCATGTATGAGCAATACGAGGCTTTTGACGACTTGGAGGAACAATATATGGAAGAGGAAGAGCAGATTACCGCGCAGATAGCAACCTACGTAGACGAGCATCTGGATAGTTTTGCTCAGGTGCAACAGGCTTAAATGGTTTATTTGTGTTAAAATAACACGGCTCTCATGCAGTCTTTTTTTATTTACGTATTTATTTTGTGAATTTTAAATCTAAAAACTGATTATAAACTAAAGATAAGAGTAGAATAGAGTATGAAAAAACAAAAATTGGCAGTCATTTTTGCTGCATTATTAACAATGGTGGGGTTTAGTTCTTGTTTGAACTCAGAAGATGATGGAATCCGTGAATGGGGCGGATACTTTGAAGTGAACAACACGTATGGTAGTGTGAATTTTGTGGATCCGACAGGGATACAGCTCGTGCCGAATAAAACAATTATTGATGCTCCAGCCTCTTCTGCACTGGCTTACATTAATTATCAGTATAAGGATGACGATATGGCTCAAATAGAGCAGACTAAGAAGCTACCTGTGACATTGTTGCAGGATCCTGTTTATTTGAAAAGATTGGATTGTTTAACTACAACTTTGCCGGAAGAAACAAAGACAGTATCTATTTATTCATTGGGAGAGAGAGATGCGCTTGTGTGGGGAAATAATAAGTATTTAATTTTGGCGCCTACTATTCTTTTGAAGAAGGGGACAACGAGTGAAAATCTCTCAACTGAGTTGCTGAACCATCGTTTGACTCTTTATTATTTATCTGCTGAAGGTGATGAAGATGCTAATACGTTAAAACTATATTTGCGCTATGAAATTTCTGGCATTGGAGGATCTTCAACTGAAGAAACAGATGATAAAGAGAGCTGGGCAAGTGACTATAACGTTCGGTATACCAACGTGTCTCATGTGAATTTGCAGCCTATAATTTCAATGTATAAATCTACACATAGCGGAAGCGAGCCGGAAAAAGTAACAGTAGAATATGAGTATAATAATAGTACTTCATCTATTCCAACAATAGCAAAGAAACAAACGAAGACTGTTACTTATAATTTGTATACAGAAACTTCTTCTAATAATTAATAAAAAGGATGTTTTGTTAGAAAAGCTGCATTGTAAAGTCCTTTAGCAAGGCTTTGCGGTGCAGTTTTTTCTTTCTGAAAAACTTCCTTTGCATTCTTTTCAAAACGCCTTTGCGTTTAATTTAAAACGTCAAAGAGTTTTGATTAAAACGCAAGGGCGTTTTAGTTAAAACACAAGGACGTTTGGTTTCAAACGTAAGTGCGTTTTTTGAAGGTATCAAAACCCTTCATAAAAAGCGGCTTTTTTCACTTCGTTTTGTGCTATTTTTCAATGAGATTTGGTTTTTAGGAATACCGAATTTTAAATAGCTTGAAAAGATACCTCCCTCTTTCCTTAATCTCATACTTTTTTGTAAATTTGCAATTCGTTTCATCGCATAATGAAAAGAATTGGGAATGAATTATAAAGAATTGTTCAATAAAATGGCTTTTTTGCTTTCTTCTCCCAGTCGTTTTTGGGAAAAAGAAGCTACGGAAGGGCAGGGAAGCCGGATGATGTCGGAGTACGTTTATCCGCTTATCGGATTGTGCGGACTTTCGGAATTTATAGGTACGTTTATCGGGCGTGACGTCAGCACGGAGTTTTTTCAGTGGGCTTTGACTCGCTGTTGTGCCATTGCGGTATCGTTGTTTGGCGGTTTTTTTGTCGCAACTTATCTGCTGGATAAAATCAGCTGGAACTTGTTCAACAAGTATATTCCAAGGGAAACTCTCCAAGTATTTGTGGGTTATTCCATGACGGTGCTGTTTGTGCTCGATATTGTAAATGGACTGATTTCCATTGAGATACTTCACTGGATTCTTCAGCTCTATACGGTGCTCGTGGTGTTTGAAGGCGCACGACGCTTTTTGGAAATACCGGAAAACAAATTGACTTCCTACACGGTTGTCGCCTCCATTCTGATACTGGTTTCTCCGGTGATGATAGAATTTGTGTTTAATAAATTGTCTGTAATTTTGAATTGATGAGACCTGTTTCAAATAATATTAATATCAAGAACAAGCGGGCGTCGTTCGATTATGAATTTATCGATACGTACACGGCCGGAATTGTGCTGACCGGAACGGAAATCAAGTCCATCCGGCAGGGAAAGGCCAGTTTGGTAGATACTTTCTGTTTCTTTTCCCGTGGAGAACTGTGGGTGAAGAACATGCACATTGCGGAGTATTTTTATGGCTCTTATAACAATCATACGGCTCGTCGTGACCGTAAGTTGCTGCTGACAAAGAAAGAATTGCGCAAGTTGCAGCGTACTTCTGATGAACCTGGCTTTACAATTGTGCCTACCCGCATGTATATCAATGAGCGGGGACTGGCCAAGGTGGTCATTGCATTGGCCAAGGGTAAGAAACAGTATGACAAACGTCAGACGTTGAAGGAAAAAGAAGACAGACGGATGATGGACCGTATGTTCAAACGCTAAATTAAATAATGGTGCACGAAAACTATGCAGACAAAGACGATACAACAACTGATACGGGAGCGTATCCTGGTGCTCGATGGAGCCATGGGTACGATGATACAGCAATATAATCTTTCGGAAGCAGATTTCCGTGGAGAACGTTTTAAGGATATTCCCGGGCAATTGAAAGGGAATAATGATTTGCTGTGTCTTACTCGTCCGGAAGTAATAGAAGATATTCATCGGAAATACCTTGTGGCAGGTGCCGATATTATTGAAACCAATAGCTTTAATGCCACTTCGGTGTCAATGGCCGACTATCATGTGCAGGCTTATTGTCGGGAAATCAATCTTGCGGCAGCACGTCTGGCACGCCGGATGGCCGATGAGTTTACAGCATTGAATCCGGAAAAGCCGCGCTTCGTGGCGGGTTCCGTGGGGCCTACCAACAAGACTTGCTCCATGAGTCCGGACGTAAACAACCCGGCTTTTCGCGCGTTGACTTTCGATGAATTGCAGGCCGCTTATTGTGAACAGATGGAAGCCTTGCTGGAAGGGGGAGTGGATGCCCTGCTGATTGAGACTATTTTTGACACGTTGAATGCCAAGGCGGCTATTCGGGCGGCTGAATTGTCGATGGAAAAAATCGGTCGGAAGGTACCTTTGATGCTGTCGGTTACCGTGTCGGACATTGCCGGACGTACGTTGTCGGGACAGACGTTAGATGCCTTTTTAGCTTCGGTGGAGCATGCGGACTTGTTCTCCGTCGGGTTGAACTGCTCATTTGGTGCCCGTCAGTTGAAGCCTTTCCTGGAGCAGCTAGCCTCACGTGCGCCTTATTATATCAGTGCTTATCCGAATGCCGGATTGCCGAATTCGCTGGGACAATATGACCAGACTCCCGAAGATATGGCTGCCGAAGTGAAGGAGTATATCGAAGAAGGGCTGGTGAACATTATTGGAGGATGTTGCGGTACGACGGAACAATACATTGCTAAGTATCAGGATTTGATACAAGGGGTACAGCCCCGTGTGCCTGTGAAGAAGCATGCGCATTTGTGGTTGTCGGGATTGGAGTTGCTTGAAGTTTCTCCGGAAATCAATTTCGTCAATGTAGGTGAACGCTGTAACGTGGCAGGTTCACGCAAGTTTTTGCGACTCATTAATGAGAAGAAATACGATGAGGCTTTGTCGATAGCCCGCAAGCAGGTGGAAGACGGCGCTTTAGTCATCGACGTAAATATGGACGATGGCTTGCTGGATGCTGCACAAGAGATGACTACCTTCCTGAATCTGGTGGCTTCGGAACCTGAAATAGCCCGTGTGCCCATTATGATTGACTCTTCCAAGTGGGAAGTGATACGTGCCGGACTGAAATGTGTGCAGGGAAAATGTATTGTCAATTCTATCTCCTTGAAGGAAGGGGAGGAGGTTTTCGTGGCACATGCCCGTGAGGTGAAACAGCTGGGAGCTGCGGTCATCGTCATGGCCTTCGACGAGAAAGGGCAGGCCGATACGTACAGCCGCAAGATAGAGGTGTGCGAACGGGCCTATCGCATTCTGGTAGATAAGGTAGGATTTGCACCTGAAGATATTATTTTCGACCCTAATGTGCTGGCCGTGGCTACGGGTATCGAAGAACATAATAATTATGCGGTCGATTTCATTCAGGCTACCGGATGGATACGCAAGAATCTGCCGGGAGCTCATGTCAGTGGAGGGGTGAGCAACTTGTCGTTCTCTTTCCGTGGCAACAACTACATTCGTGAGGCCATGCATGCCGTATTTTTGTATCATGCCATTCAGCAGGGAATGGATATGGGAATTGTCAATCCGGCTACGTCTGTATTGTACACGGATATTCCGCAGGATATTCTGGAACGGATTGAGGATGTCGTGCTGAATCGTCGGCCGGATGCCGCAGAACGCTTGATTGAAACGGCAGAACGACTGAAGCAGGAGAAAGAAGGTACTGCTTCTCAAGAAGGAAATGCATCGGCACAACTGCTGTGGCGGAATAACACCACGGTGGAAGAACGGTTGCAATATGCACTGGTGAAAGGTCTTTCGGATTATCTGGAGGAAGACTTGCAGGAGGCGCTTTCACGTTATCCGAATGCGGTGAGCATCATCGAAGGACCGCTGATGGCAGGTATGAACCATGTAGGAGACTTATTCGGTTCGGGAAAGATGTTCTTGCCGCAGGTGGTGAAAACTGCTCGAACCATGAAAAAGGCGGTAGCTATTCTTCAGCCTTATATTGAGGCCGAAAAGGAAGAAGGTGCCCGCAGTGCCGGAAAGGTGCTGGTAGCTACGGTGAAGGGCGACGTGCACGACATTGGAAAGAACATCGTGTCGGTGGTCATGGCATGCAACAACTATGAAATTATAGACTTGGGTGTAATGGTGCCTGCCGAGAAGATTGTAGAAACGGCTATCCGTGAAAAGGTGGACATTGTAGGACTGAGCGGACTGATTACTCCTTCGCTGGAAGAAATGGTGCATGTGGTGACTGAACTTCAGCGGGCCGGACTGGATATTCCGGTGATGATTGGCGGGGCTACCACTTCGAAATTGCATACGGCACTGAAGATTGCTCCGGTGTATCATGCACCGGTGGTATACATGAAGGATGCTTCACAAAATGCACTGGTAGCTGCCAAGTTGCTGAATCGTGAGCAGCGTCCGGCTTTTGTGGAAGCTTTGAATGAAGAATATCAGGCTTTGCGTGAAAAGAACCGTCAGAAAACGGTACAGACGGTTTCACTTGCGGAAGCTCAAAAAAATAAACTGAACCTTTGGGATTAATTATTTACTCATCGTATTATGAATGTACAGATAGAAGAAGGCTGGAAAAAAGCACTGGCGCCGGAGTTTGAAAAAGATTATTTTGTCCGGTTGACCGATTTTGTCCGTCAGGAGTATCAGCAGACTACGGTATATCCTCCCGGAAGATTGATTTTCAATGCATTCAACCTTTGTCCTTTTGATAAGGTGAAAGTGGTGATTATCGGGCAAGACCCGTATCACGGACCGGGGCAGGCGCATGGCTTGTGTTTTTCGGTGAACGACGGGGTGGCATTTCCTCCTTCTTTGCAGAATATATTCAAGGAAATTCATGATGATTTAGGTATGCCGATTCCTGCCAGTGGCAACCTGACTCGCTGGGCCGAGCAGGGTGTGCTGTTGCTGAACGCTACCTTGACGGTGCGTGCACATCAGGCGGGTTCGCATCAGCGCAGAGGTTGGGAAGAGTTTACGGATGCGGCTATCCGTGTGCTGGCGGAGCAGAAAGAACATTTGGTGTTTATCTTGTGGGGTTCTTATGCACAGAAGAAAGGAGCGTTTATTGACCGCAACAAGCATCTGGTGTTAACTTCCGTGCACCCGTCTCCCTTGTCGGCTTATAACGGTTTCTTTGGAAACAAGCATTTCAGTCGCACCAATGAATACCTGGTGGCTCATGGAGAGACTCCTATCAACTGGTAAGAAACAACAAATCAATAAATACGCAAAAAGAAATCCCCTTGTTCCGTTCGTAGATGTGGAGCAAGGGGATTGTTACGTTTATATGATCTATGTGTTTGTCAGATAAGTTGCATACCCAGTCGTGCGCATTCCTCACGCATGTCTTCCGGCCAGATGCTGGCCTGGATTTCTCCGATATGTGCCTTCTTCAGATAAAGCATACACAAACGTGATTGTCCGATACCTCCTCCAATGGTCAGAGGGAGTGTGTCGTTTAGCAGACGCTGATGGAAATACAGTTTGGTGCGTTCTTCTTTTCCCGCTAATTCCAGTTGCTTGAGCATGGCAACCTTGTCCACACGGATACCCATGGAAGAAATTTCCAATGCACGTTGCAGCACTTCGTTCCATACCAGTAAGTCACCGTTCAGGCCCGGAAGTCCCGTTTTGGGGTCTACAGTGGTATAGTCGTCATAGTCCGGCGCACGCAAGTCATGCGGTTGTCCGTTACTCAGCTTGTTTCCGATTCCGATAATGAAAACGGCTCCAAAGCGTTCTGTAATCAGGTTTTCACGTTCCTTGGCTGTCTTGTCAGGGTACATTTGCAACAAGTCTTCCGAATGAATGAAGTGTACATCGTGCGGCAGGAAGGACTTGATTTGCGGATACATTTCACAAATCATGTATTCCGTGCGGCGCATGGCAGCATAGATACGGGTTACAATGCTTTTCAGGAAGTCCACTGTACGCTGTTCCGGAGTAATCACTCGCTCCCAGTCCCACTGGTCTACATAAAGAGAATGTATGTTGCCCAACTCTTCATCGGCACGTATGGCATTCATGTCGGTGTAGATTCCGTAGCCCGGCTCAATCTGGTAGTCGGCCAGTGTGACGCGTTTCCATTTGGCCAGAGAGTGGACCACTTCTGCCTGCTGGTCTCCCAAGTCTTTGATGGGGAAGCTGACAGGGCGTTCTGTACCGCTCAAGTCGTCGTTAATTCCCATTCCTTTCAAAACGAACAAAGGAGCAGTAACACGGCGTAAACGAAGTTCGGACGAGAGGTTCTGCTGGAAAAACTCTTTAATTTGCTTGATGCCCAGTTCGGTCTGTTTCATGTCAAGCAACGGCTTATAGCCGACTGGTTTTATAAGGTAACTCATGTGTGAATTTCTTTAAATGTTTATTTGCTTGCAAAGATAGGTGTATTTTGTAAATGTGCAAGCGATTTTAGAAATAAGTTATCAAAATGTTTTTTATTTCTTTTTACTTACTGATAAAGTGAAAAGGGGATACTGAAAATAAAAAATGTCATTCTGGAATCTCTTTCCGGAATGACATTCTATTATGTAATATAAAGAAAGGCTGTTTAGCGATTCTTGTACATGTTTTCGTAGTAGTTCTGGTATTCGCCGCTGGTTACGTTTTTCACCCATTTCTGGTTGTCAAGATACCATCGGATGGTTTTTACGATACCATCTTCAAATTTAGTCTCTGGAGTCCATCCGAGTTCGCGGGTAATTTTAGTCGGGTCAATGGCATAACGCTGGTCGTGTCCGAGTCTGTCCTTGACAAAAGTAATCAGTGAATCATTAATCCAGTCAATGCTGATTTGTCCGTCAGGAGTCATCTCTTTCTTTTTAAGAATGCTCCGGTATTCCGGCTGCTCGGTCATTATCTGGTGAATAGTAGCAATGGTCAGTTTGACGATTTCAATATTCTGTTTTTCGTTATGACCTCCTACATTATAAATTTCACCGTCCTTGCCGTTGCGGACAATCATGTCGATGGCTTTGCAGTGGTCTTCCACGTAGAGCCAGTCGCGTACATTGGTTCCATCTCCGTATACAGGCAGGCGTTTTCCTTCCAGAATATTCTTGATGATAAGCGGAATCAGCTTTTCAGGGAAGTGATAAGGACCGTAGTTGTTGGAGCAGCGGCTGATAGTTACAGGCATTTTATAAGTGTCGCGGTAAGCCATCACAATCAGGTCGGCACTGGTCTTTGAAGCGCTGTACGGACTGTGCGGACAGAGGGGAGTTTCTTCTGTGAAATACCCTTCTGCACCCAAAGAACCGTATACTTCATCGGTAGAAACCTGATGGAAGCGAACACCTTTTCTCCAGGTAGGATATCCGTTTTCATCTTTTCCGGTGACCCATGCCCGGCGGGCTGCATCCAGCAGGTTCTGGGTTCCTAAGATGTTGGTCTGCAAGAATAATTGAGGATTTTCGATGCTGCGGTCTACATGACTTTCGGCTGCGAAATTCACGATATAATCAAATTTGTAATCAGCAAATAGCTGGTCGGCCAGGTTACGGTCGCAGATATTTCCTTTTACGAAGAAGCAGCGTTCATTGTCGATGTCCTGTGAAATAGTTTCTAAATTTCCCGCATACGTCAATGCGTCGAGGATGACAATTTTGACGTCATCATGTTTGCCTAAAATATATTTTATATAGTTGGCTCCGATGAATCCGGCAGCTCCAGTAACTAAATAAGTTTTCATATAGAGTTTTATTTTGGGTGCAAATTTCGGAAAGTTTTTTGAATGTGACAAGATTTTTTTGTTTTAATCATTCAGCTCAATCACCTCCAAATCGGAGAAATTTCCGTTTTCCATGCTGAAGCGTACAAGGGTTCGTACCTTATGAAAACCATATTTCCCTGCCGCTCCCGGGTTGATGTGAAGTAGTCCCAGACTGGAATCGTATTTGACTTTCAGAATGTGTGAATGCCCGCTGATAAACAGCTTGGGTGGCTGTGTCATGAGTGTTTTTCGGATGGAAGGGTCGTACTTCCCAGGATAGCCTCCGATGTGTTTGATGAGTACGTCAGTACCTTCTAACTGGAAACGGTTGATTTCCGGAAAGCGTATGCGCAGGTCTTGTCCGTCGATGTTTCCGTAGACCGCCCGCAGCGGACGGAATGCAGCCAACCGTTCGGCTACTTCCAATGAACCGATGTCACCGGCATGCCATATTTCATCACATGTATCAAAATATTTCAGATAACGTTCGTCCCAGTAGGCATGGGTATCAGATAAGAGTCCGATTCTTTTCATTTTTCTTTTGCTTTTGTCCGGCAAAGATACTACATTTGAAAAAACCTTGAATGATTTCAGTATATGGAAAGCCACTATAACTATTTCAACCGCGATATAAGCTGGTTGTCATTTAATCACCGCGTATTACTGGAGGCAGATGATGATACGCTTCCTTTGTTCGAGAGAATCAATTTCATAGCTATTTATTCGTCTAACCTGGAAGAGTTTTACCAGGTGCGTGTGGCAGAACATAAGGCGGTTGCATCTGGAGGTAAGAGTGAAGACATGACCGTGGATGAGGCTCATGCCCTTATCCGGCAGATTACGGATACCGTGAACCGTCAGTTGGAAGACCGTGTACGTATTTATGAAGAAAAGATTCTTCCTGCATTGCGGCGCAATCATGTGGTGTTTTATCAGAGCAAAAGCGAGGTGGAGGATTTTCATAAGGAATTTGTACACCGCTTTTTTACGGAGGAAGTGTTTCCCTACATTCAGCCGGTGAAGATTGATCCGGAAAATGTACGCTTTTTCTTGCGGGACAGACGTTTGTATCTGGCTGTAAAGGTATGGAAGGATGCGCAGGAGAAACCGGAATATTATATTATAAAAATGCCTTATAGCAAGGTGCCCCGTTTTGTACAGCTTCCTTCGCATGAGGGAAACTATTACCTCATGTTTCTGGAGGATATAATTAAGGCAAACTTGAAGGAAGTGTTTATCGGCTACGAAGTAGAGTGCAGTTACTGTTGTAAGATTTCACGTGATGCCGACGTGTTTGTAGATGATGTACCAGCAGAGAGCATGGTGGAAAAACTGAAGGAGAAGGTGAAGAAACGTAAGATTGGGGCCATCTGCCGTTTTGTGTATGACCGGAAAATGCCGGATGATTTTCTGGATGCCCTGGTAGAAGCGCTGGGAATCAACCGGGAAGAGCTTGTGCCGGGTGATAAGCATCTGAATCTGGAAGACTTGGCGTCCCTTCCCAATCCAAATCCGGATATTCCTGCCATCGTCAAGCCGCAGCCGATGTTCTTGCCCGGGATGAACGAAAAACACTTTATGTATCGCCGGATAGCCAAACGGGATATGCTGCTTTATTATCCGTATCACAGTTTTGAACATTTCATTCATTTTCTGTATGAAGCCGTTCACGATCCATTTTGTCGTGAAATCATGATTACGCAGTATCGTGTGGCGGAACATTCGGAAGTGATTAATGCCTTGATTGCTGCCGCACGAAACGGGAAACATGTAACGGTGTTTGTGGAACTGAAAGCCCGCTTTGATGAGGAAAATAACCTGGCTACGGCCGAATTGATGCGGAAGGCAGGGATTGACATTATATTCAGCATTCCGGGACTGAAGGTACATGCCAAGGTAGCATTGATTCTCCGGAAGAATGACAAGGGAGAACGGTTAAGAAGCTACGCGTATGTCAGTACGGGTAATTTTAATGAGAAGACAGCAAAGATTTATGCAGACATAGCTTTGTATACTTGCAACAAGCAGATAGTGGACGATATGTGTACCCTGTTTAAGGTCTTGCGGAAGGAAGTGACAGAGCCTCGTTTCAAACGCCTGTTGATAGCACGGTTCAATCTGCTTCCGGGATTGAAAGCCCTCATTCAGCGGGAAATAGATTTGGTGAAAGAGGGAAATCCAGGCCGGATTATTTTGAAGATGAATGCCTTGCAGGATACGGCTATGATAGATGAGCTGTATCGTGCCAGTGAGGCAGGGGTACAGATTGATTTGATTGTAAGAGGAATCTGCTGCCTGGTGCCGGGAGAATCGTTTAGTAGGAATATTCGGGTTACCCGTATTGTGGACAGTTTCTTGGAGCATGCCCGTGTGTGGTACTTCGGGAATGGAGGTGACCCGTTGGTCTTTATCGGTTCGCCCGACTGGATGCGTCGCAATTTGTATCGTCGTATCGAGGCGGTAACTCCTATTCTCGACGGCAGGCTTCGTCGGGAACTGACAGACATGCTGGAACTTCAACTGTCGGCCAACCGGAAGGCATGCTGGGTAGACAATCAGTTGAGGAATATCTTTAAAAGAAAACCGGGTAACGGCGATGTACGTGCGCAGTACGATTTTTATGAATATTTGAAAAACAAGTTGGCTGAGAACTAATCAGCCGACTTGTTTTTGTTTTCTGATATAAGCAGTAATTTGTCTCCCGGTTTCAGTTCCATTTGTCCGTTGGGAATGAGAAACTCATTGCCACGTTTCACGAGCATGACCAATGTTCCTTTCGGAATCTGCATTTCGGCCAGTCTGTTTTTGTCTTCCAGCATTTCGGCTGTCAGGGTGAGGTCATTCAGATGGGTATCAATTTCTTCCGGCAGTTCCACTCCAAATTCATTTCCTTCTTTAGGTGCGGGCAAGTCCAGCTGCAGGATTTTAGCCGCCTTGGTAATGGTCATTCCCTGAATCACCAAAGAAAGAAGGGTGATGAAGAATACAATGTTGAACAATTGCTGCGAACCTTCAATCTGTGCCAAAACCGGATAAGTCGCAAAAATGATGGGGGTAGCCCCTCTCAGTCCCACCCACGAGACGAACAGCCTGCCTTTGTTCGTGATGTTGCGGAAAGGAAGCAGGCAGAGGAATACGCTGAGCGGACGTGCCACGAGAATCATGAACACGCCGATGAGCAAGCCCACAGCCGTGATGTCGAGCATTTCGTGCGGGTTGACCAGCAGTCCCAGGGTGATGAAGATGACAATCTGGAACAGCCAGGTCAGTCCGTTCATGAAGGTGCTGATTTCTTTCCGGAAAGCCAGCCGGGTATTTCCGAGGATGACTCCCATGATGTACACCGCCAGGTAAGCGTTTCCTTTCAGCTGGTCGGTAATGGTGAAGGTGATGAACAGCAGGCTTAATAGGAGGATGGGATAGAGCGAGCTGTTCGACAGGTTGATGCGGTTAATCAGCCACACGCTGAACCGTCCCATGGCATAGCCGATTACTCCTCCAAAGAAGAACTGCACGAGCAGGTCCTTGATAATCAGCAGGAAATCGGGACTGCTTCCGCTCGAAATCACCTGAATCAGTACGATGGTCAGCATGTAGGCCACCGGGTCGTTGCTTCCGCTTTCCAGTTCCAGCATGGGGCGCAGGTTCTGTTTCAGGTTCATGCGCTGGGAGCGGAGAAGGTTGAACACCGAGGCCGAATCGGTGGACGACATGGTGGCGGCAAGCAGCAAGGAACACATCAGCGTCAGGTTGATGTTCGTCTGGTTCCAGTTTGAGATATAGAAGATGAAAACACCGGTCAGCAGGGTGGTCAGCAGCACGCCGGCGGTGGAAAGGACGATACCCGGCGTGAGCACCGGTTTTATATCGGAGTATTTGGTGTCCATCCCTCCGGAGAAAAGGATGATGCTCAGTGCCATCATTCCGATGAACTGCGCGTCCGAGGCACTGTTGAACTGTAGTCCGAGTCCGTCACTTCCGAAGCCCATTCCCACGAGCAGGAACAGTAAAAGGGTAGGGATACCGAACCGGTATCCGGTCTTGCTGATGAGGATGCCGGAAAAGATAAGCACAGACCCGACCATCAGTATGTTTTCAGCTGTAAAAATCATGATTGTGTAGTAATAAATAAAGTAATGTGAATGTTGTATATGTATTATAATGCCTGAAGGTAAGAAAATGTTTGGCAGGCAGATGCTTTTCGTAACGATTTTTGTGAATTTTTTGTCTCCTCTGTGGCTTTTTTTTACCATGTATTTGCATAAAGTGAAAAATTCCAGGACAAATTCTCTGTTTCACACTGTGAAATACAAAAACCACAGTGTGGGATACATATTTCACAGTGTGGGACACAAATCTCACACTGTGAAACAGAGAATTCTTCCCTACGTTTTGTGAAATATATAAAGAGAAAATCAGGAAGATGTAGGGTAATTCGTTCTTGTTTGTAGGATGGTACTATAATTCTGTATGAATTTATTTTTGTTTTCAAGGAAAAATGTATATTTGCAATGTTTTGTTCCGTATTGATTTCCGGTTCGGCGAAATCACGGATGAAAAGGGAATCGGGTGAAAGTCCCGGACAGTCCCGCTGCTGTAAGCTCCAGACATTTACGTTTGTCTACCCTCTGCAAGGCCACTGTCTTTTAAATGAAGATGGGAAGGCAAGACAAACGGGAGTAAGTCAGAAGACCTGCAAAACAAAGTCATGCTTGCATTCTCGAGGAAAGGATGGCAAGAACGTGCGTAATGTAGAATTACAATTAAAATTTGAATGAAAAGATTGAAGAAACTGGCTATTACTGTCGGCTGTCGCTTTTTTATAGCTATGTGTCTTTGCATGTTTGCAGGTGTAGATATTATTTATGCCCAACATGCAGAGTCTGATAGTATTACAGGAAAGGTGCACCAGATTCCGGATGTGACGGTGAGTGGGAAGAAGACGATGAATAAAATATCTTCAGTTGTTCCCGTACAACGTTTGGGAAAAGACATGATGGAAGATCTGGGTATTCAGAATATGGCAGATGCAGTAAGGCGTTTTGCGGGCACTGATGTGCGTGATTATGGAGGTACGGGAGGATTGAAAACAGTTTCCGTTCGTAATATGGGAGCTGCCCATACTGCAATTAGTTATGATGGAGTTGCGGTAAGCAATTGTCAGGCTGGACAGATAGATATAGGGCGTTTTTCTTTAGACAACGTAGAATCTTTATCGTTAAGTGTAGGTCAGAATGAAGATATGCTTCAGTCTGCCAGACTGTATGCTTCGGCTGGAGTCTTGAATATTGAAACTTCTCGCCCCGAGTTTCTGGAGGATAGAAAATGGCAATTGTTGTTTCAGGTAAAAGGCGGTTCTTTTGGACTGGTCAATCCTTATTTTCGATATGGACAACAGTTAGGCGAAAAGACGGTCTTGTCTGTTGACGGAGACTATTTACGTTCGGATGGACAGTATCCTTTTTTGCTGAAAAATGGTAAATATACCCAAACAGAGAAAAGAACGAATTCTGAAGTGGATTCCTGGCATACAGAATGGAATCTTATTCATGAATTTAAGGAGGATAAAAAATTGAATGTTAAGGCATACTATTATCAGTCTGAACGTGGATTACCGGGAGCCGTGATTTTGTATAATCCCGTTTCAAATGAACGCCTTTGGGATAAGAATGCTTTCGTACAAGCAAAATATCAGGATAAAATATTTGAGAAATGGTCATTGCAGGTGTTGGCTAAATACAATTATGCCTGGAATAAATACCAGGATAAGGGGGCACAATATGAGGGGGGAGTTTCCACAGATCATTATACCCAGCATGAATATTATGCTTCAGGAGCTGTTTTGTATCGACCGTTTCAGGGCTTTTCCGTATCATTGGCTCAAGATTTAGCAGTGAATACACTGGATAGCAATTTACCGGATTGTCCATTTCCCACCCGTGTAACTTCTTTGACAGCCTTACATGCCCGCTATCAATTGGGCGGTGTGCAAATGGATGCATCTTTAATAAATACGTATGTAAAAGAACATGTGGAGAGTGGAGAAAAACCGGATGATTTGAAAAAATTATCCCCGTCTTTTTCGGTGAATTGGAAACCTTTCAGTGAACAAGATTTCTTTTTAAGGGGTATGTATAAAAGTACTTTTCGTACTCCAACCTTTAACGATCTGTATTATTATCGATTGGGAAATCGCTCTCTTCGTCCGGAAAAAGCAAAGGAATATAACATAGGCGTAACGTGGGGGGCCAAAAGGAACTCTGTATGGGACTATTTGACATTTACAGGAGATGTGTACTTTAATCAGGTAACAGACAAGATTGTGGCTTTTCCTTCTACTTATGTATGGAGAATGGCGAATTATGGGAAAACTCATATATGGGGAGCTGATATCACTCTTTCTATGGGTATTCCTTTAGGTGAATTGTTTAAGGCATATTTTTCAGGAAGTTATACATGGCAAAAGGCTGTTGATTTGACTGATCCGAATGCTAAAAATTATAAGGAACAATTGCCTTATACACCAGAACATAATGGGAACGGTTCCGTCATTTTAGAAACGCCATGGGTAAAACTGGGGTATAGTTTGATTGGAGTCGGGAAAAGATATTATTTCTCACAGAATATTCCAGAAAATGAAATTGACGGATATGTGGAGCAAACGCTTACTCTCTCTCGGCAATTTTCATTTAAGGCCTGCCGTTTAAGACTGCAGGCAGATTTTATTAATTTCATGAATGAGCAATATGAGGTAATAAAGTATTATCCAATGCCGGGGCGTTCATGGAAAATAACTGCTGCTATTCATTTTTAAATTTAAATATCTATGCAATTTAGAAAATTATTTTTCAGTTTGTGCTGCATGGTGGCATTAGGGGCGTCACTGGCAGCTTGTAGTGAAGATGAAGAGTTATTTGATGATAGTGGTTCTAAGGTTACTCTTCCTGTGCATCGGGCATTTATTTTGAACGAAGGAACTCAAGGGGCTAATAATGCGACGTTGTCTTTTTATGCACCGGATGGCAATGCGGATTTTATCAAAGATATTTTTTATACTCAGAATCAGGCAAAATTAGGAGATACAGGTCAGGCTCTGATTGAATACAATAATGACCTTTATGCCATCATTTCCGGTTCAAGATATTTGATTCGGATGAATACGGCTGGAGTAGAAAAACAACGTTATGAGATTCCTGCATCAGAAGGTGATCCTCGTTATCTGGTAGCTGATGACGGGTATATTTATATGACGCAATATGGTGGTCGGGTGACGAAACTGGATGCAAATACCCTGAAGGTTGTTGGTACATTTAAAGGAGGAGCCAATCTGGAAGGTATTGCTGAATGCGATGGCAAACTTTATGTAGCTAATTCATATACTAAAAATGATGCAGGGTATCAATATCATACAGATTTGTTTGTAATCAATGCTGCAAATATGCAATTGGAAACTACTTTGACTGTAGACCTTAATCCTAATCAAGTGTTGGAAGAAGATGGAAAGATTTTCTTGATTTCTTGGGGAAATTATGCGGATAAAGGATATTCTGCTCAAATGATTGATCCTAAGAATGGTAATAAACCGACTTCATTGGGAGTAGCAACTAATATGACCGTAGGAGATGATATGGTGTATTTTGTAAATTCGGAGACTGATTGGAATACGTTTACTACTACAAATATATTCTTCTCTTATAATATTAAGACTGCTACGGTAAATTCATCTTCTTTCCTGAAAAATGCACCGGCAGAACTGGCTACATCAAGTGTGTACATGATGAGTGTGGATGATGAGAAGGGAGATATTTATATTGGAGTGACATTCTATTCGAACTCAAATGGTACGATGTATCGTTTTGACCGTAACGGCAACTTTGTAGAAAAGTTTGATTGTGGTGGTCAGAATCCTAAAACAATGGTTTTCATTGATTGATTTTTATGAAACAAATTTTACTATCTGCCCATATAGTAATTACAGTCTTGCTTCTCTCTGCCTGCGGCGGAGGAAGCAAGACTTCTTCCGTTCAGGAGGAAGGAGATACCCTGAAAATGAGGTATGCCACTAACTTATCTGTGGTAAAGTTTCCTGATTATACCATGGTTTCTATCCGTAATCCATGGGATACATTGAAAATATTGCATACTTATCTGTTGACTGATAAGACTCAGCCAGTTCCGGAAAATCTGCCTGAGGGGACTGTCGTACGGGTTCCGTTGGAACGGGCCGTGGTGTATTCTGTGGTGCATGGAAGTGTACTGAAAGAATTAGGACAGGCAAAAAGTATCAAGGGAGTCTGTAACCTGGAATATTTTAAGATGCCAGAGGTGCAGGATGGATGCCGGAATGGAGAAATCGTAGATTGCGGAAACGGAATGAATCCGGATATTGAGAAAATTATCGACCTTCGTCCGGATGCCATCATGCTTTCTCCGTTTGAGAACAGCGGGGGATACGGTCGGGTAGGAAAGTTGGGAGTACCCGTAATCGAATGTGCGGATTACATGGAAACCTCCCCGTTAGGACGTGCAGAATGGCTGCGCTTTTACGGATTGCTGGTAGGGCAGGAACAGAGGGGAGATTCACTTTTTGCACAGATAGAAAAAGAATACCTGGCATTAAAGGATTTGGCGGCACAGGCAACCTCTCGTCCTACGGTATTAAGTGATTTGAAGTATGGCTCTGCATGGTATATCGCCGGAGGACAGAGTACTACTGGACGCTTGTATGCGGATGCCGGGGCAGATTATGTTTTTGCAGAACTGCCGAACAGCGGTTCTGTGCCTATGGCTTTTGAAACCGTCTTCGACAAAGGTGAGCATGCCGATTTCTGGTTGATAAAATACAATCAGCCACAGGATAAGACCTATAAGGAACTTCAGAAGGATTATTCGCTTTATGCGCGTTTCAAGGCATTCCGCGAACGTCGGATTTATGGATGCAACACCCATCGGATACCTTTTTATGAGGAGTCACCTTTTCATCCGGAGATATTGTTGAAAGATATGGTAAAAATATTCCATCCCGAGTTGCTGGAAGGCTATGAACCGAAATATTTTAGTAATTTAGCGGAATGATACATTCTGATAAAAAGCATTATGTGGTATTTGGCACCTTGGCTCTTTTGATAGTGCTTTTAGTGGTAGCCAATTTATTTTTAGGTTCGGTAAATATTCCGGCGCAGGAAGTGCTGCGCATTTTAAGCGGCGAAGAGGCTGAAAAGGCAAGTTGGACGTTTATCGTTTGGGAATCGCGTTTTCCTCAATGCATCACAGCCTTGCTTTGTGGAGCAGCCTTGTCGGCTTCCGGACTGATGTTGCAGACAGTATTCAGTAACCCATTGGCCGATTCGTCTATTTTAGGTATCAGTTCAGGAGCCAGCTTGGGAGTAGCGCTTGTGATGCTTGCCGGAGGAGGAACCATTGCCACAGGTGTGTTTACACTTTCCGGATTTTTCTCTGTCATATTAGGCGCATTTTTAGGTGCTGTAGCCGTGTTGGCTTTGGTCTTGTTTTTATCCTCTTTGATAAAAAGTAATGTAATGCTGCTCATAGCCGGTATCATGATAGGTTATATTACTTCTTCACTGATTTCTTTGTTGAACTTCTTTGCTACGGCAGAAGGTGTTCACTCGTATATGGTGTGGGGAATGGGAAACTTTGGTGGGGTTTCTTTGGAACAGCTTCCGGCTTTTTCATTACTGACCGTGGTAGGGTTGTTAGTGGCTGTCATGCTTATTAAGCCTTTGAATGCCCTGCTTTTGGGACCGCGTTATGCCGAAAATTTGGGAGTGAATATTCGCCGGGTACGCAACTTCTTATTATTGGCTACCGGATTGCTGACTGCGGTAACGACTTCATTCTGTGGTCCTATATCTTTCATCGGTCTGGCAGTTCCTCATCTGGCCCGTTTGATGCTGGGTACCTCCAACCATAATTCGCTGATGCCTGTTACGCTGCTTGTCGGAGGAGCATTGGCATTGCTGTGTAACTTGATTTGCGTACTTCCGGGAGAGTCAGGAGTGATACCGCTGAATGCCGTAACTCCAATCTTAGGAGCGCCAGTCATTATTTATGTAATCATTAACCAACGTCGAATTCAATATTTTAACTGATGAGTCAATCGGAAATCGTGGTAGAGGGTCGTAACCTGACAATCGGTTATCAGGTAGGGAAGAAGCGGACGGAAGTACATTCCGGTCTGAATTTTCAGCTTTTTCGTGGAGAACTGACATGTCTGTTGGGAGCGAACGGAGCAGGTAAATCTACCTTGCTTCGCACTTTGGCGGCTGCTCAACCGTCTTTATCTGGCGACTTGGAACTGTTGGGCCGTGATTTGTCTGCTTACTCCGAACGTGAGTTGTCAAAAACCATAGGAGTCGTATTGACAGACCGTACGCAGGCGGGAGGGTTGACTGTATATGAGCTGGTAGCCTTGGGGCGTCAGCCTTATACGGGATTTTTCGGGCGTTTGAACAAAGCCGACAAGCAACTGGTGGAACATGCGCTGCAAGCCGTAGAGATAGCTCATAAGGCACGGTGCTATATGGCAGAACTTTCTGACGGAGAACGGCAGAAGGTAATGATTGCCAAGGCACTGGTGCAGGAATGTCCGTTGATATTATTGGATGAGCCGACTGCTTTCTTGGATGTGGTAAGCCGCATTGAAATCATGAATCTGTTGCATCGTTTGGCTATAGAGGAAAAGAGAGCAATTCTTTTGTCTACGCATGATATTGAACAGGCACTGGTCTTGTCTGATCGCCTTTGGTTGCTTTCTTCAACCGGAGGACTGGAATGTGGTGTGACGGAAGATTTGATATTGCGCAACCGGATGGATACATTGTTTGCCAATCATGCCCGGATAAAGTTTGATTTGATGCACGGTGGCTTTTCTCCTGAAGTGTCGGGAGAGAAATCCATTGTGTTAAAGGCGGAAGATGAGGTGCTGCGTCATTGGGCACAAAAAGCCTTGAACCGTCATCACTACTTTTGTCTGGATGCCTGTGCTTCTGCCCAGAAGTTGCCTTTACTGGATGTGCAAGCACCCGATATGCTTCTTTATACGGATGAGAACGGACAGACTACATGCTATTCTACTTTTGAGGCATTGCTTCATGATATATAATTATTAGTGAATAAGCTTATTTGAAAGATATTTGTTATTTTTGCTTGACATAGTTGAAACGAAAATAATAGATATATGATAGCTGTGATAAAAATGGCCGGCACATCTCCTGAACTGTATAGCTGCGTAGCTCCGTTGGTGATGAATCCGGAAATTATTAAGTATAATCATAATTATCCTTTTAAAACTGGTGAATCGTTTGTTTGGTTTGTAGCCTTTGCAGACGATGGCAATCACGTTTTAGGCTTTTTTCCTGTGGAAATACGGAAAAAATCTGCGATAATCAACAATTATTATGTGGAGGAGGATACAAAGGATGTGTTTTTGAGTTTATTGGAAGCTGTGACAAATGAATTTCTATCTACGGAAAAGGAACTGGAGGCGGTAGTCCAAAAGCCTCATGAATCTTATTTCCGGACGCAAGGATTTGAAATAGTACGTGCATGGAGTTTGTATCTTAAAATGAAGAAAACGAATGAAGAAGAATGAGAACGTGAAAAATGTGTACGAGCTGGCACAAGAACGTTTGGCGATACTTTTCAAGGAGTTTGACAACGTTTACGTGTCATTTTCCGGTGGAAAGGACAGTGGAGTGCTGCTGAATCTTTGCATTGATTATATACGTCGGAACAATCTGAAAATAAAGCTTGGCGTATTTTTTATGGATTATGAGGTGCAATATGACCATACCATCGAATTTGTCAATCGCATTTTGGAAAATAATAAGGACATACTGGAGGTATATCGGATTTGTGTTCCTTTTAAGGTGAGAACCTGTACTTCCATGTACCAGCATTACTGGCGTCCATGGGATGAGGCCCTTCGTGACATTTGGGTACGAGAGATGCCGGAAGGGGTTATGAAGGCAGACGATTTTGCTTTTTTTCATGACAACATGTGGGATTATGAGTTTCAGTTACGTTTTGCCGCCTGGTTGCATGAAAAGAAAAAGGCTGTCCGTACGGCTTGTCTGGTGGGTATACGTACACAGGAAAGTTACAATCGCTGGCGTACCATTTACGGAGGTTTTAAGCAGCAGCTTTATCATAATTATCAGTGGAGTTCGAAGATTGCCAACGATGTATTTAATCTGTATCCCATTTATGACTGGAAAACTACGGACATCTGGACTGCAAATGGGAAATTCGGTTGGGATTACAATCGTTTGTATGACCTTTATTATTACGCAGGTGTAAGTCTGGAACGTCAGCGAGTGGCCAGTCCCTTCATTGGTGAAGCCATTGAAAGTCTGCATTTGTACAAGGTGATTGAGCCGGACACTTGGGGACGCATGATTGGACGTGTGAACGGGGTTAATTTCTCAGCTATTTATGGTGGTACACATGCGATGGGGTATGGTTCAGTCAAGTTGCCGGAAGGGCATACCTGGAAATCGTTTATGGAGTTTCTGCTTTCTACACTTCCAGAGGAAACCCGCAGGGGATATTTGAGTAAACTTCATACCAGCATTAAGTTCTGGAGAACGAAAGGGGGCTGCCTGAGTGATGAGACCATAGCCAAACTCGAAAGCATGAATATCCCAATCACAGTGAGAAACAAGAGCAACTACAAGACGACCAAGCGTCCGGTGATGATGGATTATCTGGATGATATTGATATTGCAGAGTTCAGAGAAATTCCTACTTACAAGCGTATGTGTCTGTGCATACTGCGTAATGATTATGCCTGTAAATATATGGGATTTGCCGTAAGCAAGGAAGAGAAAAAGATGAAAGATTATATTTTACAACAATATAAAAAGATATGGACATAGAAGAGAAAACAAGTCCGGTTTACCATGTAAAAGCCGTACCGGTGGAGAAGGTGTGTGCCAACAATTATAATCCGAATGTAGTGGCTCCTCCAGAAATGAAGCTGCTGGAACTGTCTATTTGGGAAGACGGTTTCACGATGCCTTGTGTATGCTATTATGACAAGGAAAATGATAAGTATATTATTGTAGATGGTTTTCACCGCTATCAGGTGCTGAAAACCTCCCGACGGATTTATGAGCGGGAGAAAGGTATGCTTCCGGTGGTAGTGATTGACAAGGATTTGTCCAACCGTATGGGCTCTACTATCCGTCATAATCGTGCGCGAGGTACTCATGACATCGGGTTGATGACGAATATTGTGTCAGAATTGACTCAGGCAGGCATGTCGGATAAATGGATTATGAAAAATATAGGTATGGATAAGGATGAACTGCTTCGCTTGAAACAGGTATCGGGCCTGGCATCCTTGTTTGCCGACAATGACTTTTCTATCCCCACTCCCCAGTCTATTTTACCGGAGAGTGAAGAGTAAAGTTGATTTAGTATATAAAGTAGCCTAAGATACCACTGCATACAATCAGCAGAATCGGATTTACTTTGTATCGGTTGGAAGCAATGAAACACCCGATAAAGAGTAGGATGCTGATGACAACCTGATACGTGTCTGTTCCGAAGTTTTCTCCGTTCATCAATACGAGAGCGGCTGCCGCAAGCAGTCCGACTACTCCGGGGCGCAGCCCATTAAACACGGCTTCTACTGCCGGATGGCGTTGGTACTTCAGGAAAAAACGGCTGATAAATATCATGAGTATAAATGAGGGTAATACCACTGAGAAGGTGGCTACCGTAGAGCCTAATATGCCGGCTGCGTGCGAGTAGCCGGCATTTACCATAGCTGTATAGCCTACGTAGGTTGCAGAATTGATACCGATAGGACCGGGAGTCATCTGGCTGATAGCGATGATGTCCGTAAAATCGGATGAACTGAGCCATTCGTAACGGGTGACTACCTCTCCTTGTATCATAGAAATCATGGCGTAACCTCCACCAAATCCGAATAAGCCTATTTTGAAAAACGTATAGAATAGTTTCAGTAATAAAAGTACCATAGTTTACTCCTTTTAGTTATATTTCTTTTGGTAACGTCCATATAGGTAACCTCCTAATCCGCTGAGGATGATGACGTAGATTGGCGAAAAGCCAAGAAGCCATATCAGTAATGCTGAAACCACCGGAATCCAGATATTGTATCGGTTGATACGGGCTGATTTTGCCATTTTGAAGGTAGGAGCTGCAATCAAGGCTACTACCGCAGGACGGATACCTTTGAACACATGTTCTACGGCTTCTACATGCTGGAATTGTCTGAAGAACAGAGCGATGGTCAGAATAATGAGAAAGGAGGGAAGTATGGTACCAAGTGCCATCCAGAAAGCTCCCCAGAATCCTTTCAGTTTATAGCCTATAAAGATAGCTATGTTGACGGCAAAGATGCCCGGCACGGTTTGTGCCAGTGCCATCAAGTCCAGAAAGTCTTCCTTTTTCACCCATTTTCGTTTGTCTACCAGGTCAGCTTCTATCAAGGGAACCATGGCATATCCTCCTCCTATGGTGAATAATCCTATCCGGAAGAAGATGAGAAATGCTCTTAAATAGAAATTCATGTTATTGCGTTTAGTTCTTTTTCATATAAATGCTTGGGGGTACCCCATAAAACTTTTTAAAGGTATCCGTAAAATATTTGGGGTCGGCAAAGCCCATTTTGTCTGAAACTTCGGCTACCGTATAGCGCTGGCTCTTTAACATCAGGGCAGCTTCCTGCATTCGGATGTTACGGATAAATTCAGCCGGAGCTATGCCTGTCAAAGCCTTAATCTTATTGTAGAAGCTGGTGCGGCTCATGTTGACCGAAGCGCATAAGGTATCTACATTGAAGTTCTTGCCTAATCCTTCTTTGACCAGTTCGGTCACTTTCTGGATAAACTCATCGTCCAGACTTGTAGGTAATTCTACGGCAGGAGCTTCCTCCGGCAATGCCGTGACAGCCGATTTGAAACGATTGCGCAGCATCTTCCGGTTTTCTATCAGCGTGTGTATGGTAGCTTTCAATATGTGTACGTCAAAGGGTTTCACTAAATATTGGTCGGCCTTGATTTCCAGTCCCTCTAGAATATGCTCCTTGTCACCCAGTGCGGTGAGCAGAATGATAGGGATGTGGCTGGTTTCCATCTGACTTTTTACTATCTGACACATCTTCTTGCCATCCATTACCGGCATCATGATATCGGAAAGAATCAGGTCGGGCTGACGTTCATTGATGAAGTCAAGTGCTTCTTGTCCGTTGCCTGCACCTTCCACCTGGTAGGTGTCCGACAGGCTGTGGATAATGAATGACCGCAGCGGAGCATTGTCTTCCACAACCAATATTAATGGAGCCTGCTCATCTGTCTGTGAGTCTGTAAACTGGATGTCGGTCGTGATATTTCCTGCTGTTTCTTGTTCCGTAGTCAGTACTTTATCAGTGCCCTCTTTTTCCTCCTTTTTATATTGATAGTTTTTACTTCGTATCGGGAAGGTCAGCTGGAAGGTTGTACCCACATTTTCGGTGCTGGTAAATGAAATCTTACCTTCGTGATTTTCAATCAGACGGTACGTCAGCAGCATGCCGATTCCGCATCCGGTAGTAGTCTGGTTGGCCGTATTATATCCTCTGAACAAATATTTGAAGAGCTTTTTCTGGTCTTCCTTGTTCATTCCGATACCTGTGTCTGAGAGGAAAAGTGTCCATGTGTTTTTGTTGCTTTCCGCTTTTAATGATACACGTCCGCCTTGTGGCGTATATTTTAAGGCATTAGAAAGCAGGTTGCGCAAAATGGAATCCATCTTGCTCGTATCAATCCACACATCCAGACGGTCGAACGAACTTTCATAGGAAAGTGTGATGTCCTTTTGACGGGCAAAACTATCAAACTGATGCATATAGTTGCTCAGATAATGATTCAGTTCATGCGCCGTCACGATGGTCTGTGAGGAATATAATTCTTCCTTCTGGAAATTAATCAGGTTATTGGCCAGTTCAGCCAGGTTTTCTGTGCTCTGCATGGCCAGTTGGATGTTCTTTTGTCCGTTTTCACTCAGACTTTCCTTTTCCATGATTTCACTCAGAGGAGCCTTGATCATGGTCAGCGGAGTGCGTATGTCGTGCGCGGCATGCGTGAAGAAATTGATTTTTTCTTCCGAAGTTTTTCGTTCGCGCTTGATAATCTGATAGCGCAGGAAGGCGTATGCCGCTCCGATAATGAACAGGGCATAAATCAGGAATGCCCAGAAAGTGAGCCAGAAAGGACGTTCTACCAAGATTTGTATTTCCCTTTCTTCCAGTATCTGCTGGTTGTCGAGCAGAATGGAGCGTACCTTCAGCGTATAGTTTCCCGGCGACAAGTTGGTGTACCGTATGGTTCCGTTGCTGGTGGGAGGAGTCCACTGGTCATAGAACCCTTCCAGTTTCCAGCTGTACAGAATGCTCGACGGATTGTCGAAATTGATGGAAGACACATCCATGGAGAATGTGTTCTGGTCGTATTTCAATTGGATGAAACTGGTTTCGTCCAGAATTTTTGTCAAAGGAGAATTCTTTTCCATCGGGTGCACCGGATGATACATGATGTTCAGGTTAGAGAATACCATGTGGCTGGAAAAGCTTGAGGGCAGTTCCAGGCTGTCGGGCAGAATGATGACACCTTCGTTGCTTCCAAAAATCAGCTGACCGTTTCGGGTATGTATTCCGGCAGTCGGATTGAAGTTTGCTCCTTGCAATCCTTGTTCCCGTGTCCAGTTGGTAAAGGTCTGTTCTTTCTGGTTGTAGAAAGACAGTCCGTTTTCTGTACCTAAAAACAGATTCCCGTTTTTGTCCGGAACAATACTATAGATATTGTTTGTCTGCAAGCCGCTGTTGTTGGCCATGCAGTGTGTGATTTCATTCGTTTGATTATCAATGATAAACAATCCGTTCCCGTAGGTGCCGACATAGGTCTTTTTCAAGTCGGGAGTATTGTAAATTGCATTGATACAGCCAAAGTCTTCTTTTTCCATGTAAGGATACAGTTGTCGTTTCGTTTTATCGAATACATACAATCCTTGTATGGTTCCTACCCAGAAGGAATTTTCATTTCTTTCTAAAAGATACGTGATAGGGTAGGAGCTGCTGTATTCCTGCTTTTCCTGTGTGCGTGTGTCAAAGCTTTTCAGGCTGTAGAATCCTCCACTCCAGATAACCTCATTCTTGTCTTTTATCAGTCCGCGGATGTATTTGTCCGGAGTTTCACGTGCCTGCGATTTTCCTTGCTGATGGAAGGTCGTAGTTCCGGCCTTCTTGTCTATGCGGAAGATACCGGACATATAGCCTCCGGCCAGGATTATTCCCGGTCTTATTTCGCATACGGACAAGAAGATATGGTTTTCATATTGAGGAAGTTCCTTCTCCGTACAATAGCTTTTCCACTTCTTTTCACTGATGTCATAACAGCTTATTCCGTTGCAGGTGGCATACCATATATCTCCTTCAGAATCCTCCATGATGCCGTTGATGCAGTCATTTGACAAGGTGTTACTGCTGTTCGACGCATGTTTGAACCATTGGTATTCAGGGTACTTTTCGGAATAGATGGTAATGCCAATGGGATAAATCACGTTCCAGATACGGTTGTTCTGGTCCATGTAAATATCCTTGATGATGCTTCCGTTCATCTTGTTGAAGCTCTCATTGTCTTCTTTTAAGAAATGAGAAAGTTCTTTTTTCTTGGCATCCAGTTTATATACTCCGTCACCATCGGTTGCAATGAACACCTCATCCAGGTTTTTCCGGTTGGGCGTGATGGTGTTTACCCCGATGTCTTTCAGGTGTTTTCCGAGGTCTGTCAGCTCTCCGCTTTCAGGGGTATAAATAAACAGCTTATCAAGCAGGGCATTGATGATAAGCTTGTTGGTAGGCTTATGATAATAAATGTAATCAATGATGTTGATATTGGAAATATCGATTTTCCGTACGTTGGTTAATTCTCCTTTGTTCAGGGTAGCTGAATACAAGGTTTGTTCGGTCGAAATAAAATAGTTATTTCCCTTTGCCTGTGTGATGCAGGTTACTTTTCCTGGAATTTTATGACTTATTTTTCTGGTCTTCTGAGTATCTCCATTGTAGATGTACTGATAACCTTCTGTGCAGAACCAGATATTTTTTTCTTCGTCCAGATAAATGCAGGTTATCGGACACTTTTGAGTTTCCGGATACTGTTCATGCAAGTCGAATACCAACTGGAAGGAGTCTCTGGCCTCATTCAGATTGAATACCAGTCCGTCTTTTCCGATTTCCCATAACTTCTTTTCTCTGTCAGTCTTTAAAATATTCAGATTAGGGAAACAGTTGACAACTGCACCATTTTTAATCAGCGGATAGTGTGTAAACTGCTTTCCGTTATAGCGGTCTATACCCTTGTGGGTAAGAATCCAGATGTAGTCATGTTCTCCTTGTTGAATAGAGAGAGCTCTTCGGCTGCTAAGTCCGTCTGCGATACCGATATATTGAAATATTTGTGCCTCTGAACGTGTGTATATGACAGATAATAGAAGGCAAATGAGATAAATAAATTTCTGCATAATACTTTTGTTGATAAGTGCAAATTTCGGAAAAAACAATCTCTTATCAAAATAATACGGAGCTTTATGTAGAAAATAGAAAATAAAAAAGGCATGACCGAAAAGTCATGCCTTGAAATATTTACGATAAAGTATTTATGCATTATTTATCGCCACGGATAGCTGCGATACCCGGAAGGATTTTACCTTCGATAGCTTCGAGCAATGCACCACCACCAGTTGAGATGTAAGATACCTGGTCAGCCATACCGAACTTGTTGATACAAGCTACAGAGTCACCACCACCGATCAATGAGAATGCACCGTTCTTAGTTGCTTTTGCGATAGCTTCAGCGATAGCACGTGAACCGGCAGTAAAGTTATCGAATTCAAAAACACCGGCAGGACCGTTCCACAGAATAGTCTTGGCATCTTCAATAGCAGCAGCAAATGCTTTCTGAGTTTCAGGACCTGCATCCAAACCTTCCCATCCGTCAGGAATATTATTTGCAGGAACAACCTGAGTATGAGCATCGTTAGAGAATGCATCAGCAGCCACACAATCAGAGCCCAATACCAAATTCACACCTTTAGCTTTAGCCTTAGCAATGATATCAAGAGCCAAATCCAATTTGTCATCTTCTACGATAGAATTACCAATCTTTCCACCTTGAGCTTTTGCAAAAGTATAAGTCATACCACCGCAAAGAATCAAGTTATCCACTTTATCCATCAGGTTTTCAATGATACCAATCTTAGTAGACACCTTGGAACCACCCATAATAGCAGTGAACGGGCGCTTGATATCTTTCAGGATATTATCAACAGCTTGAACTTCTTTTTCCATCAAATACCCCAACATCTTGTTGTCCGCATCGAAATAGTCAGCGATAACGGCTGTAGAAGCATGTTTACGGTGAGCAGTACCGAATGCATCATTGATATAGCAATCAGCATAAGAAGCCAAAGTCTTGGCAAATTCTTTCTGAGAAGCCTTCATCGCTTTCTTGGCATCTTCGTATGCAGGATCTTCTTTGTCAATGCCAACAGGCTTTCCTT